>Ga0208427_1000484_pt1 | contig 17241 bp, 6 predicted proteins | sample DEB08_DNA_FD_184532 | JGI IMG/M metagenome (GOLD analysis project Ga0208427, IMG submission 184532) | Aqueous microbial communities from the Delaware River and Bay under freshwater to marine salinity gradient to study organic matter... | ecosystem: Environmental > Aquatic > Marine > Coastal ...
CGAGGAAGGTAGCCTCGCCCCAATCCCGGAGAAACCTTGGACTAGCAATGTTTCTAGCAATCTCTCTACATGCCAGGGAGGGGATCACAAGAGCTCTTTGCCCTTGTGCCCTTCTGGGTCCTGCAGCGAGTGCCCCGGCGGCATCGTTGGCCCCAGCCTTGGCGACTGCTGCCTTGGCGACTGCTGCCTTGGCGACTGCCTTGGCGACTGCTGCCTTGGCCCCTGCGGCGGCTGCCTTGGCTCCTGCGGCGGCTGCCTTGGCCCCTGCGGCGGCTGCCGTGCCCCCTGTGGCGGCTGCTGCCTTGGCGGCTTCTGCCTTGGCGACTGCTGCCTTGGCCCCTGCGGCGGCTGCCTTGGCCCCTGCGGCGGCTGCTGTGCCCCCTGCGGCGGCTGCCTTGGCCCCTGCGGCGGCTGCCCTGGTGCTGCGGCTGCGGCTGCGGTTGCGGCTGCGCCTGCGATCCATCCCTGCGGCTGCGGGCTGCGCCGCTTGGCTGTGGCCTGAGCAGGGGCTCTGGCGAAACTGAATCGCAGGGGCTGCGCCGCCTGCTGCGCCGCCTGGTTGTGGCTTGAGCAGGGGCCCTGGCGAAACTGAATCGCAGGGGTTGGGCCGCCTGCTGCGCCGCCTGGTTGTGGCTTGAGCGGCAGCCGCGGCGAATGTCGCCGTAGGTGTATACGACCATGGCCCTCTATGACTACTGACGCCGTAGGTGTATACGACCATGGCCCTCTATGACTACTGACGCCGTAGGTGTATGCGACCATGGCCCTCTATGACTACTGACGCCGTAGGTGTATACGACCATGGCCTCTGATGACTGCACTGTAGTGTATGCTGCATAATGACATCATGTGTGCTGGTGTATCACATTGTACTGTCACGCTCTCTCACCGCCACATGCCACTGAATGCTTTATGACAAGCGGAGAATTGTAGCATGCACTGCACTTTGCAAATGATGCTACGCCACTTTTTGCCCTGCGGCCACCCCACCGCAGCGTGTATCATGGCTGTGCTGAATGTGAACAACTGGGCTGCACATTCATTGCCCCCAGACTATACAGTACTTCCACACTGTATCGTCCTGCAAGTCTACTCCTCTGCGCTCCTGCCTCGCGGCTCACACTTTGTAGTGGTACTTCCTGTGGTATACAGTAGTATACGCCCTGCAGTGTCTGTCATTTCTTTGTCAATTCATATCTTGGCGCCATGCTCATGTCAAGCTTATTCCAAAGCTGATGTGCTTGCAGCCTCATCTTCTGCATCACTTCCTTGTGCGCATCTGCTTTCAGCGAGCGCCCTCGTGTATCGGCACACTGGATCTGTAAACCCTTGCGGCACTGGCGCTTGACACCATTGCTGTCCGTGTATGTGACCAGGAAGCACCGCTTCGCGTGCGAATAGCATACTCGCGACCTATCCTCAGGCTTTGTGACCTCTCTAGACAATCGCTCTGCTTGGCGCTTGCGGGCCTCTCTCACCACATTGGGTAGGAGCTGTGCCTTGGCCTCTTTGATGATTGCCTCGATGATCTCAGCAGTGCACTCCACCCAAAGGACACGTGCCAGCACACATGCATGCATGCTGATGCCTTGAATCTCGATCTGGTGCACCCCTGTACTGTGTACTGTGGGGCCCTTCATGCTCCGGCGTCTCTTCGGATTTGGGGTCGATGCCTGTACACAGTCACTGATGTCAGTCTCGAAGTCACTGTCGTCATCGAGACCCAAGGCTGCACGGCCTGCCATGGCGGCAGCCATGCGTGTCTCCTCGTCCTCCTCCTTCTTCGCGTTCATTGCATTTGCGGCATCAGCCAACTTGCTCTTCACCAGAAGCTTCATTCGGTCGACTGCCCCGTTCATCTCGCCAGACACAACTCGGCCTGCCAACATCATTGTCAGCCAGTGCTCTTTTGTCGCAATGCGGCACATCATGATGCCATCGACCATCTTGGATGGTGCGACAACCCATTCGTTCAAGCGACCACCCTTGAAGCATGGCCGCTCTGCCATCACCACAGGCTGGTGCGTGTCCTTGATGAACTTTTTCTTGTTTGCCACTGGCTTATGAAACACCTGCGCATTGCGCTCGATGATTGGCGGGTGCTCACTCGATGATGCCAGCTCACGTGATGATGCCATGTTCGTTGAGTCACCGGCTCATGCACTGGCTCTGGGGCTGTATTGCTACTGATACACCATCACAGGGCTGAGCCGCTGCTGTGACATGGATGGAATGAGACTGACATCGTAACTATCTGGAAACACAATTAGTTGACAGCTGTGGTTCACTACATCAGCACACTGTAATTAACATAGCATGACCACACCTGATCTGACCCATACTGTGGCCAACAGCAATGACCAATCACATGTACCAGTGGTAAATACTATGGTAAATGGTTGTGGTCACCTCATGTACTAGTTCACCGGTAATGTACCAATAGTTCAGCATAGTACTTCACCAGGAAATTCACATGTGATTTGTGTTTAAGTATGTGTGGAATTTGCTCATATTCATCTCGCCAACAATTCACTAAAACTTATACTTAACTCACCGGTAGTAATTCACCAGTAATTCACCGGTGGTTCACGTGTCATTTGTATGTGATTTGCACTTTTTTGTTGACTTTGCTAGCCATTTTCTTCACCAGTAATTCACCGGTTATTAGTTCACCGGTAATTCACCAGTAGTTCACCGGTAATACTCTTTGCATGTAAATAATTTCCGAATAAATTGTGGAACTTGCTCCAACTACACCTCGTCAGTAATTCAACAGTAAGTCACCAGTAATTGACCGGTACTTCACCAGTAATTCACCGGTAGCTCACCAGTAATAATATGTAGTTCACGAATAATTTGTACTGTTAACATTTGTGGTGCAATATGCTGCTACTCTTAACTCACCTCGCCAATAATTCACCAGTACTTCACCGGTAGTTCACCAATCGTCCACGGGTCATTTCTCTTATGTTTTGTTCTGTGGAATTCTCGTAACTCAACTCACCAATAGTTCACCAACAACTCACTGGTAGTATACTATTTTTCTTTTGTGGCCACGCTCGATGAGTTCGCCTGCTGGGTTAACAAAATCCATTGGATCATATCTGCTGCGGCATATCGTTGTCCAGCCCTGTCTGGGCCTTAACCCGTAGCCACTGACTTCTCGACCTGCTCCCCAATATTGAGCTGCTCTGCCTCATCCAGCACATTGGCTGCCTCCTCGGCTGCCTCCTCGTCCTCTTTCCTATCCTCGACTTTCCCTGCCCCGTCCTCTCCTGCAGCCTCTGGCTCCACGTCCTCTGGCAGCTGCTTTGACCTGTAATCTTTGCACTTCTGGGTCATGCGCCGACGGCTGATGCCCTCATCCTCCTTCCCGGGGAACGCTACCCCCACCTTCCGCTTGAGTGACACGTCCTCAACAACAGCCCGGGTCCACTTGTTCACGTTGTCGGGGTTGGACAAGACCGGAAATCTGACTATCACGATGTTCTTCCGTGCTGGCGTCACGCACCTCAGCTCTTGGGCGTTCCAGGCCGCGTTCATCTTCACGGTGATCTCAAACTTGCTGAGGTTGGATTTCACGTTGGGCCCCTCCTGGTCCATCGCGAGCCAAAACAGCAGTCCGCGACCATCCTCCTTGAACGTGTCAGTAGGCTTGTACAGTCTGAACGGCATCTCTGTTGAATCACCCACTGTCACGTATGCCATGACGTAATCACGCTCGTGCTGGCTGGGCGGTGTGTCACCATCCTTGACGATGTTGTCCGTGTATGGGATGAGATGCACACTTCTCTGACTGAGGTCATCAGCATAGAACATCCTCTTCGTGTCCCTCTCCACCACGATGGACTCACACCGTGCTCCGATGGAGACATTGTAATGGTAGAGCGCGTTCTGCAGACAGTTTTGGAGGAACCACTCGCTCATGGCGTCATCTGAGTGGAACCAGTTCACTGTGTCGGTGATGGCGGCGTTTTCCTCTTCCACCTCCTCCCCATCTTCTTCCTTTGGATCATCTGCAGACCCCTCCCCCTGATTGTGGACCTTCAACGATGTCATACTCAAATTGGTTTGGGCCCCTGACTCCCATTCCACTATCACTGCCTTTTCTGTAAAGCCTTTGACGACACCCTTAGCTCCGACGTTCACCTTTGAGCGTCCAGAACCACCGGACTTCAGGCACTCGACATCAACTCCCACGAACATGCCCTTCTGAGAAGCCCGGAACGTCATGTCCTTCACCACATTCCCGTTTTCATCGTAGATCATCCACGGCTTCATCTCGGGCACCTTCCTGGGCTGCTCCTTCTGCTTATTCTCCTCGATCTGTGACCTTGTTGACTTGAAATGGGGCTCCACCAACTGGACGCTGGTGCCTGCCGTTTCCTCGTAGAACTTGACCTCAATATTCGTTAACTTCTCCTCTGTCTTGTCGAAGAACGCCGACTTGGAGAGAAACGTGCCCACCTTGCTCATGAGAGTTGCGCAAGCCTTCCTGACCTCTGCTTCCATCCTCCCGGTGAACAGCTGTGTCAACACACTGCTCAGGAATCTCTCGGCTGTAGTCATCGTGCTCGTGTGCTCCCTCAAAGCCAGCTGTTTCAGAGCTGAACCTTTGATACCTTCGGCTATGTAGCCCCGACCCGAATTCACCATGTCCTTCGGCGATGACATGTACTGTGCGCATAGCATCGCTGTCGCACACCATGGGAACTCGTCTGGGAGGTGTTCCGCGAGCTCCTTCATGAAACTGGTCTTTACACGGACTACAGTTGCATTGACATAATGAAAATGGAAAGTCCCCACAGCGTTGATGTGCGCCTTGCTCTTGGTCCTGGCATACTTGAGAACATTCATGAGGTCATCCTCGCACCATGTCCCTGCACTCCGCTTCTGAATTGAATCATTCACATGGCACCACTGACTGAGAGGAGCCATGCCCCTCACCGAGGTGCTTTCATTCCAGAGCCTCTGCAGCAGCTCGATCTCGTGCTCTGGCAAGCTGTGTGCTTGGTCCAAGTTCTCAGAATCGATTAACGCCTTCACACCCTCCGGGTCTTCCTTGATGGCCGCACTGCTAAGAACCTCGACCCACACTCCCTTCTGTAGGGCTTTATGCAGCTGTTCGTTGCCATCGCTGGGGGGTGGTGGGGTCATGACCTCGTTCGTGTCGTCCCAACGGATGCCCCCGAACTTCAGGCACTGCAGTCCACATATGAGGTGATTCTTCGAAATGACGCTGAACAGCTTCTGGTCAGCACTGCTAGGATGTGCCAGCTTACCGCAAGAGTCTTCGGCAAGCCGCTTCGTGTGCTTCCATGTTCCGGTCGGGTCAGAGTCATCAGGCTCCACTGCTATGGCCCTTTGGTAGCGCGTTTCTGCGAACCCCTCCTTCTCGACGATTCGACGCATGAGGTAGTGTACGTGCTTCCAACTGACTGGTCGGTTCAATGGGGAGACACCCAACCTCTCTATGGGGATCAGCTGTCTGCCTTGGGAATACTTCTTAATCACTTCCTCGGCACGGACACACATGCCTTTTGCTGCCCCCTGGGCAGCCATCCCTCCTAAATCAACTCTGAGCTGCCACGACTGAGTAGCCGTGGAGCCCACACTGGCTCTAATGTGACGGCATCAAACTCCCAAGGGCTGAGCCGCTTGCTGGTAAGATGGGCGCACTGTGCTGGTCTGCTCTGCTCACCTCTGCTTTTCAGGTTGGGTGCCAACATAGTGCTGCAAGTACTGAGCAGCGCGCTGTGGAGACGAGGGGGGCACAAGCGAGATGGATACTTACTGCACATCAGCACATGCAAGCGCAGCCACTGACTGCTGTGACAAGCTGCGCTACTGTAACCAGGTGCTCTACAACGTGCTCTATCAGGTGCTCTACAACTACTAAGCTGTGCTACTGTACCAGGTGCTCTCGCTCTACAGACCAAGCCATGCTATACTTTTTTGTGCAATCTCACGCCAAAGTGATGCTGTAGACTCCATGCGAGTGGGTGGCAGAACTCAGTCGACGGCCTCGGTCGGCACAGCCAAATACTCATCAGCCTCTTTGTGCACCTCAATCTCGGGCACAGGTTCATGTGCAAACTCGTAAGCTACAGCGCGGCTTTGATGTGATCGACTGCCGCTTGTGTGGCTTCCTCCGTTTGATCATAGGCTCATAGGCATTGCAACAGACCTTAGCCGATTGATTCCTGCTAGATCTGTCCAGCATGCAGATCGCCGTGCGCACTGATGAGCAATGCTTCGTATGGTACTCTCTGAAATTCAAATCTTCCGCGTCCAACTTGCGATGCTCATGCCTGAGCACGTACTACTGCTGGGAATTTGGGCTAACTTGGTGCACTGAGCCGCCCTCGACGCGCACCCAATCCGTCCAGGTCCCGTCAATGACTTCGTCCGCAACTCAAAATGAAGGTGACGCTCGCCTTGTAGAACATGATGTTCGTGACCCTAAGTACCTTGTTTTCACTGCTGCAGCGCAGCTAACACAATGGCCACAAAGAGAATTTGGTTTTCTGGCAACTTATGTTTTTGCTCGCCTCGCCGAAGACATCGCTTTGCCAACAGAAAGGGCTGGTGAACGCGAAGTGGAGCTGCTTGCCTCGCTGCCGGCGCCACAGTGTGTACTGCTGGCTGCTTCTGTGCCCACACGTCGCTTTGCTGGTGGAATTGAGCTGCACACCTCGCAGGAAAGCTGCATCAACGACATGGTGAGCGTGCCGCAGTAAATCCGCCGCTGGGTAGTGAGGCGCCACATGATTGTAGCCTGGCAGGCGCTGCCCAAGCAACTGCTGCAATCGGGTGTGCGGTACTGCCTCTGTTGAACGCATGTCCTGCGGTCGGCTGCCGTTGAAAAGTACCCTCGCAAAGTTCGTAGACGCAACGACTTGAGCGTCTTTAGGTTTCTTGTATATGTGCACAGGTTCCAGGTTCGTAGGTGTCTCCATGAATGCCATGTCCGGCCACTTACCAGGTATTCTCCGACGCACAGCAGTATTTAGCAGCAGTTCCTCAATCACCTTGTTCAGCTTCGCGCTACTAGTATTATTGGCTGCCTTTGAGAGCTTCTGTGCATACCGGTAATATGCGAAATACAATTTGAGATTCTTCCTTGCAGTCGCCATCTCTTGTTCAGCTAGCCGCTGTCTGCGCCGCGTCTGGTCTGTCTCTAGCCTAGTAGTTGCTACACTTTGTGCACTGGCAATGCGTGCTTGCGTCTTTGTGGTTTCCAGCTCAACCTGCTTCTCTCTCAGATCCCTCTTCGCACGCTGCTGCTCTGCATCCTCAATGCGAGTCCTCTCTCGCAGGGCCTCCTCTGCCCGGCGACGCTCGATAGCGACCGTCCGGAGATGGAGCCATATCGGGTCAGTGATCCCAACGGACCGCTTCTCCTGCAAGCCGACTTCATTGCACCAGCCAGTGAAAACCATGATGATTGAACTATGCAAGGGCTGAGCCGCTCGCCTGAGCCACAACACCGTCAATGAGAGTGTATTGTAATACTGTAATGCCAAGCTAACTCATGTAGTAGTACTTAACTTAGACTTAAGTAACTGCACTACTGTAAGTTACGTCACACTGCACTGAGTACCTTACACTCTGCTATGCTAGTGATACTGTCTCATGCTGTACGCACTCTGCTGTTACTGTGCTGTGCGTGCTGTGCTCCTCCATTGTATGCACTTCCCGTGCTGTACTGCACTTCCTGTGCTGTGCTGTGCTGTGCTGCTGTGCTGTGCTGTATTGAGCTGCCCCGTGCGTGCGCCCCGTCCGTGCTGTAACTGTACAGTTGTCATGTCATGTGCTCTAATGCACTGTAGTCATCTCCTGTCCTGTCCTGGGCTGCAGCACTTTGGTGCACTGAATTCTTGCACTATGGTTGTTCAATCAAGAAATACTGCAGTAGTGAACTGTACTACTAATACTACGTCACAGTAAAGACTACAGTAAGTACGTAGTACTACTAGTACTCTAACTGATACTACCGACTTGATTACTCATTGCACTGTGTTGCACTGCACTGCACTGTAATTGACCATGCTCTGCTGTAGTACTGTACTGTAATATACCGCAGTACTGGCCGTGCGTACCGCTAGTCATCGCAACGTTTATCCTCCTCCCGGAACTGGAACTCAATATCCTGAGCATCATCCTGACCACCAGCGCCACAGAAACACGTGCATGCCTCCGCCACAATACCAATAAACGTTTGTGTTGCTTTCCGTGTGCATGTGGAATGGATGCCGACCTTCAGAGCTTGCCTCACCTTCGTCCGGCATACATGCAGCAAGGCCCCGGCCACCTGCGAGTCCTTGCTGACGTCGTTGATGACGGCCACAATACTGAACACATCGTGTCTAAGCAAGATGCTCTGTGGGCCAGCATACACCTTTAATGAAGACTCGCATAGCTGGGTGTTGCCATGGTGCTGCAAGCATGCTACCAACCGGTCACTGTTGCAGTCCTGGGCGGAATACCCATACATATCCAATTCCTCCTCAGAAAACCTGCCATAATATGTACTCATGTTGTAGTACTCATTCTTCAGACCCTTCGCCATCAGGACCTTCATGATCATCTCTACCATGTGCTTGGCCGCTAACTCTGCGTCATCGTTGCGTTTGCCACTTGATCGCTTGTCACTTTCATGGCACACGTAATGCAATATCCACGAGCAACACTCCTTTCCGCAAGGCAATACCTCAATTTGCCAGGCTACCCAAGGGATAAGGGAATAGCCAGCCTGCATAGGATCAGCCTGCTCTATCGTTTTGGCTGTGTAAGCCGTTTGGCTTGAGCCAAACTGGGCCCCTGCTACTACGCTCTGTTGTAAGTAAAATACTACTTACTGATACTATACTACAGCAGTATTTGCAATATTTCGCCGTTGGTACTGTGCTGCCTCCCATCATTGCAGTAATTACTTACTCTAGTAATAGTACTTACTAAGACTACTATGCCATCCAGACTGGGCCGCCTGCATCTGAGCCAATCAACATATCAGCTCGTCGCTCAACTTCAGAATTTGGCACATGTGTCCAAGGGCTCACAGATCGCTGCACAGGCTGGGCCGCTCGCTGAAGGCCCGCAGATTGCTGCAAGGGCTGAGCCGCTCGCCGGGCCGGGGTGAGGGACCACATATCGCTGCAAGGGCTGAGCCGCTCGCTGTGGAGACGAGGGGGGCACAATCGAGATGGATACTTACTGCACGTCAGCACATGTGAGCGAGGCCACTGACTGCTGTGACAAGCTGTGCTACCGTAACCTAGTGCTCTAAAACGTGCTCTAACATCACTCTACATACCAAACCATGCATGGGATGAGCCGGCTGCTGCCGCAAAGAAACAGGCGCGGCATTGCCAAATGCCAATGGCTCACACAAGATCAAGGAGGCTGATATCACAGAACCCTGAGCCACACTACCCTGCAGAATACTAGCAATACACGAGCCTCATGGCCTGCACTCTGAATGCTTCCTGACTTGCGCTGCACTGCACTGCACTGCCCTGTGTACTGCACTGAGTACTACTGTACTGTACTGTACTTGCTGTGCGGTAATACCGTCTCCTATCAGACAGCATTTGGAATTATGTGCTTATGTTTGCTCCGTTTTCCAAAAGGAAATGTTTACATAATAAGTAATTTGATAGTGGGTGGTCGGCTGAAGCAGCCCATTGGCCCGCCTATAGATAAATATGTGTTCGAACAATTGAGCCCCAAGCGTTTACTTACTCACCAATAGTTCACCAGTGGTTCACCGGTAATTCACTGGTAGGTTCACCTTTTAAGTCACCAATGATCCACGGGTAATTTGCATGTAATTTGTAAAGGTGTTTTGGACTTTGCTCATAAGTAATTCACCTCACCAACAAATGTTCACCAATCATTCGCCGGTAGTTCACCGGTGGTTCACCAATAATTCACATTGCGTGTAATCGTGGAATTTGATGTCTTTAACTGTGTGTCTGTACCTGTTGCACTGTACTGCATGGTACTACCATAATGCTCTGTGCTAAGTAATGGGCACTGTGCTTGCAAGGGTTCCCGCGAGGGTGGCCCTGTGGGGCCGGAGACTTCTGCCGCCGGGGGCACACCTCGGCTGCTGGCAGCGCCCACCGATGCATTATGCATCGGCAGTCATCCCCGGCCCTGCCTCGCCAGATCCCTCGCATGCACACTGTCAATATGCATGCAACAAAGATGATATGCACCAGGCTCATAATTCGCGTCATCAATACTTCACCAACTATTCTCCTCACCAACAGCTCACCAGTAATAGTTCACCGGTAGTTCACCGGCAGTTCACCGGTAGTTCACCAGTTAATTCACCAGTGGTTCACCGGTAGCTCACCAGTACTAACTCACCGGTTGTAGTTCACCAGTGGTTCACCGGTAGTTCACGGGTGATTTGCATGTAATTCGCAACGAATTTTGTGAAATTTGCTCATAATTCTCCTCACCACTAATTCACCAGAGTAAATAAATAATTCACCGGTAGTTCACCGGTAATTCACCAGTGGTTCACCTGTGGTTCACGGGTCATTTGCATGTAGTTTGCAAAGAATGTTGTGGAATTTCCTCATAATCCTACTTACCAATAATTCACCGGTAATTCACCGGTAGTTCACCGTTCACCGGTAGTTCACCAATAATTCACCGGTATTGCACGGGTCATTTGCATGTAATTCGCACAACAAATTGTGGAATTTCCTGATAAAATTCTGCTCACCAATAATTCACCGGTAGAATCACCAGAAATTCACCAATAGTGCACCAGTAGCTCACCGGTCGTTCACGGGTCATTTGCATGTAATTCACAATTAATCTTGTGGAATTTGCTCATAATTCTATTCACCAGTACCTCACCATTAGTTCACCAGTAGTTCACCAGTAATTCACCGGTAGTTCAGCAGTAATTCACCGGTAGTTCCACTGGTAGTTCATGAGTCATTTATATGTAATTCGCAATTAGTTTTGTGGAATTTCCTCATAAATTCGCTTCACCATAGTTCACCAGTTTATTCACAGGTAGTTCACCAGTAGTTCACCGGTAGTTCACGGGTCATTTGCTGTTTTGATTTGCAAGTGTTTTGGAATTTCCGCATAATTATCCTCACCAGTAATTCGCCGGTAGTTCACCGGTAATTCACCAGTAGTCCACATGTAGTTCAGCAGTAGTTTACCGGTAGTTCACGGGTCATTTGCATGTAATAATTTGCAAATATGTTTGGAATTTGCTCATAACTCCCCTCACCAATAATTCACCAGTAGTTCACCGGTAGCTCACAGGTGGTTCACCGGTAGTATATAATTCACCGGTAGTACTTCACCGGTAGTTCACCAGTAATTCACCGGTAGTTCACCAGTAGTTCACCGGTAGTTCACGGGTCATATGCATTTGATTTGCAAGTGTTTTATCATAATTGCCTCATCATTCTTTTCACCACTAACTCACCGGAGTAATTCACCAGTAATTCACAGGTAGTTCACCAGTAGTTCACGGGTCACTGCGAATGTTGTGGAATTCGCTCTAATTCTCCTCACCAGTAAATTCACCAGTTACTCACCGGTAGTTCACCGGTAGTCCACCCGTAGTCCACGGGCAATCTGCATGTAGTTTGCAAATCTAATACTTTGTGGAATTCGATCATAATTATCCTCACCAGTAACTCACCAGGAGTTCACCGATAATTCACCGGTAGTTCACCGGTAAATTACCAGTAAGTAGTTCACGGGTAATTTGCATGTACAACTTAGTTTGCAAGTACACTTTGTGTTGTGGAATTTCATCATAATTCTCCTCACCAGTAATTCACCAGAGTTCACCTGTACTTAGCCTAATGGGCTGCATGCTCAATGCTTCCTATGAAGTGCCGCACTGTGCTGCACTGCCCTGTGCTCTGCATACCAATCCCGTACAATTGTCAAGGTTTCTCTGGCTGAAAGAACCACCACTGCCCACCGTTTCTGACGAGCACCGGGTCTTCTAATGCTGTTCCATGCCGCGCCCCCACCTATCCAATTCCGCTGCTATGAAATACTGTACTACAGTGTATTGTCTTTTATTGTTAATGATGTGCTGTAGCACCGTATTGCGCGCTGTACTCTAGTGTGCTGCGCTGTACTGGATATCACATTGGAATTTGTTGTTCTGACTCTGCTGCTTACTGTAATGTGCGTAGTTCTGACTGTAACTTTCTAACTGTACTAAATCTTATTGCTCTGGGCTTTGTAATGCTGTGCTGTCCTGCAATGTACTGTGTTGTGAGTGTGCAACCAAGCTGCACTGGTGCGATACTGTACTACACTGTCGCGTACTGTCAGTATGCACCTGTCCGTCCTGTTGTAACAGTGATCACTGTATACTACTGCTCTAAGTACTAATGTGTAACTTACTATATTTTTACTGTAGACATGACTGGATTGCATCTTAAATGCCTGCTGGAGGTATTAGATTTACTGTAGTACTTACTTACTGCTAATGTCATATACTGCACACCGTACGGTAACTAGGTATATAAGTAGTAACTGTAAACTACCTGTGTTGCTTCTGTTGCAATAATCAAATATTGTAGTGCTATACTGTAAGGACTCTACTGTACTACTGTGCTAACAACTAATAGCACAACATGACTAATAAGTACTTACCACTACTAATTACTGTAAGTACTTACTGCTATACTGCGCTGCACAATACCTGACTCAATAGGTAGTACTGAACCTACCTGTACTGCAGACACTACTGTAGAATACTCTAGTGCCTCCTGCGCTGTATTTGCATTATGCAGTCTTACTACGCCAAGGCGATGCTGCAGATTCCATGGGAACGGGTGGCACAACTCAGTTGGTCGGCGGCCTCTGGCGTTGTCTCATTGCTGGAACCCCGCGCCAATTCCAGCTCGAACGACATCAACGATCGCGTGAGTTGCAGGTGCTGTGCCCGAGCCACTTGAGGAACTTGAGCCAATCTCCTGCTCGGCCGGCTTGTTCACCTCAAGTGTGGGAAAGGGGGCGTTCGTCCCTGGATTAGCGGTCCGCATCGCATCTCTGATTTCTTGGAGTGCCCTTTCTGCGGCTTCCTCCTGGAGCCCTTCGGGATTGAAACAGACCGTCATCTTCAGCTTCTCGAAGTTTTCAGGATTCAGCCCACTCCGCCTCATGTTTTGAAGCACTGAGAACAATGCCCCGAGCAATGTCATGTCCTTGCAGATGGTCACCAGGCCGCAAACGTCTTCCCTGTCGAGCTTGGTGCCCATGCCCAGGTACATCTTCAACAACCGCTTCTCGGAAGATGCGTCCAGCACGCAGATCGCCGTGCGCTCTGATGAGCAATGCTTCGCATAGTACTGTCTGAAATTCAACTCTTCCTTTACCAACTTGTGATGCTCATGCCTGATCGTGTAGGGCGCATCGGGGCAGTGTGCGTTGATCCTCTCAATGACCTCCTGCACGATTTTCGCAGCATGTTCCTGCATATCGCCGTCACTGTATGACTCTATCTTGCTCGGCAGGGCGAAGTTGATCGCACCCCATGTCGCCTTCTTACCGGACAGATTCCAGGCCATCCATGGGATGAGCTTGGCTTCTTTGCTGACCCTCGCCTCTGACTCTGGAAGTACTCCTTTGGGCGCAGGTTTGTACTTTTGTGGTCTCTCTCCAAAGTCAATGTCCTGCCAGGAGTGGTGCCACATACCAGGACTGGCCATGAACGTTGCGCACGCCGGCTCCTTCTCCTTCATAGCGACAAGTTCCTTGTTTGACATACTCCAGGTCTTGTCGTACTCCGCCAGAGACGATTCCACTATGTGATCCTCTTCAGCATCGGGTCGTCCTGCTGCCACCATCATGTCCTTCACGGTACTTATGGGACATCCGAAGAAGACCTTGCTGATATTTATGCCACTTTTTTTTATCTCTTCAGTCATGTCTTCCTCTGCCAGAGTCTGCAGCGCAACTGTGTCCGCCCGGGGCGACCCGGTCATCTTCTGCACGTACATTGTCAGCGACTTGGTGGCCCGAGTCATGCCGCAATAGCGACGTGCTTTATCGATGGAGTGGCCGCCTGTAGTCACTGCTGGCTGCCACAAGTGCGCATTGATGTGCTAAACAATGTGCTATGAGTACTTACACTGTAGTAAGTATACTGTATGCACAATGCTGTGCTGTACTATTGTACGGTGCTGTATTGGTGAGACCACACAGGGGCTGAGCCGCCTGCTGCTGTTGGCGCGTACTGTGCTGTAACTGTAGTGTACTACTTACTCTTTGTATCTCTGTAATAGTACTGTATACTGCATTGTAAACTGTAGCGTGGCGTAACATACTTACTTGCTGTAGCGTGATCTACTGTAGCGCTTACCTACTTACTCGTAAGTACCATACAACTGGTGGAAAACATTACGCTATTACCTTACCACTGTAAGGTGCGCTAACTTGTGGTGTAGTATAAAATCAAAGGCTGTATAAATAGCGTGATCTATTGTACCATGATGAAAGATGATCTACTGTAAGTAGTCTTACTTACTGTTTTGGTGGGACCATACAGGGGCTAAGCCGCCTGCTGCTACTATGATGTTTTATGGTATTACTTACTTACTACTGTATTGTTACTGTAATGTAAATACTACTGTACCGTCCTGTGCTGTACTGTACTACACTGTGTACTACTTATTGTATTGTACTGCGCTGTCCTAAACTGCAAGCGCGCAGCAAGTGTTGCATTGTACTATAGCTATGTTCTAAGCACGTACTACTGCACTATAATATAGATAGGTACTGCACTGTAGTGAACTCGTAACTTCCTGTAGTACGCACTGTAGTGTAAGTACTGTCCCGTAGTGCGATGTTAAGCTAAGCCCTAGTACTTACTACCACTTAGTACTTACTAAATATAGTGCTAGTACAATGAAATCATACTTAAGTACTACATTGTGCTAGTACTGTGCTGTGCTGCGCCGAATACTACAGTACTGTACTGTTCTGTGCTGTACTACTGTTCTGTATTGTTCTACTGTTCTGTAAATACTGTTTGCCTGTATTGTACTGTTTGGCTGTACCGCACAGATGTACTATTAGTGGGGCCGTAAATACGTTACTCTCTTCGAATGGTTCTTGCCATGTGCTTAACCATATCTGTACTGACTATGGTACTGCAATACTGCCCAGCAAACAAATCACCTGTAAAATTGTTAAATCATTTATACGGTACACTTACTTAACGAATGATTTCACCAATTACGTAGCTCGCCGATAATTCACCAACAGTAGACCAATCTAACTTATAGTAAGTGTTATCATTTACTGTCAATGTACACTCAGTACTACTAGTACTTACGCTTCACCGGCAACGTGCGTCACCAGTGATTACGCAGTGTTTCACAGGTTACTATAGTACTTTACATAAGTAAGTACTGTTGTATGTTACCTCGCTAAGTAGTGCTACTGTACTGTAATAAAACATACTCTAGTAAAGTACCACTGTAGTAAGTGCAAGTAATACAAACTGTAAATCATCAGTGTCTACTCACTTTACTAAGGTTATACTTACTCACTTGGAAGCTACTTACGTCTCTTAGTAAGTAGTTACTCTTACTAATACTGGAACACTTATACTACGCATACGTTTGGAGTGCCACAATGCACTGCTCTGTAAATATAAGTAGTACTATAATACTGTAGCCACCTGGCTGGGTCTCCCCAGGATGGCGTTGATGCAAGCACACAAAATGCGTGTGATCTACCGTGGTGCCTCGGATAGCCTCTGGACTCATGATCAAGATGTTGCGAAGGCGCCGCGTCTTTTCCTCAGCCTCCATGTACTCGTTTCCGATGTTGTTGACGTTATCCATCAAATCGCGCACAAGCCTCTTCATGAAGGTGATGCTCGTCTTGTAGAACATGATGATCGCGACCCTACTTTCTTTTGCCTGCTGCACCGCAGCTAGCGCAATGGCCACGAAGAGAATTTTGTTTTCTGGAACTTCTGATTTCTTCTGGAACCAGCCAGCTGAACAGTCACGGACGTCGGCACTCCTGTATCCGATGACGTTCACCGCTGTCTTCTTGTCCGGTGCGGCTTGCAGCCCTTTGTACGCTTCGCTGTCCAGCGTTTGCGCAAGCTTGATGACATTTTCCCCGAATCTCTGTGTTGTGCTTAGTTGCATGTTGCAGGCGTGCGCGTTTAGCCACTCATGCAGCGGAGCTTCCATCCAAGTCAGCCTGCAACCCTCCGCGCCCTTGCTTGCTTGCTGATGGCTTGCAGGGGCTGAGCCGCCTGCTGCTGAGGAGCTCGCGGATGCTTCTGGGTGATGCCTCTTTGCGCGGATCCGAGTACCTATCGCCTCCTTATCAACTGGTGTGGAGTCAAGTTCACTCTGTTCTGCGCTAGGGTCAAAGCTTGGCATCTCCTTGGGTTCGGCATGGTACGCTGGGATCCTCTGCTGCTTATCACCGGCAACGATGGCCACGTCAACATGGATAGCCAATGCTGCAAACTCCTCCAGGGACTCATTCTCGATCTCATCTACGCACAACAACTCCAGCCTTCGCTCTTGGGCCCACCACGGCCTTCCGGACAAGGCTGACCGCATCTTGTCGCTTGTCGCCACAACAATCTGAAGTTTCTTTGCTGCCCAGTCTCTAGCGACCGTCTTTTCCTTCCACATGACATCCACGTACTGTGTACGCAACCTTTGAGCATGGAGCCCAACAAGCTTTACATACTCGTCCTCCTGCGCCATGGTGACGGCCGGACTTATATCATTGATTTCCTTGTCCAGACGTTCCAGCTCAGTGTGGCCACCAGCAAGTACCTTTTGCTGCTCTTCAAGCACCTTCTCGGTAATGAAACCACCACTATCTGCCCCATCTGCTTCTTCATCTGCGTGGGACTCCAAGATCAGGCAAGAGCTCGGCTTCACAAATTGTGAGAATATAGCACGCAATTCATGCTTGTGGTGATTCCTGCCTGTCACTACTAGCGCCAGTGAATTCGCCCCGTTCTCCCTTGACTGCTGCCACTTCGCAACCGTCCACGCCAAGATTACGGACTTCCCTGCACCTGGCGGAGACCATATGGCAAGCAGCGGGTGCTTGGTATTGATTTTTCCCATGATTTCTTTTGCGACCTTTTGCTGCTCGTCATTGAGTACTAGCCCGTGGGGCTCATCCGACTCAGGCTGAAGCTGAAGCTCAGGCTCCGTGTCGCTGAACAACTTCCTCGTCAGCAGC
>Ga0208427_1000492_pt1 | contig 17185 bp, 19 predicted proteins | sample DEB08_DNA_FD_184532 | JGI IMG/M metagenome (GOLD analysis project Ga0208427, IMG submission 184532) | Aqueous microbial communities from the Delaware River and Bay under freshwater to marine salinity gradient to study organic matter... | ecosystem: Environmental > Aquatic > Marine > Coastal ...
TGTGCTTTAATACATTCTATACATTCAATCTCCCCTGCATAGTGGGTAGGATTGTTCACGTTGTCAGCCATATATATCTAAACTCTTCGTAAGGCAAATCTATATAAAAAGAATGAGAACCCTCACAAAACACTTGAGTCATCTCGTAAAATTGTGAAGCTCCTACCACTTTTGTCAAGTCTAAAACGCCCTGTTCAACTATTTCCACTTCGTGTGCTTCTGTTTCTAATCCTATCTGTTCGTAAATAGGATCAATCATGTTTTCACGGAATATGTAGTTCACTTCTATCTTCATCTTATCTTGTATGTAAATGCGTTGACTTTTACTTCTTCTTTGCCGTCTTTGATTACTCTCTGTGGGTACATTTCTAACCATCTACCACCTAAAGGCTTTGGACTTGCCCCTCTCTCCACATGCCAACCTCCCTTGCCATCGTTGTATTCCTCTTTATAAGTTGCAGTACGAACCATCAAAATATCTCTAAGTCTTACCTTGTTGTTATGAGTCAGTCGTTCAACTGTGTACGTTAATTCATGATCTTCGTGTACATGCCCCATCCAAATAAGGTCAGCACCCTCAACAAAAGTCTGCATTCTGTTAAACTGAATTGTTCCCTTCGTTACCGGTCCGCCTCCACCTGATCCGTGGAAATACTTGATATTGAAATTGACTTTGCCATTGCTATTCTCACGAGCAAAGTTGTAAATTATCCAACCCCCATATCCACCAACTTCAACATTGGTGTCATTGGTTGAGTTAAGCCCATACACAAAGCGTTCAATCACATCTGTTTCTTGTCGTTTTAAGATGTTGGTTTCGTGGTTACCATAACCGACTACCTTGATTAAATGAGCATAAGGAGAAAACCATTTGACCGCATCATTTACAACGGCATCTAAATAGTTTGCTTTGTTGTGTTCAGGTCGGATGTCGTTCTTGTTCTTACGAGGATCGTAAGCCCCCTGCATTAAACAGAAGGTATCGCCATTAAGCAATATGTCCGCCCCGATTTCTTTTGCTTTTTCGAGATGGCTTCTAAGTAGGTCACGGTCACACTTTGGATTGTCCCAGTGTGCGTCAGAGATGAGTAATACCTTTTTTGGCTCGAATGTGTTTCTGATGATGTGTACATTTGTTTTCATAGTATTAATGCCAACAAGAGCAAAGCACTTGATAAGGCTGATATTTTTTGATATCTATATTTAGCCTCTTTTTCGTTATTAGTGGCTATTATTAGTTCTTGAATAATGCTGTCTTGACGATGTATAGTTAACGAGTCATTGTGTGCTAACTTGATATAAAGTTCTTGCTTCTTTCTGCATTCATGCAACTCAATCAATCGCTCGTTAATCTCTCTTATCGTGGAGTCTGAGAATTGAGAGAATGCTCTTTGTGGTATTAACACTGCTAATGCTATCAGAGTAAATGTTGCGGAGCGAATCAATTTCTTTGTCAACTGCATAGATTTCTCTAATTATTATTACTCTACTCGTATCACGTTGGAATGTCGCAGTAGCTTTCGAGGTAGGGCGTGTTAATAGTAAAGCTAATACCATGCCCAGCAACAACGTCAGTACGGGAGTCAAAAAAGGGTTCAGCGTTTCCGCTAACCACGATCTCAAAGTCTGCATCGGTTACGTTTCTTTTAAGTAGTGTTACAATGTCGATAATAATCCCTGCCGTGTCTGATAGAACCTCAATGGTGTTAGAACTGCTTTCAAATTGTCTGTCCATCACAAGCATTGAGAAGTCATAATTGACTGCCTTCTGCTCTGTGTTAAATGTGAAGCCATTTGGAACTAACCACACAAGAGGATAGTATTTAACTTCATCAACTGCAAAGTCAAACTCTGCTCCCACTGCGAACTTTCCCACCATCTTGTGGCTTTCCGCTTGGGTTTTTATCTTTTCGATGATTTGGTTGAGCGTCATACTTTTTCAGTTTGGCTTCGTTTTTTAGCCTCCATTTATTCTTCGTCATTAGGGAAATCGTAATTGTAGAAGCAGTCATCACTTGTACCCGGCATATAAATGCCTCCAAACAATGCTGTATTCTTTGGTCGAATTACATCAAAACCACTTCCAGGATTCAAGAACTTAGGATATAATGTTGGATTCTCTCTTAAATAATCTCTTAATCGTTCTGCATAATACTCCGCCTTATCTCTGTATCTCTGCTCTATCTGTGTCAATTCACTTGTTGTAATCGGTGTGGCATTCTCAGAGTTGCGAGTCGCTACTGACTTATTCATGAACTTGAACGTCATTGGCAACATTGACTCAGTGAGTGAGTAGTATTTCAAACAAGGTGCAATGTATGAATCTAACAATGTTCTGTTGTCACTTGTCAGAGTGTCGTTATATGCCTGATCTTGCAACTCATCATAAATACCCGAGCCAATCACATCACGAATGTAAATCTCTTGAGCTTCCTTGATTGCAGATTTTAAAAGCTTAGGATCAACATTTTCATTGATAGGTGAATTATCTCGTAGGTATTGAGTCGATATAAAATAAACAAAGTTAGCCATTGATTCTTCTTCTTAATAATTGTGGTTGCCAAATGTGTCTGCAATATGGAACGTGAGTGGTTGTGCCTTTGATTGTCATCCATCCACCTCGTCTTTTCCAAGCTGAATAACCAGGATCATTGTATTCCCTTGCAAGAATCACAGATATTTGGTCAATTTCTTCCCTTGTGTAAACTCGGTTGAGTCTTATCATTCTCTGACAAAAGTCACGAGATGTAGGCAACAAATCGCCTCCGCTTATTCCCGGTGCTTTCTCATAAGTGTAACGAGTCACAATCTCTGTTCCTACATTTGAATTTTCAAGAGTGGTTGTTCCTTCAGGTGTGATTTTAAAACCATCCTCAACAGATTCAATCAAGCCTCTTTGTGCCATATCATCAACCTCTCGCATTATCTCCTCCACAGGCTTTTTAATGTTGTTAGAGAGCGTTTCTAAGGTGATTCCCTCGTTACTATACAGCCACTGCAAAATCATCGCTTGTAGAGCATCTCCGAACTCCAAGGGTACTGACTCAAAATTGTCAGCATCTTCACCAAACTCAGCAAAAACTTTTAAATCTTTGTCATCATCCCATCCAAAAGGATTCTCACAGCTCTCACATTTTACTTGTTCAGACATTGCTGTTGTAGCTGACATTCCTAACTCAATACGAGCCTCATCTCTGTCAATGATGCCTTTCTCAAATAGTTCAATGTAGTCAAGTCCAATCGGTGGCTTGTTTTTAGTTTTAAGCTTGACAGGTGTAATGTATTTAAATATAGAACTCAAGGCTCTATCCATTTGATTCTGTCTTGGCTCAATGTAGGAAGTTTGGAAAGCCTCAAACGCTTCAATTAACTCGTTACGCCCTCCAAGTTGCCCCTCTGTCTTGATACCGAAAAGCATTGGAGAAGTAACTCTGTGACTCATCAAAATCTCCTCTTGGACTGTGTTGTTCAGAATGTCGAATTGCTTGTCAAAGTCTGATGGTGCAAGGTTGTTAACTACTGAAGGAGTTTCATTCGGATCGTTGAACTGAATGATAATACTTCCAGCGTTATCTGTTCCGCTAAAGTTGTCTTTAAATCTTCTGATTGTTTGACGAGCTTCCTCTGGTGACGGAATGCCCTTAAACAATTGTAAAAGCGTCTGAGCAGAAAAGCCTGACTTGATGCTGTTCAAATGGAAGTTGGCAATCTCTGTGTCTATCTCGATGTATTTAAGAGCTGATTGGTATGGTGCTGTTGGATATTCACCACATCCTGCTTTGTACATCTTAAAATAATACACTTGCTTAGATTCTCTCGTGTTGGGATTCCAAGGATAATAATGTTCAGGCTCAACTTTTCTTGCAGTCCAATCTTCAGCGTATAAATAATGACCATCTAATGAGTGACGGACATTCTGAAAAGGCAAATGATAAATCTCAGCTATTTTAGTTTTTGCTTTGTTCCAGATGATTTCTAAAGCAAACCCATCAAACAACTCAAGGTCTTGAGCAATTTTTGATTTGAGGCTGTCAAAATCTTCATAGGCGTTAATTGAATCTAATGCCTCGTTTGCTTTTGCAACATCCTCTGTGTTGTATGCTACAATTTCGGTTTTATCACCAGCAATGAAGTCAGCTTTCTGAGTTACTATTGCTCCGTGCTTTGGTGAGCTGTTAAATAGATCAATCAACATTTGAGGATAAGCATTATCCGCACCATAAGTCAAGAAGCCTTTTGATTTGTTCTCCTTGAAGATTGGGATTTTGCTTTCCGCAAAGTTTATCCGTATGAAGTTATTTTCCATTCTTTACAAAAGTATTATAATGAAACATCGAAGCCCATGTCCACAACGAGGCATATCCAATATTTATAAGTATTTCGGGAATCGGTGGGTATTGAGCCGTTAGAACGTTATACAACGCCCCTAATGCTGGGATTGCCAAGCCCACTCTTAACATGGCTTGTTCGATCAAGTTTAGTTTAGCCAATGCCTTAACATCACGCCCAAAAACGAATATATAAAACAACGTCGCATTTACGCATATTAAAAGGTTTGCTATTTCGTTAATTATCTGCATCGATTTTTTCTTTAAAGAATCTTTTTGCCACCGCCTCAACTCCTTTAAGTCCTAAGAACCCAAGAATAAAAGCAACACCATTTTGATAGTTCGTTTCTGATATAGACAATGCCGAACATACAACGGGTGTGATGTAGTTAGCACTTGCAACGCCCGTGATGATAGCAAAAAACGTCTGCTTGATATTCTTTGCCGAACCCTTACCCAATAGCAACAACGAGCCGAAAAGTCCCGCTATTGATTGCATTATATTTATTCCTATTTCGTCTAAAAAGGTTTTCATATCTCTTCACTTGGTTCGGGGAAATACTCAGGATGTAGTTCTTTACACTTTTCAGTCCATTCAGCGATTGCCCTTGATGAACCAAACGTATGAACGCCCATCGGTGGACACCATACTATTTTAGAATCCCAAGAACTTACCGAATCACCTTTCCACAAAACATCAACGTGGTATTTACTTGAAAGAACGGGTTCGGTTATTACTTCGCCTTCGCTATCGTATGTGCCTTCTTCAAGGACTATATTACCCAATCGCACGATGCTATGAGGATGGCTTGGGTTACCATCTTCGTCAACTCCTAATCCATCGATGTAGGTGTTGGCTTCTGTTTCGTTTGTAAATGAATATTTTCTGAACATTTTATATTGTTGTTAGTGTGGCTAATTCGTCGTTGGTTAGTCGTGTGGGGAATACGATTGCTTGGGATACTCTATCTGCCAAAGTGAAGTTGTCCGAATTTCTTCTTGTGCCTATCAAAACTTGGCTTGTTGTTGGTACACTTCCGCTTGTATCGGTCGCAACTTGCACCCCATTAACATAAAGTGCAAAATCGTTCGCCTTGTACGCCAATGCTATTTTGTAGTTTCCACTTGTGATACTTGACCCAAACAATGCCGCTTGAGTCACGTTTGAAACTTGAACAAGACAATAAATGCTATTTGTTCCAGAAGCATTTCTTTCAACTCCTAAAATAATACAATTTTGCAAGTCACTTACATTGTTGTTTGTAGTCAAAATACCAGAAACGGGAGAACCGCTTTCTATCTTGACATTTAAATCAACCTCCGCATAAAGCACACCCTCCGTTTGCCCAATCAACGAACTAATACCCGTCTTACTACAAGAATCAGCCGACCTCGTCACACTACTACCATAGGTAGGTATGTAGGAGGTTGGGTAACTTCCGAGTTCTGCTTGGAATCCGTAGGCGATTGTTGAACCAGCCGAAGGCAATGATAAAACAACTTGAACGTTTACGGTTCCCGAAGCACTCCAAGTGCGGGTAACGCTTTGCCTATACCATCCGTTCCCGTAATCTACGGAACCATTATAAACATTTGTTCCCGTTCCGCCCGTTGCTCCACCAAAGAAAATGACTTGCGTAGTGCTTTTTGTAAATACAGAGATTGTGTAAGTTGTTCCGCTTACTACGCTTAAACCAGTAGATATGATTTTATTAACGCTATCCCCACCAGCGGCAAAGGCAATAGTGTAGGCATTTGTATACCCATCTGGACTAATTGTGGTATTTGCTGTAATTGTTGTACCAGCAGTCTTTCCCCAATAAGCATTATCAAACTGCTCACTATACAAAGCCAAATTACTCCTCTGAGGCTCTAACAAAAGACTTGGACAAGTAGCCCCACCCGAATAGTCAAGGCGTGGCATATCCTCAAGAATACCCGCTTGTGCAGTTGTGGTGGTTGTAGTGATTACGTCTGTACTAACTAAGCCGAGTTCTAACTGAGCGTCTTGGATGTAGATAGTTCCTGTACCACCTGTTCCAACTCCGTTGTTGCTTGGCACTGGGTAAAATAAAACTCTGTTAAGACTCTCGTTGAATATAATAGTGCATCGGTAATATCCGTTTCCTGCGGCTTCAATTTTAGTGTCTATAATACCACTCTCAACTGTGCCAACCGAACCGCTTGATAAATCAAAATAAGCACCTCTATAAGCCGATGCAGAGTTTTGCACTCTTACATAAATCCAATCAAAAGAACCAACCTTTGCGTATATTGAGTAGGATTGTACTCCGCTTGTTGAAATGTCTTGAGCCACATAATTATACCCACCACCTCTTGATGCCAACCAAGCATCGTTTGTACCATCATATCCTGCTTGACCCGAAGTCAAAGCAGTACCCGAATTATACCAAGTAGTATCAAACGTATTTGATTGAAGCAACAGATTCTCCCTACCCTTCTCTATTAACCCCTCACTATTAACACGGGTTGCCGATAAGTTAGAACCACGACTGAACGTGAAATCTCCATCTCCGTTAGTTGGCTTGACACTATATAACGTGCCATCTTTGTAGCCGCTTGGTATTTGTATTAATGATGCTTTATTTAATAAACTCATTTTGTTAATTCTTCTAATTGGTCATTGGTTAAACGGGTAGGGAATAGCATTGCTTGGTTTAATGGACAAGCCGCATTATATGCAGCCGCAGTTTCATAAATACCTACACCCAAACGGCTACAAGGTGGTACTGCACCGCTTGTATCTGTTCCAATTTGTACCCCATTTACATACATTACAAAATCATTGTTTGCATAGGCAACCGCTATCTTCTTAATACCGCTTTGATTTGAACCAGTAAAAATTTCAGCAACCAATGTAGATGAAGTAACTACGGCTAAAGCGATTGCATCAGTATTTCTGTTTTGAGCAATAACTATTCGGTTAACTAATGTTCCATCCGAAATGGTTAAAAGGCGTCGATTGTTACCTCCGTAAATATCACCGAGAACCGCAGTATCAACCTCCACAAACATAGTCCCCTCCGTTTGCCCAATCAACGAACTAATCCCCGTCTTATAACACGCATCCGCTACTCTGGTCGTGCTTGTTCCGTATGTGGGGATGTAACTTGTGCTATAACTTCCAATCTCGCTTTGCATTCCATAAGCCCAAAAACTATTTGTTGAAGATGATGTAGCAAGTCTTACCGCAGAACCACTATCTACCATTCCTATGTAGTGGCTTATTGGCGTTCCAGTAGTCATTTGAACTGAACACCTATACCAACCATTTCCATAGTCCTCAATATCGCTTGTTCCGTTTGTACTGCCTACTACTCCGTTTTGAATATCAAAGTTTGCATAAGTAGCAATACCACCCATACCCAACTGAATCCATTGGTGGGAATCATATTTTGCAAATACACTGATTGTGTATGCACCGCTTGATGCGGGATTAAAGTTTACAACTTTTGTAAGAGTACCAGCATCACCCGTTACCAATGTAGCGTTTTGTACTCCCTCTGGGCTTGTAGCATTATTGTAAGACAAACTAACATTGGAAACACTATAAGAACCGATATGCTCGGAAGATGTCACTACGTTAGTCCTCTGTGGTTCAAGCAAAAGACTTGGGCATCCTCCTCCGCTATAATCAACACGAGGAACGTCATCTGTTATACCCTCATAGACTGCCGTTGTTGTTGTTTCAATGTAAGGTTGAGCGACTAAGCCCTCGTTTAGCATAGCGTCTTGAATTAGGATGTTACCGCTTGTTCCGCTTACATCTCCATCATCATCTGCTGGGTAAATTCTTATTTCTGTAATACCTTGAGAAAAAACTAATTTTAAACGATACCAACCCGTTGCACCTACTTGTTCAATACTTGAATCTATATAGTTAGTGCCTCCAGTAATACCTTTTACTCCGTTTTGTAAATCAAAAAAAACATTTGGATTATCAACTCCATCAATCGCTCTTATCCATATCCAATCAAGCGTACCCGCTTTAGCATATACACTCAAAGTACAAACACCACTTTTTGTTATGGCTTGTTGAAGTCTACCGCTTCCCGCAATCTTTGTAAGTAGCCACGCATCATTTGAACCATCATAACCGCTTTGTCCACTTGTTTCGGTGCTGCCACTATTTGTCCAAGTAGTATCAAACGTATTTGATTGCAACAAGAAATTAGCCCTCTCCTTTTCAATCAACCCAGCACTATTTACCCTTGTTGCCGCACTACCTCTTGAAAACGTCATATCGCCATCACCCGTGTCGGGAATAGCCGAATACACCTTACCCTCTTTTGTTGCCGTAGGTGCTAAAACTAACGACGCTAAATCGATTAAACTCATCCTTTCAAATCTCTAATTACTTGGTTGAAACAATCCGCCCCTTCAACTACCCCACTATCACCCGTTACCCTTGTTTGGAACGTCTGCCAATAGTCGAAATAAGGCATTCTAAAGTTTGACATCGTGCAACTCAACGCCTCTACCGTACCCCCATCCGATTCTACACGACTTATAAGGTCGTTAAGAACTTTGAACGGATAGCCCTTGTATCGGGTTGATTTGACAAATACGCCTATCATCGGTTATACGCTACGATTGAACCGCTTGTTAGTGTAATGCTTGAAATGTAGTTTCCGCTTTCAACAGAGATGTAGATGCCGCTTCTCAAAGTTACTCCGCTTAATCCCAAAGCCGTCATAAGACTTGAGCCGTCTTCGTCAAGGATAGCCGATACAACTGCATCATCGTTGACAATAAAGCCTCTGAAAACGCCTGTATTGGCACTCGTGTTTGAAATAACTTTGCAGCCTGTGTAACCTGCTGAAAAGGATGTTGATGTACTACTCATAAATTTTCTCGTTTAATGTGGGTGTATATTGTGTTTTTACTGTTGCAATAGGATTCACTTTTAACATTCCTTGCTCCACTAACTCATCCGCATCGTCAGGATCAGTGTTGCTTGGTGATGTCTGTGCATATACTCGATAGGAAAACTCCCCGCTATCTACTGAAAAGGTTGAACCCTCAGTTACAGAAAACTTGTTGTATCTCTCTGTGTATGCACTTACGTCTGTCAAAATGAAATTGGTTGTGTTGTTAGTCAATCGGTGTGTAATGCTGAATAAATATGTAGGATCAGAAATGGTAGTTTTCTCTGTTAAAGTCAAATACCAGAACTTAGTTTCCTCCTGTGTAATTGTAAGCATCTATATATAATTAAGGTTTTTGTCAAAATGGCGAAAAAAAAGAGGAGAGCCGAAGCCCTCCCCCTGTTAGAAACTATGAAAACAAGAAATTAGATTCCCAACGTCGTTGCTACAGCAGCCTGTACCAAGTATGGAGATTCAGCCTCAATAGCACTTAAAGTGAAATTGTAGCCTTGTACGTCACCCATTGCAGTTCCTGACTCAGAAGTCATTGCAGTGATGTCGCATCCGTACTCGTTACCAGCTAACCAATAGTTATCGTTGTTGTCCTTTACTATGCAGAATACACGATTCTGAGCAAGGAGCTTTAACTCATTACGCTTTGTTGTTGACAACTTACGCAAACGAGCAACAATGTCAGATTGGTTAAATACTGTACCGTTCTCTTGTGATACGTTTGTAGTGGTAGTCATGCTACCCACGCCCTTCGGAAGCTCATAGGTGTAAACATCCCCTGAAACAACTGTTGTAGCCGTTACCTCGCCACCGCTTACGGTGAACCCGGTAGAAGCCCAGTCGATTAAATGAATGCTCTTGATTCCACCAACGGCATCCTTGCAGTCAAGTGTAAATCCTTGTGTTAGATTACAAGCCATTGGTTACCTCCTTTAAGCTAAAGTGAATTGAACTAATTGATCAGGGAAAGCAATCTGTACACCATACTTCATGGTTGCACGGAATCTTACCTCGTCGTTATCTTGAGAATACCAGAATCTGTACTCCTCCTCCTCATTTGCAAGGTCAGTACCCACAAAGAAGTTAGACAAACGAGCAGCGAACATTCTGTTTGTTCCGCTTAGTCCACCAACACCGATCAATTTGATGTTAGTACCTGGAATCATGATTTCCATTCCTTCAGCATCAACAGCGTAGTGGAACAAGTTAGAATCACGCAAAGCAGTTGTGTACTTCTTGAAAGTGTCGATACCAGCAAATACTACTAAGTCATCAGCATCAGCGATGTCAGCAGGTAGAGCGTTGTACATGTCATCAATCAAACTTTCGATGTTTGAAGTAGTGATGGCAGTTGCACTTGAAGTGTTACCAGCGATAGTAGAAGCAGAAGCCGCATCAATGATCTTGTTGAAACCATCAAAACGATTTGTGTTAGGGTTAGTGTTACTTGTTGCAGTGTTACCTTGCCACATTGCCACTTCTAACAACTTAGCGATACGAGATGCTTTCTCGTTACCGATTTGCTCCTCAAATGGAACAGCCTCAGGAGAACCTGGTGCGATTTGAGTCTGCATCCACTTAGCTTCTAAAGTCTTAGGGCAAAGAGTTTCTTCAACCTTAATCTTTCCTACTGTGATGTCACGCTGAGAGAAAGTTGTGTTTCCTGAAGCGTTGTACCCACAGCCATCAGCTTGGAAAAATACGTCAGAAGTTAAGATGTTCAAAGCCTCAGCAGACTTTACACCTACTTGCACCTGACCAGCCGCTTGTAATACAGCAGCAGTCTTTGATCCGAAAAGGGATTTTACTACTAACTCGGTGCTTTGCTCGTTAGTATAGTCGGTTAAACCAGTTACGTTAAATGCCATGATTTTTATTTTTTAAGTGTTTTAGCGATTTTTACAATGTTTGCGAATTGCTCCTCTTTCTTTGACAACTTTGCAGGAGCTTTAGTTGGTTCTTCACTTGGAAGGTCAGCAACCTTTTCTACCAAGTCAACAGTTTTACCGAATGCCTCTTTCATAGAGTTAAAGGCACTCTCGTTGGTGTTTAGTTTCTCCTCTAAAGAATTAAGTTTTTCAACTGCTTCCTCAAAGCGAGTAACTAAAGAATTGAAAGCCTCAAGTGAAGCAAACTCAGCAGGTGCTTCTTCAGCAGCTACTTCCTCAACTTCTTCGGCTGGTTCTACAATCTCAGTAACAACACCGCCTTCGGTGGTTACGAGCATTCCGCCCTCTACTTCGTGAACGGCATCAGGGGCAGCAACTAAGCCTTCTCCTGTTTGTACAAAGATTTCAGTTCCAACAGCTAACTCACCTTCCCATTCAACGATAGTTCCGTCAACAAGGGTTGCAGTTGCCATTTCAACTTCTTTCTTTTCTTCTTCACCAAATAGAAGTGTGCGAATTTCGGTCAATACTTCTTTTGAGTTCATCTATATATATTTAAGGTTTAAAATAAAGTGGCTCAGTTTTTACCATCCCATTTCTCGACAGCCTTCTTAACAGCGTTGTAAATTGCGTTAAGTTGTCTTTCTTCTTCGTTAACATCAAAGTCAAAAAAGCCCTCAACTGAGAAGCCTTTAAACTCTCCGTCTTTTACCCTTGCCCAAATGTCATCATCATTCACAATGTAGCTCAAGAACCAAGAACCATCTGCAACCTCGTCATATCCCTTTGGTGGATATTTCCCACGCTCACGATCAACGATGTAAGACTCAAACAATGAAAGCCCTTTTGTTTCTTTCTCGTGGTGGATGTTTACTGAATCATAAAGGTCAGACTTTGCCCATTTCTTGGCGATTTGGAAGATAGTGTCAGCATCAAAATACACATAATACTCACCTCGTGCCGCATCGTATCTGTAAATTCTTTTCTCTGCTTCCATTGCCATACCGGTGATGATTCTTTTCTCCTCGTCTTGAATAGCAAAACCAATCTGATGGCTGTGAGCTTTTAAAGGTGTTTCAATGTCTGTGTGTGCTTCCTCTGCTGAACATGGCATCCACTTGTCACCCATTTGATGTGATCCTGTGCAACCTATCTTATCAGCGTATGCTTCAGCTTCTTCTTTGGTGTTAAACAATGGCAAGTCCTCAGTGATATAACCTGGTAAGGTTGAAACGTCAACATCAAACTTCCGTGCTTTGCTCAATTCCAATTCCTCAAGCTTTCGCTCTGTGTATCTGAGCATCTCATCTCCACCCCATAACAAGTAAGAGATAGTGCCACACGCTTCTGTGTCGCTTGGGTTGTAGTATTCCTTTGCTCGGCTTAAATAAGAGTAAGTGCGTTTTATCGTTTCTAATGAAAGATTTTCTCTGGCTATGAGCTGCCGTGAACGATTTTTCCCCACTAAGGTAGCACAATCATTGCCGACTTTCTCGTTTAGGTTAATTCCACGTTGAGCGTTTTGACTTGCTGCCTTTGGGTAATCATCAAAGAACTTTTCTTGATTGTTGAAGTATTGAAAATCTCTCTCAATGGCTGGATTGGTTACAAGGCTTACAAAGTTTACCCCTGTTTCATCCTCGTCATTGATGACTAACTTGTACACTGGTAGTTTGTCCATTTTATATAATTAATTTTTTTAGTTTATTGGTTTACTTTACGATTGACACATCCTCTGTGACTTTCACTTTTTCTTGGGTGTTGCTGATGTCATACTCAGTGACATAAATTCTCTGTTGCCCTGTGAATTGCTCTGTTCTTGGAAGCCTTACAGCAGGAGCTTGTAATCCTCGAGCAAAACCTCCTCCACCTTGTCCACCTTGAACATTAAAGGCTGATACCCCTGTAAATTCTTGACTTCTGATTTGCTGAACTTGTGCCAATCCAAATGCTGCTGCGAGTAATGCTTGAGTAACGGCATAAGCTCCAGCCGTCGCTTGGTTCAATGGGTTCTTCTGTGCCTCCTTGTAAGCGTTCACAGTTGCTTCAATCGTGCTGATTGTTGTTTGTACAACCGCAAGTCTTTTGTTTAACTCAAAGGCTTTCTTTTGACGTTCTTCATCTGCACCTGCAAAGGCATTAGACAAAGCACCCACAACGCTCAATGTTTCTTGGAATGTGTTTACAATGTCTTGACCATACGCTCCTATAAACAACTTGGCTCTTTCTAAGGCTGATTTTTGTCTACCTTCAACAAATTCAAGTGTTGCATCGGTAGTTCGCATGGTAGCCTCTCCTGTTTCCGTTATTGTTTCAATAGTTTGACCTTTGAGTTCATTCTGTTTATCAATGAGTTTTTGCATTTCCTCATTGTTCTTACGAATAGCCTCTGTGTTGTCATCTACTGACTTTGTGGATTTGTTAGTTTGTTCTTGCTGTTCTAATTGAGCAAAAAACAATTTATCGGTTTGCTGTCTTAACCTAATAACTTCATTGGTTAATTTGAAGTTTGCAAGGGTTGCTTTTTGTAAGTCTTCAAGATTTTCATCAGCATCTAAAGATTTTTGTTTAGTTAACTTCAGAACTTCTTCATCTTGTTTTATTCTCTCTTTTATCTGTTCAATTTCTCTTTCATTTGCCTTAAGTTCTTGTTCTTTTTGAAATAACCTAATTTGACTTGCTCTTAATTCTCCTTGTGTTAGTGCTATTCTCTCATTTTGCAAGTCACGAATTTGATCGTTGTATGCTTTTTGTTCTTCTGCTGCTTTTTTGGTTTCCTCTGAAACTGAACTAAATGCGTCTGACAATCTTAGAATACCCTCAATGATCAATCCAATACCTAATGACAAAAACGCCTTTTGTACCAATGTCAATGAAATATACCAAGCTCTTGTCGCTCTTGCTACGTTTAAAATAGCAGGTGCAAATTCTCTTAAATCTCTTAACCCTTGAGAGAATACTAAAGCACCTTGAACCCTAAGCAATACCTTTTCAAGTTCTTCTGATTCTGTACCAAATAAAGCCGTTGCTCCTGCCGCTAATTCAAAACCAGCCGTGACACCTTGAGCTGCACGAAACATTTGCTCAGCTCCACCTCTTGCCCCATCAATAGCAAAATCAAGTTCCTCAAGTTGCTGTTTGTAGCGACCTGCAACCTTGATGGCTTCTTGTGTACGCTTGTCATTGATTCCGAATTGCTGAGCGAGTTTCTCAGCTTCAAGTTGCGTTTGTGATACCGCATCGCCTAAATCTTCGTATGCGTTTGCTGCTTGTTTTACCGTTGACGTTCCGTTTACGTCAATATCTATATTTACTGCTTCGTTTATTGCCATTAGTGTCCGTGAGTTAAAATCCAGTATTGTGTGCCGTCTGAAATGACTTGGTCATATCCGTTCTTTGCGTTTGATGTGTGAGATGTTGCATCGTCGATTAAAATAGAGCCATCCCCTGCGTTTATTGTTACCGAGTTAGATGATTGTGTTTTCTTTATGACATACATCTTGCCACTGTTGTTAGTAGGATCAGGTAGAGTCACTGTGATGTTTCCGCTTGTTGTGTCGCACAAAATTAGATAATCGTCATAGGTTGCTGAATAAGGTGAATCGGTATTGTCTATATCAACCACCTTTCCAGAGCCTAACCATGTACCGAGTACAGGCTGATTCTCAACATATACTCTCCGACCTTCAGGAACTACAAAATCTGTACAATTTAAAGCAGTGGTAAATTCCATTCCTTTACTGACCTTTGTTCCCTCACTACCCAAGACAGTAACAAATGCAGAACTTGATTGATTGTTATCTCCGTTTGTTATTGTGTCAGAATTACCCGTGTTGTTTCCAACAGTCACGCCTCCTTTCCAAGTGAAGTCTGGTGTTTCTGCTTGACCATCCACCGGGAATCTGTCTTTTGTTGCCTCTCCCTCTCCATCAAATCCACCTTGACCAATTTTCTGATTGTCGCTGATGTAAGGTGTGTAATAAGTAGAAAGCAAGAACTCACACAAGTAAACTCCATCTCTTGTAGGTCGGTAGTCAGTGATTTTGTTCAATTTCCAATACTGCCCTTCAAAGAAGTAGTTATAAGCAAAAGATATGTTCCCCCAATCATTCGGAGTGATTCTGAAATAACCCTTAAATATCTTTGAGTTTTTATCGCTTATCTCTGAGATGTATTTGTAGTAGTATTTATTAACCAGGTTGTCATTTGAGTAAGGGAATCCAACCGGCACATAAGCCCTCTGAACCATTCCAAAGTTTAAATCAAAACTCATTGAATCAGTGTCATCAATGTGCAAAGTCAACGGGTAGTTTGTTTCATTAGGTGCAGTGATATTCGTGCCATCGTTTATATACCCCCCTCCTGCTGTACTGTAATAGTCAAATGTCCAATATTCGGAAGTTGCTTTTAAACCTCCATAGTATAAAATGCGAAGGCTTGAATCATCCTCTGCTACATCAGAATAGTAACGACCTGATATTTTATCCTGATACATTACAGTCGGAGCAAACGTCACCTCAATCTTTTTCTCTTGCTTGATAAAATCATTATCAATGTCAACTGTCCTATCTCCATAGATACGAGAATAAACGTCTTTGTATTGCTTGTTTAATATATCGCCTCCGTCTTTGTAGCTGAATTTGTATGGGTTGTTTTGCAACTCTCCCATTGGTAGTAATTGATGCGGCTGAGAGTAGTCAAGTTTCTGACTCCAATCAATATTATCTCCGTTGTAAAATTCATCCCTTGTTTCTATCCTCAGAGTCTTTGTGTCAGTCTGCTCAATGTATAGATTGAACATCTTCACGAGATTCAACAGAAATTCCTTCTGTGTCCAGTCACCTGTAAAGAACTGACCGAAATCAATCGTTCTGTTGTATGCAATCAAGAAAGCACTTGATTCGTTGTACACATAGTTTCCAGTGCTGATTTGTATATCCTCGTCTCGTCTACTGACTTGACCAAGAACGGACAAAGTATCGAGATATGAATGAAGATATTTGACCTGCACATAATCACCCTCTGTCAAATCAAATTCTGCAGTCTTGCCTACATAGTCTGTGTTATTGACATAGATGTCCACTGTTTGAATTGGATGTGAATTGCCATTTACAAACACACCAAACTCCAACAAATTAGATGTCGGTGGAGGAGCAACTAAATCGACCTTCACATACCAAGAGAAACGCCCAGAAACAGGTGCTGTGTACTTATAATTTCCTGCTGAATTATCAAAGTTCCCACCATTGTCAAAGTTCCCTCCTGTGCTATCATTTGCCACAGGAATAAGGTCACCCACGCTCAAAGTAGTAGCCCCAGTCACCTGAGCCTGAAACAATCTATTTGTAACCCCTGAAGGCTGCTCTGTTAACGCTCCGTAAGTATATGGAACAATGAGCCTTTTAAATTCATCTGTTTCAAAGAATGAGTCATTTGTGTACTCATATCCGTAAGTGCTGAATATCTTGTCAACGATTGTCTTTGCATATAAGCAAGGAGTATGATCATCAACTCTCCACTTGCTACAATCATTTGGAATGGTTGCCCTCTTTGGTGTTATTTGACTCCACACATAGCCCACGCCATACTCAAACGCTGTAGGTGTGTCATTAATATAAATTTGAGAATCCCACGAGTCAGTGATGTTTACAATGTTGACTGTGTGATTGTATTCTGAGAAATCAAGGTCAGCGAGTTTTGCGTTTTCAATGCTTGTGAATAGATTAGCCGTTTCTCCGTGTATCGTGCAGTTATAACCAATCAGATTGTTGTTCTCAACGATTATCTCGGTCAGTCTTATGAATCCCCTTATCTGCTCAATGCCGTCTGCTGTAACAAAGCAATCTGCTTTCTTATTAGGGTCAAAGTCAGGTGTGTATTGTGCTGTTCCTGTTATCTCATTTGCAACCTCAAAGATGTTTCCGAATATCTGATTGTTGTTTTTGGTTGCCGGTATGGTTAGAGTCTTTGTATAGTCTGAACTTCTCTGCTCAGGATTGCGAATGTCTGCAATAGAGCGAGTGATGACCATATCAAAATCAGGAGCAAGGTCTAACTTGTTAGCGTT
>Ga0208427_1000493_pt1 | contig 17181 bp, 9 predicted proteins | sample DEB08_DNA_FD_184532 | JGI IMG/M metagenome (GOLD analysis project Ga0208427, IMG submission 184532) | Aqueous microbial communities from the Delaware River and Bay under freshwater to marine salinity gradient to study organic matter... | ecosystem: Environmental > Aquatic > Marine > Coastal ...
CTATGAGTGCGGAAATGACTACCTATCGTCAAGCACTTCGTGATATAACTACACATAGCAATTGGCCCAACCTAGAAGAGGGCGACTGGCCTACGAAGCCTTAAACGCTAGGAGTGACGACATGACCACAATTATAAACGCAGATAGTGTCACAGGCGGGGCGGTTGTAACAGGCGATGCTTCTGGCGAACTTGAGCTACAAGCCGCAGGTACAGCACTGCTTTCTTTGGCTGGCGATGCCGTCACTTTCAACAAAGGTATAGCCGAAACAGTATACACACTGACAGGCACAGATATTGACCCAGCTAACGGAACAATCCAAACCAAAATTCTGTCTGCTCCAGTAACTTTCACCGAAAGTATTTCGGCGGGAGAAAGCGTTGTTTTTCAAGTAGAGAACGGCGTAACCCATACGATCACATGGCCCACTGTCACTTGGGTCACAAGTGCAGGTAACGCTGCACCTACACCTACAGAAAAAGACACCTTTGTGTTCTGGAAAATTAGCACAACACTATACGGAGCTTATGTCGGGAGCTACGTCTAATGGCTAAACTATCAAAGGCTCTACAAGCAGCTTCGGTTTCGGATGCAGCAGGTCTAAATGTTGAAGATGTATTTAGTACTTATTTGTACACTGGTAATGGTGCAGGTGAAGGCACTGTTATGCAAACTATTGAGAATGAAATTGATCTTGATGGTCAAGGTGGGATGGTCTGGATTAAATCTAGATCAACTAGAGATCATAATTTACAAGATACAGAAAGGGGTATAGCCTCTCAACTAGCATCAAATACAGCAGATGAGGAAACTGTTTTTACAAATCGTATAAGTGCTTTTAATTCAAATGGGTTTGATTTGAAAGGAAACGTAGTTGTAAATGCTAACAATGAAGACTTCGCCTCTTGGTCATGGAGGAAAGCTCGTAAATTTTTCGATATACAAACTTGGACCGGAAATGGCACTGCGGGTCGCGTTATCTCACATAATTTAGGCTCTCGCCCGGGTATGATTATTACTAAATGCTATAGCGATTCGGCCCCGGATTGGACTGTATGGCATACTAATAGAAACGGTACTAATACTCATCTAAGATTAAATGAGATAAACCTTCCCCAACCCGGAGAAGACATTTCAGCAGCAACAGATACAACTTTCACTGTTGGTAATGACAATAGAATTAACGGTGTTAGCCCACGTCAATATGTAGCTTATATATTCGGTAACAATAATGGTGATGGAAACTTCGGCCCTACAGCGGATCAGGATATCATTAAGTGTGGGTCTTATTCTGGTACAGGTGTTGATGGAAACTTTGTAGACTTAGGGTTTGAGCCTCAATGGATATTAATAAAAAACGTTACAAATAATGCAAACTGGGTGATATATGATAACATGAGAGGCATTTCTTTGGAGGGACAAGACCCTTATTTAAGACCTGCAAATGATACTCAAGAGGGCGAAAATGAAGCTTTATCGTTACGCCCTGATGGTTTCGAATTACTTGGAAGCCACATCGAAAGTAATGCATCAGCCAATACTTACATCTACGTAGCAATTCGTCGTGGTCAAATGGGTCTACCTGAAAGTTCAAGTGAAGTCTTCAATACCTTATTGAGGACTGGTAATGGCGTAGATACGTTTCTTAACCAGCAAATTTTATGTGACGCAGTCTTTACTTTGTGCCGCTCAAATACCGAACCTAAAGTTACAAGCACTAGACTCTTTGCCAGCAGTAATGGTAACGGGTTAAAAACAAGTACAGATGTTAATAGAGTGTTGACTAGTTTCGGCTTTGAGGGTTGGGACTACAACAACGGATGGCTGGTAGACGCTGGTAAAAGTGAAACAAATACACTTAATGAGGCTTATGTTAACTATGCTTTCAAAAGATCGCGTGGGTTCTTTGATATAGCTTCTTATCGTGGAGATGGGTCCAGTCAACTTACGGTTCCTCACAATCTAGGCGTAGTGCCTGAGATGATGCTTACTAAAATGTATTATAAAGACATTTCAGCAGGTTCTCCCAGTATTAGATTTTTTGCTTATCATAAAGATTTAGAAGCGACAGAAGGTTTGTGGTTTGATAACGATATAGCTGTAACAACAGGTCGTCTGTACTGGGGTAGTACTCGACCCACAGCAGAAAACTTTTATGTGGGCGGTATATCAGACAACAACATAAACGCTTGTAAGTACATAAACTATTTATTTGCATCTGTTCCCGGTTTGTCAAAAGTTGGAAGTTATCAGGGCAATGATGGGACTCAGGCTATCGATTGCGGCTTTTCTAACGGAGCGCAGTTTGTAATTCTAAAGAACATAACGGGTATTGGAGATTGGATCGTAGTAGATTCTCAAAGAGGGATTACCTCTAGCACCGATCCGTTTTTAGAGTTTAATACTACTATTCAAGAGCAAACCGACGACTGCGTATCAGCAAACAGTTCGGGGTTCAACGTAATTCAAAGTGTTTTTAATACAAATATAAATGCAACTGGAAACACTTACATCTTCTACGCAATAGCCGCTCCATAGAGGTGACCCATGCCCTTACAAAAGTTACAGTTTAGACCGGGAATAGATAGGGAGACAACTTCGTACACAAACGAGGGTGGTTGGTACGATTGCGATAAAGTACGTTTTAGGCAGGGGATGCCTGAAAAGATCGGCGGTTGGACTAGGCTTAGCAGTAACTCGTTCCTTGGCTCGTGCCGTGCATTACATACTTGGGCTACTCTATCTCTCAACAATTATTTGGGTGTTGGTACAAGTCAGAAATATTACATCGAAGAAGGCGAGGCATTCTTTGATATCACACCGATCCGGCAAATAACGGACACACTCAAAGATATATCTATAAGCGTCGAAGGTGTAGAGGCTACCGCATCTGTCGGAGAGACAACAGTAGAAGTAAACCTAGAGACTGTGACAGGTCTAGAGGCAACAACGGCTATTGGGACTGTAGGTGTAATAACTAACCAAGACATGACTGTTGTTATAGGCAACGGCCTTACTGGACTGTCTATGTTTACTTTGCTTGGTGATGTGGACATGGTCCCTGATAACACCACGGTTACAATAGAAGGCTTTGAGGCGACAGGTACTCTTGGTTATGTCGTGCCATCATCGTCTACTTCAGATTCTCAAATTGATTTTAGTGCTACAGATGGATCATCTACAATTAACGTAAGCGAACCAGATCACGGCGCGGTGCTTGGAGACTTTGTCACCTTTAGCAGTGCTGTTGGGTTAGGCGGCAACATAACGGCTGATATACTTAATCAAGAGTATAAGATTGAATCTATTGTAAACGACAACAACTACACGATTATTGCTCGTGAGGTTGCTCCATTAAGTGACATTACAGTAGACGGACAGTATACACCTACCCCTGTTCTAGCTAACTCATCTGACACAGGTGACGGGGGACGTGCAACGACGGCAAACTATCAAATTAATATAGGTATTGATTCGGCTGTTTTCGGAGACGGTTGGGGTGCCGGAGTTTGGAGCCGAGGAGCTTGGGGTTCGGCGGCTGATGTTAATGTGGTTACGGATACTTTGCGCTTGTGGTCACACGACAACTTTGGAGAAGACTTAATAATTAACGTGATAAATGGCGGCATTTATTATTGGGATGCTTCTCAACAAAGGCCGCTTACAAAACGAGCCGTGCAATTATCCGATTTAGCGGGAGCGGATGGCGTTCCAACTATTGCGACAAAAATAATTGTTTCTGACGTTGATCGCCACGTAATTGCGTTTGGATGTGATTCTTTTGCAGAACCCGGAGTACAAGACCCACTACTGATAAGGTTTTCGGACCAAGAAAATCCAGCGGTGTGGCGACCCACGGCAACAAACACTGCGGGTGATTTAATCATTAGCCGCGGCTCAAAAATTGTTACTGCGCAAGAAACAAGACAGCAAATTCTAGTGTTTACAGATAAATCGTTACACGCAATGCAGTACATTGGTGCGCCATTTACCTTTGGTGTCAGCATGTTGTCTGAAAACATTACAATATCGGGTGCCAAGGCCGCGGTTGCTATTGAAGACGTGGTGTACTGGATGGGCCTTGATGAGTTTTATGTCTACACAGGTGCGGTACAAAAGCTGCCTTGCACGGTGAAAGACTATGTCTTTAGTGACTTTAACTTTGAACAACGGGAAAAAGTTATTGCGTCATCTAATTCTTCTTTTTCAGAGGCTTGGTGGTTTTATCCTTCAGCAAATAGCTCAAACATCGACAAATATGTTGTATTCAACTATCAGCAAAACATTTGGTACTATGGTTCTCTAGCGAGAACGGCTTGGATTGATCGCGGAATTAACTCAAATCCTGTAGCAGCAAGTCCGGATAGTTACTTATATACGCATGAAAGCGGCTTCGATGATGGAAGCACAAACCCCGCTTCAGCCATTACAGCATATGTAGAGTCTAGCCAGTTTGACTTAGGTGAAGGCGATAGCTTTGCGTTTGTTCGTAGAATTATACCAGACATTACTTTCCGCAATTCTACTGCGACTACTCCTTCCGCAGACATGACCTTAAAAGCAAGAAACTTTCCCGGCGGAAATTATTTACAAACATCCGATAGCGGCATTTCAAGAAGTGCATCTGTGCCTGTCGAGCAATTTACTCAAGATGCCAACATAAGAATACGGGGTCGATCCATGACTCTAAAGGTAAGCAGTGAGGATACCGGTGTTACTTGGCGCTTGGGGTCGCCTAGAATAGAAATTAGACCAGACGGACGCAGATAATGGCAAACGCTATCTCTTTACCGTATTTTCCAAATGCGCCTTTGGAGTATGACCAGAGGTACATGTCGGAAGTTGTTCGAGCCTTTTCAATCTATTTGCAGCAAGCTCAGAATCCGGGCGATGTTGTTTTCAATACCTTAAATCTTTTAAATTTGCCTGTTTATGAAGACAATGCATCTGCAATATCCGGAGGGCTTGCACCGAATGATGTGTATAAAACGTCTACGGGGGATTTGAAGATTGTTGTTTAAAAGCAGTTCTGCTAATATAGCCTCAACTTTTGGAGTATGTGATGGCGGTTGAACAAGACACAGATATGATGAGAATGCCTGCTTCGGGCATTGGTTCCATAGCTGCCGCTGCAATGGCAGAAGATGATTACGATTACGGCGATCAAGGGATCGCGTCTTTTTCTGAGACAACAGAAAAATTAGCGGGGCTTGGGCGTGGCTCGGACAGCGTGATACTTCACGCGTCTTTAGGTGAATTAGTTATGCCTAAAGAGGTTTTGAACAGTAATCCAGAATTAACTGCGCAGTTGCGAAGTGCCATGGAAAACATGGGCCTTGACCCGGATCAGTATGTAATCGGTTCTGAAAAGAATAGCATTAACCCAAAAACTGGGTTGGTGGAGATGAAATTCAGCCTGAAAAAGGCGTTTAAAAAACTTAAAAAGTTTGTCAAAAAGAACATAAAGCCAATTGCATCGTTGGCCCTAAATGCACTCGCTCCCGGACTTGGAACAATAGCTTCTGCCGCAATTGGTTCTACGGTAGGTGGCCTAGTTCAAGGTGAAAATCTTGGAGACGCGTTGAAGAGTGGCGTAACTGGCGCATTAACTGCTGGCGTTTTAAGTGGTGTATCCGGCATGGCTTCTGGGCAAACCTTCATGGAAGGTGTGCAAGGCGGCTTACCTGCCTCTTATTCTGGCGGCATAAATATTTTACCGCAGGCAAGTGACTTCACCTCAAGATTTGCAATGGATAGCCCTCCGGGTATTTTTGATGTCTTTGGTACGGGCAACGCTTCAAATGTTGCAGCAAATATAGAACAAGGGCTGGGTTCGGTCACACCAACTGCAAAAGCTGAAGCAGCGTATAAAACAGCTTTGGAATCTACAGGCGATGAAGTTTTAGCTCGTCAGGCTTACAATAAAGCTTTAGGGACGTCTAGCGGTGTATTAAAAAGTGCCGCTAAATGGATACTTCCTTCTCTATTAACAGGTGCGGCAACAGGTGCCTTTGATCCAATTCCTCCAATACCTGTTGCTGAAGGTCTAAACGATGCGTTAGCCGGTGTTGGTGAAGAAGATGCAGGAACACAGTTAATTGAAGAAGCGTTTATCGGGGGAAACAGCAGAAGCCGTGGTCCGGGAGTCGCGGTCCGCGCACCAATGGTCCGTGCGGAAGATGTTTTAGTCCCGTCTCGGTTTGCAGCGACTAATTACCTACAGCCTGTAAGGGCCGCAACGGGTGGGGCTATGTTCCCACGGCGCACGGGCCAGATACAAGGCCCCGGAACAGAAACCTCTGACGACATTCCTGCGATGCTGTCTGACGGAGAATTTGTAATGACTGCTCAAGCGGTTCGCGGCGCAGGAAACGGAAGCCGCGAGCAAGGCTTTAAGAAGATGTACGACATCATGAGAGCGTTTGAAGGGGGAGCGGTGGCGTAATGGCAACTAATACAAACATACAGATTAGTAAACAAGACCCCGCTATTCAGGAGTATCGCGAGAATCTTCTAGCCGACGTAGAGCAGTTTATCGCAAATCAGATAGCCTTGGGTCCCTCTGCGGGAACAGATTACAAAGTAGCTGACCTAACTGCACCTGAATACGGCGCAGTTACAATGGCCAATCAAGGGCTTGGGGCTTATCTACCTTTTTTGCAGGCGGGCGAACGCGCTATTGCGTCTGGTCAGGCAGGGCTACAGGGTATTGGTGCATTTAATCCCTTTGAAAACCAAGTTGTGAGTCAAACTCTTGCTGATATTGGTAGACAGGGTGCAATAGAGCGTAACCGTTTGAACAGTCAAGCTGTTGGGGCAGGTGCTTTTGGAGGCAGCAGGCAAGCTGTTGCAGATCAGGAATTGAATCGTAATGTGTTGGAGCAGATGGGCAGAACAGCGGGTGATCTTCGTTCTGCGGGCTATGATGCTATGATGGGAAGACGTTTAGCGGGTGCGGAGCTTATGGGTAAGCTCGGTATGCAGCAAGCGGGCATTGGAGAGTTGGCGCAAAACTTAACCAGTTCTCAAATACAAAACGCATTGACTGCGGGCGGTGTTGCTCGTGGCGTGGATCAAAGCGTTCTTGATGCAATGCGTTTGACTAACGAAGCTAGAATGTCTTATCCATATCAACAGTATGGCTTCTTGTCTGACATCTATGCGGGGATTCCGACCTCACAATCTGTAATTACATCTGGAGCGGCTCCGCAAGTTTCACCCTTCCAAACTGCACTGGGACTCGGTATCGGAGCTTTTGGTTCTCTAGCAGGCGCTCAACAAGCGGGGATTCTATAATGAACAATGTTTTCGCAAGACCTTTGTTTAGACAGATGGGTGGTCCTGCTATCCCTGAAATGCAACAAGCTGAATCGCAAGCGATGCAAATGGGCGAACAGGCAGGTGCCATGTATGTACAGGGGACTGAAGCGGCGGTTGATGCGGCGGAAGACCCTAAAAGTTTAATTGACGCTATTCGTGGAAACGAAATGCCGATTGCGCAACGGTATGCAGAACTTGCTCAGTATGTGGGTGAAGAAGACGCGCAGCAGACTCCTGAAAGTGTTTTGGCGATGGTGCAGCCCGCCTTGTTGATGACAGAGGAAGGCGCAATAGACAGTGGTATTGGCGAATTGATGCAAGGTTTGCTCGGCAACACCGGTATGTCTGAAGAAACGAACATGTCTCAAGGTGTTGGCGAGTTAATGATGCGCGGGGCGGGCAACACTCCACCCGCAAATTTTAACCAAGGCGGCGCGGTCCGCCGGTTTCAAGCAGGTGGGGACGTAGCGTCTGGTGCCGCGGCTTATATGCCAGAGTTCCAAAAGCTTTACGCCTCTGTACTTGGCGATCAATCGGCACGACAAGCAGAACTTGATGAGCAAAAGCGTCTGACACAGGCGCAGATGCTGTTTGACCTTGCGCAGACTGGTTTGCAGTTTGCGGGTACGACAGAGGGTCGCTCTATTGCAGAACGCCTAGCTAACGCGGCGTCTGCGACGCAGTTGTTCCCGCGCATTGGCGAACGGGCCGCGGGCCAATTAGCGGCCAAACAAGCCGCAGAGAAAGAAAAGCGGCAGATGGATTTAGCCGCGTTGCAAAGCTCAATTCAAGCGTCCCAGTCTGACGTTACTGCGCAGCAGGCACTGGAACGCGCTATTGCCAGTAAGTCCTCGTCCTCAACAAAGGCCGACATAAAAAGAGTTGTTGGTGCTGACGGGGAAATCGTAGGAACGTTTAACCTGAGTACAGCCGAAGGCTTGGCAAAATTTAACGCGGCTATCGAAAAAGACCCGAAAGCTACTGCATACAACATCGGTACAGAACCAACCGACAAAGGCTACAAAACAATTCAATTGTTTGATCCCAATAATCCAACTGCGCCGCCTACTGAATTACCCATTAATACTCCCGCAGAGCGTAAGCTTGTTGGAGAAAAGCTTGCATTAGGGTTTACGTCTAACGATACCTTCTTTGCCGCAGCAATTTCTGATGAGTACGCTAAAAAACGTGAGGTTCGTGCGGAAGACACCGCGATACGTGCGGAAACTCGTGGCGAGCAAATTACGATACGTGCTGAAAACCGCGCATTGGATACTACGCTATCTGCGGAATCACGGGCACTTAGTACAAAAATTGCTGAAGAAGGTCGTGCTGTTGAAAGAGCCATTGCTGCCGAAAACCGTGCCAACGATAGAACACTTTCCGCGGAAGATAGAGAAGAAGCTAGAACTCAGGCTGCGGAAGCGAGAGCAGAACAAGCTAGAATACGTGAAGAACTTCGTAACAAAGGCTACGACATTGAAGCCGAGCAGCGTAAAATTGAGTACGACATTGCTTCCGAAGCACGGGCCGCGGGCCGCGAGCAAACGGTTTATGAGCGTAATCGTGCGGATGAGTTGTCAGACATTGCGGCGGCTATCAAAGCTGATATTGCTGCCGAAGAACGTGCCTTGGATCGCACACTTGATGCTGAAGAACGTGCTAAGGTAGAGTTTGACCGTCGCTTCGGTATGGAAACTGATGCACAGATTGCGCTGGAAGAACGTGCCTTGGGTCGTACACTAAACGCGGAAGAACGTGCAAATGCCCAGTTTAGAGCGCGTCAAGCGGTGGAAACACAGCAGCGTATTAAGCTTGAGGCAGCCTTGCTCGACATGCGCGGTAACTATACGTTCCGTGAGCAGGATGGTCAGATCGTTGCGATTGACAACAAAACTCAAGAAGTCACGCCAATCTTTGGTACACCGGATGCTCCCGAACCAGAATACGTTGAGGTCACACTGCCCAACGCAGATGGCGTTCTTACAAAAAGCATTGTGGATATCACCTCTCCACAGGGTAAGGCGGCTCTTGCTAAGGTTAACGAAGTTACCGCAAGTGGTGGCCAAGCGAGTATGCAGAAAATCTCTACTGCAAGTGTTACTCCACGCGGCTTTCTCATTCCTGAAAAAGGCGTCTATACAAGTTATGATGGCGGTAGAACATACGTTGACGAGAACGGCGTTACACAAAGCGTACCGGGCGATGCGTTCGAAGTGTCTAACACAATTGCATACGACGTTTCTAAAAACGAAAAAGTCCGTGCAAATGCTCTAGCACAACTTGCAGAAATGGACCGCGCTATCATCAGCGGCATGACCGACGCAGAGGGTAATCCTCTGACGGCCGATCAGATGATGGAAGTAAAAGACGCTTATGAGCAAGCTCGAAAGGGTACGGGCTTCTGGGCAAAAGTCTCGGCAGGATTAGACTCCGCTATCGGTGGTGTCAGTGGCGGTTACTTCACGGTAGGTCGTGGAAAGCAGGATGCACGTCAGTATGTTAGAATGCTGCGTGTAATGGGCCGTTCAGCTCTTGCAGCGTCACCACGTTTCGCTGTGGCAGATTTGCAAACTACAGAGCAGTTGTTCCCCAACGAACAAGCCTTGCTTGCGAACCCTGCAACAGAAGCTCGTAAGCTTATTTCACTTTCAACAGAGTTAGACGCAGAGAAGCGTCGTATCTTGACTGCCTTAGCTGGCGAAACACCTTTAGACGCCGCGCAATCCAAACTTTTCAAACAAAAGCTGTTTGAAATTGATCGTCTTCAAAATATGATTGGTCCTGTGACTGACCGCTTTAACACAACTACACAAGCGGCAAAAGACGCGGCAGCGGCACTGATGGAACAGAACGTGAAGTCTAGGAAGGGGAGTTCAAACTAATGGCGGAAGAAACAGAAGTTGACATCCCGTTTATTGAGTTTGATAAACCAACGTTTGATAAAATCATGTCGGTTTATAATAACGACATTGGTGAGTTTGCAGAAAACTTAACGGGTACTTTAAGCAATCAATATGACGACCCTAATTATCTCACCTATCAAGGATTACGAGAAGGGACGGCTCCTGCTTTTGAACTGTTTCCTAGCCTAGCGAACCTTGCTCCTGACGAACGAAAGCTTTCTAACGAAGAGATTATTAAGTTTTTTGCTTATGATCCAGAAGGCAATCCGATTACGGGTGGCGACTTTTTTCAAGGTGCTACACGAGAAGCTATACCACAAGCCGCGGCGGTTCCTACGTTTATGGGGGGCTTTGCCGCAGGTCAAGCTTTAACCGCAGGTGTTCCACCCGTCACACTCCCTACTGCCGCGGTACGCTTTGGCGTTCCTCTGCTCACCGGTACTTTAGCCTCTATGGGTGGTTACTTTATGGGCGAGCAAGTTCGGGATGAGATTATGGGTGAAGATCCACCTTTGCTACCCGGTCAAACGGCTGCGTATGAAGCAGGCAAAACTGCTATGGGTGCCGTGGCATGGTTACCTTTACCGTTTATGGTTCCAAAAAAGCTTAACTTTGGTGTTGAGGCTGCAAAGTCCGCTCTGGCAAAAAGAATGGGCGACGTTCAAGGTCCCTTTCAATCTACTCGTGGACTAAAAACCGCTCAGTTTCTTGAAAATACTGTAGGTAATTTGGGTTCCGCGGCGCGGGCGGCTCCGGTAACAACACTTGCTTACGAGGGGATTGCGGGTACTGGGGCAGCTATTGGTGCGGGAATTGCAGAAGAAAACTTTCCGGGGGCAGCAATACCGCGACTTACAGCGGAATTTGGTGGTTCCCTAACGGCGTCCGGTGTTGCTAATCTGATAGCTTTGCAGGCAAAAGGTGCTTACAACGTAGGTAAGGGCGTTGCCAAAGCTGTCAAAGAGCGCGATTTTGAAAAGGCTTTAACTTTTATTTCAAACAAACGCCAAGAACAAGTAAGAAATTACATTTTAAATGTTTTGGAAGAATCCGGAGAGGATGTCGATCAAATTATTCAACGTTTAGGTTCTAATGAATTTACAGACATTTTGGTTGATGAACAGGGAAATCCTATTGAACTGACTGCCGCTTTAAAGTCGGGTAGCCCTGCCCTTCTAGCATTAGAAAAATCTTTAGAAAAATTAACCACTGGTGTTGGTAAAGAACGTGCGTCTGCAAACCTGCAAGCAACTCGTGCTTTACGCAATACAATAAATGCATTGTATGCAATTGGTGGGCAAGACGCTACTCAAGACGCGGCTGATTTAGCACAGGCTGTTTTTGCAAGTGGAATGGAGCAAGACTTAGCGGGGGCGTGGAAACGCGTATTTGACGCCTATGAACAAGTGGGTGGTGGTCAAGAGCGTCAGGCAAAACTTGGTGAGCAGCTTTATGGAATTTTAGACACCCGTTTAAGTGCCGCTCGCCAAAACGAAAAGCGTCTTTGGTCTTCGGTTCCAAAAGACTTTGCCATAAGCGAGTTTATTGATGAGCAAGGTAATGTAACAGACACGCCGCAGTTTATTGAGTGGATGAATAACAACCTTCCTGAAACGGAAGAGGCGTTGGATGACATATTCCCCAACATTGCGCCACTCATTAAGTTTGTACGCCGTAAAGAACGTGAGTTAGGGCTTGTACCATCAGACGGGGGCGACGGCTCACGGCCCACGATGAGCAAGGACTTAGAACGCGCGTATGATAGTTATCAGAAGTCTTCAGATCAATTTTTAGGCACAGCCGATGAACGCATTTTAGCAAATGTTGAAGCTACCGCAGAGGGCATTGAAGACATTAATGAGCGTATAGCTTACATTCGCGACCAAGCTCAAAACTTACGTCAACGTGCAAGCAACCGTGAGTTTGATGACAATGCGAATGCTCGTAAACTTGCAACTGCGTTTGATCGGTTAGCAAATTTAGAACTTCTTAAATCCCGGGAGCCTGATCCAGACTTATTGGCTGTAAGCGACGAAGTTGAGTTCAAACCTCTTACGGCTACTGAAATTTATGACATGTACAGTATTGCTCTGTCTAAGGGTAAAACATTTGCAGCCGCGGGTGAAGATAACTTATCACGGTTATCATATGGCTTTGCAAAAGCCCTAATGCGGGATTTGGATAACTTTGACACGGGGGATGCCGCATATAATACGGCTCGGGCATATAGTCGTGCTTTAAATGACGCCTTTACTCGCTCTTTTGTGAAAGATGTTTTACAAGAAGATAAATCAGGTGCTTTAAGAACTGCACCTGAACAAATTGCAAATGATGTGTTTCAAGCTGATGCAGGCTATCTTCGCTTAAAACAGCTTGACCAAGTCGGGCAGTTTGAACTGACTCAAGCTTTGACAAACATTGCCACAAACGCCGGAAATCCAGATTTACAAAAAACGCTAAATCGTGCGATGGACTATTCTCGTAATCCGGAAACAGGTCTTGTAGATACGATGCGCTTGAATAAGTGGTTGAAAAACAACCGTAAAAGCTTGTCAAAGTATCCAGACGTATTAAAAAATGTTGAAAAAGCAGTAGAAACAACTAGCAAAATTCGAGGCGTGACCGAAAGCATTTTGCGCAACATTCGGGCGGAATCTTTTGATCCTGCTACGGGTGAAGTTAATATAAAAACACTTAGAAGATGGATGGATCGTCAAGACAGCAGAGACATTCTTTCTGCGATGCCTGCCTTGAAAGAAGATTTAAATAATGTTCAAACTGCTCGTGTATTGTTGGATGAAGATTTAGCAAAACAACGCGAACAGCTTAATGAACTAAAGGAGCAAGTATCCTTTATGGATTTGCTCCCCGGAACAACAGAAAACCCTCAAACTGCGGCAGGAAAAGCAATTGCTAACGCACAAAAGAAGCCTGTTGCTGCTTGGAATGAACTTCTTAAAGTCGTTAAAAAGGCTCCAGCGGAGTGGACAACTGCGGATGGTGTGAAGCATACAAGAGAAGAAGCTTTGCGAGGGTTACGCTCTGCTTTTATCGAAGCTGCTATGATTAAGTCTGGTGGGAGTAGCCCAACATTTAGTTCTCGTGAGTTTTTTGACACGATATTTGCTCCGCACCGCAATTCGCAAAACAAAATTAGTCTTGCGGATTGGATGCTCCAAAACGATGTCATGACAAAACCAGAGATGGATCGTCTTAGAGGGTTAGCAACGGAACTTGTTAAAATGGAAAGCTTTGTTGCGTCAGGTGACATGAACCTAGACGAGCTTGTGGAAACCGTTGGACCAATGATGGACTTTTACTTGCGTATTGCAGGTGCTTCCGCGGGTGCAAGAATGCAAAGCATGATACCCGGCGATACCGGAGCGGGTTCGCTTGTAGCGGCAGGAGCAGGTTCTAAAGTCTTTAGGTCTGTTTACTCAAAAGTTTTTGCAGAAATGCCAGAGTCGCTAAAAATGGATGTCATGACCGAAATGTTTAAAGACCCTGACCTGTTAGCAACTATGCTTTCTAAGGGTAAAACAGAACCGCAGAAAAGAAACATTGCGGCTCGCCTTACTCAGATATTGGCAAACAAAGGGTTTGTGGGCGCGACAGCCATTGGCCGTCGTGGCGCACCACCTATCGTCCGCGAAACAGAAGAAATCATCGTGGACGAGGAGCCACAGATCACGGTCCCCGAGCCAGAAGAAGAAGCATCACTGCGGGCGATTCCCACCAGCCCGCCTGTGGCGCAGCCTAGACCTGCCGCAGTTCCTGCGCCAGTCCCTCAGACGACCCCACCTTCCCCGCAGCCTGCGGCAAGGTCTAGGTATGCTGCACTATTTCCCAACGACCCAATCTCTGGTATGATCCAACAAGGACAAGGAATAGGAAGTTTATTATGATGAATCGTCCCATGTTTAATAAACAAATAACTAATTACAAAGATGGCGGCGTTGCTTCTTTAATTCCTCGCCGCACCGACATTTATGGCCAAGATCACATGTTGGCGTATATCCGTCCAGATGAGGCTGCGTTGCTGAAAAGTTTAGGGGGTGCGGGAACTCCGGGTCCCGGTGGTGTTCCTCAATATGGTTGGTTAAAAGATACTTGGGATGAGATTACGTCTGGTGGTGCGGCTGTTACTGAGACTTATAATGGCGACGACTATGCTGCGCAATCCACTTATAATGGAGGGCAAGATTCTCTTCCAACAGGCACCGTTGATTTTACGTTGCCGCCGACATCTAGCGACGACAAGCCCGCCACGGTAGTTTCGGTAGACTTTGGGGACAGCGGCACAGTTACGGATGATAAATATACGTTTTATGACGACAAAGGGAATGAAACAGCGGCTCCCGATGTAAAAACTGTAACAGCAAACGTGAACCCTTACACAGAATCGGAATCTGTAGGTCTTGTCGATAGTATATTGATGGGCATTGGTGCGAAAACCAAAACACCCGAATACTACAAAACAACCCTTGAAACCATTGCAAAAACACAAGGCTCTAATGCGGCTGAACTGTATAAAAAAATGTTGGGAGATGTTGGGTTAGACAATACATCCATTAAAATGGCTGTTGATTCCGTAGACATCAACAAAGTGGCTAACAGCACTCCAAAACAAACTTCAGGTGGCGGCGGGACTACTACGCCAAAGGCTTCGACTACTACGACTACTACGCCAAAGGCTTCGACTACTACAGCACAAGATACAGGCATAGCCTCTGTTACTGATATTATCGATGGCACTTTTGACGTAGGTAACTTGGCAAGTTTTGAACAAAGATATGCAAATGCATTATCCGAATATGATCCCGCGACAACAAACACTCTGGACTTTAGAAAACTTGTCGGTGGTTTAGAAAGTCCTTACAGACCAACTACAGCGGAGTTGGCTAGTATAACAGGATTCGATTTAGAAACTGCTGAAGAGTTATTAAATCCTGTGGGGTTGACCTACGACTTTAGAAACTGGCAAAGCATTTTAACAAGTGACGATCCTGCGGAAGCCACAAAGGAAGCTACTTACGCCATGTATTTAACGCCTGATTTGTTTACTTCAGAAACTATGCCTGTCACCCCAGAAGGGTTTGATTTAGGACAAAGTCAAGGCTTCTTGTTTAGCACTTCGCCAAATTATTTTGGAAGTAATCCAATAACGTTTGCAGAAGCGCCAAATCCAAACCAAGAATTGCTAGATGCTATAGCTGCTCAAAATGAACAAATTCAATCTCTTACGCAGCAATTTAATAACTTCTCACCAACCCCAAGGGAGCCACTTACGGGGCTGCCGCCAATAACGAATCAACCTGTAACAACTTCACCGTTAACTCCATCTTCCTATTCGCAAGGCACGTTTGGTCAGATTATTCAACCTGTAACAACTTCACCGTTAACTCCATCTTCCTATTCGCAAGGCACGTTTGGTCAGATTATTCAACCAACCACGTTTAATCCAAATTCGTTCCAACCAAACAACAACCAAGGAATCATCTCTCTAACCCAAGACCCCTATTCACAATATTACATAAACGGATAGAACATGGCCGAAGGTATTGCCTATTACATTCCCCCAGAATTTAGACGCATGGGCAAGAGCGCCATGGATTTGCTATCCGCAATAGACCCTGCACAAGGTATAATGCGGGGCATGGCCGCGTCAGGCAGGGCCTTTGATACAGAGCTTCCTGCGGACGAGCGAAAAGCAGCCGCGATAGAAGCCGGCGTAGAAACTTTATTTCCTGTTGGAATGATCGGCATGGGTGCAGCGGCAAAGCAGCCTGCCAAAGCCGTATTAATGGATATCCTAACACCAACTGGTGCTACAAAAGATATTGCCGAAGACACTCTCGCTGATCCTAGCCGTCGTAAGTTTCTACAGGGTGCAGCAGCCGCGGTCCCCGTCGCAGCAGTCGCGCCAGATGTTATAACGGATGTTGTGACAAAGGCTACAAAGGCGGGCGGTAGGGCCGCGATCAACCCGCTTGATATGGCTATGCAGAACATACGTATTCTACGCGGTCAAATTGATGAGCAATATGGAATCGTAAATGAAGTTTTGGACAATCCTCGTAGTAGCGGAATGCTGCCCGACGAGAAAGTTGCGTTAGATGATGCCAACGCAATGATAGCGAGAACTGAGCAGGAAGTCATAGACGAAGCTTATGAAGCCATGATTAACATGGACCCAGCAGAGTTTTCTCAAGCAATTCGTGGGGCTTCTGACGAGGCTTTGGAAGAAATCGTATCGGTTCAATACGATAGTATTATTGGAAACCAAAGGCTCGCGGACGACGGACCTAATATCACTGCAATGGCGCAAGAGATGCAGCGTCGTGGTATGCACACGGCAAAGGATCGTAATGGGGTTTCGCGCTTTCCAAACGCAGAAACATTTGTAATGGACGTTACTGAACCTATTGTAGATTCTGGGGTGGACCAAGGTTTAATTATTGAAAAGATGGGCGTTGATTATCCCGCGGGATTAAACATGACCCGCCAAACACCCCCTGACATTCAAGAAGACATTACGCAACTCAAGTTGACCGAGTTGCGTCGTCAGATCGAACAGGCAGACCGTGTGATGCGGATCGAAGGCAAGTCCACCAAAGAGATAGACGATTTCAAAGCGCAGAAGCGTCGCGAGATGTTTGAACTGCAAAACCTGCCACCAGACATGGACGACTTCTACGCACAAGGCGGAGCAGTCGAAGGCGTAGGCAGCCTTAGTCGCGTAGCGCGAGACATGTTCCGCGGCCCACGGGGCATAGCTACTCTGTCGCGGTTTGCCACGGGTGGCCCTGCCGACATGTCTGCATACCGCGAGGCTTTGATTGCATCAGAAAGTTCTGGCGATGTAGGCGCGGAAAACCCTTCTGGTGCTGTTGGGTTGACGCAAGCTATGCCTGACACGCTTAAAGACTTCAAAGACGAAACAGGGCTTGAGTTT
>Ga0208427_1000497_pt1 | contig 17108 bp, 41 predicted proteins | sample DEB08_DNA_FD_184532 | JGI IMG/M metagenome (GOLD analysis project Ga0208427, IMG submission 184532) | Aqueous microbial communities from the Delaware River and Bay under freshwater to marine salinity gradient to study organic matter... | ecosystem: Environmental > Aquatic > Marine > Coastal ...
ATAAATGGGAAACAGATCGAAGAAATCGTTGAGCAAATTGTTGAGCATGAGTTTCAGTAAAATAGTGGAGAAAAAAAGAGTAAACTACTCAGAGAAGAGTTGTATCAAAAATCATAGCAACTTCTTTAAGTTGATCCTCGTTCAATGCACCACATTGGTCCTCCATCCAGTCAAAAACCATGCACCAATCAGCATCCATTTCTTGGATGAATTGTGGCAGGGATTGGAGAGCAGTCTCGAACATAATTTCAGAAGGGGGAGAAAAGTGAGTGCCCCTTACACCTAAGGAACACTCAGAAGGTGAGTAACTTTAATTGAAACTTACTATTTTACACTTTCACAAAAATCCGTTTTGAACTGCCGCAGGTGCTCTGGGTCATTCGCAGCAGTGCCATTGCAGAAAAATGTGAAAGTATAACTCAAGGCATCAATTCTTCCAGGATTTCCTCATCATACAGTTCAACAATCTCCTCTTTCATATCCTCCTCATCATAATCTTTGAGGTTTTCCACAATAACATCATATGCCATAATCATCAGAGTTTTGAGATCCATATCATCCACAACCATCTCAGCATAGTTACACTTCAGTTCATCAAGTTGTTGAGCAGTGAGAGGCATGGTTTCAGAGTTCAGGACTTCGTTGTAAAGTTCAGTCATTGATTTGGAGTTTGCTAAAAAGGTCGAATTGTGTGCTTGTGAAAATCTTTTCGGGTGGTGCCTTAGAATATACCTCACGCTGGTGGAAATAGTAGTGATCCACCATTTCTTGCAGTGCTCTGTATTCCTTATCAGTCAATTCTAAGGTCATTTTAGTCTCAGTCATTTGCTGTTTTTACGAATAGTTTCGAGAGCACAATAGTAAGCACCCAACCATGTAGAAAAGGTGTCGATGGTTTGAGTTTCCGAACGGAAAACATTACCGCTCGGGTGATACTCTAGCACACGGGTGTGTTGCACACTGAACTGGTCAACACTCTCACCATCAGAATTATAAGGTGCAGAGTGAATAATGCTCACAGAATCATTCTTCTTGAAACGATACACAGAACGGGTGTTCATGTGGTGAGCAGTAACTTGATCACCCCAGTAAACTTCTGCTTTGAAACCAGCGCGGAATTGTGTCATTTCTTGTGTCATAATGTTGAACCCCTACACCTAAGGAACACTCAAGAGGTGAGTAACTTTAATTGGTCAAACGGTTTGTGATGCTAACTCCCTGCGATGTGCTTCGATAGTTCCACGCCATGCAGACCAAGAATAGCGGGAATTGATGTAATACCAACCCACAGCATAAGCATCAGATTTGTAGTGATACTTCCCTTTTGCGGTGAGTGTTTTGTAGTGATGGTAAACTACACCATCAGGACCGATTGTGCTTTTGGAATACACCCAGACATTGTAACCTTTGAGACCTTCACATACCTGGACGGGAGAAGGATTGCCGCCTTTTTTGATCATAATAAGTTTAGAGGTTGGAGGGAAGTGAGTGCCCCTTACATCTATGGGACACTCAAGAGGTGAGTAACTTTAATCAGACTGCAAGTGCGCCGCTGGGAATCTCAACAACCTCAGGCAGTTTGCTATCATCAAACCGGTGCATATCATAACATACCCATTCACCATTGCGGAAGACATATGCAAACTCTTCGCTGTTATCGGGCAGCAGATATTCTCCAAGGAAAGCATCAAGGCGAGGAGGAGTATTTTCGCCCCGTTGAGAATAATACTCAGGAGCATATTGACCCTCAGGAAGTTCACCCTCCCAAGTGCGATTAGACCAGCAAGAACTCATATCACCACCATCAATCAGTTCGGATACTTTATCCTTAGTGTTGTAGTGTGTGGTGAGAATACGACCCAACCACTCAGGATAACCATCCCAATGGTGATAAGCAGAAAGAATAGAGCCGTCAGAGAGTTCGATACCAATGCGAGAACGGGTTGCCATTGTAGAAAAAGTGGAAGGTTTAGTGTAGAAAATGCAGGATCAAATCTTAACCCATTCTAGAACTCCGCAACGCTTTGCTTTATGCATAAGTTCAAGTTGCTTCATTTGAAATTCAACTTGCGTAACACCTTTGGAGCGATTGGGGCGAGAAGGATAACACTCGGAAAAATACTGCAGATCGTATTCTTCAGTCAAGTTCTCAACAATCCTTCCCATTTCCTGAGCAGTAATGCAATGCCCAACATCCAATCCGTCAAAGATGCAATTCACCCTTTTCTTGATTCTAGTACTGAATCCTTTCATGATAAAATCAATGTTGTGGGGTGAAGTGTGTGCCCCTTACATCTATGGGACACTCAAGAGGTGAGTAACTTTAATCGTTGAACGTTGTGACTATCAAATGCTCCTCAGTTTGATAAAGATAAATCTCAGGAATGCAAAACTCATCGTCAATGATAAACTCTGCCTCCAAATAGTCGCAGGTGAGTTCCATTTCCTCAGCAAGTGCTTCGACGTTTGGCATAATCAGTTCTCAGTAGTTTGTGTTTCGGTTTTTTGAACTTTTACGCGAACATTGTAAGGACTGCTGTAAAAGCGACGGAAAGCAGTAACAACAATGAGAAGCGTTGAAAGAACACCAACCAAACCAAGGAAGGTGGTAGCATCGCCATTAAAGTTCAGAGTGTCAGGTGTCATTTTGCGTAGATACAGTTAGGGTTGGAAACTTGTTCGGCACAGATCTTATCATATGCCTCAAGCATTTTCTTGTCGTTTTGCGCAAGAAAGGCATTATACATCAGAATGCCTATGAATGCCAGAAAGATGTAGGAAACTTTCATTTCTCAGTTAATGTGATAGACCTCAGGAAAAGTGAAGAAGATTTTAGTGTACTCTTCTGGGTGAAGTTGATAATAACCACTATTCAACTCAACCCAAAATGCTGCCACATCAGTAGGTTGAAAAAGGTGATGATTTTCCATTGTCATGTTACCAACCCACCAATAAAGTGCATCTTTGAAACTATCAAAACCGATAGAAAGTTTTGTGAAGAAAGGCATCATTTCTTAAAACTGGTTCTAATAATGTTCTTGACCAAGTTAAAGATTAGGTAAACACCAAATACCTTTAACCATGCAACCTCAAAACCAACTAGGTAGACAAGTGCTGCCCAAATAATAGTTGGAGCACCAAAGAGAACAACAAAGGAAACGATGACGTAGGCAGCGTCCTCCTCTACTTTTTTCTTGTCAGCAAGTTCTCTCTCTTCAGGTGTCATTTTCCAGCGATTAAGTGCTTCAATGAACTGTTCTGGAGTAGGATTGTTAGTCATTGTGTTCATTTCAGTTCGATACTGTCAAAGAGAACCATTGCGAGGTCGAAATAGAGATCGTCGTCCATTTCACCCATTGTAGCATCAAGTGCCTCACATACCAGTTGTTGCATCATAGAGGCATAAGTCTCATTCGCATAAATGTGGTCGATAACCTCACTTTTGAGAGCGTTAGCAATGTTAGAAACTGTTTTGTTGGAGAGTGGCATAATGTGTGCTCCTTACACCTAAGTAACACTCAGAAGGTGAGTAACTTTAACTGTTCAGTCTTGATTGATAATATCTTGTGCAACGAGTTCAATAAAAGACCAGACCATATCGTTCACAAGTTGGCGAACAGAAGTGACACCATCTCTAGAGAAATACTCAATATATTCTTCACCATAAGTGGCGAAAAGTTCATCCTCAACTTCATCCTCAAACTTCAGGTAAAAGTCCCATGTTTGATGATAATAAATGTGCTCACGCGCAAGACCAGAAGAACAACCGTGCTCCACAATGTCTTTCAGTTCTTCAAGAGTGTAAACCTCTTGAAGATACTTTACGGATTGAAGAGTTGTTGGATTTGTCATAATGAAGTGTGCTCCTTACACCTAAAGAACACTCAAGAGGTGAGTAATTTTAATTGGTTGTCACTTAAATACAGCAGTGCAACCGACAATCTTTGCACCAGGATTACGTGCCAATGCAATTTGTTGGGCATGTTGATAGTTCTCTGCCACCACAGTTTCAGAGAAGACTTTACCAGCAACGTAGAGATCGACTTTGACTTGCATAATTTTAAAAAAGGTAATAGTTTACAGAGTTTCAAAACTCTGGTTGGTGAGAGCGATAGTTCATCAGATAGGTGAGGCAATCGTCTGCCTTTTTGAGTTCCTTTTCTTTCTGATACCTATCAGAGTGATACACACTCAAGCGGTCAACTTCTTTGAGAAGATTGAGTCGAAAGAAAGTGAACTCATCATCAGCAAACAATGTGCGAGGATCTTGTGTTTTCATGTTTGAGTGTGCTCCTTACACCTAAAGAACACTCAGAAGGTGAGTAACTTTAATTACGCACACATTTCGTCGTCAGAAATAAGAGAATGGTCTGGCAAATTGTTTACACGGGATTTCATACGGTTGTGCTTGGAAATGTTCCAACCGTTTGTGTCAGCGTCGTGAAGAACTCCGTCCAGTTGACGACGCTCAGATTCGGTGTGAAAGTGACGTTGATCATTCATAGTTCTCAAACCTTAAGGGAACATAACGTATCATACCAGAGATTATGCTTTCTGGCAATGGTGGTTTTTACCTACTCAAAACTTTTCGATGTCGTCCAAATGATTAAACCAGGGAGAGAAAAGTGCCAAGAAGGCGAAACCAACACCGGCACTTATGATGAGAAAGTATATCATCGCAGATAAAGATAACTACCTGCCCAATCACACTTCTCAAGCAGTTCCTCACGCTCAGTGATAATGAACAAATTGTAACGAACACCTTTGGCAGGCGCTTTGATGCTGGCAGGTTTATACACATAACCAGTTTTTTTATCAATGAAAGCATGAATACTGTCACGCTTACCATTGATATACATAAAAATCTTGTGATACTTACGACCAGAGGAATCTAGTTGAAAAGTATATTCATAACCAACAGAAGTAGGAGCACGCTCTGTGAGAGTGTCGCACAAAATCAAACTCCACTTTGTTACATTAAGTTGGTTGGTGTTGCGTGCATCTTGTTGTGCAGAAAACTCAGAGAGAGTAGCAGTCATAATGTTGAACCCTTACACCTAAGGAACACTCAAGAGGTGAGTAACTTTAATTGCGCTCAACTTTCAGACGCTTTTGCTGCTGCTTTTGCCTTTGCTCTCATTTGAACAGCAACTTTACTATTCCATGTTCCACCGTTTTCTTCAAAATCTTTACGCATCTTTGCTAAGATTTCATTAGCACTTTTCTTAGTTTTTTGATTTGCTGCAGTTTTTTCTGCGTTTCTTGCTTTGTCTCTCTCTTGGCGTGTCAATCTTTCACCTTCAGCACCTCTCCACTTACGATTTGTTCTTGTTGTTTTAGGTGCTTCTGATTTTGGTGCTGCCTGAGAAATTGCTTTATCTGCTGTTTCTGGTTGCTTTTCACCCCTTTCTCTTGCCCTACGCTCCAAATATGCCTTACGCTGCAATGCTTTTTTGTCCATTGCTGCACTACCCTTAGTGCCAGCAGTTCCTGCTTCTACTGAAGCAGTAGAAGCAGCGGTAGTTTTACTTCTATTAGGTGCAGGACTGTTAGCACCTCTCGCAACTCCTGCATCACTTCTTGTTCCCCTTTCTTTTTCTGGTTCTAATTTTCCGCCACCTACTGCTTTCACTCTCTTTGAAACGCCAGAAGGCAATCTTCTATCCCGCCCAATTCTTTCATCTGGTCTGTTGGCAGTTACCCTAAATCCGCCGTCATCATACACTTCTCTGGATGTTACTTTCTTTAGTTCTTCGGTGATAGACAAAAATTCCTGGAATGAGATCGCCATTGGGTTATAAACTGAACTACAATACTTTCAGTTATTTATGAAAATACGAAAAAAGAGGTCATAAAGACCTCTCATATCAAATTTCTTCCTCTACTTTACGGGACTTTGGTTTTGTAACAGAAACACGACCTTCTTCATAGAATTGTGCTACGCGAGCACGACGAAGTTCTACAAGCATTTCATACTGTTCTTTTTGTTCCCGTGTGTAGTGAAAGTCTTGATTCCTCCAAGTCTTGCGGAGATCTTGAAGTTGGCGGAGAATGTCGTGAAAATACATTAGTTTAATCAGTAATCGTAGTTAGAGTTAATGTAATCGGTGAAATAGTCACCTTCTTCATCATCTTTGAGTTCAGGAATGTCATAGATTTCTCCAGGCATATCCTGAATCTCTTGCCAAAGTTCGTCGTACATAGAAGGTTTTGCTCCTTACACCTAAGGAACACTCAAGAGGTGAGTAACTTTAATCGACGGGAAGTTTTACCACCTCTTCACACCTGTTTCTTGATATTTCACAATAATGCTCATCTAGGTCAATTCCAACAAAGTTTCTATTTTGCTGTAGAGAGGCAACTCCAGTTGTACCGCTGCCACAGAATGGGTCAAGCACCGTAGAATTGACGGGAGAATAGATTTTGATAAGATACTCCATCAAACTGATAGGTTTGACTGTAGGATGGTCGTTATCTTCACCCTTTTCCTTTCTTGTTGCTCTTGGAGCATAGAAATACTTTTGGTGCTCGGGCATCACCTCACCAATGATATTGGAGGGATAACGTCCATCAGGATTAGCATCCACAGTACCAAACTCTTTTTGGGTGCCTGTAGTCTTGCCATCCTTACCGAATGTGCGACGCTTAGCACCTTGAGCAACCCAACCAGTAGGAGGTTTCTTATCCCATGGTATGCGAGTGTCAGTAACGTTAATCGTGCCACATCCCCATTTTTCAAAGTTGTCCTTGACCGTACCCTTGAATGGTTTTTGTGCCACCACAATAGGTTCGTGAGCAGGTTTCAGACGATTATGTTTAGGCATTTTGGTTGTAGTCATCCACATTATCTGGTCTTTGATAGAGAAACCAGCATCCTCCACATTAACAGCGAGACGATGATAAAGTTCTGGAGAACAGAACGCAAGGCAGAAAGCGCCTGGACGCAAAACACGATAAACTTCACGCCAAATATCTACACTTGGAACAGAATGATCCCAGTGATCCATACCCATACCATAAGGCGGGTCAGTTATACATGAATGAAAAAAGTTCTCCCCATAAATGGAGAGAACCTCTTGAGAATTACCAGTTGTGATTGAGAACATTTAATTCGCACCTAGAACGGTCTTTATGTTTGAAATAGTCTTTTTTACCTTTACCTGTTTGAGTGTACATGTTTCTAACATAAAAGTCAAATCCACGCTCATCGTTTTGCCACTCTTCATCGATTTGATATGTCTTAAGAACAGAGTTGAGATCTTCTACCAGTTGAGAATAGAGTTCACGCTTACGCTCTGTGATAATATCATCAGCAAAAAATATAGTGGTGGAGTTATATTTTTTGCTGCTAAAAATATAACAAACTCCCTTTTTGGGTAAACCACCATTGTATGTTGGGTGTGGTTGACTAGACGATTTACATTCAATGTCAACCACACGACCATTGGGAAGAGACACCCTAAAATCAGGTGAGTTCTGAGAACCATTAGGTTGGTAAACATAATTATAACCAAACTTGTCAAGCAATTCCATAACCTGCTTCTCATGAAGAGGATTATCTTGACTGTTGGGTTTGTAGGGGAGAAGAAGAACTTCTTGCCAAAATTGTTTCATAAGATTCTCGAACTTAATTGATCGTTGAATACTTTGTTATTTTAATGGGTGTGAATGTTTTTGTCAACCTTCACACCATAGGAACACTCAAGAGGTGAGTAACTTTAATCGACAGGTAGTTTTGCCTGTGACTTACCTTTACGATGTCTCTCAATGTATTTACGGGCACTCTGCTCACTCAAGCACACTTTAAGTTGCTTTCCATTGTGAATAACCATCAACTGGTTACAATAAGGAACCACAGCATACTTTCCATTGTCCACAATAAAACCTCCTAGTGGTTGGTTTGATAGAATAGTTGAGTTTGAATAGGGTTTCATAGTCACCTCTTGATTACGGTTTCGCACACCTCACCTTGCTGAAATACAATGTCAAGTGCGTTTTGAACTTTCTTGGCGGTTGTGATGCCAACCTTGTCGTAGGTAGGAATAATCACCTTACCAAAGGGTTTGCGATAAAGCTGATACTGACCAGCAGGAATAGAACCTTCGCGCATACCTTTGGCGTCCTCATGGTGTAGGCGCAGTGTGCGACCTACACTCTGTAGAATACCAATATAGTTCATAGAACGCATAAACACAACTGCCTCAAGACCAGAGACACTAATGCCCTCAGAAATGATGCTGTGATGTAGAACTACAAACTTCTTAGAGTTATCCTTACCCCATGCGTTCAGAGTGTCAAAGAACTCCTCACGATTGACCTTCTTGCCGTCGATAACTGCACCAGTCTTAGCAGTAATGTAGAGCACAGAATAACCACGCTCTTGCATTTCTTGAAGGAAACTGGTGTTAGACATCAGTCCAACGATCTGTTTAGTGGACTTTGCGCAAATTAGACCTTTGGTGATATATTCACCCTCAACAGTGTCTAGAAGGTGCTTACAGTCCCTCTCAAAGGCGTTAGAGCAAGCAATATCAATCTGCCTTACAGATACCTTGGGGGGAACAATAAATCCACCCTGAACAAGTTCAGGAGCAGGAACCTTACAGATCACATTACCATAAACCTCAGCGTCATTCATGCCGGGTTTGTTAGTGGCAACAGAGTGAACAGGAGTTGCAGTAAAGAAATAGCAACGATCTGCTTCATTGGAGAAAAACTCAGTAGCAGGAAAGAAGTTCTTCTTTACGCTATTGTGTGCCTCGTCAAAGTAAATGGTATTGACCTCAATGTCTGCCTGCTGAATACGATTGAGGGAGTTGTAAGTTGTGAAGATAATGCAACTCTCACCAGCGGTACGAGCAACATTCGCAAACATATGAATTTGCTTGGGTCTTGTGCTACTGAAATGACGTGTGATTCCAGAATGCACATGCATCACATGAACATTCTTGGTGTCGATAACTTCAAGAAACTCATGGCAGATCTGCTCAATGAGCAGAATACGAGGAACAACTACAACAATAGTTTGTGGTTGAATATCAAGGATACGCTTAACATCCATAATCATAGTCAGGGTCTTACCACCGCCAGTAGGTACAATGATTTGACCCTTATCATTCACAATCATCGCGTCACAACCGCGAGACTGATGTGGTCGGAGTTGAATCATCAATAAAAATATCAATATACAAATAATACAGACCCCTCAACCAAAAGTCAAGGGGTCTGTGCCAGTTATTCGGGTGTCCTAAGCAACTCTAACTATCTTTAACCTACGTGGGTTTACTCCTTGTCGAAGTAAAGTATTGTATAGGTTAGTACAGTCTTCTTTATTTAAATTTTTTCCCTCATTTACAGTAAACCATCCATTTGTCAACTCTTCTTGGAGATCATATAAAGGAATTTCTTCTGACATTTTACCTCCCACTATCTTTTAATACGGTTACTTTTGAATAATATTGCTTAAATATAAGCAATCTTGCTGGGTTGTTATTTTTTCCTACTGCTGGAAGTTTAAGAACTGAATAGTCATCACATATAAATGCAATAACACCAAAATGACCATCATATTCTACTTCGGCACCTTCAACAAACATTAGTTAAGTCCTCAAGAAAGAAGTAGTCTTTTTTGTCGCAATCAAACATAAACTCTTGGAAGATAGCATGAGAATCGTCAAACCTGTCTTCTTCAACAAGTTCGTCCATTCTTGTGCAACAAAAGTCTTCGAGGATGTATATGTTTAATTCTTTATCAGTCATTTTAGCAATCGTAAGTTCTGCCTTCTGTTATAAGTTTTATTTGGTTTTTTAGAAACTCAATTTCTTTCTTTTGATTTAGTATTTGCTCCCTCAAGTAGTCAACTTGATTTGCATGTTCTCTCTTGAGATGAAAAACTAGAGCATCAGTTCTTGACATTTTTTCTGCCATTAGGTGGTAAAGGACTCAACTACACACGATTCTTCATTAGAAGACAGAGGATAATTACGTGAGTTTACAACTCTATCACGCAAGTTTACATAAAACTCTTCGTTAAAACCCCCATCGTAGTCTTTAATGAGATCGAAGCATTCATCATCGTCTTTTGCGATTACATTCCAAACCCCACCATATTCGGAACTTGGAAAGGGGACAAAATGATCAACGACGTATAAGAATTTCTGTGCCATTTACCTCTTTGGTATTACTTTTAGATAATAGTCCCATTTAACAAAAAAGTCAAGTGGTATGTGCCACTTGACTTACTGGTTTATTTGGTCTTGATTGTTTGATATTTCTCACAATCGCCATTCAAACTTTTCACCATAAGATAACCAAAACGTTCCATCTTATCCCAGTGAACGGAAGCAGGATACTCATTAATTGCTCTCTTAAGATCTTTCAACTCTTTCCACTCTTCTTGAGTCAGTGTCATAGTTTGTGTGCGTTTCCTGATATTATACTGCTATTTAATCAAGAATGAAGTTTTCTTAAGATTCTCTTTGGGATTGCTAAATGAAACTTAACCAAAGAATGTGCCAAACAATCCATTATTATCTCCACCGTCCTTCATACGGTTCTCAATTTTATCAATGATTTTATCTGCTTTACGCAGATTATCAATCTTACAGATCATTTCAGAGATTTCTCTCGAAACAAATGGTTTTTCTTGTCTTGCTGCGAATGCTAGAGCATTACGAAGACTAGATTCTGCTTCTTTCAAACTTTCTTCTACAGAATTGCTTAGTGACATTAGTTCTACTTAAACTCCTATGTATTTAAAATAACTCTGAAATGCCATAAATCTACCTAAACGTGGTTGACCTGGAGCATTCAAACTCCTACAACATTCACAGTAAGAGTTCCACTCGTACCATGGTGTTGTAAGATCTAATGCAGGACGTTCTGGGTCATATTCCCCAACTATCTTCCTAAAGTCAACCAGCATTCTTTTTATTTTCTTCTACAATTTGCCAGTAGATTTCAAGTGCCTTGATACTTTCTGGGGTTTCTTCCCATTCCCAACTATCACCTTTGGTGCTTACAAATGTACGAGTTGCCATAATTCTTTAGTAATTGTTATTATTATACCATAAGTTAGAGTTTTCCGCCAACAGTTCCTTCATGAGTAACTGAATCTCCCCAACCTTCTTGAACACCTTTCAGATAGAATCTTGTTGCTCTTACGCAATGCTCTTCAGTAAGTGATGTGAGGATACATTTTCCGTCTTTATCGTAGGAGTTCCACATTTTCCAACGTGACTGCTCCACATAGAAAGCACCATCATCATAAAATTGTTTTTCTTCAGGCATTTTGGTATTTTGAGAGTTGACGTTTAACTTCTACTTCTACACTTACAAGTTTGTTGTGTAGAAACTGTTCAAATTCATTTCCTTCAAATAAATGTGACAGGTTGTCAATTTGAACAAGTGCCAAGTGAAGTTTCATTTCTTCAGACATTTTGGTTTGGAGTTTAGGACCGTTTTGTTGACTTTAACTTTTTTAACTTGCTTGTCATTCTTATAATCAAGTTTGACTTCTTTGGGTTTAAGTTTATGTCTGTCTATGTACTTGTCAAGGTGTTCCTGACAAGAAAACCAACAGACTTTACCGTCATCTTTGTGCTCCAATCGAATCCCAAAGGTTTCATAAGGAAACAAATTAACTTCCTTCATTTGTGCTCCCAAAAATCATCCCAATCTTTCTTGGTAGACGCAATGTCAAGTTTAGCACGTTGATTATAATATTCTGCTTCACGCAGATTATAATCTTGACACCTTTCTTTTTCTTGGTCCGATTCTGCTTTGTCGCACATTGCATTCAGTTCTTCTTCAGTATAATTGAAGTGAATGATGCTACTATCAGAACAAGTAATACCTCCCGTTAAATTATCAGAAGGTCCAGCAATAAATGCCAAAACTGCTGATGCCTTATCATGCTTCTTTTTATGGTATTTTTCCCATTCTTTTACAGCGTTATTCAGATCATTAATAAATGTCAAACAAGAATAGTTATCATCATCAAGATACTCTCCAACTATATCAGCGAGACGACCTTTAATATATTGATGATGCAAGTCAACTTTTTGTGGGTCAATTTCCTTTGTCATTGAGTTTCTCCTCAAGTTCTTCAATTTTAACATAAAGATCTTCGATTAGCGAAGTGAGATTGTAAAAGTTGACTTTACCAAACTCATAGTATCCATTGTCTGCTGTAATTTCACTGAAGATTTCTCTCCATTTATGTGTTCTTTCAGTCATTTCCTCAAGGTTTTAAGATTTTCTAGAACAATAGAACGAATTTCCATTAACTCATTATAGCACATCTGATTGTGAGCACATTGACGAAGTTCTGAATCTGGTTTATATACAGACTCAATAAACAAGTCTAAACCTCTGTTCCATTTAATTTCTTTAGACTCTGGTTCTGTAATGCGGTTTTGGTCTTTCATTTTGTTTTTTGTGAAATAGAACAGTCAGGAGAAGTCGCAGAAAGAACAGTGTCAACTAATTCCTTCTTTTCAGTATCATTAAGATAACTGTTATTATAAACTCTCCTTATAATAGCATTAGCATCAGAGCATGAAATAACTGCAACAGCAATTAAAGTGAACATGGCATACTTACCATACTATAATACTATCTATGATTACTTTGTAATCTTCCAGTGATCATTTCCTTTCTTACCACACCAAAAACCACATCTTTGATTGATTGAAACCAAATAGAACTGGTCATCAGTTTCTTCCATAACTTCCATACCATGAAGAGAACTCATTCTATGGTCAAAGTAATTCTTTGCACTAGAACTCTTAGGAAAGGCATTTACAAACTTACGTTTGGTTTTCATAAAAATTTCAAAAGATCTTTAAGTGTTTATCAGAGCTCATAGATGTCCCATCAACCCTGACAAAGGTATTCTACAGACAATCCAGTGACTTGTCAAGGGGTCAGTTTTGAGTTATACTTAGTTCATTCAAATACTCTGATAGTTCCTTATATCCACCATCATCAATATTCAAGTCTTCAATAGAACAATCTATACTCTTAAGAATCTTACTTAAACTTTCAATGCCATTCTTCAAGGGAATACTTAGTCTTGGAGTTGTTTTTATCTCTGCTTTGTATCCCATAAGTTCTAACTGCTTTATTGTTAGATTCTTAAACTCTTCATTCATTTCATGGTTATTGAGTATATCCAATAAGAGTTCTTTAGATTCTTCTACCTTTTCCCACCACCAAGCAGCAACTCCCTTTAAGTAAATAAGAGAATATCTTCCAACATATTCAACATCAGTTGATAATGGTTCACACTCAAAGTCACAAACTCTGAGTGCTTGATCAGCAAAGATATAGCAGTCTTGCCACCAGTTTCTTCTACCAGAAAACCTACTAATCAAATAGTATGCTTCAGGTCTATTGGGAAGAATACACAATGCTTGTTGAAGAAGTCCTTTAGCAGTTGTATCTCTAGTTCCTTGCCTGTCATAACAGTTTGAACCATGTATGAGAGACTCATAAGCAAGAAGATCGTCTTCAGTTCTCTCTGCTGCTCTTAAGAAGAATGAGAGTGCTGGAGCATTGTGTCCAAGTCTTTCATATTCAAGACCAACTTTAAAGTTTATCTCTGGATTTTCTGTGTCCAACCCATATTCAGTTAAAAGTTGCTCTAAAGTTGATTTTTTCATTTTACCTTTCCAATAGTCCAATACAGTTTTACTAGCAATATAATGATTATTCTTTTGACCTCCTTTCACATCTAGATCATCACCCGGATCAAAAGTAGACTGAAACTTGTTTTCTTCCACAAATAAAGGAATGGTATAAACTTTACCCATATTTGTAAAAAGAATATTCTCTACAAGTGGTTGAGCATCAGAGTTTGGTATTTCAAGTTTGTATTTTGAGTCTTTTGTGATATAATGATCAAGTATCCTCTTAGCATACTTTCTAGTCATAATGTATGCTGTTGCTCCCCAGTCATTCCACTTTCTATCTCTCAATTCAAATGTATCAAAGTCATCTCTAATAGTAAGAAGTTGAACGCATTCAGCATCATCAGGAAGAGTTTCTATAAACTCCTCCCAAGTAAAGTTCCAGTATTTGACAGTTTCTAAAGATAAGTCATCTTCACAGAAGAAAGCAATTTCTTCATCTGTATTGTTATACCAAATAGAAATTGCTTTCAAATGAGAAACACAACAACCTTTAGTTCCATCATTGAGTGTGTATGCATATGCTCCAATAACTTCATCTTTACAGTCTTTAAACCTTGGAGATAAAATGCCGACATACTTATCAAAGTTATATTCCTTAAACTGATTTAATAAGTTTTTTCTTCTATCTTCACTTTCATTTAAACTTACAAAAAAAGTTAATGGAAAGTTTGTTAGTTTATTCTTTTCTTTAATGTAAAGAGCATCTCCCCATAGATTATTATTCCACCATTTCGTCTCTACTCTTTTAAAATTATATTGACTTAAATACTCATCTATTTCTTCAACTCTTGGAGTTCCTTTGTATAGTTCCTCATTATTAACTTCGCAAAAAATACAATCAACTTTCTTTAAAGTTTTTTCTGCTCCCTTAAAAACTTCTAACTCATATCCCTGAACATCAATAACCATGACATTACAGTCATTGATATTATATTCGTCCAAGGTTTTTATGCCGACTTCTTCTTTACCCAAAAATGAAACTTCTGGGTGAGCATCTAAATGAATAGTTGGATCTAATATAGAACTACTTTGTCCATCATTACTAGAAACATTCATTTCAATCAAACCACAATGACTACCCAAAGCAACATTGTGAAGTTCTATTTTATTTAAATTAAACTTTTCTGAGTTTTTATATAAAACTCTAAAGTTTTCTTTTAATGGTTCAAACAATACAATTCTTTTTGCTTCTAGGTCAACATATTCCTTTATCTCTTCTCCATCGTATCCACCATAATGAGCACCGATATGAATAACTCCTTTCACATCTAAGTTGTTTGACCTAACAGACTCTGTAACTGATATTAAAGACATTCAACTCAACCTCCAATCTTTTCAGCAAAAAACATTTGATCACTTATTTTGGTTGTCTTCCATTTAGTTTTAGGTTCAACATAATAAGACTGTGGATTTTGTTGAGTTTGATTTATATGAATATGCCTATTTGCTAAAATGTATTCCAATTGCCATTCTAAAGGGTCACCACTCCAGTTATTTGATAGTTGAGACCTAATCAAGTTTTCTTCCGTCTTGTCTACGTTAAATGCTTTAAAGTTTTCATATCTTCTCTTGTTTTTGTGTGGCATATGAATCATTGTAAAATATGGACATTGCGAATCAAAAGTCCTTCTCTTTAAACCAAGAAGACTCAACCTTTGATTAACTTCACCATCATCATTTCCATAGTAATCTCCAAAATTGTCATTATATCCTCCTATTTTTAGTAAGTGTTCTCTCTTTACATATAAAACACCCCTCAAATACTTTACATAATGACTATCAGCAACAGATCTATCATTCACATCTTCTGTAATATAGTCCCCACAAAAATATGAATCATCTTCCAAATTTACAGCATTAAAAAAGTTAAACTCGGGGTATGTATTTAAAATATAATCAGTATCCATTTTGAGAATGTAATCTCCAGTGGCAACACTCAATGCTAAGTTAAGTGGTTGTTGCATGTTGAAGTATTCTTCACCCTTCACTGTTATTATTTTGATCTTATCACTAATCTTTGTAAGGTAGTCAAGAGACTTCTTTGAAGACCAATCTGTAATAATAATTTCAGATACTTCTTCATGTGCTATCCATGAATGTATCGCAGTCTGTAATGGTTCATCTCTATCTTTACATGGACAAATAATGGAAACTTTCATATCAGTCATTTGTAATATACTCCTTTATAAATTCTTTATTTACTCTCAAAAGATATGCACCATTGTCTTGGAATCCGAAAGTTATAAGTAAATCATTCTTATATCTAGTCATTCCTACAGCAAACTCAATTTCTGCTTCCATAAAAGAAAACTGTCTGGATACTTTTACAATATTCCAGTCTTTATCCCACACAACAAATCTGTGTCTGTAAGTAGCGTCTTTTCTATCTACTAGACTTCTCTTTAGAAATGTTTCATGGACAAGACAGAATCTATATTCGCCAAAAGGAATTACTTGAGAACCACCACGCAAAGCAATACAACCAAGTTCTCTCCAGTGAGATATTGCTACTTGTTCAGTCTTTCCAGTTTCTATATTATATTTTACAACTTCAGTTCCGTTGGTCCACTTAACATAATGATATGGCAAGTCTTCAATAGGCATCCAGTTCTTTTCGCAATAAGAACTTTCGTCACCTAAATCATCTCCAGGAACGGGTACACGGTGTCTTGAAACTTCTTTTATACCTTCTGGTGTTATATCCAACTCGGACAATTCCATTCTTCCTTGTCCATTTGTTGTAGTATCTCTACGAACACCTGTAATGTATAGTTTGCCATCCCACCTAACAATTCTACAGTCCTCAAGACCTACAAATTCCCATATTGGAGTTTTGTCAAGTGTGCTTGTGTCTACATGATCATACCTGGTTATGTTCATGTTATCATCCAATTCGCACATGATATTATTAGTTCTCAAATGAATATCATTCTCTGGGTGAATATACACCAAAGGACCCCAAGGATGAGAATATTTTTTCTTTTCTGAATGGTATAGAGTATAATTAATATTTCTTAAGTTTACTCTAACCTTATCACCATCCAAATATACTGAAGGATTTGTGAGTGCTGGACCCTTTAAATCTTTAGATGGTATTATAAGTGGGTGAATACTGCCACCATTTTCAAGTGCCAATTTGACAAAGTTATCCATACACGAAGTCAATGTGTTAATTTGGACTATTTATGGTGATACTAAATATGCATAAAATAAAAAAAATATGCATATTATAGACACCTGGAATTTTGAACCAAAGACTGGTCTTGAGAAATATCTTAAGTTTGTCACTAATGAATTAAAGATTTCTCCATGGTTATCTCCAGAAGACAGTGTGAGTTTTATTGATGGAACTCATGCATACACTCTTCATAGAGAAGGACAATTCCAAGTTCAACTTTATATTTTGCGCCCAA
>Ga0208427_1000500_pt1 | contig 17087 bp, 32 predicted proteins | sample DEB08_DNA_FD_184532 | JGI IMG/M metagenome (GOLD analysis project Ga0208427, IMG submission 184532) | Aqueous microbial communities from the Delaware River and Bay under freshwater to marine salinity gradient to study organic matter... | ecosystem: Environmental > Aquatic > Marine > Coastal ...
ATACATGAGCATATTTAAAGCGATTAGGAAAATAAAATGAAAGAAATTGACGATTTCACAAAATTAATATTAAACGAATTAGAGCGTAATAGAAATGCAATCGACAAACTTAAGGCGGATATTGATTTAAAATTTGAAAATTTGCGCCGTGATATTGCTAAGGTGCACACAACCGAGAAAGAAATCCAAGATATAAAAGTTTGGCAAAAAGAGGTGACCGAAACTTGGTCGCCTAGACAAATGAAAGAGGCTAAAGACGAATTATATGAACAAAAAAATAAATGGAGTAAAGCAATAGGGTTATTAATTGCTATTGAATTAGTTGTCGGTTTTATAATTTCGTGGATTTTAAAACAAATTTAGTATGAAATCTTTAACTAGCATTGAAGAAATCAAAACTTTAAGCGACAAAATTAGTTTGTTATTTAAGCAAAATGAGTTGCTAAGGTTGGCAATTAATACCAGTCACGAGGGTATTGCTATCCTTAACGAAAATGGCGAGTACATTTATCTTAATGAAGCTCACGCAGAAATGTTTGGTTATACGGTTAACGAGTTGATTGGCAAAACGTGGGAGATATTATACAAGCCAAATGACATTGAATATTTTAAAACAATCGTATTTCCGATTATCTTTGCTAATGGAAAATGGGACGGAAAATATATTGGTTACGCAAAAAATGGCGATGAAGTAAAAGAGGAAGTTTATTTGACTTTGTTGCCGAATAATTACTTAGTATGTACGTGCAGAAATATATGAGAAATTTACTAAAAATAATTAACCCGATTGAGGTTATAAAGGCGCTTAAACAAAGCGATACAAAAACAAAAACAAAAGGCATCGTTCAAATGGGTGGCGGTGGCGTATTAATGTCCTCAGGTGTAACGCTAATAACAGACGGCGCAATCAATCAAAGTTGGTTTGAAATTGTCGGCGGTGCTATCATCTTAATTGTGGGTGTTTATGTTGCTAAGAATTTAACCGAAAAAATAAAAGATATTGGAAGCGATATTAATTAGATACTACACCGACGCAAATTTAACGTTGGGTAAGTTACATATCGGGGATATTGAGTTACACACTTTAGAACGTGGGTGGGTTGATAATACGCCAATGGTTTCATGTATTCCCGACGGTTTTTACAACGTTTTAAAAACATATTCACCGAAATTTAAAACGATGTTGTACGAGGTTAGGGGCGTACGTGGTCGTGCTGGTATAAGAATACACCCAGCCAACTACTCAAGTCAGTTAAATGGGTGCATTGCTTTAGGTATGGAAGTAACAGAACAAAAAACAATCATGCAAAGCCGAAAGGCACACGCCTTAGTTGATGAAATTCTTAAAAATCAACCGTTTAAGCTTAAGATTGAAAATTGGTTTTAAATACATTTGTGATAATCTTCCTCTAGTCGTGGGTTATACTTCATGTATTTGAATTCATCTTTATAATGAATAATACTAGCGTGGTGGCGGTTGATTAGCTCCCCAACTTCTCGCAAAGTATAACCGTTGTTAAGCGCTAAAATTGAGTAAACAATTCGAGCGCGTACAATTTCCTCAAATCGGGTGCGCCCTTTAACTTCCTTCGGGTGTACGTTTAACTTTTCGCATACCATTTCGAAAATGGATATTAAATTAACTTGTTTTGGCTTTAATTTTAAGCCTACATAAATTTGTGGGTGGATCATTTTATACAAAATTTGTTGTTTAATTGTGTTATCATTCTTTCAAAATCAAATGGGTAGCTAGTTTCTTCCATTAATAAATCAAAACAAGCTTCATCGCTCCAGTCAGGCTTAAAATACTTCACGCAGTCAATAGCTGTAAAGTTGTTTTCTGTGGCGTATTCTGGTGTTAGTGGTTTCATTTTTTCAAATACTTATCCAATTCAACTTTATCAAGCGCCAAATCTATCTCATCAATCAAAGCATCAACAACTTCATCGCCCAAAGTGTTTCGCATTGATGTTTCAATCCTTGCGTTTACCTTTATAACCGTTTCAATCGTTAGACTTAAACCCTTAACCGCTTCGGCTATCTTTTTATCAACCACTTTTTTGTTAGGTTTACTTAAAGTGTCGTATTTGTAACTTTGCTTTAGTGTGTGTGTGTTCATGGCTATAATATCAGCCTTGCAACCGCTAAACATAAGCGTTTGAATTGAACATAAAGCACTTAGTTTGGTTATATTGTCGCGCTGTTCTTTACTTAGTTTCATTTTCTCAATCCTTTTAAAAATTCCTCAACTTTTGCCGCTTCATCTTTGGTTACTTCGATGCTTACTTTTTCGGCGTAGGGAGTAATAGAACTACTCCAACACCAATATAACTTTTTACCATTTAAAAAATCTTCCTCATGATTTTCATCAATTAACAAGTATCTACTTATGCACTTTTCCCCAAAATCAGCAAACAATATACGCTTAGCCCCATATTCATCCATAACCCAAACAGGTTTCTCAGGTGTTGAAACTATTGGATTGGTTTCAAGTTGTTTTTTTATGGCTTGGTATTCGGTTAAAATACCTTTGCCATAATTATTAAGTGTGAATGACGATAATTTTTCTATTTCTACATCTAAATATGGTGTTTTCATTTCTCTAAATATTTTTTAATTAAACACACTCGGAAATTTAGCTTTAATTTCGGGAGTTATTTCGGGTGTACGCCCAAAATATACATCCACCCAAAAATCATCACCCCAAAAAAATGATGCTTTTAAATATTCATTTTCATTCCTTTCATTCCATTGCGCTTCCTGTTCAATTAAAGCCATTTCTTTGTATGGCTGTTTTAAGTCTTTTATTTTCATCGTTTCAAATATTTTTTAATTAATAATTCTTTTTGTTTTGTCTTGTTTTTAAACTCCCAATAATTAGATCCATCTTCTAGCTCCAAAATACAATTTATTTTTTGCCTTATGTGTTCGGCATAATCAAACCTTTGCTTTATTTGTACATTGTTAGGCGGTGCAAAGGCTAGGCTTGGGAGTATCAGCAAATATATTACTCGCATGGTATAAAGCCAATAAAGTAACTTGCGAACCTCTTGCGATCATCTTCAAACTCGCCATCGTAATATTTGAATATCTTACATTGATGTGTTTTACACACTTGGTTAAACTGGTCAACACGATTTAATAAGTCTTGCTTATAATCTAAACCTTCAAAATCGTGCTTCCAGTCCATAAAATTGGTTTCAATCCATTTTAAAGAATAATGGGTATCTTCTTGCTTTAATGAAGCGTCCCGATGCCCTAATACCAATACAGGTTTATTAAAAATTTGTTTGTAAAGATCTACCGCTGGATGTTCAGGGTGCATTCTGTAATCTACTGATTTTTTCATAATATAAATGTTTAATTGTTTATGCAAACTTAAACGCTTTATTTTAATTACAAAATATTTTTTACATATTTTAACAATAATTCTGCTTTTTCTTCCTCTTCAATGTGGGTTACTTTATTGTCTTTGTAGGACTGGTAAATTTTATCATTTACAAATTTTTTGCCTGTGTTCATATTAATTGCAATGTTTGGGGGCGTATAATAAAAGTACACGCCCTTTACATTAAACACAAATTGCATAAAATTAAAGCTCATCTATTTGATCCTTTAATTTTTGACTTGCATTTCGTACGCCTTTAATAAGGTAGCTGATGTACTCAGGCGTAACGCCTAACTTTTTAGCGATAAACTTTTTTTTGATACCTTCAACATCTGTAAGGTAAATTAATTTAACTTGTACTTCGTTCATATTATTATATTTAAATGTTTACGCAAACTTAAACACTATTTTTTAAAATAAAATGTTAAAATGTGTTAATAGATTTGTGTATATAAATTTAATTTTTGTATATTTGTGTAAACAATTAAACCAAACACCATGAAAGCAATTACAATTATTTTATTATTATTATTAGCAATTTTACAAACCTTAAACAATTAAACAATGAAAAGAAGAATTAAAGATTACACAGGAAGACAGTTTGATGTTACATTTGGCGTAACAATTAGGACTAACGGATTTAATAATTGGGCTATTTCAGTCGATTTAAGACACGCAAAATTAGTAACCGACCTTAACAATTGGTACAAAGATTTTAATGCCTTAGAAAGCACGTTTTACACTAATTCCGAAAGCACTATTTTAAGCCTTTATGACGGTTCGCAAGTGCAAAACAAAGAGGAGTATTTATTCGATAATTTTGGAGCTGAAATTGAGGACATTTTAATGGATTTTTTACAGGAAGAATTTCCGAGATTTTACCAAATTGATGATGTGAGCGGAGAGATCCTAGATGAAGCGCACTTTAAAAGCCAGTTAGAAGAATTTGTATTTAATCAAACTAAACTTATTGATACGTGGAAAAAATAACATTTAACTATAAATGGACTTTAAAAGATGCGAAGTTCACAAAGGACAAAGGCAAAGTATTTAGTTGCTTTGCTTGTGGTGGTGGCTCTACTATGGGCTACAAATTAGCTGGGTTTGATGTTTTAGGGTGCAATGAAATTGACCCTAAAATGATTGAAGCATACAGGGTTAACCACAAACCAAAATATAGTTATTTAGAACCTATACAAACGTTTAAATTGCGTGATGACTTGCCACAAGACCTTTACGAGTTAGATATTTTGGATGGTTCGCCGCCTTGTAGTAGTTTTTCAATGGCAGGAAATAGAGAAAAGGATTGGGGAAAAGATAAGAAATTTAGAGAGGGACAAGCTGAACAAGTGTTAGATACTTTATTTTTTGATTTTATATATTTAGCTAAAAAATTACAACCTAAAGTTGTGGTGGCTGAAAATGTGAAAGGCTTATTAATGGGCGATGCAAAAGAATATGTAAGACGTATTTACAATGAATTTGATAATGCTGGGTATTATTGTCAACATTTTTTATTAGATGCTTCAAAAATGGGAGTACCACAAAGGCGTGAACGAGTATTTTTTATAGCGTTAAGAAAAGATTTAGCTAGTCCATTTTTAAAACAAGTTGATATGTTTACGGAAGTGCCTAAACTTGAATTAGAATTTAATGAAAAAGAAATATTGTTTAAAGAAATTTTTGACGGGGAAGGGAAAGAAATTACAGAATATCAAAAAAAGGCATGGGATAAAAGAATTTATGGAGATGAGAATATTTCGCAAAGTAAGGCTAGAATTGAAGATATGAAAGTTTCTGACTTTAATAATAAGTATATTTATAAAGATAAAGTTTGTCCAACTATAACTGGGAAAGGAGCTCAATCTATGACTTTATTTGAATTACCTAAAAGACCAAGCGATAATGAATTAAAAAAATGCGGTTCTTACCCTTTAGACTATAAATATAATGGTATTATAGGTTATTTAATTGGTATGAGTGTGCCCCCTGTAATGACCGCGCAAATTGCTACACAAATTTATAAACAATGGTTAAGTAAAATTTAAAACAATGGAAAAAATAAACACTAAAACCCGCCTAAAAATGTGCTGGTGGTTAAGAAAAACAAGTCCTGAGCAATTACGCTCAGGCTTTAATTTAGAACTTTATTTAAAAATTTTAGAAATTAAACGAAATGGCAAAAGTATTATTTAAGTGTCCGACAATAGATTTTAGGACGACTTTACATAAAAACGAAATAACAACATTTACATTTTATAACGAAAGTTTAGTTATTAATTTAGTAGATGAAGATGATGAAATTATTGAAACTGAAATCAGCAAGGAAGACGCAATAAAATTAGCTAAATTAATACTTTTTACTTATGCTTTATAAAATACTTAACCTATACGCATGTTTGGGTGGCAATAGGTACAAATGGGATGAGGTCGGAAGAAACGCAAATGTAAATATTGAAGTTACAGCGGTTGAACTTGACCCCGAATTGGCTAAACTATATCAAGAGCGTTTCCCTAATGATAAAGTAATTGTTGCTGACGCGCACGAATATTTATTAAATCACTTTAAAGAGTTTGATTTTATATGGACTTCGCCACCTTGCCCGAGCCATTCAAGAGCAAGATTTGCTAGGAGAAATACAACTACTTCCGTTTATCCTGATTTAAAGTTGTATGAAGAAGTTATATTTTTAGATAATTATTTTGATGGCAAATATGTAGTTGAAAATGTTATCCCATATTATGAGCCTTTAATCCCTGCAAAAAAAAGAGGTCGCCATTTATATTGGACTAACTTTAATTTGCCAAGTATATTAACGAAAAGGCATGAAGCAATAGGTGGACATAACAATGAAATAAACAGAATGAGTAAATTCCACGATTATGATTTTTACAAATACAAAGGAAGTCAAAGAATGGATAAAATAGCACGAAATTTAGTCGATTACGAAGCTGGTAGAACTATACTTGAAGTCGCTTTGAACATTTACAAATCAAATAATCTTAAACAATTAACACTGTTTTAATATGCTTTATAAAATAAACGGAGAAAGTATTTACATCCCATTTGAATTTCCAGTAGGTACTTTATTTAAATACGAGGGCAAAACGTACAAAATTTTTGAACGCATCACAACAATGCACAATAGTTGGTGTAATTGTCGAGAGGTGTGAAACAGGGTAAAAAATGGTGTTTTTGGTATTTTTTGCAAGTTAGCGAAAATAATATGCCTTCCTGAAACCCTTTATTTTAGGGCGTTTGGCAAAAAAGGCAAAAAATCAAAAAAAAAACTGACTCTATATATAAAAAAAAATATTTTTTTTGTGAGTGAGAAAATAGCCAAAAAAACGCAAAATAAAAAAAGTATATTTTTATAGTATAGAATAGGCGTACATTTTTTACTTTTTTACCAAACGTTGAAAATCAAATACTTAACTTAAATTTGCGTTTTTTTACTGGTAAAAATTATTTTTTAATATATTTTTTGTATATTTGCGTTTGTAACATCTAAGTAAATGCGGAAGTGCTTAGAAGTTTAAAAAAATTATCATAAAAGCCTTTGGTAAAAATGCCGTATCATTTGAGCCGTAAGGCTTTTTTTATTTTAAATCATTATACGGAATGAAAGTATCATTTTTTAAGGACATTAAATCAGTGTCCCCCCTCAAAGATGTAAACGCCTTAAAGGTTGTTGAAGAAATTAAAAGCGGTAAGTACAAAGAGCAAGTTTCACAAGTACGGTTAGAAACCGACAAAAAGAAAAGAAACGAATTAAAACAGAAATTACCCTATGTTACTTTTGCTGGTGTATTTTCAACACGTTCAAACAGCAACTTAAAAAAATCATCTGGTTTAGCCTGTTTTGATTTTGATGAGGTTTTGGATGTTGAAGAACTTAAAAGCAAGGTAAATGATGATAAATATACTTTAGCTTCATTTGTTAGTCCCTCAGGAAATGGTTTAAAAGTATTGGTTAAAATTCCTCTAGTTGACAATAACGACGATTACAAAGATTATTACGTAGAAATATCTAAACATTTTGAGCAATACCATAAAGCCGACGAGGGCACAAAGGATATAGCAAGGGCTTGTTATTTAAGCTACGATACTAATGCTTTTATAAATCCCGATAGCTTACTTTTTACCGATAAATTTTTAAGACCTTTACCTGTTCAAACTGAAATTATAAATATTCCAATATCGGATAAAAACGAAATTGCAGAAAGATTAGATAAATGGTTTAAAAAACGTTGGAATGCTACCAATAGGAATTGCAATCTTCATGCTTATGCGAGGCAAATGAACGCCTTTGGAGTTGATAAGTCAATATGTGAAGATTATTTATTTAGGTATGAGCAAAGCGATTTTAGGAGGGAGGAAATAAGTCAGTTAATCGATAGCGCTTACCGTTATTCTAATGAATTTGCAACAAGATTTTTTGAAGATAAAAAAAGAGTAACACAAATTAAAAATGTGGCTATTGCTGGAGAGAGTATCGACAAAATAAAAGATAAGTTTACAGATGTAAATCAGGAAGCTATTTTAAACGAATTTGAAAAGCATAAAAATCAAATCGTATTTGAGGACTTTTGGTTTTATTCCGAAAATGAAAAAATACAACTTGCTACTTACCGATTTTTACAATACTTAGAAGCTAATAAAATCTTTAAATTTTTTCCTGATAAAGAAAGCGGTAAATTTGACTTTGTAAAAACTACAAAAAATTTCATTGCTATATTTGAAGAAAGCAAAATTAAAGATTTTGTTTTATCGGATTTGCGCTCTAGGGGTTGTATTGATGCCTTTGAATTAATGGCCAACAATACAAGCTATTTTAACCCCAATTTTTTATCAATGGTTAAAAGTATTGATGTAACGTTTAACAAGGATGATGCTAATACTTCATATTTATATTACAAAAATGGTATTATAAAGACTACTAAGGACAAAATAGAACTACTTAAATACTCCGATATAACGGATTTAGTTTGGGAAAATCAAGTAATCGATAGAGTAATTGAATTAAACAATGAAAGTCAAGGAGTGTTTAAGACCTTTCTTTGGAAATTATCCGCCGAAAATGTAGAACGTTATTACACCCTTAAATCTGTAATAGGTTATTTAATGCACTCCTACCAAAATGAAGCAAAGCCAAAGAGTATTATTTTTAACGATGAAATGTTAAGCGATGACGTTGCAAATGGTGGATCAGGTAAAGGATTAATACACAAAGCTATTGGAAAAATTAAAAAGATAATTACAGAAGACGGAAAAAGTTTCGACCATAAAAGTCAATTCGCTTATCAAAGGGTTGCAAAAGATACACAAATATTTTTAATTGATGACGTGCCAAAAAACTTTGACTTTGAGAATTTATTTAGTGTAATTACTGAGGGGATGACCGTAGAGAAAAAGGGACAGGATGCGTATCAAATACCGTTTAAAGATAGTCCAAAAATATCCATTACAACAAATTACACCGTTAAAGGATTTAGCCCCAGCCATGAGCGTAGAGTGTTTGAAGTTGAAATCGCTAACTTTTTTAATGCTGAACATACACCGCAGGATGAATTTGGGCACTTGTTTTTCGTTGATTGGGATATTGAGGAATGGAAGAAGTTTGATAATTTTATGATTAGATGCGTTCAATTCTATTTGAAAAATGGTTTAGTGGCTTCTGAAAAAGTAAACTTAAAAGAGCGTAAATTTAGAAATGAAGTAGGTTTGGAATTTATCGAATTTATGGAAGCAAGGAGCGGACAATTTAACGGTGCGCCGATAAGCCGTAAAAAAATGCGAGAGGAATTTAATTCCGAATATCCTCAACTTGCAAGGTTTAATACACCGCAAAAATTTAATACTAAGGTAAAAGAGTACTGCAAATTTTACAATATCAATTTAGAGGAAAATAAATGTAATGGGGTTGTATGCTTTTACATTGGTGGAATAAATAATGGTAATACTAACAATGATTTATTAGTAGATGATGAAGAAGCACCTTTTTAATTTTTAGTAAATGAAAGAAATAATTTTAAGACCTTACCAACAACAAATAATCTCCGCCGTGGTTAACGAGTTGAAAAAACGCCAAAGATGTTGCGTTTCGTTAGCTACTGGCGGAGGCTGAATGGTAAAACAGTAGTATTTAGTCAGTTAATAAGTGAATTTTTAAAAGAGGGTAATAATTTTAAAATACTTATTTGCGTACACCGAGAGGAATTAGTGCACCAAACTTCAAAGACTTTACCTATTGAACATAATTTAATTATTCCAAATCATAAAAACAAGCAAAATTTAAACGTTACCGTTGCAATGGTCCAAACATTAAATAATAGAATTAAAAAAGGTTTGGTAAATATCAATGATTTTGATTTTGTAATAGTTGATGAATGCCATCGGGGGGAATTTATGAAAGTAATCGATAAATCTGTTTACAATAATAAATTAATCGGATTTACTGCAACGCCAAATTATGAAAAAATTGAAACTATAAAAATAGGTGGAGAAAAGTACAGACAAAAAGTGCCTTTAGCAAAGTATTACGATACATTAATTAAAGGCGTTGAAATTAACGAATTAATCGAGCAAGGGTATTTAGTGCAAGATGAAAACTTTACTTTATCAAATGAAGATTTAGGATTGTTACAAGAAGATGACAAAGGCGGTTATACTGATGAAAGTCAAAGTTTAGTGTTTGGATCCCCTAAAGCATTGCAAAATAGTTTAGATGTTTACAACGAATATTGTAAGGGTAAAAAAACAATTATTTTCAACTCGAATACTATTGTAAATAAAAAACTTTATAAATTAATGTTAGCAAATGGTGTAAATGCTAAAATGTACGACAGCAAAAATAGTGAAGAACACCGCTCGGAATTGATAGAATGGTTTAAAAATACTCCTGATGCCGTACTTTTAAACGTGCATATTTTTACAACTGGCTTTGATTGTACAGATGTTGAGGTTGTATTTTTGAATAAAAAAACTAAGTCAATAAACCTATTTTTACAAATGGTTGGTAGAGGTGGACGTATTACCGATAAAATATTTAAGCCAACTTTTAAAGTTATAGATTTAGGGGCTAACATTGAAGATTTTGGAAAATGGAGCGCCCCTCGAAATTGGGATTTTTATTTTACAGATAGTGAACGAAAAAAAGTTGGTAAACCTCAACCAGCTAAAACAAGGATTTGTCACGTTTGTGAAGCTATAAATTCGGCTAATAGTTTAACTTGCTTTAAATGTGGAGCTGAAAAAAGGTTTACAAATGGAAATAGCGTAGTAGGTATTCCAAAACGTGAGGGAAAATTCGTGTTACCTCCAGCTAATGCAGTTGTTGACTATTGCCAAAAAAATAATTTAACTACTTTACAAGCAACTAAAATTGTTTACGGATATTTGGTAGAAATGATAAAAGACTTTGATTATCATAAATTTGAAGTAGTGTTGTTAAATGGTAAACTTTACAAGCGATTAAAAGAAGTGTTAACACCTTACTATTTTGCTATTCAAAAAAGTGAGTTAGAGGGCAATCGAAATAGGCGTTTTGATACTTTTATTGATAATAGTATCGAGGCAATGAAAAAGTATTATTCAAATCAAATATAAAAATGGAAAAAACAGAAGACCAAATCCAAGCTGAAATCTTTAAATGGTTTCACAACGAGTATTGTACAAAATTTAGTAACCCTAGATGTTGCATTTTCGCAGTTCCAAACGGTGGACTACGTTCCAAGCACGAAGCAATGAAATTAAAATCAACAGGTGTTGTTGCTGGAGTTTCCGATCTGATCGTGCTATTACCTAACCGATGTTTATTCGTTGAGGTAAAGACTGAAATCGGAAGACAAAGCGACAAGCAAAAGGAATTTGAACAAATAGTTAAAAAATTAGGCTTTGAATATCAATTAGTTAGAAGTTTAAACGACTTTTTAACTTTCATTAACATATATATAAATTAAATTTAACTATATTTGTGTAAACAATTAAAACAATTAAAACTATGGAAAAATTAACAAAAATTCAAGCCGAGTTAAAAGCTCCTAAGGGGCAATATAACTCATTTGGTAATTACAAGTACCGCAGTTGTGAGGACATCCAAGAAGCGGTCAAACCTTTACTAAAAAAGTACAATGTTTCGCTAACCTTAAGCGACGATTTGCAAGTTATCGGAGAAAGGTACTACATTAAAGTAACTGCTGTATTAGTTTGTAATGAAACAAAAGAAATCGTATCGGTTACGTCCTTTGCTCGAGAAGAGGAAAACAAAAAAGGAATGGACGGTTCACAAGTTACAGGAGCATCTTCAAGTTATGCAAGAAAGTACGCTTTAAACGGTTTATTTTTAATTGATGATACAAAGGATAGCGACGCAACTAATAATGGTCTAGCAGAGCCTAAAAAGTTACCCAAACTAGAAGAAGCAAGATTTGTAAAGGCTTTAGAAAATATTAAAAAAGGTACGTATACCGTTGAGAAATTAAAAGCTAGTTTTGACTTAAGTAAAGAACAATTAAAACGTTTGTAGTATGGAAATATATAGAGTTTGCCAACAATATAACAGAGGGATACAAAAAATAAAAACTGATAAAATAAATCCTGACGGTACGTTTATTTATAAAAAGGTAACTAATAGATTTTATATTACTAAAAAAATAAATAACATCGAAAATAAAAATGATAACGAAAGTTGTTTTTTCTTAACTTATGAAGAAGCTAAAAATTATTTAATAAAATTAGCAAGTGCGGATATTGATAGAGCAAAAAAAATTATAGAAAAAGCAGAAAACACAATAAAACAATTATAATGGAAAATTTAACAGTAAGATGCTCCGAGTTATCAAAGTTGATGACAAAGGGGCGCAGTAAGTCCGAGCCATTGGGCGAAACAACCAAGAGTTATTTAATGCAAAAGGCAAAAGAAGACTTCTACGGCATTTTTGTTAACATTTCGACTAAATACATGGACAAAGGTATAATGAACGAAAATAAGGCAATAAAAATGCTTAATAACGTATATTTTACCGACTACTTTAAAAACGATGTACGTAAAACAAACGAATGGCTAACAGGGGAGTGCGATATATTGGCACCCGATAAGATTATCGATATTAAGTGCAGTTGGTCGTTCGATACGTTCCCAGCGTTTCAGGAAGAAGCTGAAAAAAGTGTAAAACAAAGTGGCTACGACTGGCAAATGCGAGGTTACATGATGTTATTTGACCGCCCTAAAGCTGAGGTTACTTACTGCTTGACTTCAACACCTGAGGAGCTACTAAGCAAGTTCGATGACGTTGCACTGCATAAGGTCGACCACATAAACCCAGCGTTAAGGGTAACGAGCGTAACAATCGAGCGAGATCTGGAAATAGAAGCACAAATGTATGAGCAGTACAAAATAGCAAACGAGTATTATCAATCATTAATTAATCAACTTAAAAACAAGTAAAAATGGAAATCAAGGGGAAAGTAGCCTTTATAGGCGAGAAACAGACAATTAGCGACAAATTTGCAAAACGTGAATTTGTATTGGAAACAGCTGAGCAGTACCCGCAACAAATCTTAATCCAAGCGACAAACGAGCGATGTGGCTTATTGGATAAAATTATTATAGGGCAAGAAGTTACTGCAAGTATTAACCTAAGGGGGCGTAAATGGACGGATAAAGACGGAAATGATAAGTATTTCAACACGATTGAAGCGTGGAAGATTAACTTTGGGGAGGCTAAAGCAAGTATTAACCAAGAAGATGACGGCGACGTGCCATTTTAATTATGGAAACAAAACTTGATAGAGCAGATTTATTGGCACTACTTAAAGGGGTAGTGCCTAATTGGGGGGCAATGGATAATCCTTTAGTTAAAAAAGCGGGTTGGTATTTCTGCGATTATGGGAATAGCCGTTGGAATAGCTTAGACAATCTAACAGATGAAGAACTATATGAGTGTTATTTAATATGTAAAAATAGTTGGAATAAATAATGAAAATACAAGCAAAACAATTAAGTAACCTTGTTGAGGACTGCAAGGAGCTTATAAAGGAATACATGGAAAAAAACAATTTGACAATAAACGCAATGGGTGTAAAGTGCAAGATACACCCAGCGCAGTTACATTTATTCCTGAGCGGTAAAGGGGGGTTAAATTTAACAACCATGCAGAAAATAGGGAGTGTGATAAGTAATAACTAACTTTATAGGTGGGGTAATTACTCCGCCTTTTTTTTATTAATTTTTTTCATTAACTTTGTAGCCTATGAACTTTTTTAAGAAAATAAAGGTAAAACGAGAATTAAAGGAAATCGAACAACAACTTGAAGCACTTAAGCAGATCAAGTTTTACGAAGCTTTGATTTTAGCCTTACCAACTGAACAGCTTAATGTAAGGGTTGGTTACATGGATTTTGTACTTGAAAAACACGATAAGTTAAAACCAACGGTTGATAAGATACTTATTGAGGAAATTAATAAACAGATTGAAAATTTAAAGGGTAAGTTATGAGCAAAGTAGGAGCGCCAAAAAATAATCTAAATGCTGAGAAATGGACTATTGAAGAAGCTACAAACCTATTCGATAAAGCCTTAACACTTTCTAAAGGTAAGGACTATGATTTTATAGGGGAAATAGCTTATGATTTAGATATTGATAAGGGTACTTTTGATTATTTAATTAATAAATTTCCCGAGTTAAAACCTTATAAACAAAGACTTTTGGCTAATTGTGAGGTAAATTGTTTTCGTAACATAAAAACTGAGTCCATAAATACTGCTGCGGGAATTATCAATTTAAAATCTAATCATGGGTGGACTGACCGCCAACAATTAGACCACACCACAAAAGGCAACGAAATAAACCAAACGCCGATTATAGTGGCGAACAAAGAAACCGCAGACGCTTTAGAGGAATTAAGAAAAAGATTTGAAGATGAAACTAACGAAGACGTTTCATAATACCCTAAGAGCCTATTTAAAAAATAGCAGATTTATAGTAAATAAGGGGGGTAGCCGAAGCGGTAAAACATACTCGGCACTCCAACTGCTTTATATCATTGCAAGAGATAGCAAGAAACCATTAATCATACACGTTGTAAGCCATAGCACCCCTCATTTAAAGGACGGTGCTATCGTTGATTTTGAACATATCCTAAACGGTCAACAGATTAACATTGACGCAATCCGAACGCAAAACCCTCACACCTACAAAATTGGGGTATCAGTAATAAAGTTTATCGGCTTTGATAACGTGGGTAAGTCACACGGAGCTAAAAGGGATATACTATTTATTAACGAGTGTAATTTAATGAAGTATGAGATTTGCCACCAACTATTCCAACGTACTAGAGGCACGATATTTTTAGACTATAACCCTAGTTCAAAATTCTGGATTGACACGTGCGGAATACTAGAGGACGAGCGCACAACATTGATCCACTCCACCTTTTTAGATAATGCCGAGAATTTAACACCTGCCCAAATTGATGATTTTGAAATGGCAAAGCGAAAGCACGATGAGGAACGCCAAAGGGGTATTCAAGGGTACTACTATAATTGGTGGCGTGTTTACGGCTTAGGCTTGTTGGGGCGTGTTAGTGGTACAATCATTAACAATTGGGAAGTTGCTCCATTTCCAGAAACAGACGTTTACGGCTATTGTATCGACTGGGGTGCAAAGGATCCATTTACACTTACAAAAGTAGCTGTTGACAAAAAGGGCAAACGATTATGGGCGCACCAAGAAATATACGCACCAATGCCGAATTTAGATAATATGGTGGAAGCTATTACAAAGAAGATAAAAGACCGCTCAAAGGTTATTATCTGCGATAGTGCCCGACCTGATTTAATCGTGTTGCTAACTCGAAATGGCTTTAATGCTCGACCTTGTTTGCCCAAGAAAAAACTAAATAGTATTCAACTATTATCTAGTTACCAACTGCTTATCACAGAGCAATCTTACAATATCCAAGACGAGCTTTATAAATACAAATGGAAAGACAAAGCGGGGGAAGTACCTGAGGACGGTAACGACCATGCTATTGATCCTTTAGGATATTATTTGCGTTGGTACGATTATACTTATTAATTTTTTTTATAACTTTGCAAATATGATAATTAAAAACTATAATACAGAGCCTTATAACGTTTTCGAAACGACTAAACCAGCGACCGAAAATGTTTTTATTCCCTTGTTCAGTTCAGGGAGGGCTAACACTAATATAAGCGAAAGCTATTTAATCGAAGAGGGGTACATAACCAACGACATGGTTTACGCTGTTGCCAAGCGTATAGCTCAGGTAACCGCAAGTTTACCCATAATACTCGAGAACAACGGACAATATATTGAAGACGACACCGATGAGTTAAAGCGGTTTATATTCGAGAATTGGCACGATAACGATAGCTTGGAACAAGCGTTGTTTAAAGAGGTGCTTTACCTAATACTAACAGGGGACAGCTACCATTACGCACCTTACGAATATATCGGTGCTAGTTTGCCATCGAAAAATTATATTTTGCCCCCTCAAAACGTGAGGGCGTGGCGTGAAACAATGTCGATATTGTCCGATATTGACCGTTACGAGTTTAATGACGGTATAAGCATTAGGAAGATAAGCCCAACGGAAATAATGCACTGCCAATATTTTAACCCAAGTATTGAGGGAATTAGAAACAACGAGGGGTTAAGTCCTTTACAATCGGGGTTTGACTTATTGAAAGCAACTAATAACCGAAATTTGGCAGAAAGTAGCTTATACGAAAATAGGGGTGCAAGTGGTATTATTTCAAGTAAGAATGAATATCCGATTACTGCCGAAGATAGGCAACAATTACAATATGACTTTGATAAGCGCATTGGTGGAGCTAAGAACACTAACAAAATTATAACGGTTCAAGGCGCAGTTGACTACAAGCAATTAGGTATGAGCGCAACGGATATGGAGTTACTAGGTATGAGAGCAGAGCATTTAAGAGCGGTTTGTTCATTGTTTGGGGTTCAATCGGTTATCTTTGGCGACGTTGGGGCAAGTACTTATAACAATATGCAAGAAGCAATGAAAGACTTCTACAACCAAACTTGTATTCCTATTATGGAGCAAATTTTGGCGCAAAAGAATAAGCAACTGATCAAGCGTTACAACTACATATCGGGGCAAAGATACAAGCTTACTATAGATAAAAACGATATTGATGCGTTGAAACCTGACTATACCGTTAAAGTAGATAATATATTGAAGCTAATAAATGCGGGGTTAATGACCGTAGAAGAAGCAAAAACAGAACTAAACCTTTAAAAAATGGAAATAAAAACACTAATTGAGAAAAAAGCAGAAGTATTAAAACTTAGACGAATTGCTAGAAAATACGACGTTATAACTAAATCCGATGTTGTAGAGATTGAGAGCGAAGACGATGTACTAAAGCGCACGATTATCGGCAACACTTATAATTGGTTAGACAATCATGGCGACGTGCATTTATCGGGGTGCTTTGCAAAGTCAATAAGTGAGCGCACACCGTTTTTCTTAGCAGACCATAAACACGATGTAACCGCTAAAGTGGGAATTATTAACGAAGTAATGGAAGCACCGATAAGTTGGGCAGAATTAGGAGTTGATAAAGAGGGCAACACCGAATGTTTAAAGGCGAATGTTGATGTAATTGAAGACTTAAACAAAAGTGTTTACTACCAATATAAAAAT
>Ga0208427_1000511_pt1 | contig 16942 bp, 36 predicted proteins | sample DEB08_DNA_FD_184532 | JGI IMG/M metagenome (GOLD analysis project Ga0208427, IMG submission 184532) | Aqueous microbial communities from the Delaware River and Bay under freshwater to marine salinity gradient to study organic matter... | ecosystem: Environmental > Aquatic > Marine > Coastal ...
GCAGCGTCTGGAAGACTTCGAAAAGAAAAAAGAGGAGTGACGCCCTATGAAGGCTTACAAGCTTTTCAAACTTAGGGCCGATGGTACCCTAGGGCCCTTGTTCATAAACGCCTCTCAGAGGATTCCTGAGGGCGTGTGGTTGAAGTCTGAAGATCACCCTACCAAAGGCTTTGCTCACCGCCCAGGGTGGCACTGTACCCTGAAGCCTGAGGCACCACACCTGAGCCTGAATCCAAAGGGTTCCAAGCGTGTGTGGTGTGAGGTTGAAGTTTGCGAAACGAAGTTGTACGATAGGCCCGAATCCCAAGGCGGTACCTGGGTTCTGGCCGAATGGCTCAAAGTCAACCGAATCCTATAGGAGTTGTTAGCAATGCGATACGAATACAGCTACCACTTCACAGCAGACCTCGCAGAGTGTGCAATAGAACAAATGCTAAACTCTGGAGAAATTGACGAAAAACAAGAGCCAGACATTCGTCGAATAACGGCAGTGTGCTATGCCGTAACGCTAAACGATCAAAAGATGGAGAGCCAGCCATGAAACTTCTAGACACCTCTGGCGGCAACACCAAGCTTCGCAAGACTGACGGCAGCACCACCAAATACCGTGTGGCTGGTCTGTCCATGATGCCTGACGATATTCTCTGCCCCTATCGCAACGTTGCAGCCTGCAAGGACGATTGCTTGGTAGAGACGGGTAGGGGTGTTATGCGCCCTGTGCGCGAAGGGCGCCAGCGCAAGACTGACTTTTGGCACCTAGACCAAGAAGCCTTCAAAGCCCAGTTGCGCAAAGAGCTGACCAACTTCGACAAGCTCTGCAAGCGCCAGGGTATCAAGGGTGCAGTGCGCCTCAACGTCCTAAGCGACATTCCTTGGGAACATCACGACATCCCTCAGGAGTTTCCTGATCTATACTTTTATGATTACACCAAGAATTCTTCAAGGCTTGGGAAGACTCCCAAGAATTATGATCTTATGTTCAGCTACAGCAAGGCCCCAGACTACCAAAAGTTTGTTGTTAAAGCCTTGCGCACTGAAGTTCCTGTTTCTGTTGTCTTCAAGAATGGCATGCCCAAGTCCTTTATGGGGCGCCGTGTGATCGATGGCGACGCCTCAGATTTGGTCAACGTGAAGGCGGGGCCTGTTGTTATTGGCCTCAAGTTCAAAGGCTCTAAAGATAAGGCCAACGACGATTTCGTAGTAGATGCTTCAAACCTGATAGCCATTGGAGGCTAAACCATGAAAATCTTCAATCGTTCTACGATCTACCGCAAGCGTGTTCACCTTCGCCGCTTTGGCATTGTCCGGGGGCGTTGCTTCGATGCCTACCACTTTGGTAAGCGTTCCCTGTACGTTCAAACGAAACACTCCCGGCCTGTTGGCTTCGATTCAATCAAAGAAACTTACTAGGAGAATTATCATGACTGTTACTCAAATGTTTCCCAAGGCCTCTGTGTTTGGTGGCTATGGCCGCGCAGACTTTAACATTGACACAGCCCCTCTCCAATACATTGATGGTTGGGGTAATGTCAAGCGGGCTTCGAAGCGTGTTATTTTTCGTGTTGATACCGGTGATGAACTAGGTATTCATGGTGATCGCTACAAGCCGGTAGCCCCGAAGCACATGATCGATGCAACCCGAGCCATCATTCTTCGCAGTGATCTCAACACTGATGGGATTGAGGAGCGCATCGCTACCTCTCATTGCGGGAAGCGTACCTTTGTTAGGTACAAACTTCCTAACCATACCTATACAACCCCCGAAGGCGACACTGCGGCCCTGTGCCTGTTGGCCCTGACTAGCTTTGATTCTAAATGGCCCTTCATGATCAGTGTTGCTGCTGAGCAGTTTGCTTGCACCAATCTTCAAGTCTTCACTGTGGGTGAGGTTGCCTTGTACAGGTCCAAACATATTCAAAGCCTTGATATCGATAAAGGCTCTCGCATTATTGTAAAAGCTTTGGATGTTGTTAATAATCAACAAGAACAATGGCACGAGTGGTTCAACACTCCAGTAAGTCTTCATAGTGTCTCTGAACACATTGCTAAATTTACTAATACTTATGATGAATATAAAGATATTATTATTAATCAAGGTATAAATAATCCTATTAATTATAATCTTTATCTTAAAAGAAATAATACTAATGTTAATTATATTCTTAAAGTCTTCAAAGAATATCAAGAGCGCCTTGGCCCGAACTACTGGGCATTGTACAACGCTTTTACCGATTGGTCAACCCATGCTGGGTTCTCCAAGCGCGTTAACTACGATACAATCGCCTCTGCCAGGAACGACCGCGCAGAGCGGGTTCGCAAGTATGTAACCACTAACTTCGGGAGACAGGCGGCATGAATGAGGTCTTTGAAATCCCCCAAGGGGATGCTACAATGTATGTAACAAGTAATAAACTATTACCTATATTATATAAAAGTAAACATATATTAAATAATGAAGATGTTATAGATTTCAATGTAAAATTTAATTTATTATCTTTGAATCGTAGAGATATGTTTGAGTTTATAGAGTTCTTGCAGTCTGTTGTCGAGGAAATGTCCCCAGCCTTTGGGGACTCACCTCCCTTTTAAGTGTGGTGTTATTTATGAAAGGAAGATATAGATTAATTACTGATGCTCAATATTATAAATGTTTTGAATGTCACCAAGAATTCAATGAGCTGTTGGACCCACCCAAGGAACACCCTGACCACGAGCGTTGGAAGCTGTGCCCGGAGTGTTCTGCATCTTGGAAGTACATTGAATGTCCTAATATTTATGATGGAGATTTATGATGAAAAGTTTTCATGATGAGCTTCGAAACTATCTGGACCTTGGCATGACGTTACAGTATCGCCGCAACGAGGGCAGTGCTGGCAAAGGCCGCCGAGAGCTGGAGGGCGTGGTTAAATGTAAGCAGGTTGGAATCTCCCGGCCTGATATGCTTTGTGATCTTTGGGGTGGCATGCGCCCAGTAGGCATGGGAGTAGATATCAATGGCCGACATTAATCCTTTTACAAACATTGATTCTTTTGAGAACGATGCAGAGATTCAAATCTTTGTAGATCATGCGGACTCCCCGTCGTTTCGTATTCCTTTTTGGAATGATGGCGCCCATGAGAAAGACTTCAGGGAACGGGTGATGTTGACTGCGGAGCAGATGGCTGGTGCCTATGCCCACGCTGATACTTTCTCTATCACGGTTAGAGTTATAATCAACCATGGGGTTGTTAACTTTTGAGGAGAGTGAGCCATGGTTGAAGACGCAAACTTTAGCCTTGAAGTGCTGGCGGTCAAAGAGAACGAAGACGGCAGCGCGACCATTACTGTGGAACTGGGGCCGGTAGCAGCACAATACTTTATTGAGCTGGGTATCCTGACGGCCCTTACCAAAACCCTTGCGGAACTTGAAAAACCGGAGACAGACTGATGCACAAAACCCCGGAAGAATATGAAGCCATAATTCAAACCCTCAATGCCCGTTACAACACTGCCATTGATGGCCTGTCCAAGGCCTATGGTCTGATAGAAAAAGAAAAGTACGAAGAAGCTCAAGACGCCTGTTGGTTTGCAATTCTTAACGCCGGGAGGATAGCATCGTCATGAATATATTCTATTTAGATTCTGATCCCTTTGAGGCTGCAACACTTCAGTGTGATCGGCATGTTGTTAAGATGATCCTTGAGTCGGCGCAATTATTATCTACTGCTCACCATGAGCTTGGGTCTACGGCTCCCTATAAAACAACACACAAGAACCACCCCAGTGCTGTGTGGGTGCGCCGCAGCTACCTGCACTACGCTTGGTTGTACAAACACTTCATAGGGCTTTGTGCCGAGTATGAAGCTAGGTACAATAAAACCCACAAGTCTTGGAACATTTGTCGGGAGGCGCTTCAAGACGCACCTACTAGGATCGCTGTGATGCCCTTCGAAGAGCCGCCTCAGTGCATGCCCGACGAGTGCAAAGTACCGGGGGATAGCGTAGCAGCCTACAAAAAATACTATCAACTCAAGAACTCTGAGTGGACTAAACTTGGGAGGCCTATGAAGTGGAATCGCCTTGTGTTGGAGTATGCGAGCTAGACAAAGTAGAACGCCAGTGCAAAGCATGTTTCAGATATGTTGACGAGATAGCCAACTGGCGCCGCTTGACAGACCGCCAACGTGGTGATATCATGAAGCGGTGCTGGAACGAGAAGAAAGAATATATTGAATTCTTTGGAGACTCTTATGAAGATCGATGTTGATGATGAATGTATCAATGATATTGTTAGACAAGAAATGAAAAACCTAATCAAATATAATCTTGAAGATATTCGAAAGGGACGTATAGGTGCTTTCAGTCTTACTAATAATACTTATAATGATCTTTGCTTATCGCAAATAATTGCTGCGGCTTATGTGATTCATGATTATTATTCAGCACCCGGAGAAGAATTCAGTGACACGCCAGAGAGTTCTTGATGACGAGGGAAATGTAGCTGTTCTTGTTTCTCAGTTTAGCGGGATTGGTTATTATAGTTTCAATACTGATCATCCTGAATGTGTCTTCGATCCTTTTGTAGTTGAGATTGCGATGAAGCCTAGGTGGTACCTAGAGCCAAATAAAATCAAAGCTATCAAGCACCACCTTAAAGACAAGTATGGTAAAGATTTTATACTTAATGGCGTTGAAGATTTAGTTGTCGAGTGGATACCTGAGGGTACAAAGTTTAGGATTCATGAATATGACGGCTCTGAATACATTGAAATCATGCACGAAATCGATTGGCTTGAAGCTTAGTACCATGCTCTATTTGATTTGGTTTGTGTTGTTTGTTATCATGCTTGTCGCTGGGCGGGCTTTGTTGAACTGGTTAGAAGGAGGCCGTAATGCCCCACCGAAAGATTAATGATATTACTCCTCAAGAATGGAGCGACATGGCTGCAAAGAGTAGAGCAGAAGACATGGCAGCACGAGGATTCAAAAGCCTAGTAACCCAAGAAGGCGGCGACCACTACAAGAAACACAAGATTCAACCCATTGAGTATGCTATGGCGAATGGGCTTGACGCCTGCCAAGCAAACGTGGTAAAGTATGTCACAAGGTACAAGGATAAGGGAGGTCTACAAGACCTTAAGAAAGCTCGACACTACATTGATATGTTGATGGACTTCTATCAGGAGAGTGGAGAATGAGTGACATTACTTATGTAGCAATCACCGAAGATGAAGATTACTGTGTAGGGGATATAGATACTATTACTACTTGGCTATACGACCACGATATAGTTATTTCAAGATGTTATTTCTATGAGCTTGGTAAAAAAGTTGAGGTAGTTCTTAAGGTAGTCGGCCACTCATGAAACTTGATGACTACCAAACTAAAGCGGTTGAAACCGCAGTCTTCAAGAACGAGTTTTACCCTATTGCATCCTTGATGGTGGAGGCCGCAGAACTTGCAGACCTATTTATCAAGCCTATGTTGCGCGGCGATAATACTTCTTCTGACTTCAGAGCAAAGGTTGTCTCAGAAGCCGGGGATGTACTCTGGAATCTGGCTGTGCTACTACGACAAAACGGAGTCAGTCTCTCCGAAGTCGCAGAGCTTAACCTCAAAAAACTTGAAGATCGAAAACTGCGTGGAGTTCTACTCGGATCAGGAGGCAACCGATGAAGAAAATCTACTGGAAGATGTACTGGAAATTTATCCACGGGCCTTTGAAGGTCTTATCATACAGCCTGTTGTACATTAAACACATGGGCCATCCCTGGGTTTGTGTAGGTGACGTAGAGCGTGAAGGCGGGAAGACCTTTACATACAAATATGACACTGGCCCGTTCGGGCGCGTCTACGACACCTACCTTAATTTGAAACTGTCTCACAATCTTGAAATTAAAAACTTGCAGGTCCTTCCACTACGGGAATTCAAGCGATGAAAATTGTAGAAGGCAACTTCGGAAAGAAAGAAATCCAAGGCCGCTCTATGCGGGAGAAGCTTGAAGAGTCTTTGAAAAGTCTTGGTCCTGAGATTGACGACCCCGGCGCGGAAGTAGGCTTCATCCTTATCACGGACATGGACAGTAATGTATACGTTGCTTCCGATCTACCGGCAGAGACCTTTAACTTTTTGCTGGATACTGCTAAGATGAATGTCCTGCTGTCTACGACTATGAGCGTTGACTGATGTTAGACTACGAAGACCTGACCGTTGAAGAGATCATTGACGATGTGTTCACTCGGGCCTTCGTAATGATGTTGGGTGTGCAGCGACCAAACGAGGAGGTGTTGACACGTTTTGTTAGTTGGTGTAAAATGCAGTCGAGCAAGTCAGGAACGGCGGTAACAGAAGAGTTCGTTCTAGCTCAGATACCATTGTTCATTAATCATTTGTATACGAGGTAATCATTATGGCAGTTGTTGAAGGACATGCTTACTGGTCTTTTGTCACTACTCCTAACACCAAGTTCACCCCCTGCTATTCGGTGAATCTTGTGGTTGACCCTGAGATTGCCGAGGACTACCGCTCTCGTGGGTTCCCGGTTAAAGATATGGAAGAGGGCCCTGCACTGATCATCAAGCGCAAGGTCAACGGCCCTAATGGTATGATTCGTGAGGCACCCGACCTGATCGACCGCTATAAGAAGCCCCTGAATGTTGCGGTAGGTAACGGCTCTCGCGTTAAAGTTCTCTTCAAGGAATGGGACACCAAGTGGAACGGCACGGTCTATAAGGGCCTTGACTTCAAAGCCATGCAGGTTCTCGACCTTGTGGAGTATGGTGGCGGTGACGTAAATACCGCTTTTGATGTTGAAGCAGAAGAGGAAGAACTCTAGTGGCTAATACTTATTACGTTGATGATAAGACCTATGACGTTGATAAGTTTTCTGCCGAAGGTCAGCAGGCATTTCGCCTGTTGGCCCTGGCGCAGCAAGACTTCAATGTTGTACAAGATACCCTGACCCTACGGCAAGCGGCAGTCCTTGCGCTGCACTCCAAGGTCCAAGAGTATCTTACCGATGAAGCACTAATTACTGAGGAGCCTTCGGAGGAATAACCTTTGGCTTTTGTCAAAACGCATGTCGCTTGTCCGTTGTGCGGCGGTAGTGATCCTGCCGCCATCAACGAAGATGGTTCCGCCAAATGCTTTTCCTGTGGCGGGTTTATTCCAAACTATGAAGCTGCGATGGGCGGTACAGTGACTGAGATTGCTACTTACCAGAGAAACAAAATGGATGACTCCACTAGCTATGGTGAGTTTTACGCATTAACTGACAGGGGGATTAGTTTAGACACAGCCAAGAAGTACGGTGTTCGATCTGTCAAGGATCAGGCCGGTAACATCTACGAACATAGCTATCCTTATTATGTTCATAATGAGATTGCAGGCTACAAAGTCCGCAAGACCAAGGACAAGAGCTTCATGTGGCAGGGTTCACCCCGTGGCACTGGACTCTTTGGTCAACAGGCATTTCAACAAGGCGGGAAGTACATCACAATTGTTGAAGGCGAGTGTGATGCTATGGCCGCCTATGAAATGATGGGGTCTAAGTGGCCTGTTGTTTCTGTTAAGAATGGCGCCCAAGGTGCAGACCGGGATGTCAAAGATGCCCTAGAGTTTTTAGAATCTTTTGACAATGTTGTTGTCTGTTTCGATAACGACAAGCCTGGGCGTGAGGCTGCTCGCAAGGTAGCCCGAATCATTAAACCCGGAAAGGCGCGTGTAGTCACGTTGCCCGAAGAGTTTAAAGACGCTAACGATATGCTCAAGAAAGGCCGCCAGCAGGTCTTCATGAATGCTTGGTGGGGTGCTAAACTCTATACACCTTCTGGAGTCTTGAACGTCAGCGACCAGTTCGATTCCTATATGAATCGGCCTAGGAAGCCTTCTATTCCTTACCCGTGGCAGGGCTTGAACGATAAGCTTGAAGGCATGCGGCAAGGTGAGTTGGTTACGTTGACGGGCGGCACAGGCCTTGGAAAGTCCAGCGTTACCAGAGAGATCGAACACTGGTTGATTCGCAACACCGAGGACAATGTAGGTGTGATCGCCCTTGAGGAAGACTGGCGAAGGACCATCGATGGTATCGTTTCCATTGAGGCTAATGCCCGCATCCATATCGATAGCGTCAGGGACGCTTACCCGCAAGAGGAGCTTCAGAAACATTATGAAACTATCTTCACGGGTAAGAACAAGGACCGTGTCTGGGTCCATGCCCATCATGGCATGAATGACCTTGACAGCATCTTTAGCAAGCTGCGCTTCATGGCTATCGGCTGTGATTGCAAGTGGATTATTGTTGACCACCTTCACATGTTGGTCTTGTCCACGCCGGAGAATGATGAACGTCGTGCCATTGACAACATCATGCACCGGCTGCGTACCCTTGTTGAAGAGACCGGCTGCGGCATGGTCCTTGTGTCCCACCTACGTCGTGTTGATGGTAACAAGGGTCACGAGAATGGTATTGAGACTGGTCTCAGCCATCTTCGTGGGTCTCAATCCATTGCCCAGTTGTCTGATTGTGTCATCAGTCTTGAGCGTAACCAACAGTCTGATGATCCAGTCGAGGCCTCAACCACCAAGGTCCGGGTGCTTAAGTCTCGGTATACCGGGGACGTTGGCCTAGCCACCCACTTGCGCTACGACAAGGACACGGGTAGACTAGGCGAAGTAGACGTTGAAGAGTTTGAAGAGGCCTTTGAGGTAGAAGAACTATGACCACCCTTGTCTTTGATATTGAGGCTGACGGCCTAGACCCAACCAAGATTTGGTGCATTGTCGCCATTGACACAACCACCAATCAGGCTAGGTCTTTTGATCCTAATCAACTAGAGGAGGGCCTTGAGTATCTTAAGAGCGCCACTAAGCTAGTCGGCCACAATATCATTGGCTACGATTTGCCGGTCATCAAGAAGCTAATGGGCTTTGACCTAGAGCCTGGGCGCAAGATTGTGGATACCCTTGTACTGAGTAGGTTGTTTAATCCTACCCGTGAGGGCGGCCATGGCCTAGAGTCCTGGGGGTATAGGTTGAAGTCTCCTAAGATCGAACACAATGAGTTTGATCAATTTACTCCAGAGATGCTGAAGTATTGTGAGCAGGATGTTGCCCTTAACTTCAAGGTCTTCAACGCCCTTAAGCTAGAAGCAAAAGGCTTCAGCCCCCAGTCTGTTGTACTTGAACACGATACCTACCGTATCATCAACACACAGCGGGACACGGGGTTCTTGTTAGATATTCGTAATGCTACTTGTTTAGTTGCGGAGCTACAGGATGAACTTACTAAAGCTGAGAACGAAGTACACAAAACCTTTACTCCAAAGGACAGCTCTCTTGAGCTTCAGCCGCTTCTTACTAAGGCGGGCAAGGTTTCTAAGATGGCTCAGGTTGTCGGCTCTAACAAAAAAGTTCGGCTCTCTGATGAAGAACATGCGAAGGCGTCTTCGAAACCTGATGCGACCTTTGTACGTTCGGATTCAATCCCCTTCAACCTAGGTTCCCGAAAGCAGATCGGGGAATACCTCATTGAGTTTGGTTGGAAGCCTAAGAAGTTTACTCCTACGGGCCAGCCGATTGTCGATGAAACCACCCTAGAGAAGATTGGGAACATCCCCGAAGCCAAGCTGATTGCTCGTTACCTTATGCTTCAGAAGCGCCTAGCACAGATTAATTCCTGGCTCAAAGAGGCGCAGGAGGATGATCGTGTGCGTGGCTATGTCAATTCTAATGGCACGATTACGGGCCGCATGACACATAGCAACCCTAATATGGCGCAAATCCCTAGCACCAACAGCCCTTATGGACATGAATGTCGTTCATGTTGGACGGTACCTGAGGGCTACAAGCTGGTAGGTATTGACGCCTCTGGTCTTGAGCTGCGAATGTTAGCCCATTACATGAATGACGAGGCATTCACTTATGAAATTCTCAACGGTGATGTACACACAGCTAATCAAAGAGCTGCAGGACTTGAATCAAGAAATCAGGCTAAGACTTTCATCTATGCACTCCTATACGGCGCAGGAGATGCAAAGCTTGGAAGCGTGGTTGGAGGAAACGCAAAGCATGGTGCAGAGCTTAGACAGCGTTTCTTTGATAATCTCCCATCATTTAAGGCTCTTAAGGATAGAGTTGCAAGAGCGTCAGCAAAGGGATATGTCAAAGGCCTAGATGGCCGCAAGCTGTTTATCCGCTCTGAGCATGCGGCACTTAACACTCTGCTACAGGGTGCGGGTGCCATCGTTATGAAGCAGGCCTTGGCCTTGTTTAACGACAAGATCAAAGACCTCGATGCACGGTTTGTTTGTAACGTCCACGATGAATGGCAGCTTGAAGTATCTGAGAGCATTGCAGAACAAGTCGGGCGTCTAGGTGTGGAAGCCATCGAAAAAACTACCGAAGTGTTGAAGCTTCGTTGTCCCCTTACTGGAGAATACAAAATTGGAAACAATTGGGCTGAGACACACTAAGCTGATTTCGCATAGCATCAGGCCCGATCAGTCTTCAGAAAGCATTGAAGACCTTGTGGCCTACTGCGCCCGAGTCAGTAACCCCAGCAACCAGAACAACAGTAAGACGGCCCCTCGCCTCATTAAGTATTTGATGAAGCATAAGCACTGGTCACCATTTGAAATGGCTAGTGTTGGGATTGAGATCAAGACTACTCGTGATATTGCTCGACAGATTCTAAGGCATCGTAGCTTTAGCTTCCAAGAATATTCGCAGCGGTATGCGGACCCAACACAAGACCTAAACTTCATTCATCGTGAGGTGAGGCTACAAGACCCCACGAACCGCCAGAACAGCATTGAGCTTGAAGACGATCATCTTGATTTGTCCTGGCAGCACCATCAACTTAATGTCCGCAAGGCGGCAGTGGAGGCCTACAACTGGGCCATCGAAAACAACATAGCCAAAGAGGTTGCTCGTGCTGTGTTGCCCGAAGGACTAACAGAATCTGTTCTGCAGATGCACGGTACGGTACGCTCTTGGTTGCATTACATTGAAGTGAGGACTGATCCATCAACGCAAAAAGAACATAGGAACATTGCCGAAGAGTGTGCTATAATCTTAGGGCAGTTAATGCCAAAGTTTATGGAGATACACAATGAAAAAGGGTAATAACATTGTCTTTCAAGATGGTGAGTGGTGGTACACGGGATGCTCTGATGGCTATCGTCGGCGCCTGTCGTCGCATCGCCGGAAGAATCGTAAGCGGATGTTTGTCAATGGTAACTATGTTAAAGTGTCACATCCTCTTCATCGCTCCGGGCGCTATGAGGACTTTGAAGATGCTGCCTTTGCGGCTCTTAAAAACTATAGTCGCACTTCTCAAGGCCAAATCTACATCGTCGCCAACCCAAGCTTCGAAGGCTGGGTTAAGGTAGGCATGGCCGTTGACGCCACTGATCGCGTGAATAAGTATCAGACTTCAAGCCCCTTCCGAGACTATGAGCTTAAGTACAAGTTCGATGTTAATGATCGACGGGCCGCTGAGACTAAGGCGCATGACGCTCTTCATGCTCGCTTTGAATCTAGCGGTGAGTGGTTTAAGTGCAGCCCCTTACAGGCATGGTCAATCATTGCAAATCTAGTAAAAAATACAGAGGCTAAAGCCGCATGACAACAACACTAGATGCGCTAGTTCCAGACATCTACGAAAAGCTAGAGGCTCTCTCACAAGGAGAGCCTTTACCGCTTAATGAAGATGTATTAGATCAAACGCTAGCTAACATCAAGGAAAGTATCCTGGGGTGGGCAAACCCTTCAGAACGCAACAAAGAATTCACTCTACGCATGTCTAACATTGGGCGGCCCCTGCGTCAGTTGTGGTATGAGAGCCGCGCAGAACCCTCAGCTCATGTGCCTTCAGCCCCCGACCAGATCAAGTTCCTGTACGGCCATATCTTAGAAGAGATTGTTTTGATGTTGGCCCGAATTGCAGGCCACGATGTTACTGATCAACAGAAAGATGCAGAGGTTGAAGGCATTAGCGGCCACATGGACTGCAAGATCGACGGGGAGGTGGTTGATGTTAAGACCGCATCACGGTTCGCGTTCACTAAGTTCAAGAACGGGACGTTACTTGACGATGATCCTTTTGGTTATCTTACTCAGCTTGCTTCCTATGAAGCCTCGGAAGGAACCAGTAACGGTGGCTTCTTGGTTATCAACAAAGAGAGCGGCGACCTCTGTTTATATCGGCCCGATGATTTAGAGAAGCCCAGCGCCCCGGATAAAATTAAATATGTCAAAGAGGCTTTGAGTGTTGACTCATTACCATATAGGTGCTATGCTCCTATAGCTGATGGTAAATCAGGCAACATGAAATTACCTAAGAACTGTGTCTTCTGTCCATTCAAGTTTGAATGCAATGCAGATGCAAATGATGGGCAAGGCCTACGAGTCTTCAAATACTCTAGCGGCCCTACCTACCTTACCAGAGTAGAAACAGAACCACGAGTCGAAGAGATCACAGATGAATTCAAAAAAGGTTAAACGTATCAATAGGCATGTCCGAGACCTTTTAGTTCTTTGGCTTCAGAGCCTATTAAACGAAGAAGAGGCTAAGCAAGTAAGCCTCGCTAACTACAAAGAACTTATGCCTAATCAGACTCATGTGTTCCTTCAGGGCAAGCTTAGCCTTAGCGCCTTCTCAGAAAAATGGATGCGCAAGAAAATGAAGAAGCTTGTCTCTCAACAACCGACTAGGGCCGTTGAGTCCTTTGGACTTCAGGATGTTACAGCAGCTTGAGGACAAGGACTATCCCCTAGATGCAATGATAGTGGGGTTAGCACAGCTATTATGTTCAGGCTTAGAAGTAAATTCTATAGACTCCTATACGCTCTTAAAGCTAAAGCAGGCTATAGAAATTCAACTAGAGTTATTAGAGGCGAACATACATTGAAGATTCGGAACGGTTCCAGAAAGCCTCGTGTGAAACGCCCAGTTGAAAAAGACCTAGTGACTGGTTATGACTCAAACTTTGAGTATGAGTTGCATCAGGATGTCTTAAAGAATTGGGGGTTTCATACCGAGACTGTTGACTATATTGTCGAGCATACCTATCACCCTGACTTCATCAAGGAGATAGACGGTAAGACAATCTTCCTTGAGGCTAAGGGCCGCTTCTGGGACAGTGCCGAATACAGTAAATATATTTGGATTGATAAAGCCTTGCCTGAGAACTACGAGCTTGTGTTTTTGTTTGCTAACCCCAGCGCCCCTATGCCAAACGCAGCAAGGCGCAAGGACGGAACAAAACGTACCCACGCCGAGTGGGCAGAATCAAAAGGGTTTAAGTGGTTTAGTCAGGTTAGTTTCCCTGAGGAGTGGAAATGATCGACCGGAAACAAGAACGCATCCAGCGTTTCCAGCGCAAACGAAAGAAGAAAGTATTGGCGCCTAAGCCTAAGAAACCCCTAAAAGATTTAACGAAATACATCGAAGACTATGAGGACTACCTAGAATGAAAGATCAATTTGGAATGGACGTTTACCAACAGTACATCCACAAGAGCCGCTATGCTCGTTACATCCCCGAAGAACAGCGGCGCGAAACGTGGCCTGAGACCGGAGAGCGTTACACCAATTACTTTAAAGACAAAGGCCTCATCAATGACGAGGAAGCTAAGCGCATCACTGATGCCATCCTAAACCTTGAAGTAATGCCGTCCATGCGAGCCTTGATGACTGCAGGCAAGGCCCTTGACCGGGACAACGTAGCCGGTTTTAACTGTAGTTATATTCCTATTGATCATCCTCGCGCCTTTGATGAAATGATGTACATCCTTATGTGCGGCACGGGTGTGGGCTTCTCTGTTGAGCGTCAGTACATTACCAAGCTCCCTGAGGTTGCAGAAGAGATGCACCCCACTGAGACTGTTGTCTATGTTGTCGATAGCAAGATCGGATGGGCCAAAGCCTTCCGAGAACTGGTCACGTTGCTCTATGCTGGTCAAGTCCCAACTTGGGATGTGTCAGGTGTACGGCCCGCTGGCGCCCCCTTGAAGACCTTTGGAGGCCGTGCCTCTGGTCCTGAACCCCTGGTAGACCTGTTCAAATTTACTGTTGATCTGTTCAAGAGTGCAGCAGGCCGCAAGCTCAGCTCCATTGAGTGTCATGACCTTTGCTGCAAGATCGCACAGATTGTTGTTGTTGGTGGTGTGCGCCGCTCAGCCCTTATCTCCCTTAGCAACCTGACTGATGATCGCATTCGACGCGCTAAGCATGGCTCTTGGTGGGAGACTCACGCCCATCGTGGTCTTGCAAACAACAGTGCATGCTACACTGAGAAGCCGGACTTCGAAGCCTTCTTGAACGAGTGGGTTAGCCTGTATGAGTCTCGCTCCGGTGAGCGTGGTATGTTCAGCCGTGTTGCCAGCCAAAAGCAAGCAGCAAAGAATGGCCGCCGTGATGCTGACTGGGACTTCGGAACTAACCCTTGTTCTGAAATTATCCTGCGGCCCAATCAGTTCTGTAATCTGAGTGAGGTTGTGGTACGGCCCACCGATACCTACGAAACTCTGTTGAATAAGGTAGAGATCGCAACCATCATTGGTACCCTTCAAGCTACGCTTACTGACTTCCGGTATCTACGGGCCGTGTGGCGCCGCAACACCGAAGAAGAAGCTCTCTTGGGCGTTAGCCTGACTGGCATCCTTGATCATCCCGTACTGTCCGGTAAGAAGTCTAAGATGGACGGCAAGACCCTGCCTGAGATTCTTGAAGGCCTTAAGCAACATGCAGTAGAGATTAATGCTGATTGGTCCCAAAGGCTAGGCATCAACCAGTCTGCAGCCATCACCTGTGTTAAGCCCAGTGGTACGGTAAGCCAGTTGGTTGATAGCGCATCTGGGATTCATGGGCGCTTCGCTGAGCATTACATTCGACGGGTCCGGGCAGACATGCGAGACCCCCTGTGTGGAGTCTTAGAAGCCGCTGGAGTGCCGTCAGAGATTGATGTTATGTCCCCTACTACCAAGGTCTTTAGCTTTCCTAAGAACGCTCCTGGGAACGCTGTGTTCGCCTCAGACCAGACGGGCATTGAGCAGCTAGAGATTTGGGACACATACCAAAAGCATTGGTGTGAACACAAGCCGTCCATTACTGTCTACTACCGTGACAACGAATTCCTGCAGATCGGTAACTGGATGTACAATAACTTTGATGAAGTCTCTGGGGTTAGCTTCCTGCCCTACAGCGACCATACTTATCAACAGGCCCCCTATGAGGCCATCACCAAAGAACAATACACTGAGCTTCTAAAGCTTCAGCCCACGATTGTTGACTGGGATATTGTCGAGGAGTCTGATGTTACTGAAGGGTCTCAAGAGCTAGCGTGTGTGGGTGGTGCCTGTGAACTACCATGATGAATTAACACACTTGTGCAACAGGTTTGGTGTTGTCTGTAAAGAATATGGGGCTTCAGGGAAGATGGTCTCTGGCCCCATCACAAGCCAAGCATTAAAACCAGTTGACTTTTGCCCCGTGTGTGGGTTAGCATCTAGGGCACGGGTACAACGACTTATTGAGGAAATTAGCCATGATTAACCCGGACGATATTATTAATACTATGCTTGATTATTATGAATCAGATATAAATAAACATATCATGAACATTGAGATTATGTTACATAATCCCCTTGCGTTCCATGATCACGATAAGTTTAATGAGGCCGTTGAGAATCAGTTAGACTTGATCACTGAATCCAAGGATCGGAAGGATGCGCTTCTGTTGGTGCGGGATTTTCTGAATGACGAGGTGCCTTTTGCGTGAAGGGAACCTAATAGGCTTTAGAATTTTCTTTGATGATACAGGCACCCTTATGTCCGAACTAAGGCGCTTGCCGCCGGAAGATGTTCAGAAGGTCTTCAAAGACCCTTACGACCAGAAGATGATACAGACCATCTTGTCTAAGGTTATGGAGAACTTTGAAGACCTTCACGATAAGATCGAAGTTGAACTAGATGCTCTTAACCACGCCTTGCGCGAGCAGTCTTAGCTGCAATCTTAGGAGGTTGCTTTGAGTGTTGCTTACCGGCTTTGGTATCAGCCCGCTTCTTGCGGGTGGTTGCTGCATATTCAGAGGACGTTAGAGACTCTCGGGCCTTCTTGGGTAGGTATCGCTCACCTGATGCTTTAGGACCCTGGGTACTGGGTTTCCCTGACTTTGTGCCCCACTCCTCTTTTGTCCATTTCTTTAAGCTTTTTTGTGGCTTTCTTAAGGCCATTATTTGTAACCTCCGCCTTTTTCTTTGTAGGCTTTCGCCAGCATTTGGGCCTTTCGTGCTGACCATTGTCCGGCTTTTCCGCCTTTGTCACCGGCTTTAATTTGTTCGAAGAGGCGTTTCCGCATAGTCGGCTTTGTATAGTTACCAGCTTCATTGACTCGGCTTTCTCCCCCCTTGCTTTTTGTTACACGTTTTTTCATTACCATTTCACCTTGTCAGCCCAATAGGCTGCACTCATCTTACCCTTCGCAATGTTCTTAGCGTGTCGAGCTTTGAACGATGCCCTTTTCTTCTTCATGGCCTCAGACTCACCCGCCTTGGGTTTCCCCGCAGTCTTAGCGCCCTGCTCACCAAACCGGATTACCTTTTCTTTACCGCCTTCACAGGCCTTAACCACATGGGATTTCTTGGGGTGCCCTGGAGTCCGCTTAGGTTTGTTACACGGCATCTTGCTTTTATCTACACGATTAGACATACTCACCGCTCCTGATCATGTGAGTGACTTCAAGGGCCCTGGTACCTACCTGCTTGGCCCAGCGGCTGTCAAGAAACTCTACTGCAGCTTCTTGATAGTTACCGGCCTCCATAGCCGCCAGAGCCTTTACAAACTTCTTCAAGCGAGGAAGGCCTAGGTTAAACACCAAGTTGATCATAGCGTCCCTGCGGGCCTCACAGAGGTTCCTATACCACGGGAAACTAGCATCCAGTTCCTCAATGCAACGATT
>Ga0208427_1000522_pt1 | contig 16698 bp, 9 predicted proteins | sample DEB08_DNA_FD_184532 | JGI IMG/M metagenome (GOLD analysis project Ga0208427, IMG submission 184532) | Aqueous microbial communities from the Delaware River and Bay under freshwater to marine salinity gradient to study organic matter... | ecosystem: Environmental > Aquatic > Marine > Coastal ...
CTAGCTTACGCTGTACGCCCTTCATTAGTCCCCGGACAAAAGGGACGCGCTTGTGGTATTGCTGGGTCAGGGCTTTGGCTTCATCTACGCTAAGGTCCAGTTGCTCAGATAGTTTGTTGACGCCCATGCCATACATCATGCCGAGGTTGATGACTTTGGCTTGTTTGCGTGGAATCCCTGCCATCTCGCTAACCATGCTATGGAAGTCCATGTTGGGATCGTTACGATAGCCGTCAACAAAACTTTCTACGCCTTCCATGGGCATGTTTTTGTAGTCTCCGTAGTTCTTGGCAAAGTGGACCAAGATCCGTGGTTCCTGCTGAGAGAAGTCTATAGCCGCCCACTGCTGCCCTTCTTCCGGTAAGAATAGCGAGCGTATCATAGGCCCCAGCACAGGGTCGCGGGCCGGGATCTGTTGTAGGTTGGGGGAGTTCATGGAGATACGGCCAGACACGGTGCCGCCGTCATCGGAGCGCAACTGGTTAATGTGGCTGTGGATGCGCCCGTTGTGGACATACTTCAATATGCCGTCGATAAAAGAGCCGCTGGTCTTGTTGAGGTTTCGTGCTTCTACGATTAGTTTTGGCAGTTCATGGCCGTGTTCTGCCAAGAAGCTTTTGGTAAAGCTGGGCGCACCTTTTTCGGTTTGTGGGTAACCCAGCCCTAAACCATCAAACGCTTTAGCTATAGACTGTGCGGCCCATATCTCTACGTTTTGCCCGGTCATACTCTTTATCTGCTTGAGAACTTCTTTTTCTCGCTTGAGGATGATCTGCTTTGTTTTTTCAGCCCGATCCAAGTCTACGCGGATACCCCGCATCGTCATGTCTACCAGATTAGGTAACAAGGCAATTTCTAACCGCCAAACGTCCCACAATTCCTCACGGTTCAACAACGTCTTAAAGTGTCCCCAAAGCTCCAGCGTAATCTCTGCGTCAGTCTCAGCATATGGCCCGACATACATGGCGGGCAACTTCCACATTTCGCCTTTCGGGTCTACGCCAAATTCTTTTGCGGCCTCAACCAAGGTCTTTTCGGATTTTGTTTTGCCCAGATGGTCGTAACAGAGCGCGTTGAGGCTGTAACTAAACCGATTTTCATCGATTAAGCTGGCCGTAATCATGGTGTCAATCACCCGGCCTTTTACCTCAAACCCCATGGCGCGTATCCAGCCAAGGTCGTATTGGGCGTTGTGCATGATCTTATCAGCAGGGCATTCAAAGACTTTTTTGAGCCATTTGCTCACAATGCGCTTGTCAAGATTACCCCCGCCAGCATGGCCAACGGGGATGTAACATTTCCAACCCGGCACTGCGATGGCGTAGCCCACCACTTCGCCGTCACCCGTAGGCCAACCCGGTCCTTTTTCTTTCAAATGAGGGTCGCGAGTCTCTACGTCGATGGCGATTTCTTCACAGTCAAAAATGTCTGGAAGCTCCATTGGGGGAACCCAATCGCTTTTTGGCGGGAACATGGCCATTTGCAGTTTGCCGGTCGTCATTAGGCTACCTTACGTTCGCGCAAAATTGCTTTATGAAAGTAATTACAGGCTTGGCACCACCATCCTACTCGGATGTTTTGTTCGGCATGAATAATTTCCTGCGCCTGTTTATCGCAGTTTGGACAAGGTATTTGACTCATTTCTGTTTCCTCTTTCATAAAGCGTAAGCCCTTAAATAGTCTTCTGGTTCTAGGATATAGAGGTTTTGAAGCGTCCGCGTTACCCCCACGTAAAACACGCGGTGAAGATCATCCCCATGTGCGTCCATTGCTGCCGCCGTCAAATCTGGAAGAATTACAACGTTTTCGGCTTCACCACCCTTTGTGCCGTGGATCGTGGACAATCTGATGCGGGGCTTGGCGTTAAACTTCTCGCCTCGCCGGAGAAGGGCCGTAATGTACGCCCGATCCCCATCGGGTATTTTATCCATAGCCTCGTGCCAGATCATCTCATCCGTTGCCAATAGACCAAAATGTTCTTGTAAATCGCCCAATTCAAACATTTCGTTATCGTCAGCGTTGATGGTTTTGTGCCCGCGTTTTATGCGAGCGCCGTTCCCAGACATATAGGAATAGATGGCTTGCGCGGTGCCCGTGGTTACTGCCCGTCCTTTACGTAAGCTTTCCCAACCGTTAATCGCGAGAGACATTTTTTGAGGAATTGAACGACCGCCGTTTTGACGCTCAAACAAATACCCGCCGTTCTTTAATTCCTGCTCTATTGGATAAAGCATGTACCGAGCTTGTGCCATAACAAGCCACTGGCCTTGCGTCATATCAATTGACCGTATATCCGGCACACGTAATATCTGACCCTTTTCTTGTCTTGGGCGATAAACTTTTGGAAAACGATTTTGGATGCGGGATGCGATTTTTTCTGCCAAGGAATGGATTGCAGCGGGGACGCGATAACTCTGCTCCAACACCTCGGCACCGCCGGGGAGGTTGATGAAGTGGTCTACGTCTGCCCCAGCCCACCGGTAAATCGCCTGATCATCGTCCCCCGCCACAAACATCCGCTCTGACTTCTGGTCTAACTTGTGAGCTATGTCCCATTGCAATGGAGACAAGTCTTGTGCCTCATCTAAGAAACATATTTTTAAGGTTGGCATGACTATTTCTGCCTGCTCCACGAACTGTAGCAACATGTCCGTAAAGTCAATCAGGCCAAACGCTTTCTTATAATTTTCATAAGAATCCGCAACATACTTCACTTCTAACCAAGTAAAGTTAATGTCGCTGTGGTTATACTCCCGGCGAAGATCCGTCTTCTTTGTTTTGGACAAATTAATTAGTTGCAAGATTGGATGATCTGTCGCTTTAAACGACACATCTTCGTCATCACTTATAGAGCTATGTAAAGTGAAGCCTATCGCTTGCGATAAGTCTTTGTAGTTCTGCGGCCCCATCATCTGGCTTTCTTTTACGCCCATTAGTCGATAAGCCAACGAGTGAATGGTGCGAAAATACGGCAGGTCTTTGTCTGGATCTAAATCAAACCGTTGTGCGGCACGTTCTCGTGCTTCGTTGGCCGCTTTTTTAGTGAATGCAAAAAACCCCACTTGTGATGGGGTTATTCCACGCTCTAATGACTTTTCCACCATGTTTAACAAAGTGGTCGTCTTTCCTGTACCGGGCGGCCCAAAGATACGAAACATTAGAACGGGTCCGTGGTCCGTGTTTCAAACGCTTTGGACTCTAACTGGTCGTGAGGGATGTCTTGCACAGGTATCTTCCAAACCCGAATGGCTTTCCCCTTTATTTTTATTTGAACGGCCTCACCGTTAATATCGCGCAACCGTTGTGCCACCTTGTGTGTCTTGAATTCACTAAACCGATTCTTCCGTAGGAACCCCTCAAAATCTTTAAGGCGGAAATGCACAGCGTTCGTTTCTTCATCTACCCATGGACGACGCAACAGTATTTCTTCTCGGTCTTCCGCTTTTTGGGTGGACGTACAAAACTCATCAAGATACTCGTAAAACTGCCCGTTAATGCTGGCGTCTTCGGACACCTCCATTATGGACCCATCCGTTTCCGCCATTTCCTTCATCAACTGATTGATCCGAGCTTCCCACCCGCGCCGAGGCATTGTCTGCGGCATAAAGTTAAGCTGCTCTATACAGGCTTTTTGAAACACTGTTTGGTTTTGAAGTGCATCAGTGTCCAGTTCTAACGGAACGCCGTTCACGTCCAAAAACCACACGGGCGGAATAGAGTTGTACTTCCGCAGATTAGCCACGGCCATGTCGCTGACTGCCGCCCCAATGCCGAATTTTCGGGTTTGACATAGCTCACGATTGCAATAGGGCTGGATAGGCGCGTCACTACACCGATAGGCGTAATCTTTTTTCTCAAGCTGTTTGACTACCAGATTGACCTCGTTGAGAGGTAACGGCGGGTCTATGTAGGCCATGTTGTGATGCAGGATCTCATCCTGCCATGTGTCCGGGTACGCCTTACGCAGGTAAACACCTATGCTGAAGAGTCCGTTGTTTCGTCCCCCTTCGCTAATTTTTTGGGCGCATAGGGTTTGGAGACAGGGCGGACCGTCCACAATTGCTGTGTTTTCAATTTTGGCTTGCGTAAGTGCTTCCAGTTGTTCTGGCGTTTGGACGTGCGCCTCATACAAATCAAAAAATTCTTGAAGCGTTGCGGCAGTGCCGTCGTCGTTAAACGCGTACCGCAGGCCGTCTTCCGCATTGAAGTACGGCATATTCAAGAAGTTTCCGATATCCCCCCGGTCTAAAAACAACTTTATCTGCTTCGGGAAGATTTCACTGCCGCCATACCCTAGCCCGCTTGCTAAGTGTTGCAGCGTGGATTGCATTGTCTTTGCTGTCACCCACTCTTTACAAAAGATAAAGCAGTGAGCGCCCCCCGATTTGGATCGACATATTACCAGAGGCATGTTGCCCCGGCGTATTTTTTCTACCAATTTCCCGTGATCCAACGGGTATTCATCGATATCGATACAACCCCATTTACAGGAGTCGTTTTCATTAATTGGGATTATCCCTATGCCCGCCCCGTCTCCGGCTAGATGTTGCTCAAAATGGCCCGTGGTCCGTGGTTCGCGGACGACGCGAGCTTTACCGGTGTTCTTGCCGTTTGATTTGGTGCTATCGACTTCAAACGTGCCGTAGGCTTGCTTTAGGCCATCAAAGATAGCCGCAAATCTTTTCGCATCTGACATTTTTTATAGACCAAAAAGGGGGCGCAAGGCCCCCGGTAACACTTAAAACGGCGCGTCGTTGGACGAGTCGTCACCCTCTGCGGTGTGTTTTGCTTCCACATCGCCCTTTTGAATGGACTCTGAGAAAGACTTCGCCTGACCGTATTGCCCGGCGTCTTCTACCAATCCTTCGAGCGTGATGTCCCAGCCGTGCCACGATCCCTTAGAGTTCTCTTCGGACACTGTACGAAGAAGATAAACGTGACTGAAACGAGGCGGCGTAAACGGCCCGTTCTTACCCATTAGAGAAAGAGAAGCGATTGTGGAATTCCACTTCCTACTTTTCTTCATCTGCGTGGACTTCATCGCAATAACGGCGGGAGTCGTTGTGCCGTCTTTGTTGATGATTAACACGTAATGCTGGTGGGTTTCTTCGAGATAACTGCCGTTCCCGTTAGCAACGTAGTCCTTGTTGTCATCCCCACGCTCGGTTCGAGGACGCTGGTCCTCTGGCGTGTAAATGTTTAAAGGAGCGCCGTTACCAGAGCCCCGAGGAGCCCACTCAATATACCGCCGCTGATAAGCACAAGGTATGACACGAATACCTGTCTTCCCAGCATACACTTGATTTGAAACGGTATTGAGGATATCGCCCGCTTTTGCGTTATCAAGATCATCCAAAATCGGGTCTTGGCGGCTGAGAACTTTAAGGAAAGGGATTGCCATGTCGTCTTGACTGAGGTCACCCATTCCCATTCCAGCATCTTGTTCAAAAAGACTTGCATCGAATGCAACGATTTCATTTTTTTCACCTTTTTTTGCGACTGCACCACTCATTATTTTTTCCTCACAATGTTAGCACGTTGGCCGACGTAGGCCCCGAAAAGTTCCATGGGGAATGTGTCCCCGGTTTGTACCCGCTCCTTCACCCAAGCCTTGAGAGTGCTTGGATGCACCTCGGTCTTTTGCTCTGCCGCGTAACCGAGCCCTTGAGCGTAGTCGATAAACTCCGCCGCCTCTCGGTCTTCGCCACGCCCGAAGTTGCAACTGACAGTGTTTTTGATGATGTCATCAAAACCATTCTGCCGTAGCCAATCGAACGCAGTTTCGCGGTTTTCCGCCTTGATGTGTGCCCCGTAGGTGGGGCGCACAGTTACCTTTGAACCGTCCTCAAGTTCAAACGAATTGAGTCCGAGTTCAAGCAACATGGCGGGTAGGTCTTCGTCGGTGAGTCGTAGCAGTTCTCGCTTCGCCGTCTTCAACTGGTCCTCAAGTTTGTTGACCAAGTCTTCTTGATTGCGTACTGCGCGAGCAATTTCTGCAATGCTTTTCAAGCCGGTATTATCCATCGTTTCGATGTTGGAGGCGTTGGCTTGGTCTGCCTCCATGTCAAAGAGCAACTCGCTCATCTATTTCTCCTTTCGTGGTTAAAGCCCTTTTCGGGGGCTGGACGCGCAGTCTCTCATCCTATATCCTCCTATGTCAAGCACGGGGACAAAAGATGTACGAATTTAAAACAACGCCCTACGATCACCAGCGCACAACCTTCAATGAATCTTGGGAACGACCGTATTTCGGGTTGTTTATGGAGATGGGCACGGGAAAATCAAAAGTGGCCATCGACACGATGGGCGCGTTGTATGAGCAAGGAGAGATTGACACCGCGTTAATCATCGCGCCTAAAGGTGTGTTTGATAACTGGGTCAAAAAAGAAATACCCGTGCATCTTCCTGACCGCGTTCAGACCAAGTTGGTCAAATGGCAGCCCAATTTCACTCAGAAGTTCCGTGATCAAATACAAGAGATAGCTGACCCACAGAAGCGTGAGCCGGGGTTCTTGCACATATTGGTTATGAACACAGAAGCGTTTTCCACGCAAAAAGGGGCGTCTGCCGCCCAGAAATTTGTCAAGCTGAACCCTAATTGCATGACCATTTTGGATGAAAGTACCAGCATCAAGAATAAGGGCGCACAGCGGACTAAGAACCTAATAAAAATTGGACAGGCGTCAAAATTCAGACGCATTCTGACCGGCTCGCCCATCACAAAAAGTCCTATGGATTTGTTTAGTCAATGTATGTTTTTGGATCAGGAAGCATTGGGATTCGCTAGCTTTTACTCGTTTCAGGGCCGCTATGCCGTCGTACAGCGCAGGAGCATGGGGCCGCACAGTTTCAACGAGGTTACTGGCTATCGTCGCTTAGACGAGCTTGGAGAGAAGCTGGATAGGTTCAGCACACGGGTGCTTAAAGAAGATTGTCTGGATTTGCCGGACAAAGTCTACCAGCGCCGCGAAGTCAGCCTGACCCGTGAGCAAATGGTTTTATATAAGCAAATGAAGGACTTAGCGTTAGCACAACTGGAGCAGGGGAAGCTGGCAACGACAGCATCTGTACTGACGCAAATTATGCGGCTACAGCAAATTTGCTGCGGCCACCTTCAACCTGATGAAGGGCCGATTCAAGAAGTAAAAAACAACCGCCTTGACGAACTAATGAACGTCGTGGAAGAGGTCAATGGTAAAGCCATCATCTGGGCTACGTGGACTTATGATATCCACCGAATAGAAAAGGCCCTAAAGAAAAAGTGGGGCAGTGGCGTGGTAGCATCCTATTACGGTGAGACTCACCAAGATGATAGACAGAACATTATCGACCGTTTTCAAGACCCTGACTCCGAGTTGCGTTTCTTTGTTGGACAGCCCCGGACAGGTGGTTACGGAATTACATTAACTGAAGCAAATACAGTGATTTACTTCAGCAATAGCTACGATTTAGAGATACGTCTGCAATCAGAAGACCGCGCACACCGGATTGGCCAGAAGGACAACGTGACTTACGTTGATCTGGTCAGTCCGGGAACAATTGATGAGAAGATTCTAACCGCTCTTCGTGACAAAATAAACATCGCGGGCGACGTTTTGGGCGAATCGGCAAAGAACTGGCTGATTTAAGCCGGTCTTTGCCTCATCATAAGCTCTGACGCCAACATCCCGATTTCGTCCTGTGGGCCCAACACCTGCGCCGTTCTTGCTAAAGACTGCGGGGTGATTGGAGCCGGGGACGGTGGTGCAGGGGGCATTGCTTGCGCCACAGGGGGCGGCGGTATACGAGCCGGTTGCGGAGCGGGTGTCGGTTCTTGCACGGACGGCTCCCCACGTCTAAAGGGCACTCTGGGAGGAAGCTCTTGCGGCCTTTCTGCGGCGCGAGGTAAGTATTCTTGTCGGATATCCGAGGCCGGAATTGAACCTAGTAAGACAGGGCTAAATCCAAGAGTTCTTAATATAAAACTGTCAAAAACATCACGGGCTTTACGTGTTTTGGGACCCTTCTTCCGACGAAGATCCACGCCTCTCTCCACTAACTCTAAAAATACTTCTGTATTTCCGGGCCGCACGGCTTCTTCTATAAAGCGCTTGGTGTGAACCATGGGCATTTTGCCGAACAAGTTTTGCATCAAAGACGCACCGGCGGCGGGTATTTGAATTTGTCCGCCCTGCCCCGGAACGGCGGCACTTGCGGCACGGGCACCTATAACTCGCAAGGTGAATTGAGCTAAGGGCGAGTCGGAATTCAACAATTCGTCTAAGTTTGCTCCAGACCTATACTGGGTTTCAATTTCTGCCATTTGCTTTAACAACGTCCGTAGGCGTTGTTGAACGTCTGGGTCAATTATTCCGGCGTCCGACATCAGCTGCGCCGCAGACGGGTTGTCTTTTAAAAGAGGCTTGAACAACGCTTCGTATGCCTTGGTTGGGCTTAAAAACCCGTTGTCATTCATAGCATTGTCGAACGCCCAGTTAAGCGTGTTAGTGGACAAGGCGTCTTTTGCCAAAGCTATTTGTTCCTTGTCGCCCCCAAACCGGTTTATTTGACGAATTAACCGTTTGTATTCAGTCACAGGGGCGCTTGCATCACTCAGTGCAGAAGCCACCACTACGGACGGGCTGTCGCTTTTTAAAATCTGACCCAGAATAGAGTTGTTTTGTATTCTATTTATGCGCCCAGACCTATCTTTTGTGTAACTTTGAATTAAAGCCGTTTGCGTTTCAGCATTCAAAAGGTCGTTACGTAGTGCCGCAAACTCGGGTCGAGACAACAGTGCCCCTATTGGATTATCCGGGTCCATTTTTGCTCGTAACTTATCGTTGTTTATAACTCTACGAACAGAGGGCATTCCATTAACGTCGTAAAAAGTTTGATTCTCTACGATATCGTTTAAAACATTCCGCAAAAAATTATTGTAGTTTTCTTCTAAAGAAAGAACGCGTTGCTCGGCCCCTTCGGCCCCTTGTTGACCGGGAAATTGAGCGGCCCTTCTTAGGGCGTTATAGGTCGCGATGACCCTATCAGCACTGCCCCCAACCAACCGTTGCCTGTAGTTTTCAGGCGGGACTCTTGGCCGTCCTTTTGAGGTTTCATCTACAAAGTCTCCCGCCAAAGTGCGCCGGAAAATGTCGTTACCTTCCCGAGAAACTGTGTGGGCGTCCAATAAACTACGCTCAGCATCAGATAACTCTGCACCGGCTAATTGACGCGCTTCTACCTGATCTACAACAACCTTTATGTCTTCTAAAGTAGCTTCGGCCATTTGACCGTAAAAATTTCGCCACCGAGTCCCAAGGTCTTCGGACCTAGACAAATCCAGTAAGCGCGAGCGTAGCTTTTGCAAGAACCCTAAATCGGTATCTACGGCGGTATCCATAACCGGAAGCTCCGGTGTCGGGACGTTGTCTCGCTGTTGCTTTAATTGATCTACCTTACCCAAATAGGTTACCCGATCAATTTCGGCCTCTAACAACTCCACCATTGTATTTTCGTTAGCGGACCGCGCTTGACGTAACATTTCTTGAAGCTGAACTAATTCAGGCAACTCGTCAAAGCCAAGAACCAGTTCTCCGTTTTCACCCACATAACCGGAAGAATTCCTGTTACGAAGAGCCTCTATACCTTCAACAGCTTCAGGGTTTTTGTTTTGAAGCGTTGTTATCTTTAAATCTGTTTTTTCCACGGCGTTTTCAGCCGTCACTATTTTCTTGTTATACCCCTCTAAAACGGCGCGTGTTTCTTCTATTGCCGCCTCAAATTCCTCGTCACCAAACAAATCCCTAATTTCCGCCCGTAGGACGCCATCTAGTTCAAGTTTGGCTTCATTGTTTAACAAGTCTCGGCTACTAATCCTTGTCCAAGTTTCTAGAAAATTTTCGGCTGTGGCGGGCTGAGAAAAATCAATTTGCTGATACAAAGATCGCTCTAACTCTCTCCAATCCTTTAAAGCGGCAGTTATGTCACTATCTATCTTTTCTTGAAAAGACATCCGCTCTTCTACGCCGGGTCTGCCTATCGTTTTCTTTTCCACCTCTATGGCTTTGTTAATTCTATTTTCAAGACGACCTTGTAACAGGGCACGAACAGCGTTGACGCGTAGTTGCGCTGCTGTTTTCAAAGCTAATGGATCTTTAGTCTCTTCTAAGGACCGTATTACACTTGTCAAAACGGCAAGGTTTCTTCTGTTGGCCTCTGCTACATCCGTCCCCAAACGACCACTTTCAGCCACAAAAGATTGTTGTAACAAAGCCAACGCAGGGTTTCCACGCGCTAATTCCGCCGGGGTTAACTCTAGCCCGGATATTGGTTTTCCCGTGGCGGGGTCTATTAGGGGGTTTTGTCGTATGTAGTCATAAATAGACTGTGCATTAAACCCGCCGATAGCGTTAGCGTTAATCAATAAATCGTCTACAGAAACTTTTTCTCCAGAAGAATCAACAACTTCGGATTTTTTTATAAAGTCAGTAAACAAGTTAGGTTGAAAGTTTCCATCTGCGTCAGTAAACCTTTGTACTACTTCTTGTACATTTATTTGCTGCCCATCTGGTGAAAACAACGGGTTTTTGTTGGTGTAGTCGATTAAAAGGTCCGTTTGTATCCCTTCGCTAGCCGCGCCCATTTCATCAAGAAAATCTACGAGCCATAATGAGGCATAATCTTCTCTAGCCTGTTCGCTAAACGCTCTTTTTAAAGTGCCCGCTATTGCTTGCGGTGCTGAAAGTACAGGGGACAATAACCTTCTTGGGTCAATGATTCCGAAACCCACCTCATATGCTATACGCGGGCCTATTTCTCCGGGGTATTGCGATTCCGAAATTGCGGCACCTAAACCGGCCATGGGCGCAACAACTCCTTCAGCGGCCATGACCGTTTTTGGTGAGTCTATAGCTTCTCGGCGTACCGCCGGTATGGCCTGCTCTACGAACTGTAAAACGTTACCAACGCCGCGTTGAAATGAAGCAATGTATTTATTTTTAGATAAATTATTTAATATTGTTCCGCTGGCCAAAGAAACTTGTTCCGGTAACTTTGTTAACATTTTTTGCGTTGGACGAAGTGACCCCAACACCGCACCAATTGTTTCTCCAGCCTCTCTTGCAGGGACATCTTCTGGAAGATAAGGGTCCTCTTGAATCACCTGTTCCAGACCCTCTTGAGTTAGCCCACTTCCGGCTAAATATGCGGTAAGGCCCGCGCTCAAACCGACGGCTTCTGGTAAAACAACTCCGGCATAGGGCACTGCGCGAAGAGGCTGGGAAGCTTTGTATGCAAAAGATGCGGCGGGGACCGCCGCTTCCATGCCCACGGCAGTAGCCAAACCCTCTCGGGCCAAGCCTTCAAAAAAAGATCCGACAGCACTTCTGTCACGGGCTTGAGTCAAATCGAGAATGACGCCTTTAGGGCTTACCTCGGGATCTTGAAAAAAAACGTCTATTTGTTCTGGGGTCAACCCACGTTGTTTTTTGAGCAAGTTGGCCGCAATGGCTTTCATGGCTTCGTTAGATTCGTAACCAACGTCATTTACTAAACGGTTATAAACGCCTTCCACCGAAAACTTTTCGGGAAGTTCCTGCGGTATGTCGGCAACAACCTCCTCTTCCGTGGCCGTAGGCACAAACGGCGCTTCCGGAGGCAACAACCCGGACTCACGCATTTCAGATATACGTTGAACCATTATTAAATTCCGCTCATGACGGACTCTACATCCGCATCCATTTGTCTTATGATGTTCGTTCCAGTGGGTTCCATACCCATTTCATTGAGGCGATCTTCTACGGTTTTGCCTCCGCCATAAACTGAGTTTCTAAGTTCTCGGGTAGCTGTTCGCCAAAATCCTATAGATCGCTCTATATCGCTTACTCTCCTTTTAGCATCATTTAAAGATGATTGCGAAGAACGAACCGTCGGATCATTAACTCGGGCTTGAGCCGCCGCTAAAGAATCTTCTAGTTTTGCCAAGAAAGCCTCATGTTGTGCGTATGCCTTGTATTTACTTGTAAAAAATTGTCCTGTTTGAGGAGTTACTTTTCTTATTTCTGCTCTAAGCGCGTTAGTAGCTTTATCACCATAGCCTTGTATGGCCGCGCTAACTGCCGCCTCTACTTCAGAGGTGTAAAGCGCTTGTAATCCTTCAATATTTGGCGCAAGGGGTGCAATAGTTGCACCAGAAACGGCGGGTAATAGCGAATCTAAAAACTCAACTATAGCGCCGGGTGAACCAAAAGCCGAAGACATGTCTGAGGTTTGAGCATATTCGGTAAGTAACTTTTCCGTTTCCAGCATAGGCTTTTCTGCCGGTGCGCTAACGCTTGTTGCAACCGCCTCCTCAGATACCACTGGCGCGGGGGCCGTGGTCCCTGCTTGGCCAACAACGGCTGTACCGACAGCAGGCGGTGGGGGAGCGTCCGGCGGCGTAATTCCGGGCAAAGATTTTCCTAATTCGCTTCTTCTGTTTATAGCATCGGAAACCGTTTGAGGAATTGCCGCTTGAGTCCGAACAGGTTTAGTGATTTCTTGTCCAGACTGCGCGTCATACACTGTTTTAAACTCTGTTCTGACGCCATATTGGTCGGTTAAGAACATATTAATCAAGCGCGTTGTTTCTGCATCCAGCGTTCCATCAGCATAAGCGTCGTAGTTTTTACTAAACATCTCCCTACCGCGCTCTGTTTCGGTGCCGCCTTTTGTGGCAGAGGGTTTGCCCGGAATGAATCCTTCAGTAAGCACGTTTTGAAACATTTCCCCCGTAGCCGTAGCCCTGTTTAATATTTTTACTTCGCCGGTGTCTTGATTGTAAAAATATTCGGGCAAGAAATTTTGACCACTATCCGAAGACACTTTTCTAAAGCCGTTAGCTATTAAATTGTCAAAATCGGTTTGTTTGGCCGTAGCCTTATTTAGTATTCTTAGTTCGCCTTTTGCGTTTTCAAAATACTCCGGAGCAAAATTTTTGCTACCCTCTGTGGATTGTTTTTGGTAACCAAGAGCTATGTATTGGTCAAAAGTTGCTTGATCCGCAGTGTTTTTGTCTAACACCACCACATCTCCTGCCGCGTTTTCAAGATATTCTGGGGAAAACGCTTTTTTAGTGGCTAAAGCTTTACTTATAGCTAAATTAAGCGCATTACGGTCTGCAAGAGCCTGTTGTTCAATAGTCAAAGCGCCCTGAAAAGCGCCACTTCGTGCGGCACGGTCCTCTGCACGAAGCGCAGAACGACGCTCTTGCGCTTGTGCCCCGAGGGCCGCGAGGTTTGCGGCAGGCTCCTTGGCGGCTTCAGCCAACTCCGATACAAAAGAACCCCCTTTACCACTACCCGAGGCTAGGTTTAATCCCAACTGACCAAGCTGGGAATAAAACATCATCTCATCTAATTTTGCTCGTTCAGCGGCTTCTTGCTCACGACCTTCAGATATTATGTCTAAAAACAAAGGGCTTAGTTGCTCGTACCGAGTTTTGACATCCCCTAAATTAAGCTCTGCGACGGCACCGCCTTCTTCAAACCTTTGAACAGCACCGCCTTGTCTAAAATTTTGTGGGGCGGGAGCCTCCTGCGCTCCTGCGGCCATCAAACTACCCACGCCCATGCCCATATCGGTAGGAGCGCCGCTAGCCGTGGTCATTTCCACGTCGCCCGTAATTTGTTGAACCAGAGCGCCGATCCCGCTGTCCATCATCCCCTCTTCCGTCATCATAATGACCGGCTGAACCATCGCGAGAACGGACTCTGGTGTCTGGTTTGCGTCAGATTGGCCGACATACCCCGCAAGCTCTTCGCGTCGAGCATCCAAGGGCTTGTCGTTGCCACGCAACGCGTTGATAAGATCTTCCGTGGACTGAGCGCCGTCAATGCCCGCCATCATTTGTTGGGCATAAGCCGCGCCTAATTCTTGCCCTTGGGCCGTGGCCCCTGCTTCGGCTTGCGCTAACATTTCCACCTCGGGCGGAGGAGGTGGAGGCGCAGCCGCCATCATTTGTTCAGCCGCCATGGGTGGCGGCATGGGGGGTGCCATCATTTCTCCTCCATTTGCGCGGTTGACCGGAGAAACAAAGCTTTGGTTACCCGGATCCATATTTGGATTGACCATGACGTTAGGGTTTCTAGATGCTTTTGTGTCCTGCACAAGCTTTTGAGCGGCCCGAAAAATTTCAGGCGGCGTTGTCTGAGCAAGATTTTGTATGGCCAAAATAGCTTGTTCTTTTTTGGCTAGATTAGGTTCAACACTCGCCATCGTGTTTAAATAATCTAACTGAGTGGCCACGCGTTGTATTTCTTGACCCACGTCTTGTGCCACCGGCTGCGCTGGGCCACCGGCTTGTCTAAAAAGAGGTCTGTTTAGTACGTTCATTAAAAAACCTTAGAATAAGTTCATGGCTTTTGCGCCGCCTGCGGCACTAAGCCCCGCGATACCAAGTCCCGCAATTTGTTGGAACGTGGACGGATCTTGCGTCTGACTGATTTGAGTGACCTGTTGCGACGAAGGCGTACCCTTATAAATGTCGCTCAAGAAAGAATACTGCTGATACGGCATTTGATAAAGCTGCATGTTGCTTTGTCTTGTGGCATCCAATATGGCTTGCTGAAGTGCTTGATCTCTAGCACCCATAGCCTCCAGCGCTCGCACATCCCCCAAGTTCAGTTGTTGTTGCAACTGACCTAGACCCGCTTGCTGAAGACCCATGTTACTTAACTGTGTGCCCAATTGACCGCCCGCTTGTGCCAAGGACCCAAGGCCCTGACCCATTTGTGCGCGAGCTTGGGCAATGTTAGCCAATTGTTGTACATCTGATTGGCCCAACTGGCCATACTGCAAGCCTAATTGGCCTAGCTGTGCGGCGCTTTGCTGCCCTAAACCCGCCGCCTGTAGACCCGTTTGAGCGCCCGCTTGCGCCATACGGCCAGCAAGCTCTGAAGCCGTCAGCCCTTGTTGACCCGCTGCAAGAGTGGCTTGTTGACCTAACCCGGTTGCCTGTAAACCCGTTTGAGCGCCCGCTTGCGCCATACGACCAGCAAGCTCTGAAGCCGCCAGCCCCTGTTGACCCGCCGCAACTGCACCTTGTTGACCTAACCCGGTTGCCTCTAAACCCGTTTGAGCGCCCGCTTGCGCCATACGACCAGCAAGCTCTGAAGCCATCAGCCCCTGTTGACCCGCTGCAACTGCACCTTGTTGACCAAGTCCCGCTGCTTTGAGGCTCTGCTCACTGCCCGCAATAGCCGCCTGTAGACCAACGTCTGCGCCAGAACGACCTATCTGACTTGCCAACTGTGCCTGTGCCTGCTGTCGTTGTTTGGCCTGTTCAAACGCCTGCTGTGCCTGTTGAGACGCTTGCTGATAACCCGACATGCGTAACTGACCGCTGGTTCGCGCTTGCTGTTCCAGCAAGTTCCTAGCCAACTCTGACTCTGCTACGGCTTGCCTAGAACCACCAAAAGCGCCCACAGAGGCCGCTTGTGCCCGAAGCCCCTGCTCCCTTATATCCCCCTCACGGCGAATGTCTTGCATCGCCTGTTCCACAACTTGTTGCTCATACGGATTCATATAAGAAGCAATTGCGGTGGGGCTAAACTCTTGTCCGGTGCCCCCTAAATACTCATATCCCAACTGAGTACCTTGTCGCCCATACTGAGCCGCCCGACCTAAATCCGCCCGAGCAACATCCGCAACGTTATATGCTTGTTGTGTAGAACGACCAATGTCGCCGCGAGTAGCCGCCGCAACATCCGCCGCCCGTTGTGCAGCTTTGGCATAGTCACTACGGCCAACATCCGCAATGTTATACGCCTGTTGTGTAGAACGACCAATGTCGCCGCGAGTAGCCGCCGCAAGGTCCGCCGCCTGTTGTGCCGCACGGGCATAATCTTGCGCCGCAACATCCGCAATGTTATACGCCTGTTGTGTAGAACGACCAATGTCGCCGCGAGTAGCCGCCGCAAGGTCCGCCGCCTGTTGTGCCGCACGGGCATAATCTTGCGCCGCAACATCGCCCGTTTCATATCCTAACTGCGTAGCGCCACGCAACACATCTTGCGCCGCCTGTTGGTAAGTCTCCGGGACACCTTGTTGCGCTCGCGCCGCTCGCAAAGCTTCGTCCAAGCCAAGTTGAGCGGTTCGCGTTGTACCAAACGCTTCCTGTATGCCACCAAGGCCCGTGGTCCGTGCAGCCTCCTCTCCGGCCCGCATGGCCGCCAACCCTTGGGTGGTGTATGGCTGATAGGCTCCAATGCCCTGTTGAACCATTTGCGCCGCTTGTTGCTGAAGGGGCGTTAACCCTGCAACCTGAAAAGAAGGCGGAGTAACTGGCGGTGGCGGCATTTGCGCCAAGTTTTGGTCTATAAACCCGCGTACCGCTTGGAGCAACCCGAGGCGATACGCCTCAATATTGGGGTCCTCTTGAATAATCTGTCGGGTAGTTTCAGTTGCCACGTGCGGCACCCCCCTCAAACTTACGCATCATGTCGTACATGCGCCGCATTCCCGCCTCTCGGCTACCGTTCCCCGCTCCACGGACTGCCCGTGCCGTCATGACAAATTCTCCGTCCGACAGCATTGCCGGGATATCGTCAGAGGTTTCCGTACCGGGGCCGTAAATTGCACCGTTCTTGCGAGGAAATGAAATATCTCCACCATTCGCGGAGTATGTTACGGGTTGAAACTGTGATCCGGGCGCAGACAAGCCGTATCTTCCGGGATACGCCG
>Ga0208427_1000526_pt1 | contig 16638 bp, 18 predicted proteins | sample DEB08_DNA_FD_184532 | JGI IMG/M metagenome (GOLD analysis project Ga0208427, IMG submission 184532) | Aqueous microbial communities from the Delaware River and Bay under freshwater to marine salinity gradient to study organic matter... | ecosystem: Environmental > Aquatic > Marine > Coastal ...
TTGGGTATATATCGGTGTAGCTGTGCGTGTGCGCCCCGGCGCTTTCCGCGGTTCCGGCCAATGTCCCGCTGTCGTGGCTGTGTTCCGGAATGTTGGCTTCCGCCAATGTCACGCTGTCGGCGCCGCCGTTGTCGCCAATTGCTGTGTAGGTTGTGCCAGTGGAAACCACGAACCTATCGCGTAGGTCCGGCGTGCTATTCGTGCCGTCGCAGAGCGCCCATCCGTCTGGGATGGATGCTAGAGCACCACTCCACATGCCAATAAATCCGCGCGGCAATGCGAATGATACGCCGGTTGCCAAGCCGTCTTGACTGCCGTTAGCGCGGGCAAGGTCAGTGGCAATGTCTGCCATGACTTCACGGATTGCGTTATTGAGATTGGCGGGCGCGCAGTTTTCGGCGATGTTGACGGAAAGCGCCGTGCCGTTGTTGTCTGCTGTGGTGTCGTATGCTGAGATGGTCATTGGTTACTTGCCTCTGGTCTTTACTGCTGCGCCATGTACGAGCCTAGCAGTCCGCCAATGGGGGCTGCTGTGCGCTTCAATGCCTGACTGACGCCTGTGCCGACGCCTTCAACCGTCGGGATTAGCAGGTTGCTACCAATCTTGCTGTATATTGCTGGCACAGCGGCGGCTGCCCCGAGGATGCCTGCCCCGCCTGTCGTGGCTCCTAGACCTCCGAGAAGCCCCGTGATAAGGGCGAAGTCACGAGCCGAGCTGTACTCTTTCTCCCCGAAAACGTCTTTGGCTTGCTCGATCAACTTTTGCATTGGCTGCTGACCGGTCCTAAAGCCTGTTTGCTGCTTTTGGGATGCGCTCGATGCTCTCAGGCTGCTTGCTAATCGCGCTGGGGTGAAGAACTCGTCAGATACTGTTGAGTCAAAAGCGCGTGAGATCGGGTCCATCATTTTATACGCAAAGTCTGTCTTTCGCAAAGCGTCCCCGACTTCTGGTCCAGCCTGGCGGACAACCTCGTCAAACAATTCCTGGCGCAGCTTGTCGATGGCGTCGCCAATTGACTGTTCTTCAACAGCGGATGACGCCCTGAATTTCATAGCCGCCTTGCGAAGCTCTGAGTCTAGGGCTTTGTATTCGCTTCCAGGCATGACCCTGTTGCGTCCGAAGTCGCGTCGAACTTTGTCGAAGTACCGCTTAAGCGTCTTAACCCCCTGGGGGCCAATTGCTGGGTACGCGTCGTAACTAACAATCCGCATTGCGCCGCCTGGTCCAGCTGCCGCGCGAGCGCCAAGTGCTCTGGATGTGCGGTTAAGGATGCCTGGGCTGAATGATATAGAGCCAATTTTGCTGGCCACGTCGTCGTAGCTTTGAGACACTAGGTCTCTGGCCTCGCGCAGCGCTTCACGCCCGTATTTTTTGGCGTCTGCGGAAAGCTTTTTCCCTATAGGGGCTAACGCCTCGTCCATAGTTACGCGAGTAAATTCCTTCATCGCGCGTTCCCTAGCTTTGCGTGGAACCTCTCCGACCAAAGGGACTTGCTTTGCCGCTTGTTCAACTGATTGCGCGAACCCGCCGAAATATTGCCCAGGCGTTAATGGGACGCCCATCTTGCGGAGCCTCTTCGCGCCTTCAGAAATCTTGGGGGCAACTAAATGCCCGGCAAGGCTCAAAGGGGCCGCAATTGCCGCGCCGCCCGCCGCTCCTTTCGCACGCTCGACAACACCACCATCAGTAGCGCCAGCTCCGTACAGCCCGCCGCCAATTGCGCCCCTAGTAAGAACCCCACCTAGAGTTTTGCCAACGCCTGTCAAGCCGCCAGTGGCAAGGCCGCCAGCCAACTCAGTGCCGAAAGATGTTAGCGGGTTTTCTTTCGAAAACTGCTTCATCCTCTCGCGCTCGTTTGCGACGGCCTGCTGGTAAATATCGGGGAAGCTGCCTTCACCCATTGCGCTGCCAAGAGCTGCTGCACCAGCAGCACCAAGCTCTTCGCCAAAACCAAATGTTGCGCCTTGGAGGGCTGAGCGCGTAATTCCCTCAGCCTTCCCAACGTCGGGCGCGATTGACCCGTATAGGCGTTGTTCCAGCTCTGCGCTTGACTCGCCCTCTTGCTTTTTGCTGACCTCGCTTTCCCAATAATCCCACATTTTGTCTGAGATCGTAAAGCGCGCCTTATCCTCCGGGTCTACGCGAGACATGAAGTCCTTGATGGGCATGTCGCTATAGAATTTTCTGTGGAAGCCCAGCAGGAGGTCCCCGTCCGATACGTCGGCGTATTGCGGAAACTTCTCTCTGATTTGTTTGATATCCATTACTGAGTACCCCGAATACCTAGATCTAGAGGGTCATTGGTGTTGCCGGGGAGCGGGACGGCGACCGCTGCGCCAGGGGCAGATGTCGCTTGGCCAACCTCAGGCGTGCTTGTGACGTTTGGAAGCGGGTTGATTGGCGCGGATGGTCGGCTGATTGGCTCATTTGTTACCGGTGATATGCCTTGGGCAATCATTCGCTCGGCTCGTTCTACTTGGTCTTCAAGTTGGCTGACCACGGTGCTCATTGCCTTTTTGAATTCCGTGGGAGACATGTCCATGTTCGGCATTGACTTTGTGATGCGCTCAGCCTCTTGCACGCTCATGGCTGCGCCGGTGATTTCTTTGATGTACCTGTTCAGGTTGTCCAACGTCGAAACCTTAAACGCTGTGTAATCCTCAAGCAGCTTCTTTTGCCCTTCGGTTGCCATGCCGATCTTGTCCTGCTGCGTTGCAAGGCCGATCTGAAGTTGGGTTTGCCTTTGCAAGAATCTGTCGTCGTAGGTTTCGCTTACGCTCTTGATGCGATCAAGACCAGCCTTGGCGGTCCTAATGTCGGTTTCTAGTGCTGTTACAGTTGCTGGGCGCAGCGTTGATTTTGCCGCACCAAGATATGCTGTTTCGGCTCTGATTTTGTCCAGGCGGGCCCTGTCTAGCTCTGAAAGCTGGGATTGGTCAATCTGCTCTAGATCATTCTTGAAATCTAGGAATGACCCTTGGTATCCTTGGTCCCTTGCAAGGTTGTATTCCTGCATTGCGGCTGTTGGCTTGTATCCTGCTTGCGCGGTCTGCAATTGTCCCAATACTGACTTCGCAAGGCTTGGGTCTGCCGTGACTGCGGCGACCATTGCGTCTGTGCCGCCTGCTTGGCGGACTAGGTTGGCGACGGCTTGGCGCTGGTTGCGGCGTTCGTTTTGTTGGTCGATCAACTGGGCGTATGTCATGCCGACTTCGCGGGCCGTTTCCGGGTCTTCGCCGAATGCTTGAGAGAGCCCGGTTGCAAGAAGGCTGGCGGCTGCGGGGTTGGTTTGCATGTTTTGGACGCCAGCGCCCAGGCGATCTAGGAGACCGAAGCGGCGTGCCGGCTGGGCTGGTCCGAAGTTCGGTTGCGGCACCGCCTGAATTGCGTTGTCAATGCTGCCGCGAACGCCTGGGGTTGGCTGCGCCGTTGGAATTGTGGGTGCTGTTCCGCCCACAACGCTTTGGACAGGTTGCGCCGGGACGGCATCGTAAGACGCAAGCTCTCGCGTAGGCTGCATCATGTCTTGTTCAGACAGGACTGTCTGGCCGGTTGATGGGTCTAGGAGCGCATTGATCTGCTCACGGCTCATGTCTGGGTTTAATCCGTCTAGGATTGATGGCTGGGCGGCCTGAGGTTGCGGTTGAGGTTGCGGTTGCGGTTGCGGCTGCGTGGGCTTGGCCACTGCGGCTTGGTCCATGTATTGCTTTGGAATGCCTCGCGCCTCTGCTGCCCCAGCTCCAGTAAGGAAGTTGAACGCACTTTCTGCTGCGCCGAGCAGGCCGCGATTAGGCTCTGGCTCGTTCGGGATTGCCGTGACAATGGGTGGGTCGAAGTCAGGGTTTTCGCGGTAGAAGCGGGCCTGCTCGATTTCGTCCAGGTATTGCTTCGGAATGTAGATACGCGAAGCAATGCTTAGAAGCTCTTTGTATCGGTCTTCTTCTGGGGCCGTGGCGTAGGGGGATTCTACGAAGGCGCGCAGTTGCTCTTCTAGGGGGCGGCCTGCTGCCGCCTGGACGCCAGCATATCTAGGGTCTTTGCCGAGCAGGTCGGCGAAGTCTTGGAAGTTTGCGCCGGTGGGGTCGTTTTCGTTTGCGTAGCTGCGAAAGCTCTGCATCATGCGTACAGGCTTGCCGTCTACATACTCAGTTGTTTCTTGCTCTTGGCCCTTGCCCTTAATGCCGAAAAGCATGCCGCCTGGGGCGTGCTTTCCCCATCCGCTTTCTAGGGCTGCGGTGGCGATGGCCATTCGAGGGTCTTGGCCGGTGCGGCGTGCGTAGTCGATGGCGTAGGGCATAACCTGCTGGATGAAGTCACCCTGCTTTCCGCCTACATAGTAGTTGCCGGTCAAGCGTTCTGGCTTTGGAGTTGCCGCGACCATTGAGGGGCTGAGAAGTCCTTGCATTCTACATTACTCCCAATAGGCCGTTGATGCCGCCGCTCATGTATTGGCCGAATGCCGGTCGGGTCGTTGTGGCTGTTGGGGCGGGTCGCATGCTGCTTGCCGCCATTCCAAAGCCGCCTGGAACGCCCATCATTCCGCTTGCGAGGCCTAGGCCCATTTTTCCTACGCCAAGAAGGCGGTTCAGCTCTTCTTCGCGCTTTTGACGCTTGATGTCTGATGCGACGCTTAGTTGGTTCATGTAGCCTTGCTGGGCTGCGTTGGCCTCGTCGATCTTGGCCTGTTCTGCCATGAGCTGGGCCTGTTGCAGTTGTTGCTGCTGTGCGCCTGCGGTGCCTAGAGTGCCCATGCGTTGCAGGGTCAATTCCTGAGCAAGAGGGGCCGCTTGCAATTGCATGCCTAGTTGGCTTTGGCTGTAGCCTGCTAGTTGGCTGGCAAGAGATGCCCGGCGCTGTGCATCTGCCTGGGCTGCGCTGGCAAGGGTGGGTGCCATGGCTGCGGTGACGCCGCGTGCGGCTGTGTCGGCGAATGCCCCGCTGCCTAGTCGGCCTGCGCCAGCGTACTTAGACGTGATGCCGCCTAGTGCCTGCTGCGCTGCGTCTTGGACTTGCTGCTGGATGTATGGGGTGGCTTGGTAGCCGTATTGCTCTTGAAGCGCAGATGTGTCGATGCCGCTTGTGCCGCCTGCGATGCCGCTGACCGCTGTTTCGCCTGCCGTGGGCTGCTGGCCGTAGGCGGATAGCATTTGCTGATACTGCTGTTGCTCAGGAGTAAACCCGGCTACGCGCTCGCCTTGGTAGACCTGCGGCTTGCTCATTAGCTGCCCCATGTAGGTCTTCTCTGCTGCGCTGGTGCCTTTGCTGCCACCGATGCTCATTTGGTTACGTCCTTTTCATATGTTGTGTAGGCTGCTTTCCAGCCGTAGTCTTTCAAAACTCTACCCCAAGCATCGCGGCCAAAGCCTTCGATGAATGTGCAGCCTAGCTCTTTTGCGTGGGCGGTCATGGTGGTGTCGAGTTCTTTAATCCATTCTTTCATTCTTCCGCCGCCTACGAAGTCAATCGCGAGCGCCCTGGTTCTAGGGTAGATGGCCACTCTGGTTGTGCAGGCCGCGACGATCTTTGAACTGTCTTCGTCGATGATGGCCCAAACGCCGTAGCCGCCTGTGATTGCCTCGTCTAGTACGTCTGCCATTGCTATCTTCTGCGGTGAAAGCGAGACTGCTTTGCGTAGGTGGGGTGCTATGTGAGGCCAGGTTTTGCGTAGGTTTTGGATTTGTACGCGAACAATCTTCATCCTAAGACCACATAGTCGAAATCTCTGTCTGTTTGGGCGTTGTTGGCGTGGGTGACTGTGAAGTCGTTTTGGCCGATGGCAGAGACGTAAGTTGTGCCGGCTGCCGCTGCGGCGTTGGCCGTGGTTGGCATGAGGAAGATTGCGCTGTTTGTGCCGACGCGATAATCAGTTATCGTGGTCGTTGTGGTGCTTGCGGTTAGAGTGAGCGACCCCTTGACGTTCATTTTACCGTCCACTAGTGCGTTGACGACTTGGGCGACTGAGCGCGCTGTGCCGCCGGGTTCGGGAAGCTTTCTGTAGTTGACGCCTTTTCTAGCCATTAGCGGCTGCCCGATTGGTTCGCTGTGATATCTACGCCAAGGGCGTACCGCCATTCTCCGGTAATGTTTATCCGCATGCGGTGGTAGCGGCCATTAGATCGTGTTGGGCAGAAGTTTGCATCGTTGAGGGTAGACTCCGCCGTGGCGGTGGGAGCTTCGGTCTGCTTGGACCGGCTTAGCACCTGGGCTGTTACCGTTGGTGCTGTCTCGCCTGTCTTTAGCGTGACGTATGGAGTAACGCTGGTAACTAGGGTTCGCTTTAGTGGCGCTGGCTCGACTTCGGATGTTTCAAGCGTGGCATCTAGAGGAGTGCCTGTAAACGTCCATATCTTATTCCCTTTTGTCGCCCCAAGCAAGAACGAGCCGCCTTTGTAGAGGCCGGAGTCGAAGGAGACGGAATAGTCGGTGTCTAGATTGCCGGTGAGTTCCGTTTCAGATACGTTTGTTGTGCGCACTGCTGTGATGGACTGATGGCTAAGTGATGCTGAAGACCAGCTTTGCGTCGTGTAGTTGTAGATCAAGAGTTTGTCGGGTTCGCCGTCTGGGCTGCTTTTGCTGACGTACGACCAAATGACGTTTGTGTTTTCTGGATCGATGGTGGATGTGATGCGTTCGGATTTGGTTTCGTCGTAGTCGCTGAAGAAGTAGTTATCTACCTGTTCTGCGCCGATGGGCTGGCTATTGGAGCCGTTGAAGACGAAGAAGCCTTCGCGTGATAGGAAATAGGCCTGGGCCGGGCCGATGGCTGCAATGCTGCCGGGGAACGAGCAGCCGCGATCTGTTTCTACCTTCTCGAATGCGAATATCAACGGGGAGCCTACATACTGCATTCGAGCGATGGCTCGCTCCATAAAGACAACGCCGAACTCGCCGCCTACGATGCCGGTGATTTGACCAGAGTCGGAAATGGTCTGACTGTCTGCCTGGTTGACTAGGCCAGTTGTGGCCGAGCCGCTTGCGCCGTCGTCGTACCAGTAGCGCACGCCTGCTGTTTCTGGAAGAGAGGGGTTAATCTCTGACCACTGGACTTCGAAGGGTCCAATGTTTGCGCTGCTGGTGTGGGCCGTGACGATGAAGTCTTTGACGGTGGCGATGTACTTGGCTTGCGGGCTGTCGGTTAGGTCTTGGAAGGTTGCTGCCCCGCCTTGGCTCAACGTGTTGATTTGCAAGGGGATTGTCGTGCCGCCCGCTGCAATGACGTTGTTGCCGAAGGTAATGAATTTCCAATTTGGGATTGCGGTGTAACCGCCGGTCTTGGAAATGTCGCTTAGGGTGCCTGAGCCTGCCGCGAGGTGTTCTAGCGTGGATGCCGTGCCTGCGTAGACTTGGATGGCGTCTGAGCTGTCCTTGAATGCTGCGACGCTTAGGGGTCTAGTGGTGGCGGCGGTTTCGCTGCTGTATTCGGCTAGGCTGCCGATAGGACGATAGCCGCGTACTGCCGGGAATACGTTTTGGGCGACTGTGCTGCCGGGGTTGTTGAGGTCGCTTTGGTCTGGGAGCCATTGGCCGAAGGGGATCATGCGTAGCGTCTCCAAAACGGTTCGTCACAAACTTGATCTACCCATAGCTCGCCTTTGACTTCTGGGGCCGCTGTGATTGATGCGGTTGCTGCGATTGTTGCGATGCCGCCAAGGCGTAGGCCGCCGGATGCGGCTGCGGAGGCTGCTGCAATCGCTGTGGCCGTTGCGCCGAATGTGACAGATGCTGTCGCTTGCGCTTGAGCTGTTGCGCTGATGGATGCCGCGCCCTGCTCTGCCGTTGTGAGCTGGGCCGATGCGGTTGCTGTTGCGGATGCGGTCGTTGACGCGACTGTGTAATTCGCGTCTAGGGTGGTGGTGGCTGTTGCTGCTGCGGTGGCCACGCCGCCACGGGTGATTGTTGCTTCTGCTGACGCAGATGCTGAGGCCGTGACGGCTGCCTCGCCCTGAATGCCGCCGCCTGCCGTGGCTGATGTGCTGGCGGTTGCCGTGATGCTGGCTGATGACGGCTTTGTGGCTGAAGCGGTGGTTGTCGCGTCGGCTGTGGCGGTGATGGCTGCCGCGCCGCCACGGGTTACAGACGGCGTGGCTGATGCGCTGGCTGCTGCTGTTGCGGTGGCTGACGCAGGCTTTGTTGCCGAAGCTGTGGCGGATGCCGTGGCTGACGCGGATGCTGTGCAGATGACATCGACGCCAGACAGGAGGTCTAGGTAGCCTGTCTGGAGGTCTAAGTAACCGCTTATGTTGTCCATGTAAGCCACGGCTTAACCCTTTGTTTTTGTTGGGTTTTGCGGCTTAGTCGTGGGAAACGGTGAGGTTGCCTGACTGGATTTCAAACGTGTCGCCGTTGTTGATGACCTTACTGGTGGTCAGCGCGCCGTGGTACAGAAGGTTTCCAGCGGTTGAGGCGTCGTAGATGCCGAAGTGGGTGATAGTTCCCCAGTTGGCTGTTGCGGTCGGGAATGTGATCGTTGCGCTGGTAGCTGCCGATCCGCTGGATGCCGCTGCAAAGGTTGCTGCCTGGCGTGCGTATGCCGTGCCAGACGTGGAAACTTCGTTGGCCGTAGTGTTTGCGTCGCTGAACGATGCGGTGGCTAGGGCAACGTAAACTGCTGACGGGACGGGGTATTCTGCTGTGCCTAGGGCGTGGTCTAGCAGTTCATTTTCAAGGTAGTCAGAAAAAGCGGCCATGTCTTAGGCTCCATAATTTGATGTGATGGCGATATGGCCCGAGCCGTATCTGCTTTTGTTGGTGTCGTCGCGGATTTCTTCGATTGAGCGGGAAAGGGCTTGATCGTAGAATTGGGCTTTGGCCTCGTCTTGCAAGAAGATGTAGGCTTGGGCTAGAGCGCCGTAGAGATAGGCGTCTGGGTGCCGCGTTAGAATCGTGTTGGTGCCGCTTTCGCTGCCAGAAGATAACGAGGCAATGGCTTCGCCGTAGATTAGTTCTACTTCGGTTGCCGTGGTTTGCACTGGGCGTAGGGCGATCTCGCAACCAATGACCGTGTAGGCTTGGGGTGTGCCTGTGGCGCTGTTGGAGTATTGCGAGAAAAGGTCTTCCGGGGATTTGTATTCTAGGGTGCGGGTTGGCGTGCCTGGAATGCGCAAAGACCTTAGCGCTCTAAGGTCTGTCGGAAGGCTGATAAATTCATCGTTGGCTGGGAAGGTGGCCCTGGCTCGGCGCTCTTGTGATCTAGTCTCGAGGGTGCGGCTGAGGCGAGCTTCGGCCATTTGGATGAATGTGGGGATTTGACTGGTGAGGTCGTCGCGGGCGAGGTAGCTGGCTACGGCTGACTTCAGCTCGCTGTAGGTGCTGATGGTCATACTGTGCCGCCACCTGTTCTAAAGAAGCGGTTGTCGTAGTCGTTTAGCCAACGCTTCCATTCCGTAGGATTGTCTTTTGGATGCCCAAACTTTGCGACTAGCTGATAGTACAATAGTTCGGGGATGTCGGCAACCTTGCGCTGGTGGCGTTGGGTGTTGCCGATGAGACTACCTTTTTGGAAGTCGTTCGCCGCGCGCTTGTTGGCGTCCAGGATGCTGGAGACTTCTTGGACGTTTTCGACGAGCATCTTGTCGTCGCCGTCAAACTTCAAGAAGCTGGTCGTCTTGTTGTTTGGGTCGTGTGATAGCGTCTTTTTCACGAAGTGACGGGGGCTGTTAAGCCCCCGCTCCTCTTACGGCTTAGGAGCCGGTCAAGTCGTAGATTGCTGCGTGGGCCTTGGGGGCCAGGACTTTTACGCCCCATTCGCAGATGATTTGGAACTTGGTGCTGTCGCCGGTCTTGGCCAGGTCTTCTACCTTGAAGTTACGGCCAGGCAGGTTGACTACTGAAGCGTAGTTGGTGTCCAGCAGGTACAGCGCGCTGTCGGGTGCGAAGCGGTCTACGACGACATCCAACTGGCCGAAGTCGGTCAGATACACAGAGACTGCGCCGACGACTGAGGCGGGCTTGGCTGCGGTTTGGTTGATCTGGTTATCAACTACGCTGGTAGATGCTAGGCCGAGATCGGAGAAGGTCGCCTTGTTCTTGGGCGAAACTACCATGATGTTCGGTTGGCCGCCGTCGGTGAAGGCTTCCTGCATCTGCTCGTCGATCAGGCTCAGAGCTAGGGCGCGGGCTGTTCCGGTGGTCGGAATGTTTGCGCCTGCGTCTGAGTCTAGGTTGTATGGACCGAAGTTATAGCCGGTGGTTGCTGCGTCTGGGTCGGCTTCGGCAGCGCCTGCGGTGTTCATAGACGTTTGGTCTTGAGTGACTGCAGAGAAGTTAGAGATGTAGGCTGCCAGGGTGCCGGTGGTGCGGGCTGATGTGCCGGTAACTTCTGATGCGCTGACTTGCGGGGTGAGAATTGTTTTCTCGATGTCGCGGCGCAGCTCCAGGCCCTTCAGCATTTTCTGGTAGGCTGTTTCGCGGGCGCGGCCTGCGGTGTCTACCGCGTCCAGAGTGCCGGAAACCTGGCCATACTTGGCTGAGATTTGGGTGCGGTTTGAAACGCGAGATGTTGGGACGTGAGATGCTGCCCCTTGGTCTGCGCCTTCTTGGATGGCGTTAGTTGCTGAAGCTGCTGCCAGTTCCTGGACCTGCCACTCGTACAGAGCGTTCTTTACGGTCTCTTTCTTGAGGGCTGAGTAAACTGGGGTCTCGGTGGGTGAGATGCGGGTGATCATGTCCGCGAGGTCTTCGCGGATACCTACGGCGCTGGTGCCGGAGGTCTGGTCTGAAAGGTAAGTAGCCATTTTGGTGCCTATGAATTTGACAAGTACAGGTCAATTGCATTGTCGATTGTGGGGGTGTTGTTGAAGCGGCTTTGGAGCTGTTTGTTCCGTGAGCGCTTAACATCTTTTGACGTGGTGGCTTGTCCGCCCTTTAGCATTTTGGGCTTCTTAACCACTTTCTTTGTGACCACTTTTGTATCGCTTTGCAGAGAATCGTAGAGGTAGGCTTTGCGGAGAACGTCTACTAGGCGCGCGTCACGGACGGTGCCTAATTCTTCCGGGGTGAAGCCAAGCGATCTAGCGAAGGTGACGATACCTTCTCGCTCTTTTGCTTCTGTTGCCTTGTCCTGCCATTCTGGAATGCGCTCGTAGACCTTGCGCTGTTCAGCTTGGAGGGCTTGTTGGATATGGTTGTCTTGCTCTGCTCGGACCGCCGCGAGACGTTCTTTCTTTTCGCGGTAGGCTTCTTTTTGCGTGATGTACTCTAGTGGGTCTTCTTCACGCAGGCTTGTCCAATATTCTTCCGAAGGCTCGTCGATTTGGGCCTGGAGCGTTTGCTCCATAGCTGCGAGGGCGGCCTCGTACTGTTGGGCTTGCTGCTGGATTGCCGTCCGTTCTGCCTCAACTGCTTTGCGCATTTCGGCTGCTTCGGATAGGCGCTTTTGCGATGCGCGTTCTAGCTGGTAGTTTTTGACTAGCTCTTGGGCGGTAACTTGCCGCTCTTCGCCGTCGATCTTTACCGTGTAGAGTTCTTCGGTTTCTTCGTCTGAGTCGTCGGACTCTTCGGAATCTACCTCTTCCTCTGCTTCGCTGTCATCGTCTTCTTCGTCCTCTTGGGACTGTGCTTCTTCGCTTTCCGTGTCGTCGTCGGCTTGGCTACTTTTGGCGGCCTTGGAGTCTGCGGTTTGCTCTGATGCGTTTTGATTGCTGTCGTCGCTACTGCTTTCCGCTTGGAGCGGGGCGTCTTGGGACAATAGCAAATCGGCTGCGTCTGCCAGGGAAAGGGGGCCGGTCGCGGTTGCGGTGCTGGCTTGGTCTGACATTGCTGTGGTTCCTTTTTAGTGAATTACTTGCGTTTGTTCAAGGCTTCGAATTGCTTACGCGCGATCGCGCCGCCCTTCGAGAGGTTTTCTAGGTGCTCTGTGATTTGGTCGATTGCCTTGATGCCGTGATACAGGGTCTCCCTGGACCCGGTGTCTGCCGGGTCGCTGGCGGCTATGTCTTCTAGGGCTTGGTTGCGTAAGTGCTTGATTGTGTTGGTGAAAGCGTCTGACGCAAGAAGACTATCGGCTTGAGCGCCGATAGCCATTTCTGCTTGGAGGTCTACTGCCATTGGGTGCCGTTATCCTCGCGGTAGGTTTGTGCTGATGTCTCTGCCGGCTTGTGCTTCTGCGAGGCGGAGCTGGTATTCCATCTCCATTTCTTCGCGGCGGATTTGCGCTTTTGTTTCGGCTTCTGCCCGTTTGAGTTCGAGTTCGGCTGTCATTTTTTCGCGTTGCAGCTCTAGTTCTGCCATGGCTTTTTCGCGCTCTAGGGCGACCTTGGGGTCTGGCTGTTGGGGTTGTTGTTGTTGCTGGGCTGCTTGGGCTTGGAGCTGCTGGAGGATTTGGGCGGGCGGGTTAAAGAATTGATCTACGTCTTTGAAGCCTGCTGTTTCTGCGATGCGGCGTAGGGTGTTGACGTACTGGGGGATGGAGGTGACGGGGTTGTCGGGGCCTAGCAATTGGAGGATTTGTTCCTGTTTGCTGGCGATCTGAGTTAGCATTGCTGTCTTTTCGTCTTCGCGGCCAGTGCCTAGGCCGACGGTGACTTCTAGGTCGAAGTCGTTGTCCCAGGCTCTGGGGTCGATGGGGACGAATTGGTTGTCAATGCGGATGATGCGCTCTGATGTCATGTGGCGCTTGGCAAGATGGAGGAGGAGTGATGCTAGCTGCTTGCAGCCGGTTTCCGCGAATACGCGGGCGATCATCTCGATCTTGCTTTGAGATGTTTGGATCGTTGCGTTGACTGCGGCGGCGGTTGTGGACTGAAGGGCGTCGGGGTCTAGGCCCATGCTGGCTTTCGAGAAGCCGGTGCGTTGGTCTCGGACTAAGTCCATGTATTCTAGCATTTGGAAGCCTTGGCTGCCGATCTGCGGAACATTTAGGGGTTGGACCATGCCTGGGGCGCGGGAGCGCACGATGCCGCCGGGGCGGCTGGTTAGAAGGTCGTCGATGTTGACTTGGCCTTCTACGACGTTGATGCGGCTGTTGTTGGTTAGGTAAAGGTTGTCTAGCATCTGCCGGAGGATGGTGGACTTGATGAGTTGGATGTCCTCGATCATCTCGGCGATGGAGCGACCTACCATTCGGTGCGGCATTAGGACGGGAGAGAGGACGGCGAAGGGGACTACATCCCAGGGTTCGTTCTCAAGGATTTCGCAACTTTCGCCGATGGACAATACGCGGCGGAGTTCGGCGATGCCGTCTTCGTCGTAGTCGCTGCGGATGTAGGACTCGGTGACTAGGACTTGGCGCTGGGTTGGGTCCGGTTCGTCGTTAAGGGCGCTGGTCTCGATGTCGCCGTAGCGGATTTGGACTTCTTCTTCGTTTTGGATGTCGTAGTAGCCCGCGTACTCTTCGACTGTTTTTTGGTCATAGCCCATGGCGACTAGGTCGCTGACGGACATGGTGGTGCGGTGCGCTACGAATGTGCAGTCGTCGAGGGATTTTGCGCGGCGGCTGAAGATAAACTCTTCTGGTGGAATGTTTTCTAGGGTGATCTTGCCGGACGTCTTTTTGCGGCTGACGGTGACGCTGTAGGACTCTGTGATCTGATCCATGCCGCTGATGGGGTCTAGGGCAAGGGCTTCAGTGACTTCCTGGGCTGTGATTTCGACGTCTGGGTCGGCGGCTAGGATTGCTAGTTCGTTGGGGTTGAGGTCGCTGTAGGTCTCTTCTGTCGTGCTGATGGATTCGTCGTAGTAGGCTTTGACTACACCCAGCTTGAACAGCAGGGCGTCCTTGAACCAGTTGTGGGTGACTACGAAGCCGTTGTTGTCGTTGTTGACGATGAAGTTGACTAGGGTCGTGGCTTGTTCGGCTGCTGGGACATCTTCAGGGTTGCGCGGGGCGAAGCGGGCGAACTGGCCGCTTTTGCTGAAGATGCTCATGAGGGATGGCATGATGTATTCGATGGTGTCGCTCACTTCGGACGCGACGACTTGGGACTGCCCGTCGATTTCGTTGCCGAAGGGTTCGCCGAGGTAGTAGCTAAGGGATGTGATGCGGCTTTCGCTGAGTTCGCTGTCGTAGTAATCGACTGCGTTCTCGATCTCGGCCTTGAGGATGGATTGAAATTCTACGGAGTCCATTGGCATTCTACATGTCTTTCACGATTTGGGGCAGGTCGGAGCGTGTGATGCCGATGTCTGCTAGTTCACGGTCGGTTAGGTTGTTGAGTTCAGCTAGGGCTGACCGGCGTCTTGCGCGGGCGGCCTGGTTTTCTACGAGCTGGTTTAGGGTCTTCTTGAGGCTGGGGTGGGGCATCTTGGGCCTTTGGCTGCTGGGGTTGCCGTGGTTTTCTGAAGAAGGTGACGTATTGGGTCATTTGCAGTCCCATGCCTTTCGTGACCAGTAGTTTGCTGACAGCTTGTTGTTGGTGCCTTTAATGCCTGAGCTGCGTGCGCAGTATGATTTTTTGTTGGCGGGCTGGTCTTTTTTGATGGACATTTTGGGGTCACCAAAGCGGACTAGTTTTGTTTGGTCGCCTTGTTTTGCGAGGACTGCAAATTTCTTTTTTGCGCCTGGGGTGCGCTTGGGTTTGTTGTAGCCGCTGAATTTCTCGCCGCGATAGCTGATGGGCATTGGTGGTTTTCCTTTGGGTTAGACGATCCAGGAGGTGTTGTAGTCTAGCTTTTTTGAGAAGGTGTAGGAGGATTGGCCGCTGGCGCGGATGGCTGTTGAGGCGAAGGTGAGGACTAGGCTGTCGGCTACGTCGGGTGATTTGACGCCGCGCCGTTTCATTTCGTCCTTGCTTTCCACCTTTAGTTTGCCGTTTGAGAGGAACTTGTAGCGCGGGGCTGTTAGTTCTGATGTGAGGGTGGAGTCGTCGGGGAGCTTTACGTCTCGGTTTTCTAACCACTCTTTTGTCTTGAACCATAGTTCGTCTCGCAGTTTGTTGTACTTGCCGCCTAAGGATGGGCTTTCTGATACGTTGATTCCTCGGATGTTGGGGCCGAAGTCCATTTCGGATAGGCGGTCTACGACGCCTGCGCCTAGGCCGATGCTGTCTACGAGGATTTCTGTGGGGCGGTCTTGGTAGGGGGTGCTTTCATATTCGGTAAGGATGATTCCGCAGATTTCCATTAGGTCTTTGTTGCGCCAGGTGCGGATGGGTTCTAGGACGGCGTTGGCCCGCCGCTTGCAAAGGGCGGTGCGGTCGTCGCCGAAGCGGGCGACATCTAGTCCCCAGACGGGGGCGGATAGAATTGGCTCTACGTCTCGGGCCTTGGCGGATTCTACAAGGTGCAGGGGGATTACAACGTCGTCGTCGGCTTCGGGAAACTCGCCTAATACGCGGACGCGGTATATGTTGCTGTCTTCGCCGTACTGTCGTTTCATGTCTTCGACGAAGTCTGGGTTGACGGTTTTGTCGGCGTCTACGCAGGAAACTTTAAAGTTTTTCCAGCGGTCGGCGTTGCGGTTGAAGCTGTCGTAGAAGTAGCCGCTAGATCGCGTTGGGTTGCCGACCATGACTGTTTTGGCTCCCTTGGTGGACATAGCGCCCTGGCCTACCTCGAAGATGATGTCGGGGACGCCTGAGGCTTCGTCTACGATGAAGAGCATGTTTGGGCTGTGGAAGCCCTGGAGTGCTTCGGGCTGCTCCTTTCGGCTGGTTCGGGCAACTGCGAAGGAGTCGCCGCCCCCTTTGAGTTCTACTTTGTCGCTTTTGATGTCTAGGCGGTCTTGGAAGAATTTGGGTAGGTTTCTAGCCCATTTGGCGATCTCGGGCCAGAGCACGTCTGATAGCTGGGAGGCGGTGTTGGCAGTGCAGGCAGCCTTTACTGGGTAGTGCGTTAACAGCCACCATAGGATCGTCCAGCTTAGGAACGCCGTTTTGCCTACCCCGTGGCCGCTGCGGATGCTAACGCGGTCGTGGTCACGGATCGCCTGGAGGGCCTCGATTTGCCAGCGTTGTGGCTCTGCACCTAGTAGTGCTCGGACGAAGTCGTCAGGGTGTTGCCGCAGGTGGCGGAGCCTTTTTTCTAGATCAGAAAAATTTGGGGTCGGGGGACTCATACACGGCAATTCTTTTGTAAGGGGGGGTATATAAATATATGCCCCATCAATTATTTCGAAGGGGGGGGGCTAGTCGGACCGGTCGGTTTCGACGGCCTGCCCGCCTGCCTGCCCGCCGGCCTGCCCGCCTGCCTGCCCGCCTGCCTGCCCGCCTGCCTGGACGGCCTCGACGGCCTCGACGGCCTCGACGGCCTCGACGGCCTCAATCACCTCAAACGCCGCGTCCTCTGCGTCCGCCTCAATCGCCGGGGCCGTCACGGTTCCCACAATCGCTTCATCGATGCGAGCGAGCGCGGCTGTTAGGTCTACCTGACCGCTGACTGATACGTCTGCCGTAACTGGCGCGGCGCGCTGCAGGATGGAAAGCATCTTGCCAGTGTCGTTTTGCATAGCTTCCGCGATAAGGACGTGTAGCGGAGTGCCTTGGCGGTTTAGCAGGTCAAGCGCGTCGGAATATTCGGCGATAAGAGCGGCCGCGAATTGATGGGGCGTTGTTATGACAAGCCGTTGTGACGGCTGTTTGCCTATGGCGGCCTTGGCGAGCCTCTCCCGCGCCACCTCTCGCTTTGTGCGCCGCACTCTCGGTCTACTGTCTGTCTTGCCCTTTGGCCGCCCCATTTTACCCCTACCCTACGCCCTGCTTTGC
>Ga0208427_1000530_pt1 | contig 16537 bp, 25 predicted proteins | sample DEB08_DNA_FD_184532 | JGI IMG/M metagenome (GOLD analysis project Ga0208427, IMG submission 184532) | Aqueous microbial communities from the Delaware River and Bay under freshwater to marine salinity gradient to study organic matter... | ecosystem: Environmental > Aquatic > Marine > Coastal ...
GCCTCGGCGCTTGATCCTGTTATGGATCGCAAGGAAAGTTCCATCCTATTCAACTCTAGTCGAGCGTTTAAAGCGTCACGCGAAAATTGAAGGAATTGAAAACCAGCAAACGCACCAGCGGCGAGCCCTACAACCTTGCGAAGAGAACTCATTTCCTTTTTCATGCCACGGGCTTGACGCGTTAAATTATCCGCACCCTTTGCGCTCTTGTCGAAGTTTGAATTTAACTTCTGTAGTTGTAGAGCTGTGAAAGATGCAGATTTTGCAATATCGTCAAGCACGTTACTAGCCACACGCCCACCGCGCACAACTCCGTCAGTGCTTATGTCAAGTTCTAAGGTAGGGCCTGCCATATCTCTATTTCCTCTGCGATTCAATAAATTTCAAGCGCCAATGCAACCATTGCGAATCCATTGCCAAAATGATACGGATATTGAACAGCTTTCTGTCAACGCTATCTATATTATACACTTTTTGCACTGCCTCGATTTCTGACAGCTTGATAGAGTCAGGCATAGCGCCACCCATACCCATTGAGTAGCTACGAGCCGAGGAAAGCATGTAGAACATATCAACCGCCTCAACTGCGAGCGGTGGCGTTTCAGGCAAGTTATCGAGAGGCGAGGGTTTGCCCTGCTCCTTATGTTTTAGCCAAAGCTCATACTTCGGCCCGTAGAAGCCCCACCACTCACCTATTTTTTTGCTTGCTCTTCAACCTTTTCAAGAACAGCTTTTCGATACGCTTCTTCATTCTCAGCGCAAGTCTGGACAAGCTCCAAAAAATCGCCCATCTCTGGATTAGCTAAAACCTGCGCGCCGATTTCGGGCGTGTATTTAACTTCCTTGCCGTCCTGATCCTTAACGCCTTTCCAGTCAATCAGAATCGTCTCAGCTATCAATTGAGACATAAGCTTGCTCTCATCCAGGTCGGTAAACTTCCCAGTCTTGGAAAAAAGTTCGATTTTGTTTTCATTGAATAATTCAAAAGCTCTTTTTTTGAAATTTTCGTTTCTGGCTTTGGCAACTTTAATTTGCGTCTCTTCGTCGATCCTGTGCCAAACGCCATCTTTTGACGCTTCAAGGTCGGTCGCGAACTTCTTTTCAATACTCAACATAATGCCCTCCGTTGTTGAATAGCACTATTATAGCAGGAAATGAAAAAGCCCCACCTGGGATATCGTACAGGCAGGGCTTCAATGTCACATTTGCTCACTCAAATACTAGCATACTTAAAACTATGCGTCAAATCTATCAATCTGGAATTGTGCGTCATAAGTTGAATTACGCTTACAAAGCAAAGATTGATTAAGAGTTATATCTGCGTTCGGCCCTGTGATCGGGCTTGCACTCGTCAAAGGCTTCGCGCTCAATGCACTAAAAATGTAAACATTCCCGGCGCTGTCTGTTGCCATCCATGACAAGTTATAAGCCGTGTTATTAGCGTAACGGTCGTATGCTGTCCCATCTTGAAAGTACATTGAAATATCAAGTGTAATTCGAGACTTACCATAACCAACGCCTGCATTCTCAAGGCTTGCAATCTCTGGCTGACCTCTCAAGCCGTTGTCCAAACTCCAATCTATAGAAAGATAGCTTTCGCTAGTAGCTGAACCGTCCTCAAGAATATTGGAAATGTCAGCGGCGCTTGTCACAATCTGATTGGTAGGCGCATCGGTATCAGCTCCAGTCCCTACAGAACTGCCAGCCCTTGCGCCCTTCTCACCCACGAAGCTAAAAGCGCCTGTTACTTTCTCACCCGCCGCGAATGCTAAGCTAGCCGTTCCAACTCGCATCCCGGTATAACTGAAAAATTGTGTAACATCGTTCATTTCTTTTTCAAGAGTGTGGCTTGTCTTTGTAGTACCGTTTCGCAACATCCCGTCACTTTTAATCGTTACGCTCGTTCCTGCGCTGTGATCCGATAGCGAGCCGATGACGTAATCAAAAACAATCGCGGAAGTAGTCGCAGTGGTAGTGCTTACGCGTCCGTACCAAGTGCCGTTTGTATTATCAACAACTTGAATCCATTTACCGGCTGGCAAGCTTGCAGGAGTGAAACCGCTCCCTGAATCAGCAAGTGTTTTTGTCCCAGATGTGTAGCTGATAGTAGACGCTGTATAGCTATAGTCCGCTGACCAGGTACTAGCAAGCGCACTAGCTAGAAAGTCGTCCACGTTCCCATAGCTCAATTCGTGAGAAAACCCACCTACAGCCGACCTGCTTACCTGCACAACATCGTCAATCTGTCTATCGTCTGTAATCTCTTCTGATTCTGACGGGGTGATATCGTCGTTCAAATCCTCGCTGGTAAACCTGACCAACTGCCTTGATGCGCTGTCAGTTGTCCCCCAACTTGATTCCGTCACGTATCCGAGTTTCGCGGTATCTGATTCTGAAAAAGCCATTTTTTAACCTGCCTAGTATAAAGTGAAATTTATTTCAATTATATCAAATCTCAGTATTTGTATAGACTACATTACGCCGATAGACCAACGTAGTCTGCATTCTATAGTATTGCCCGTCTACGCCGAACTCTCGCGAGCTGATTTCACCCTTGAAATGAATGTCTGTGCTGATCCGTTTAAACCTGAAAAGGTTGTGTACTTCTTGCATCAAAGTTTTTGCGGAAACGTCACCAGCGTTCGCAGGAGTGAAAATATCAACAACGAAAAGCCCGCTATTTTGAAAGTTTGCTTGCGTGCCCATGCTTGTCTGTATTTCGTTGCCTGGCAAGACATTGATTTGAATATACGCCTGATTCGCTGGTGGAGTGAAATCGACGTTACTTCCTACAGCAAGATTTGTCGCAGTATTTACTCCTGTGAAGTTGTCAATAAAGTAGTCGTAAATCGCTTCCGTAGCTGTTGCATAGGTAGTCATTATTTAACCCTTTTCTCTGCGTCCTTGACCGCTTTATCAATCATCATTCTCATTCGCTGTGTTGCTTTGTCAATAGCCTGCTCGACAAACTTCTGATTTTGCTTACTGTGTCCGTCATCGTTCAATCGGGGCATATATACTAGATTCGTGTAAATCACGTTTTTGTATTCTTTTTGCATTCTCTCCAGGTCGGCTTTCTCAAACTTGCCTAGCTCGCTTCTAATATGCAATTCAATCTCTGCTTCGCTGTAACGCTCCTGCGTCTGACCCTTCTTTGCTCGCTTCTTCTCAGCAGGTAGGTAGTTGATGCGCTTCGTTTGCATCTTGTCGGCTATCCATGACATTCTAGCCCGTCCTGTATCGCGTGGCGTACCCTCAACGATTTCGCGGTATATAAACATGGTCAATTCATTTATCGTACCCTCGATGCTCAATCCCGAAACTTTCTTGTACTTATCAAGCCCAGCTTTGAAAGCTTTCAACGACTTCGCCATTCTCGCGTTTGCCTGATTGTAAGCCATTACTCTATTGCCCTTTACGTATAAAAAAGGTGTAATACGCTACTAACTCACCACTGTATTCTGGCTCAATCATCGTTATCTTGTAAATATCAGAGTCGATAGTCATTCGATCCTCTTGGCTTGGTGTGATGCTGTTTGTGTCGAGCGTTAGCGCGTCAATCATAACTCTCAAGTCACCGCGCTGGATATTCGTACCGTCGATCAAATTCGCCTCGATTTTCTGAATGACACCGATAACGCTTGTGTCGCTTGTCGATTCAGAACCGAACCCGCTACCGGAAGTATAACCAGCAGAAGTCACAGCGGTATACGTCAACGTCTTGCCGTACTTGCGAATCATTCGAAACGCACTGTTTCGCATTCTTGAGTCAAGCGCACCCGGCATAACTAACCCTCTTCAACCTCTTCGCTAAGTCCTAGCTCTATAACAAGCGCTTCAAACTCCGCATCATCCATATCATCGGGGCATTTACATCCAGCATCCAAAAGCCTGTTTTTCACGCTCTCGCTATAAACAACCAAAGTCCCGCCGTTTTCTGGAAAGCTCGCTACAATGTGACCGTTCCGAGCGCATTTATATTGCCCTACGCCGTAAATCGTCCAGCTATTTCTATTCTTCATACTCAATACCTCTTGTTACAAATCAGCCCCGAACCATCCGCATTCCGCTAGTTAACAATCTTCTCAACCTGCCCACAACTTTCGGGAACGTCTTTAGATTGCCTGCGCTGTCCATGTAGACGACTTCCAAGCTACCTACCTTCTCGCTTTTGGTTGAGCGGTCATAGCTTGGCAATAGGTCGGTTTCGTTGCTGATAAGCTCTACAGTAGCTTCTATCTGCGCTTCTTTAACTTCCTGTGGCACGTCTGTTATCTGAAAGTACGTGTAGCTCTCATAGTAGTAAGCATCGTGGCGAGGCCAAGAAAGTCGCTGTGTCGTTACCTGTCTATATCCTGTATTCCAGTTCTCGCTATATTTCTGCTCGATGTAATCGCATCCCAGAATTAACTTTTCCTGCTTCTGGGCATCGGTCAGCGCGTCCCAAGTCGTCCAAGTTGAACCAGTCCCATAACGATTTTCGATGTACTGGTTAGCTTCGGCAAGAGTCACATAACTATTACTCGTTGCCTCGCCTGCGTCTGAATTAAAAACCTGAGCCATGCGCCAACCTCTCTATCAATCTAATTATTCTACCGTCTCGCCGTTTTCGGTTTCAGTAGGCAATTCCTCGACCGCTTCTTTCTTCTTTCTACCGCGCTTTTTTGGTGCTTCTGATTCTGCTAACGCTTCCCATCCACCCATTTTTAAAACGCCTTCGTTTTCCGGCTTCTTGTAACCCAATTCTTCCATGCGCTCAATGATATAGTCATCCTCAACAATCAAAGCGCCCAGATACATAGAACCGCCCGCGTGCTTTTCGAATTTCAATAGCGCTCGATCCTTTTTAGCGTCCCAAATCATCCCATTACCGTAAAATTTAACTCTAGCCATTTTAGCTCTCCTTTTTGCTCTTCATCAACATTATACAGCAATTAAAAAAGGCGGGGTCGAAGAGCAGACCCCACCCATAACCATACAGCTATCTCTAGCCTAGTCGGTCAAATTGTCAACATGGGTCGCGGTCGCAACCGTGTAGCCCATAATTGAAGTGCTATTCAAAGTTACCGTCAAACTATCAGTATTCGCCCAGCTACCTGTATAAACAAGCTTGAGCGCACCTTTGCCACCGATAAAATTAACAGGGCTAGTTACAGCTACCACACCGCTCGCGCTGGTGTAAGTTACTGTCGCACTAACGTCTGCGCTGTACCAGTAGTGGGGAACGCCGTTGCTATCGTCCAAGTCCACGCGAATATAGCGAGTATAAGTGCCATCGGCGCTAATACCTGCGTTAATCGTTGCGGTGCTTGAAGTAGCTGATCCAAGACTTGAATACTGTAAATCTCCTATCATGCCCTTTTCCACGCTGTTGAGGTGAGCCCGCAATGCAGGCTCAATCCCAATCATATCGGAAGCGGGTTGATAGGCAGAGGTTTGAACGTCGATGATATGGCTAACCATCAGGCTAGCAATCGCGAAAATTAAAACTTTCCATGCATTCATTTCTCTGCCTCCAGATTAGCTAGTTGCCAGGTTTGTGATAGTTCCGTGGAACTCTTCCGCGCTGTAGTCAATTCCCATTTGAGAATACAACTGCAAGTCCTCAGAAGCGCCCGCTTTGCTCAATTCCTCCTCGAAAAGGTAGCCTTTTCCAGGAACTGGACAAACCACAGGACGAATCTTCTCAACATCAGCAACAAGCAAAGTCGAAGCGGTGATGTATGGAGTAAGTCGCACTTCAAGTTCTCCGAGGTCGGTTAGCACAGTATTAACTACTACGCCACCAACACCGTCACGTCTTTCCTGTAGTCCGTAAACCTCAGAAATAGCCTGCTTGATAATGGGAGAGCAGAAGATGATACAGTTACCGTTTTCGATTTCAGCACCAGAGTCAAACATACTTCTTAGCAACTGATCCATCAAAGACTTGCTAAAAGCCGCGCTTGATGCGTCCACAGTGTTAGTTGTGCAAGCGGTAACAATACCGCGAGTTTGATAGCTAGTAGAAGTATTAGATCCGAGCTGATACGTACCCTCAAGGAAGGTATATTCCATCTCAACTGCCATCTGCTTCAAGTTAGCCATAACTTGAAAGTCACGCTCATTTCGAACTGGCTGACTACCGTCAACATTTGCCAAGCCGGAAACAAGGCCGACATGGCTTTGCTTCTGGTAAGAAACGCTGATTTTCTTTTGGAAGATTTGACACACGTTTGTGTCTTGGCTTCTTACGAAAGTGGTAGGGGTGGGTGCGGTAAAGGAATCAGTTTCTGAAATATCCGGCTGTGATGCAGTCTCTAATGAATACTGCTGATTCAAAGGAAACTGAAAACTAGAGGATTGAACGAGATTAGCCCCGTCAATACCACCGATTGCGTTTAAAAAAGTTGTTCGGTTTTGACCGATTTTAAATAACTCACCAATAAAATTAGGTGCGTTGAATTGCGAAGTCACAGAATTTACATTTGCCATTTTATTTTCTCCTTAAAAAATTTTATCAATGCGCGACAGTGACACCCTTCGCGTGTGCTTCACGCTTAATTCTCATCATGTCAACTGCCCTGTTTTCTTTTCTTGCTAACTCATACTCGCCGTGAAAGTCACGCTTGCCACTTGCACGCGTCTTTGTCATCCCTGGCGAAACTCCAACGCCTGACGCTGGATTTCGAAAATCATTAGACCAAAGTTCATTTTCCTTGTACTGCTTCACTAAGTCACGGACGCTAAAATAGTCGGCTTGACCCGTTTCTGGATCATAAGACCCGCGCTTCGGCTCGCCTTTTTCGTCTCTCACGAAAGTTACTACGCTACCGTCCTCGGTCAACTCGATACCTACCTGAGATAGAATATGCGGTGCTAACTTCTCAACTATCCCGCCTTCGGCATTGATAGCTGATACAACCTCGCTACGTAGGATTTTCTCCTTCAGCGCTGTCGTGCTTTCTTGTAGCATTCGCTCTTTCTCTGCAAGTTTCGGGCTGAAATCTCGCTCCACTACTTCCTTAACCATCTCATCGACTTTCTTCTGGAAGTCTTGTTGCGTAAATTCTCCCTTGTTGCGTGCTTCTTCAAGTTCTTTGTTTAACTTCTCAAGTGCTGAAGCTTTTTCCCTCGCATCTCGCTCGTACTTGTCGCGTAATTCTCGCTCACTTCTGAGAGCTTTTTTAAGCCCTTCCCCGTCACCTTTCGGAGCAGGTATACCAGTCACGTCTAGGACGTAACCATCGTCAGATTGGCGATACATTCCGCGCAAGTTTTCTTCTACACTTTCCAAGTCGCTGATTTTGTACTCTAATGACATTCTTTGCTCTCCTTTTTGGCTTCACGCCATGAAAGCCAGCTATCACAGCTAACCACATTTAAAAATAATTTAAGGCATCACGCCCAAAGCCTACGCATCACGCATAAACTTAAAACAAATTCAAGTTATATTTTATCACACTCTTGCTTTTGTACTATTAAAGCTAACTACGCGTTCGCATAAGTCTATAAACTCCTGCACGCTCATTTCATGCCTGGCGTAGTTAATGCACGTTGTAACTATCTGCACATTGTCCGGCGTGTACCCGCCTGAATTATCAAGGCGGTCTATGCTCATGTTGTACGGGCTTGGCTTGTCTGTGAATTGATAAGTTAGCTCGTAGCCAGTAAGGGCGCACCGACCGCCCTGCTGTTCTAAAATGTTCATCACATCATCAATTGACAGCTTGAAGTATATCTCTTTTTTTCTTGCCCTGTATTTGATAGATTTTAATATGTGAGTAAGGAAAGCACGTTTTGTACAGATTGATCGCGTTCTTTCTTTGTACTGCTCATTTCGCCTTTTTTTCAAGCAAGCATGACAAACAGCATCACGGCGTTTTTTGTAAAACTTCGACGGTCGATCCTCACCGCATTTTTTGCAGACTCTATTCTTCTTCTTCAAGCTGAAACTTCTCTTGATTCCAAAGGTAAAAACTGTGATCGAACCATGTAATCAAAAACACTTCGCTGAACCACGGATCGCGCTCCCAATCTTGAATCTCTTCTTCTGTCATGTAGATGTGAGGCTGATCGGCGAAAAATGGGACGTATGCGAAGCCAATAAAAGGCAGGTAAAAGCCGAAAACTTCTCTTCCAAAAATTGTCATTTACTCAACCTTTTTTTAATCTGCGCGATTGTCAACGGCTCAAAATCTGAGTCAACCATATCGCGAAAGTTAACCTTACCCTCAGACCAAAGCTTGTATCGTGTCGGCCCTAAATAATCCTGAATAAAACCGCGAGTCGCGTCACTGTCTACCATCTTGCGAGCCCACAAATCAGAAAGCGACTGATTGCCTTTTAAGTTGTCACGATCAAGCGTTATTTTACCTGCTTCCTTCACTTGGAACTTCGTACTGGTTTCGCGTGGCTCGCCTCTGTGTCTAACCTTCTTCTTGTTATGTAGCGCGAAAATTCTATCCTCTTCGTCGCTAATATCTGAAAGTTTGGTACGTGGTAGGATCATTGAGCGACAATTGACATGACGCGGAACGGCTGGAGAACGCCCGACTAATTTATCAAACGCCTCGCGATTCGGTAATATCTTCCCATTGAGCGAAGCGCACCCAAAAGTCGTACGCCCGTCCAAAATACTTGACCATTCATAACCAGTCACGATGCTTTCAAATTGGCTTTCTGCCTCAACCCTTGCGCGGTTCATTGCGTCCGCCGTTGTTGTACGTACAATAGAGCGTGAAGCGCGCCTTGTCCTGTCGCTTGCTCGCCTCACGTTTCTAGCGATTTCCTCGTTACCTATACCGCGCAAAAGACCGTCCGCAATCTCAGCACGTACACGTTTTAAAGTCTGCGCCTTCTGGAGTGCTATTTCATCCTTCACAAGTAGCCCGCCTGCTAATGGTCTATTGAAATCTATGACGCGCATAATTGCCGATTCTGGAATATCTGTGAAGGCTAAAAAGGACGCGCCTGATTGAGCTACGCCCAACTCTTTAGAATGCGATAGTAGAACTGAGGCGGTGCTATCGTGTACTACCTCCGAGACTTCTTTCACTTCCTCTTTCAATGCGTCCGGGAAATTTGCAAACGGCTCTTTGTAGTATTCATTGACTCGCGCTAGAAGTAATCGAAGTCGCTGTCGTGGCTTTTCGCTTTGCGTGCGTTGCAGGTCGGCAATGATACGCGCCTCGGAAAGCTCAAGCAATTCCTCAAGCTCTTTTAGGCTGGCGTTCGTGTAGCGCCTCAAAAGCAATTCAGCCATCACAGCCTCATCAAGAATACTTTCAGCCATTCGTATCTTCTAAACTTTCCATAAGGTCGTCTTGCTCGATCAAAGCCTTCTCTCTCTCGACTTCTAAATCTTTAACGACTTCGTTTCGATCCATCCAACGATAAAGCGTCTGTCTACTGATTGCGCCTGTAACCCAATACTGTAGCATAGCCTGCAATTCTTGAGGCGTGGCAACGCTGGAGTAGAAATCACGATTCAATGTGACTTTTCCTTGCGTTTGAATACCAGTGAAAACTGAAGACATACGAACCGCTTTGTTAATCGCTGTCTCAACTTCTTCGACCATCCTGGCTATCGAGCCCGAATCAGAGTTTGTATCTATCATCGCTTCTGTTGCTGTCTTTTGCGTGCCACTGCGCTTTTTTAGCATTGCAAGCGCCATCTCAAGCATACGCTCTACAGTGTCATCAATAACTTCGCGTGTTAGCTGTAGACTCGTCCCTTTCCATTCCAAATATTTCACATCAGCCCCAGAGGGTAAAGCTTCGGCGTGACCTATTGAAATTTCAATTGTACCCATTTCCTCAGCCTGCTCTTTGCTTAGCCCGGTATAAACTCGACTAGGCAGGTTAGAAAGTGACAAGCTATTTTTAAAGTCGCTATCAATCTGAAACATTTCAATATTGAGATAAGCCAAGTCAATCATGGGCGGTTTTGAATACAATTCCCCACCGCTCAGGCGCTTTCCAAAGAAAAGAATGACAGGCACAAAGTCTATAATCGAGCCTTGCGAATTTACTATCTCGCCCTCGTCTAAAAGCTTTGTTTCGCCACCGCTGATAACTTCCGTTATCTTGTAATAGCCTGGAAAAAGTTCAATGTACTTTCTAACCTCTTGGCTGGAATCCGCGCCCGTAGAAGTGCGCTTCTTGAAAACCATCTTGATATATGAAAGCCTGCTCGCGCTGTCCTCGGAAAATTTCCAGTCGATAATGCTTGAGGCTGAAATCAAATGGAAAACAGGCTGGCGTGATGCTATCTCGCCTTTTGGAAAATCGACCCATATCGCGCCGTGACCGTCAAAGCATTTTTTCAATGACTGCGCGATAAAATTAGTTAAACCCGATCCTTCTCCATCCATATTCTCAAAGAACGCCTCTTCTGATCCTGTGAAGTTTTCAATCTGCGCCTCTTTGCGCGTAGCGATACCGATGAAACTGTCCTCTGCCCTCTCGTAGATGTTATAGAGAAAAGAGCGTGCAACGCGCCTCTGGTATCCAATCTGCCCCTCTTTTTCAAATCTAGGTAGGTAAATATCATGCTTGTCGCGTAGCCTTCTTGTCCCTTGGCGCAAATCCTCAATCATTTCGATTTCTTTTATCATATCTTGGAAATCGGGATGCGTCTTTTGCATCATATCGGGAGACGCTAAAGAACGCGCACCCATCGAACCAATGTCACCACTTCTTTCAATTAAATGTCCGTCATTCGTAACGGCTCCGCGTCCTGCATTATTCATAAAACAACCTACCTATGAGAATATCCTATATTCTAACAAATTTAATTTCTTGCCCACTTGAACTGAGTATGAACGCTACCCTTCACTGGATATTGAACGGCGCTATAGTATCCGATGGCAGTCCCGATGTGTTGCCAGCGCGCGTCCTCTTCTTGGTACGTGCTACCCTCTTTTAACTTCGTCATAGCTAAAGACTTGTCTGCCATCGGCGCGGTTTCAGGATTGACAAAAAGCCTTCTAACGCCTTCGGCATCACATAACCTGGCGCGCAAGCTGTTCTGCCTGTCTTTGATTGCGCCGTTGGTCGTCGGCACGCGGTTTGTAACTCTAAAACCCTCGTCACGTAACATTTTCTCTATCAATTCAAAATCAGAAGTGTGACCATGCTTCGCGCCTACATTCCCGCGAACGTCACCGCACAACTCAACCATTCCGCGATAGCCTTTATATCGCTCGATAAACTCAAGAGCAGAGTTTTTAGCCACTGCACTGTCGAGTACAATCTCATCAATGATGTAATCCTTGTATCCACCGCCGTCCTTTTGTTTGTAGCGTTGGATTATCGCGCTTGAAAGAGGCGTAAAGTTCTGGTCGTGCGTCCATATTAAGTTTGAGCAATTTTCGTTATATCGTCGCGTTGTGTGGTTTCCTGTCGGAGTTGGGTTGTAGTCGGGATAGACAAATGAGCCAGGGAAAATAGAGCCGATGCGATTGAGAATAAAGACGTTAACCCACTCCATAGATTTTTTTGAAAGTTGGCGGAAGTAATAGTCATAGCCACCGTCTAAGTTCTCGATGTTTTCTGCATCAGGGTTCGGCTTGTAGCTTTTGTCTACCTGCCTGATTAGCGCGGGCGGTTGAATGAAAAAGCCCCAACTCTCTGCCGTACCGTCTTGAAGGTTGATAGTCGGCGGTGCTTTCTCCGCTTCGTACCACCACGAATCGAAATCAGGCGGGTTCGTGTCCATAATAATACCGCGCCAAGTCGGCCCGCCGTCACGCATCGAAGGGTATCGACCGGGCCGCTGTGTCGCTACGTCAATGATGTGCTCTGGAACTTCCGATGCTTCATTGATCCAGATGAAAGTCATTTCAAGCGACTTAAACTTTTTAATATCTTTCTCTTTGTCTGCACTAACGAAGAAAATTTCCAATTCAACAGTCGTCTTGTCAGGTAGGCGAAGAGTCGTTACCGCTTCAATCGGTGAATTGTATTTGATTTTCGTTATATCACCAAACCAATCCATATACGTTTTTATGGTCGTAGATTTCAACTCTGGATAAGTCGAGCGAATAACAACCGCGCGCGTCTTTCTTATCCCTTTGTCGTTCGGCTTTTGTCTGCAAGCTCGCCCGAATAACTCCCAGCACATACCCACAGACTTGCCCGATCCAACAGGCCCACGCACACAACGAATGAAGCTGTCATCTGCGTGGAACGCTGAAAGTGTCGGGCTTGCTTTATAGGATATTACTGCCACTTCGTTTTCGAACTCCAAAACGCCGCGCTCATCTTCCCTTTCTTGATATTCTGAGCATGGCGCGCCTTGAAGCTTGCGCGCCTGTTCTTGTCCGCTTCGCTCTCACCCTTTTTAGGTGGGCTACCTTTAACGCCCTGCTGACCGAATCGAATGAGCTTGTACTTGTCACCCTCTTTCGCCATTACAACGTGCGACTTCTTGGGATGGTTTGGAGTGCGCTTCGGTTTATTCACGCCATCAAGCCCGTTCTTTTTCATTTGCGTTTTCACGCGCTCTGGAACTTTAGCCATTATTCAAGCACCCCAAAAACTTCGGCGTTTATCTTCGCGTTTCCTGAACTTTGAATACACTGTAAATCAATGTCAGATTTTGCAGGCGCTATGATCGGAATCATTTTAGTAGAAGCAAGTCCACGAGTTTTAAAAATAATATCTCGAAACTCAGGCATAAATACCTTTCCAAACTCGCGAATATACAGAATGCACTCAGCTTCATTTGTATCGTCAGATGATAAAAATATATCGTAAATAATGAATTTTTTCCCTGCTGGAACTGTATAGACAGCTTTTGAACTTTTTTGATCCAGTGCATCAAGTAAAGCTAAAACTTCTGTAGTATTTTGAGCCACTCCGCTTGACCACGACGCGCCCTCGATTGCTATTGAAATATCGCCGTCAAATTCTGTATCTGTAGCGTTCTCGGCGCTGTTAATTCGCAAAAACTCTACTGTGCTCGTTACAATTGAATTACCTGAAACGGTCACATTCTCAGAAGTTACAGCGTAGCTTGAATCAAGCCCGGTTATCGTAATTGTAACCGCGTCCGAATTGTCAGAACTTGAAAGTTCGACAAGTGTAGCGGTATCGAGCCAATTGTACTCACCGCCCTGGCTCCAGATTGTTTCGGTTGTAGAAGTAGTGCGATTGATACCGTGAAGGTGAATTAAGCTTTTCTTTGAGCCGTAACTTCCTTTCGCTATCTCGTGAATGTAATCATTCGATGGCGCTGAGAAGTCGATTGTTGAAAAAATGATGAATAGAAAAATGTTTCGCACGATTTGCATGACTTAACCTTTCTTGAAGTGAAAACAAAGTTAATTCTATCACAACGAAAAAAACCGTTGATTTGCAAAAGCTGGTTCAACGGCTAAAACCTCTGTGCAGTCAACAAACGATTGTTGGTGACTCAAGATAATGAAAAAAGCCCCGGCTGGAAAACATAACCGAGGCTTTTAGACGAAAGGAATGAAAAACGTGCTTTTAGTATAACATAGTTTTAGTTACTCGTCGTTTTTGTTGTCGTTGTTGTTGTTTTTCAAGTTACTGAAAAAATCCGCGTCGATGTTTATTTGCGTGCCAGAGTCGTTTTCGATCTTGTCTGTTTGACCTAGCCATTGTTTGCCGAGCCAGATCAGAAGTGAAGTATTACCAGAAAGCGCCTGTTCAAACTGCTTTCGGCGCAATGAAATTTTCCCCTTGGCGCTATTTTTTTTATACCATTCCGAAAAATTGCAGTCAAATTCTCTCTTGATTGCTGAGTTCAAAGTGTCATAATCAACTTCCAGGAATGAAGCTATTTCTTCACCTGTGCAATGAAGCGAGGCGAGCTTTTCAGCCTGGCTCCAATCTATAACTTTTCTTGGTCTGCCGACTTTACGCTTCACTTAAAACCGCCTTTTTCCCTGTAAAATCCTCCCATCGCTTTACAATCACATCACAATAAATTGGATCAAGCTCCATTCCATAGCAAGTTCTCCCTGTTTTTTCACAGGCGATTAGTGTGGAACCTGAGCCGAGAAATAAATCAAGGCAGTTTTCAGCCTTATGATTTCCTATTGCCCTTTCTGCTAGTGCTGTGGGTTTTTGCGTAGGATGGTAATCATTTTTAGAGTCCCTCTTTATTTCCCAGACAGTGGCTTCATTAGTAGGGCCACACCATTTTAGAGTTTTGCCTTTTGGTTTCCAATATAAGCAGGGTTCATGTCTTTGTTTATATTGAGCGTTCATTGCCGCATATTTTGCATTTGTCTTGTGCCAAATAATGAGCGCGTGTATTTCACCAAATTCATAAACAGCACTATACAAGGCAAGTGGCTTAGAGTCGGCATACCAAGTATAGATGGGGCCATCACAAAATTGACATATAACCGGAACTACTCTTGAATAAATGTCTTCAGTAGCGTCATTCTTTAGTTTTTCCCTTTTTCTTTTAATATTTACATCACCCGAATGGAAATGACCACCTTCATAACTTACCCCATAAGGCGGGTCAGTAAAAACCATATCAGCCTTTTTACCATCCATCAACTTTGCCACCTGCTCCGCATCTGTGCTATCCCCACACATAACCCTATGATTACCGAGTAGCCAAATATCACCCAGCTTAGTTTTCGGCTCTTCGGGTGCTTCTGGGACTTCGTCCTCATCGGTCAAGCCCTCAATCGGCTCGCTCGCAATTTCATCAGCGTCAAAACCAGTCAACTCTAAATCAAAATCAAGCCCTTGCAACTCTTCAAGCTCCAGACTAACTAATTCCATATCAAACTCGGATAAATCTTGAAGTCTATTGTCCGCTAGTCGGTAGGCTTTAACCTGCGCCTCACTTAAATCATCGGCAACAATCACAGGCACTTTTTCAAGACCTAATTTTTCAGCCGCTAGGCAACGTCCATGCCCTGCGATTATGGACATATCCTTGTCTACGATTACGGGGTTTTTAAAACCGAACTCTCTTATACTTGAAGCGATTTTTTTAACCTGATCCTCTGAATGCTTACGTTGATTCCTAGCATACGGTATCAAATCCTTCAACGGTTTTTCTTTAATTTGCATCAAGTCCTTCTCTTCTTACCGGGTCGCTTTGGCTTCTTGTATCCGCTCGCATGGATCGCCCTGGCTTGCTTCGTTGCTTCTGAGCGCGTCTTGTAGACTTTACCGCGTGAACCGTAACGAAACCCGCCTTTAACTTTTTGAATCGGCATAGTAGTAATAATAAAACAGGCCCGAAAAGTGCGCTTGGATCAGAGGCGTTCGGGCGATTGTTTTACTTCTTCTTTGCCATGTTGTTATGTGCAGGCTTAATACTTTCAGCCTTCAGCTTTTTCGCCATCGACTTACCTGCCATTGATGCCTTGATATGCGTTGGCTCATTTCCGTGGTTTTTTTTCATCTTCATTTTCTTCTTCTCCTGAATCCAAAATGTATTTGTCACCTTTTGGCGTGCTTACTAGCTTATACTTTTCGCCATCGTAAATATTGACGACTCGTTTTTCTGGTGATTTCAATTTTTCACTCATTGTATCCCTTTCAATTTTAACACAATTCAAATACTGAAATACTGCTAGTCTAAATTCCCGTTATTTGAATTTTTCTTCTTTAGTAAAATAGTCACAATGATAACCAAGGCAATCGGCCACAAACTTAATAAATCTTCCATCGTCTACGCTCCTTTTTAATATTTGAACTCTTCTATTCTATCAGATGCGATTAAACGATAACTTTTAGCTTGCTCAGGCATCGAAAGTAGTGCAATGGCGCATGATCGTCAACCCTCTCAAACCAGAAGTTTTTTAGCGGGTTTCGCGTGATGCGCCTGTACTTTGTTGTAGTGTATGCCTTTTCGGGCACGTTGTTTACGTTAATCCAGAATAGCCTCCCTATTCGCTGATAGTCATAGAAAAACGGCAAACCTGTCGGCACGTCTGTAACTTCGTCTTTCTCAAGCATAAAGTTGTATATCTTTTTCGCTATGTGACCTGCCTGCAATCTGCAAGCGTGTCCGTGTGTTGTAATCATCGGCGCGCCGAAAGAGTACACCTTTTCCACTTCTATATCGTGCCTTATTTCCAGGTGATACGCCAAGATTTGAGCAATCGCACCGCCCGCGCTGTGCCCTGTGATGTATAGTCGTCTTGAAGTTACTATATCCCAATCAATAAGAAAGTCAGCCATTTTAGAAGCGATGCGGTTAAACCCTGCGTGAAATTTGAACGGTTCCAAGCCCTCGGACGTTTTCCATATCATCCCATCATGCAGGGCAGTTTTCAGGTCGTTCGTGCCCTGGACGACTATTACAATATCGCCCCACATATTTAAAATGGCAAATTCTACGCCGTGAACTTTTCCAGTTCCCATTATCATGTGTGCGTGTTGCTTTCTGAAAAACTCCATTGCATAGATATTAGTGCAAAGCATCGAAAAGTTTTGAGCGCGCACTCTGATTTCGTCTGTTCCTGTTTCGTCAATTTTTTTCATTTTCCAAACTCCTAAAACGGTAAATTTTTCTGACCATAGCAAGCCGTATTATACCCACAATACATGCACT
>Ga0208427_1000537_pt1 | contig 16372 bp, 22 predicted proteins | sample DEB08_DNA_FD_184532 | JGI IMG/M metagenome (GOLD analysis project Ga0208427, IMG submission 184532) | Aqueous microbial communities from the Delaware River and Bay under freshwater to marine salinity gradient to study organic matter... | ecosystem: Environmental > Aquatic > Marine > Coastal ...
CTTCCCCCTTGCCACATATATAATGTGATGTAGAATAAAGCTTAGGAGTCCCCAGGGCCGAGAAAAAATTACAATGTATTTTCATTTGAGTCCCCAGCAGAAAGATCTGTTAAAAGACACGGTCAGATTAATGAAGCATTCTGACTATCACCGGAATATGTCGATAGAAAAAATGCGGAACTATATCCTTGGACCTTTGATCCACGGTAAGTTGTTGGTTGCTCGAGATGATAATGGCGAGCCTTTTGCGTTTTGTACTTATGCTTTTCTGTCCCCGGACCGCGAATCTCGGTACATGGATGAACCATCGTGTTTAGAAATTAGTGATTTTGAATCTGAAGATGGTACCCTATGGTGCATAGACTTTGCTGCTCCTTATGGGGGCTGTCGATTTATTATCCGGGGGATGCGTGAGTTCTTTGAACAGACATATGGTGAAGGCACCAAAGCTCGTATTTTCCGGACTCGTAAGAACCGCTATGGCTGGATGATCTCATGAGACTGAACCCCTTATACCCTTCTGACAACCCAATGGAAAAACTTCTTTACTGCTTTGGTAGTGGGGATGATGGTGGAGCTGATGATGGCGATACCGGAGATACGGGTGTTTCTGCGTCGGTTGCTGCAGGTGGTCGAGGTTGGGGTCCAAGCCGTGGTGAAGGTGACAATGACCAGAGCAGTAATGACTCGCAAGACCGTCGTGTTGATTCGCGCGGCAACACGACCAATTTTAATATCGACCGTAGCCAACCTTCTGTTACTGCGGACGTTAACGGCGTAACCCGTACTGTTTACGGCTCGCAAGCCAACTTAGACAAAGCAGTTGCTGGTGGTGATATCAACCCGGTCGCAAATGTACAAAACAACTATACACCTGGAACGGATGCCGCAGCCTCTGCCTTCAACGCGGCGGTTGGTCAACAAGCTCCTGCTGCCGCCGGTCCAGCTCTTAGTGGGTCTGCCGGTGATTTTGAAGGTGTATCGTTTGCATCAACACCAATTACCTCACAAGCCGCCGCTGGTCCAGCGTTAGCTGGAGGCTATTCCCCAGTTGTGCGGGCCATGTCTCCGTTTGAAAGAACATTGGCGGCGGCCTCACGTCCTCCGACAGCCGACGAACAGCTCGCAGATTTAGCAAGAACGAATAGAGGGGCGGCGTTACAGCAGTATCTTGACGTTAACCCGAACCAATCCTTGTCTTATGCGAACACTTATTTAAACGCATTAATTAGCGCGGACAATAGGGCTGCAATTCCTAGTTCTCCGGAATTTGATCAGCGGTTTTATTCCCCGGTTGATTCAGTCAATATTTTTGATCAGTTCGAGCAGCCATTAGATGCGAACAACCCGCCCACGGCCCGCGATCCTTCCCGTCCCATGACCGAAATCCGAGCAGCGACGCCCGCGGAGCAGATCACTACCGAAGCGCGCGCCGCGGCCAATCAAGTACTTGGCCCAGACCGTACTCGTCCAACTGCCGCGGAAGTTGCCGCCGCGGAGCAGCGTTTGACTGCTCGTACTCCGGGGTTACAGGAAGCGATTGCTGGCGGGATTATGCCTGCGAACATTGAAGGCATGTACGGTATGCAGCCAACCACGACAGAAGTGGATGCGTACAATCAAGCGATCAATGAACAGATCGCTGCCCAGTTAGGTGTTGATTCGTATTCTCCGGGATCTTTCAATGCAATGAAAGAGGTTCAAGATCGTGCGCTTGCTGGTCAATATAACGTAGTCGGATTACCGGGTGCCGAGATCCCAGGTGCAACGCGCCCGATGGATTTTTCAGACATTGAGGCGATGGATCTAGCGGATCAAGGCATTATAGCCGCGGTCCAAGCAGCGAAAGAAGTGGAGTTAGAGACTGGTGTTCCAGCTCAAGAGGTTGCGGGGATCGTAGGGTTAACCGGTCCAGCGGTCTCGACCAGTCGGACACCGCAAGAGATGGCATTAACAGGATCACAGACTTTTGATGCTCGGCCCGCGGACCAAGCAACTCCTGTAGATGTCGCGAGATTCACAGATCCATTGACGGGTGGTATCAGTGATACGCCAACCTTAATGTCGGACATTATGGATTATTATGATGAACGTGGCTCCTATGCTCAGATCATGAATACATTAGGGGATGACGCTTACAGATCAAGGGCGGAGGACGGTAGTCTGACTCCGGGCGTAGATTATGAAATAGAAGATTCTCGAGAGAATGTCCCTGGTCGTGCCGCGTTAAATGACATCGACCGTGCGATTGCGGAAGAGGAAGCTTTCCGCGCGGCCCAACAAACAGAACCAGAACCTGGGGCGGCTGATTTAAGAGAAGTTTTAGGCCGACAAGACATTTTTGCTTCTCCTTTAGGATTTGATGAAACTGATTTGGCAACAATGCCAGATGAGTCAGTTGGTATCCGAGGTATTAGGGCAGATAATTTAGAAAGAGCGGCACAAGCTCAAAGAGCGATTGATTTTGAGCCAAACCCCGCGACTCCCGGTGCAACAATGATATTAGGTGCAATTAACTCTATAGACAGTTTACTTGGCGGCAATCAAGCACAAAAAATGATGGATGTTGCAGCAAGAAAAGGTGGACAGTTTGTTAATTTACCTGGAGCGGACAATGTAAGAGTTGGAGCAATTGGTCCCTCTCTTAATCCTTTCTCTAATGATCTTGTTTATGTTGGGGACCCTGCTGGTTTTGCAGAGGCTAAAAAAATTGCTGATGAAAAAGGCCTTAATTTAACTACAGGCGCGGGAACTCAAGATCCTATTTCTGGTATGCGTGAAGGGGATCCCGGAGTTGATTACTCGAGACAAGGGTTGATGGACACTGGTGACGGAGGCGACGGAGGAACACCACCAATTCTACCTCCGATTGAAGAACCGCCTGCAGAAGCTCCACCAGAAGAGTATCAGGGCCGTGATGTGGTTAAGCCGTATCAGTACCAGCCGCGTGGACCGCTAACTTATGCGTACACGGGGCTTCCAAGTCTGGCTCCAACGCGGTTAAGACCAAGTTATACTGCAAGAAAGACGTTTTCACCGCTCTTTCCGGTTAGCTAATGGACTCAGCAGCACTTGAAGCCCTCCCAGAGGAGGTGCTGAAGGAAATATTGGAACTGAAAGAGGCGTCTATACGCCTCGAAATGCGAGAAAAAGCACAAGATCAGTTCATGCCTTTCGTTCATCACGTCTACGACGGCTTCATCGAGGGCCGTCATCACAGGATAATTGCGGAAAAATTAGAAAGAATCGCAAAAGGTGAGCTAAAACGATTAATTGTCAACATGCCACCGCGGCATTCTAAGTCAGAATTCGCATCCTACCTGATGCCTGCATGGTTTTTGGGCCGAAATCCGAAGTTAAAGATCATTCAGGCGACGCACAACACCGAACTGGCCGTTCGTTTTGGCCGTAAAGTGCGTGATTTGATGGGAAGTGACACATATCGTGATGTTTTCCCAAACACAATGTTAAAAAGTGATGATAAAGCAGCCGGAAGATGGGGAACTGCCGCTGGAGGCGAATATTTTGCCGCTGGTGTGGGTGCCGCGGTCACAGGTCGTGGTGCTGACCTGTTTATTATTGACGATCCGCACTCGGAACAGGACGCATTGAGCGAAACCGCGTTCGATCACGCATATGAATGGTACACATCTGGTCCTCGACAGCGTTTGCAACCGGGCGGAGCCATCATTGTGGTCATGACTCGGTGGGGAACTAAGGATTTGACCGGTCGTTTGCTCAAAGCACAGGGCGAAGACGTGATGTCGGATGAGTGGGAAGTAGTCGAATTTCCCGCAATCATGCCATCGGACGAGCCATTATGGTCTGAGTTCTGGAATAAAGACGATTTATTGAAAGTCAAAGCTGCGCTACCGCTTGCGAAGTGGAATGCACAGTGGCAACAGCAGCCGACAGCGTCGGAAGGTGCAATTGTTAAGAAGGAGTGGTGGCGTGTTTGGGAAAAAGAAGATATTCCGCCGGTTAAGTATGTCATGCAGAGCTATGATACTGCGTTCTCGAAGAAAGAGACGGCAGATTACTCAGCAATTACGACGTGGGGAGTCTTTGAGCCAGAAGAAGGTGGCGGAGACCACATTATCCTCTTGGATGCGCGGAAAGGACGATGGAACTTCCCAGAATTGAAAGAAATTGCGCTCGAGGAGCATGATTATTGGGAACCAGACATGGTTTTGATCGAAGCCAAGGCCACAGGTACGCCTTTAACGGATGAATTACGCAGGACAGGTATCCCTGTATTGAATTATACTCCTTCCAAAGGCCGTGATAAGGTAACCCGGATGCATACTGTCGCACCTTTGTTTGAAGCGGGTATGGTTTGGGCACCGGAAAAGTCTTTTGCTGACGAAGTCATTGAAGAATGCGCTGCATTTCCAATGGGAGACTACGATGACCTTGTTGATAGCATGACAATGGCGTTAATTCGCTTCCGTCAGGGTGGATTTATCACACTTGCTGGCGAAGAAGACGATGATTCGTTACATATACCGCAAATGCGAGAATATTACTGATGGCACGGAAAAGACAGAACTACACACAAGGCGGTGAGCGCGTCGGACGGTCTAAAATGGTCGTTGGCGGTAAGGTTATGATGCCAGACGGTACAAAAGGTACTGTCCGGAATGTTTTTGGGCCTCCAAAAAGCCGTCGAGCAGTGATTGTTAGTGAAGGTGGTCAATCTTACAACATGCGGGTGGCAGATTTAACGCCGACTTCGGGTAGGCCTACGCAACACAGTGCCGCACCAGTTTCAGGTCAGTTAAGTGAAGCAGTTGCACGGGGACAGGCCCCAGATTCAAGTGGCAAGCACCGCGCACCGATGCCTGAGCGAGTATTGAACAAGTTAAAAGGTTTGGGTGTTATTGGTGGAGGAGCTAACGAAGGTGTCGTTGACCCAAGCTTTGAGCCAGACCTAGTAAATGTAACGAATAAGCGTCCGGGGAGCGATGGTAACTATCGCAACGGCGGTTTTGTTCGTGTGAGACGTAAAAGTTCGTTTAAGGGAGTATTTTAATGTCAATTCCTCCGAATCAGATGCAGGGCATGATTGACAGTGCAATCGAAGCTGTCCCTGGAATGGAAATTGATGTACCTGAGCCTGAAGAGTTTGAGGGTGGTGCAGAAGTTATGGATGATGGCGCAGGTGGCGCGATTATTCAGGCGCTCATGGGGACGGAAGGAGCCGAAGTTGTCACAGAAGAATACGACCATAATGCCAACCTTGCTGAAATTCTTGATGAATCAATCTTGGGTGAAATATCGAGCGACCTTCGAGCAAAAGTCGAAGACGATCAAGATTCAAGAAACGAGTGGCAAGAAGCCTACACTCAGGGTCTCGACTTGCTCGGAGTCAAAACGCAAGAGCGTAGCCAACCCTTTCAAGGGGCATCAGGAGTAACACACCCAATTATTTCTGAGTCTGTTACACAGTTTCAGGCACAAGCTTACAAAGAATTACTACCGGCAGGAGGCCCGGTACGCACCAACATTATTGGTGCTAAGTCCCCTGAAGTTGAAGCGCAGGCAGGACGCGTTAAAGATTTCATGAACTACATGATCACAGAAGTGATGGAAGAATATGATCCAGATACGGATCAGATGTTGTTCTATTTGCCTTTGTGCGGATCTACCTTTAAGAAGGTTTACTATGACGAGACAAGACAGAGACCGGTTTCTCGATTTGTGCCTGCCGAAGACTTGGTTGTCCCCTACACGACGACTGATCTTGCAACTTCATCGCGTATTACGCATGTGCTCCACATGGATGAAAATCAAATTCGCAAGTTACAGGTTGCTGGTGTCTACAGAGATGTTGATATTCAAACTGGGTATGACGAGGAAGATAACGAGGTTACGGATAAGATTCGTGAGCTTCAGGGGATAGAAAAATCTGAGCAGACAGATGATGTCCTGACTATTCTTGAAATACACACAGATTTAGATATTGAAGGCTTTGAAGACTTAGATCAAAATGACGAGCCCACGGGGATCAAACTCCCGTACATTGTCACCATTGACCAAGGGTCTGGTGAAGTGCTGTCAATCCGCAGGAACTATGAAGAAGGCGATCCACTAAAGCGCAAGCAACAGTATTTCGTGCATTATAAGTTCTTGCCTGGGTTAGGGTTTTATGGGTTCGGCTTGATCCACATGATTGGAGGGCTGGGCAAAGCAGCCACTTCAATTTTGAGGCAGTTGATCGATGCGGGCACGTTATCCAACCTACCAGCCGGATTCAAGGCGCGGGGTATCCGCGTTCGTAACGACGATGAGCCAATTGCCCCCGGTGAATTCAGGGACATTGATGCTCCTGGCGGTGACATACGGAATTCAATTATCCCACTCCCATACAAAGAGCCGTCCGCAACGCTTGGGCAGCTTCTGGGCGTTCTTATTGAATCTGGGCGCAGATTTGTTTCGATTGCTGATCAACAGCAAGCAACGCCGGGTTCACAACAACAGCCAGTAGGAACGACAGTCGCGCTACTTGAGCGTGGCATGAAAGTCATGAGTGCGATCCATAAGCGGTTGCACTATGCACAGAAAAACGAGTTCCGGTTACTTGCTGGCATTATCCGCGATTATATGCCACCTGTTTACCCGTATATGGTTGCGGGTGGTGATGGTCAGATTATGCAATCGGACTTCGACAATCGGATTGATGTTGTCCCCGTCTCTGATCCCAACATTTTTTCAATGGCACAGCGTGTCACACTGGCACAGACTCAGTTGCAGTTAGCGCAGTCGAACCCAGAAATGCACAATCTACACGCCGCGTACAAGCGTATGTACCAAGCGTTAGAAGTACAGAACATTGAAGAAATTTTGCCACCGCCACCGCAGCCACAGCCCACTGATCCGGCAATTGAAAACGCTCGTGGGTTAAGCGGCCAGCTCTTACAGGCGTTTCCTGAACAGGATCATGACGCACATATCATGGCTCACGTTGTCCTCATGCAAACACCCCTTGTACAGGCTTCTCCGCAAGCTTACGGCATGTTTTTGGCGCATATCCAAGAGCACATTGCATTTAAGGCTCGCACAATGGTGGAAGAAGAGATTAAGCAGGCAACACTTGAGTTACAGGGTGCAGCTCAAATGGGCGCAATTGATCCCCGTATGGCTCAAATTCAACCTCAGATTCCGCCTGAGCAGATTGAAACCCGCGTAGCACAGGTTCAGGCTGAATTGCTTGCTCAAGTCATGCAACAAATCAACCCGCAACAGCAGGGTGAACAAGACCCATTAGTTGCAATACGTCAACAAGAGCTTGCAATTAAAGCAGCCGATGTAGAGCGCAGGTCTAAAGTAGATCAAGCCAATCTAGAAATTGAGCGACAAAAAATGATGCAGCGAGCTGCGACAGATGCTGCTAGAATTGAATCTCAAGAAGAAATCGCGGAAAACCGCAATGACGTAAACATGGAGCGCATTGCCATGCAGAGAGAGAATATGATGAGACGTAATACTACATAGGAGATGCTGCGATGCTCTTTGAGGCCATTGCTGCAGTTAAAATTGCAAATGAAGCGATTGGGGCCGTCAAAGAACTTTGCGGGCACATCCAGTCCGTTGGCGAGATGGGCCCTCATCTCGTCAAACTCTCAGATGCAAAAGAACAGTTAGAAAAAGACGCCCAAGATGGAGACATGTCGGCGTTTTTTGAACTCGAACGCATCCGTAATCATGAAGCTGAAATAAAGCAACTTTTCATCTACCAAGGCCGTGCCGGTCTTTGGGATGATTATCAAAAATTCATGGCTAACCGGAAAGAACTCAAGCGGAAAGCAATAGAACGTGAAAAGGCTCGTGTACTGGCTAAGAAAAAAGCCATTAAGAGAGCACTTTTGTATAGTGCTGTTGGCGTTTTTACTCTCGGTATGTTGGGCGGGGCCGTGGCCTTTTTACTTTGGCTTATTAGTCTTAAAAACGGGCAATGAATGAGCGACCTGTTTATCAGTCCTTTTCATCCTGCTTGGAGGAAGCCCGACGTTGTGTCTCCCTTAACACCTGCCCAGGCAAGTTCAAAGGAGCATCCATCTATAGACTGGCAGAAGCCCTCGAACGGATCGAAACCAGACTTAATCGTATACGACAGGCTCGCAAGAGTCAGGGAGTATAGACATGATCACATGGGTACTATTTGTTTTATTATTGGAAACTGAACGGTATTATGTAATGCCGCAAGGTCATTACATGACGATGGAAGAGTGTTTTGAGGCGCGGGAAGCTGTAATGCAATCTGCACCACAACCAAAGATGAACTATGATGCAATTTGTGTTCAGACAAATCAAATCACAATGCAGTAACACTGGAGAAAACCATGATTGGTGTAATTGGTAAAATTCTTGGGTCAGAGAAAGTCATTAAGGCAGGGATTGATCTTATTGACGACATGCACACATCCACGGAAGAAGAGATAGCGGCTAAGTCAAAAGCCAAGATTGACCTGATGAATGCTTACGCTCCATTCAAGATTGCCCAACGATATTTGGCTTTGATGTTTGGTTTGACTTTTATTGGAAGCTACTTTCTGGTTCTTGGCATGACATTGTCCGGACAGGGGGATTCCGATGCAGTGACAAAAGTTATGGAGCAGTTTAGTATTAACTACGCGATGCTGATCATCTTAGGCTTTTACTTTGGTGGTGGTGCTGTTGAAGGTTTCTTGGACAAGAAAGGTAAGAAGTGATGCCGGGTAAGAAAAAACTTACAGATTTAACAGGTGATGGAAAGGTCACTAGAAAAGACTTTTTGAGAGGAGCTGGTGTTCCTGGGTTTAAAAAAGGCGGTAAGGTTACTAAAACCGAAAAAACTGCAGCGATGGAAGACGCATACACCGATCAAAAAGTTAAGTATGCCCGTGTTCCAATGGAGCCTGTATCAGGAAAAGAACCAGGCGCTCTGGAAGATGCGATGCGGTATGAACGTCGCCGTGAAGGTAAGACCGAAACTTATCGCGATGGCGGGATGGTTAAAGGTTACAGCAAGGGCGGCTGTGTTCAGTTGACCGGCAGAAAGTTTAGCGGAACATACTAATGTACAGCATCACGATCACAATGGGCGGTATGCCTGTTGATAAGATGGAAGAAAGCGAAGACGGAAAGAACTGCCCTGTTGCTACGCAAGATCCAGAAATCAACGAAGCGAATAAACAGGCGGCTGTAGAAGAAGCAAACTACCGTGATCCGCAGAACGATGGCGGTTTTCGTTTATCTGAAGTGTGCGGCAACTGTGAATATTACAACCAAACATCATCAATGATGGAGTGTATCGACGCGGAGGAAGAGTCCGAGGTTGGTTACTGCCAGCTCCTCAAGTTTGTTTGCCAAGCAACAAACACCTGTGATTCATGGGAAGAGGGCGGCCCTATCAAAGATGATGACGTCATGTACAACAAACAAGATATTTTATAATGGATGTTGTTCAATTCGCACAATCATTGTATAAAGTCCTACGAGAACGTGAATTCGATTTACGGGATCAATTGGCAAACGGTGTTGCTCAGAACTATGAGCAATATCGCAGTATGGTAGGTGAGCTTCAGGGTATTGCTACTGCCATCGACGAAATGAAAACCCTGCTGGAGAAAAGTGAAGACGATGTCGAAGACCTCCTTGCTAGTTCCGGAGCACGTCGCCGCTAGTTTAGCTGCTGAAGAGACTGCGAAAGAACCGAAGAAAGATGGACCATCACTCGAAAACGCCTATGTTGAAGAGTCGAACCGCGTCCTAGACCCCTCCCTCCTCGATAAATCATTAAAAGAAAGACTGCCAACTCCTACTGGATGGCGGATTCTTGTGATGCCTTATCAGGGTCAATCTACCACTGAAGGTGGGATATATATCCCAGATGAGATCCGGCAACGGGAACAACTGGCTACTGTTGTGGCTTACGTTCTTAAAATCGGGCCGTTGGCGTATAAAGATCCAGCTAAGTTTGGTGATTGCGAACCTTGGTGTAAAGAAGGTGAGTGGGTTTGTATTGGCCGCTATGCGGGTTCCCGATTCAAGATTGATGGCGGGGAAATCCGGATTATTAACGATGATGAAGTCATTGCGACGATTCTTGAACCAGGAGATGTGATGAATGTCTGACGAAGAAAAGAATGAAATCGAAGAAGTAGAGATTGATTTACCTGAGAGTGAGGAAACTGACTCCGGGGAAGCTGTTGAAACTGAAACCAAACAAGAAGCTCAAGCAGAGCCAGAGCAGTCTGGCGAAGAGCTTGAGAACTACAGCAAAAACGTCCAGAAACGTATCAAGAAGCTAACGGAGAAATATCGTCAGGAAGAACGTGACCGTGAAGAAGCTGTACGACTGGCGAAAGAACTTCGTGAAGAAAATGAAAAGCTAAAAACTCAGGTACAAGGTTCACAGCAAGCACATTTAACTGAGTATGGAGCACGTTTAGACAACCAACTGAATCTTGCTCGGCAGGCTTATCGAGACGCTCATGATCGTGGGGATGTTGACAAGCAGTTTGAAGCACAACAAATGATGAACCAAATTGCTATTGAGCAAGAGCGTTATCGTCTTGCTAAACAACAGCAAGAGCGTTTGCAAGTACAACGCGCCCCAGAACAGCAGGCCGCACCTGTACAACAACCTGTACAGCAAGAGCGTGCTCCAGAGCCCGATCCAAGGGCCCAGGACTGGGCATCAAAGAACGAGTGGTTTGGTCAGGACGAGGTCATGACGTATGCCGCTTTTGGAATTCATCGTAAACTTGTCGAAGAAGAAGGGTTTGATCCCACATCAGATGAGTACTACAATGAAATAGATCGCCGTATTGCGTCGGAATTTCCGCACAAGTTTGGTGGTCAAAAAGGGAGAAGTGGACAGGTCGCATCTGCTGACACTTCAGCATCTCGAAAACCTACAGGGCGCAGGAAAGTCAAGCTCAGTCCATCTCAGGTGGCGATAGCCAAGAAGCTTGGTGTCCCGCTTGAAGAATACGCTAAGTACGTTAAGGACTAAGGAGACTGACATGACAGAAACAAATCGCACACCACGCGCAGCAAAGAATCGCTCAACTGAAGAGCGCAGAAAACCTTGGGCCCCACCGAGTCGGTTGGAAGCCCCGGAAGCCCCAGAGGGCTATGTACATCGTTGGATTCGCACTTCGATGCGTAACGAAGAGGACACGATGAATGTCCATACAAAACTTCGTGAAGGATGGGAACCCGTCCGCGCTGAAGAGTATCCCGATTACAATTACCCCGTCATTGACGAGGGTAGGCACGCAGGAGTAATAGGTCAGGGAGGCTTAATGCTTTGCCGGATTCCTGCGGAAACAGCAAGAGAAAGATCCGAGTATTACGGGCTCCGGACCCGCGAGCAAATGACTGCTGTTGACCAAGACATGATGAAAGAACAACACCCTTCAATGCCGATGCATAGTGATAGGCAGAGTCGGGTTAGTTTTGGTGGTCGCAAAAGCGACAGTTGATAAATTTTACGAGGTAAAAACTCATGGCAAATTCTAATGGAGCCTTCGGACTGCGTCCGTATGGTATTTTAGGTTCAGCACCTAACTCCACTGGTTTGACCGAGTATCGTATCGCTTCAACGAACACAAACAAGATTTATAAGGGTATGGCAGTTATCCCGACCGCTGACGGCGTCATCGACGACCTTCAAGCAGCAACGGGCGGTACCGTATCTATCTTGGGCGTGTTTAACGGATGTGAGTACGTTAGCTCGACAACTGGTGAAACAGTGTTCTCTAACTACTGGCCTGGTGCTGGCGCGGATTCTAACTTCCCCGTCAAAGCCTTTGTATATGACAACCCTAATCAGTTGTTCACAATCGCTAGTTCTGGTAGCACCTCTTCCTTCGATACCGAAGCAGAGTATCGTGCGACAGTCTTTGCGAACGCACAGCTTGCAAACGGCAACAGCGGTGACGACACAACTGGTATTTCGTCAGCAACATTGAATATCTCAACAGCGAATACGACAGCAACATTCCCGCTTCGTATCGTTGGTATTATGGATCAGGCTGAAAACTCAGACTTTTCTGTAGATGGTATTCCAATGATTGTTCGTATCAACAACCACTTCAATGCTCCGAACGGCTCTATTGTTCAGGGTACTGTTAGTGTACTTGGCGTATAAGGAGACTAGATAATGGCTATTTCTCGCGCTCAATTAGCGAAAGAACTGGAGCCGGGTCTCAATGCCTTATTTGGCATGGAGTACGCTCGGTATGAAAATCAACACGCTGAGATCTACACTACTGAATCTTCTGACCGTGCGTTTGAAGAAGAAGTAATGTTGTCTGGCTTCGGCACAGCACCAACAAAGTCTGAAGGTTCATCCGTCAGCTTTGATGATGCACAAGAAGCATACACAGCACGTTACAACCACGAGACTATTGCTCTGGCATTCTCGATCACTGAAGAAGCAGTGGAAGACAATCTGTATGATCGTCTCTCTTCTCGCTACACTCGTGCTCTTGCCCGTTCAATGGCTCACACCAAGCAGGTTAAGGCCGCTTCTGTACTGAACAATGCGTTCACCGCAGGTGCTAGTGCTGGTGGTGACGGTAAGGCGCTTTGTGCGACTGACCACCCACTAACCAACGGCGGCACGTTCTCTAACGAGCCTTCAACTGCTGCAGACCTTAACGAAACTTCACTCGAAGACGCATTGATCAGCATCGCTGGTTTCGTCGATGAGCGTGGTTTGAAGGTTGCATTGCGTGGTACTAAGTTGATCATTCCACGTCAGCTTCAGTTCATCGCAGAGCGTCTGATGGTGTCTAACCTCCGCGTTGGCACAGCAGACAACGATGTTAACGCATTGCGTTCTATGGGTATGTTGCCTGACGGCTATGCTGTCAACGACTTCCTGACAGATCCAGATGCGTTCTTCATCATGACTGACGCACCTCGTGGATTCGTCCACTTCGAGCGTACTCCGCTGTCTACTAACATGGAAGCGGACTTCGACACAGGTAACATGCGCTTCAAGGCGCGTGAGCGTTACAGCTTCGGATTCTCGGATCCACGCGCTGTATTCGGTTCACCTGGTGCCGCGTAAGTAGCTTTTAAGCTACAACAAAAAAGGGGGCTTGCGCCCCCTTTTTTTATATGTTTTAGTTAAGACTGTTGAGTTCCCCTCATTACTCAACAGGTTACTTCTGACTATCTACTCCTCGGGGCGCTATGCGCCCTTCTTTTTTATATGTATACTTCACATAGGGAATCACAGTAGCTTGTTAGACAGGACATTCCCCCTGACGTTGCACAGACTAACAGGCGAAACCTTGTGCAAGAGGTAAAGACACATGGCTTCAACTACTTTTTCAGGTCCAGTAACTTCAACTGCTGGTTTTGTTGGCTCGGTTACAGGGTCAATCACCCTGACTTCAACTGTTACAGCTTCTCTCCCAGCAGCGGCGGATAACACAGGCGCTTTGTACGTCATCACTGATAACGGTGTTGGTAACGACGAGTTTGCTTTGGTTGTAAGCGACGGATCAGCTTGGGTTAAAGTTACCACAACTGCACTCACCTAAGAGGAGATAGCTCATGGCTGGATCAGACGTAAAGGCTAAATTCATCGACGCGGACACCAATGCCGCCGATGCCGCAAGCGTTTGTACCGCAGAGAATCTTTCTGGTGGTGGTGAACAAGCTATTCCAATTGATGGAACAGATGCTTCGGGCGGAGTGGCTACTTTCACCGCTGCCCGCAAGATTACTGTGACAGCAGCAGGTGCTGACGGTGACCGCACGGTCACCGTAACAGGCACAGATGTTAATGGAACAGCTCAGACAGAAAGTATCGGTGTGACAGGATCAGGTGTATCGACGGGGACCTTGTACTTCCGTACGGTAACTGCAGTCACTGTTGATGACGATACTGTCAGCACTCTTTCTGTCGGCATGTCTAACGATGCTTTGGACGTTATTTTCGCAGAACGCGCCCGTTTAAAGGGTGCATTCATTGTGAACTCAGCGACTGCAGGCACTGTTTCATTCACCAATGGAAGCGCGACAGGTACAGAGAAACTCAAGTTAGGGACCGTTGCTTCAGCGACTGCAGAACGCGATGTCACCATTCCAGGTGAAGGCGTTATTTTCGAGAATGGGTGTTATTTCCCATACACCGCTGGAACAACAGTGTTTACTAACCTAACAGCGTTTCACGCATAGGTAATCAAATGGCCGTTTACGACATACGCTCCATCAGCCAAGTCGGAACATCGGAGCCATTTGAACTGCAATTGTCCCGGGGTCAAATCCCGGGGCACCTTTTTGTTCATAAGTTTGGTTACAATCCCGACATTGGTACAGACACGGAGACAGTATGGTCCCAAGGCGGACTGTATGTTTATCCAACCACCGCGTCTACGATGTATATATCAAGCAGTTCAATCAATGATACCTCGGATGGCACAGGTGCAAGGACCGCAACAGTTTCAGGATTAGATGCCGACTTTAAACCGATAACTGTAACTGTTCCTTTAAATGGTCAGGCAGGTGTACAACTTAACGGTGCTTTAAATTGGTACAGAGTTAATCGTATAGTCGTAAATACAGCAGGTTCTGGCGGGGCAAACGCTGGGGTTTTATATGTAGGAACAGAAGCCGCTCCTGTAGGCGGAGTCCCTACAAATAAGTATGCAACGGTGGCTATTGGTGATAATCAAACCTTAATGTGTATTTGGACAGTGCCTTTTGGTTATACAGCCTATTTACATCAAAAGGACGTATCTTCATCTTCTTCCGCCGGTAAGTTTGCTATTTTTAGTTTACTAGCCAGACCAAAAGACGGTGTTTTTAACATCAAAGACAGAGTGCTTTTGGCTAACAACAGCACGGCTATTTCTTACTGGAATCCTATCCCTTTTTACGAGTGCACGGACATTGAAGTTAGGGCGCAGGCCGATTCCGCTGGAGGATCTATTACCTGTTCCGCTACTCTTGATCTCACCTACATTCAGAATTCAGGACCCTTGTAATGGCTAAGATTGACAAGTCCAAAATGAAATGCAACACGCCAAAGCGTCAGGTTTCTGGTGGCAAAAAATTTGTTGTTAAGGCGTGTGAAAACGGCAAAGAAAAGATTGTCCGTTTTGGCGATGCTAACATGAAGATTCGTAAGTCTAACCCCAAAGCGCGTAAGTCTTTCCGCGCTCGGCACGGCTGCGATAAAGGGACCTTGAGTAAGCTCAAGGCAAAGTACTGGTCATGCAAAAAGTGGTAGAAGGACAAATTGTTTTGAAACACGAAGAAATTGAGGATGAAATCCACGTCATCCACAACAAGATCGGGATTATCGAAACAATCCTTGAGCGGTTGGAAAACAATCATCTTATGCATATCGAAAAAGATGTGGATAAGTTGACCGACTTTGTTAAAGAAGTGAATGGCCGACTTTGGGGTATCATGGCTATTGCCTTGGTCCAAATCTGTGGCGTGGCCGGGGCCTTATTCTTTATGGTTATGGATAAGTAGTGGCTATATCACGTTCAGCTATAAGCAAGCAGGTGACGACAGTGCCAAGTAAAAGTAAGACAAAGAAAGACGCGTGTTACACTAAGGTCAAGTCGCGTTACAAGGTTTGGCCCAGTGCGTATGCAAGCGGTGCCTTAGCAAAATGTAGAAAGGTTGGCGCGGCTAACTGGGGTAACAGCTCGAAGAAGAAAAAGACTTCGGGCAAGAAGACGAAGAAACTGTAATGGCTGTTCGCAAGACTGCAAAGGGCGCATCACTTCGTAAGTGGTTCGGCCAGAACAAAGGAAAAGGCTGGGTCGATTGTAAAACCGGCAAGCCATGCGGGCGATCAGGTAGCAAGGACAAGCGAAAGAGCTATCCTGCCTGCCGTCCAACAAAGGCGCAGTGTAAAACTGCAGGGGCAAAAACAGCGATGAAGAAGAAAACTTCTTCTAAGCGTGTAAATTGGAAAGGGAAAAAGTCATGAATTGTGGTGGAAAGAAAAAAGGCTACAAAAATGGCGGGGTTATTTGCATGAAGTGTGGCGGAAAAGCTGGGTGCTCTTGCAACGCGCAAAAGTTTTCTTACGGCGGCTCGGTAATGCCTAACAAAAAACGGAAGTAAATAAATGGCAACTTCAGGTTCAAGAGATTTCGATCTTGATGTCGCGGACATCATTGAAGAAGCGTATGAGCGGTGCGGGTTAGAAGTCCGCACAGGCTACGACGCGAAGACCGCTCGTCGCTCATTGAATATCATGTTCTCCGAATGGGCAAACCGAGGCGTAAATCTCTGGACAGTAAAGCAAGCGACGCTTACTCTGACATCTGGGACGGCAACGTACAACTCGGGAAATGGACTAGCGTCCCCGATGAACGACATCCTGGAAGTTGCGTTACGCCGA
>Ga0208427_1000538_pt1 | contig 16325 bp, 30 predicted proteins | sample DEB08_DNA_FD_184532 | JGI IMG/M metagenome (GOLD analysis project Ga0208427, IMG submission 184532) | Aqueous microbial communities from the Delaware River and Bay under freshwater to marine salinity gradient to study organic matter... | ecosystem: Environmental > Aquatic > Marine > Coastal ...
TATCTATAGCACCTAAGAGGTTAATATCAGAAGCAGCAGACTGCACCAAAAAATTAAGACCACTCCTAATGCTATGAGATTTGATACCTTTGTCTTCTGAAGCGACATTTGGCAATCTCCTTTTACGCCCAAAGTAACTATATGTAAACCCATTTTGTTCAATAAACTTTTGATTAGTTTCGATCCAAGACTTTAATTTATGAAAAGTCTTAAAGTAGTCACTAATTACTTCAGAGGCTTCTTGCTTGGAAAAATATTTTCCACTATCTTTTGTAACTTGCTCACTGATTTTTGCAGGTCCTGCACCATACATAATACCAAAAGTCACAGCCTTGGCAGCTTGTCGACGATCGGAATATAGCTCTGCTACTTCTTCTACTTTGCAAGGTAGTTTAAAAACTTTATGTGCAATTGTACTATGAAAGTTTCCTCCAGAGCGAAAAACATCCATTAATGCTTCATCCTCTGCGAGTACTGCTGCAACATACACTTCTGCAGTGGTTAAGTCCATTGCAACTATCTTTGACCCCGTTGCGGCTTTAATACATCCTTTTACTGCAGGATTATCTCGAGGTAGCTGTTGCATGTTCAGTTTACCGCTCGAAGAAAGTCGGCCACTGGTTGTGCCATGCAAATTAAATCCTGTACGCAAACGAGAATCTCTATCTAGTTGAGGTATAATTTTATCTAAATAAGTATTTTTAATTTTAGATTTTTGTCGTATATCTAAAATTAACTGGGGGACTCCTGATTGTGAAGATAACTCTTTTAGTACTTCAGCATCTGTTGAGTCTGCTCCGGTTCCTGTCTTTTTACCTGTAGGATTAAGACCTAGAAAATCGAATAATAACTTTCGTAATTGAAGAGTACTATTGGGGTTGAACTCTTTTCCTTGTATCTGCTCAAACTTTCGTACTCTATCATCTTCATATAACTTTGTTATTGCAGTATCAATATCATCTTGCATAATATTCTGTGCAGTATACAATCTTTTCTTGTCAAATGGAACTCCGTTGTCTTGTGCATCTATTAAAAATCTAGTCCCGGGAATAAGAATATTGTCATACACCCAACATAGTTTTTTGTTTTGCTTAATTTTTACAAACTTTTCGTAGAGTAAAAATGTACATACAGCATCCATAGCTGCATAAGTTTTCATTACATCAAATGGAATCCAGCCCCATTGAAAGTCTCCCTTTAAGATACCATTTTCTTTTCTATACTGATCTATCCAATCGTACATAGGCTTCTCATAATCCCCGTAAGGAGTGAACTTCATAGCAAGCTGTTTTAGTCCGTGAGTTCCAGGATTTTCATCTATGAGATAGTGCAGTAACATTGTATCTTCAAAGCGTGGAAATTTAAAATTGAAATGATACTCAAAGAATGCCATGTCAAACTTTGCATTATGAAAAATTACACTTTTCTTATCGAAAAGTTCTTGAAGTAATCGCTCAGTATCATCATCAAAACAATCGGTGTCAATATAAGCCCCGTTAGTCCCATTATAGCTAAGACTAATACCCAGCATATGACCGTCCCTAGGATAGAGTCCAGTAGTCTCTGAGTCCAGAGCAACATAGTCTCCTTCATGTCTAATAGCCTGTTCGATAAAAGCATTTGCTGTCTCCGTATCTTGTATTCCAAACGCAATACTTTCATCAATTATTATATCTTCTATTTCACCACGAATGTAAGAAATAATACTAGCTTTGGAGTCTTCCCAAGTTTTTCTAGCTTCGGGCTTAAATGCAAGCATTGCAGGGTTAATCACAGGTAAAAATTTACCTTCAACTTTTTTACCTGAATATTCTGTTACTGAGTTAATTCTTGTAAAATATTTTAACGCATCAGATCCTACGAGTACAATCCATTCGTAAGCATCTGTATCAATATCAATATCACAGTCTCTTTTTAAAACCTTTTTAATCGTAGGATCTGAACAAAGTTGATACTGATCAAACTCAAAAGCTCCATCGAACTCCCGAGCAAAATTTGTTCTTGAGGGTTTCGTCTCTATCACGGCGACGTTAGCCATATAATCTCCTTTTTAACTTTTCAACTTGAGATTCAACAAGTGCCCCAGGGTCTGTATTTTCTAAATAAATATTTCTGGGTATGAGATCAATTTTCTCGCACATATCTTTTACTTTTTCTGCAGCTTTCTGTCCTGCTTCATCTCCATCGAAAAAGATGTCAATGTTTGTAACTCCTTGCAGGGTTAATAAACCTAGCTTTTCTTCATTAATATTATTTGTACCAAAGCAACATATAGCATTAGTTAAGCCTTTATCATGCAAATTAATTGCATCATAAATACCTTCTACAAGAATTACTGTATTTTTCAATGCTTTAACTGTAGGAAATAAAGGCATTTTTGCGCCTCTTGGAGTAATCATATATTTAGGTACTCCTCCTGACATATGCCTACCATTAAAAGCAACTACTCTTCCTCCAATATCTTTTATTGGAAATACTACTCTTCCTATGTGATCTTTTTCATGGTGAGTAAATGCGCCAAATGCATTGTATGTTTCAGGCTTTATACCTCTCCAATTGCCAGAGTACGGTAAATAACCAGAAGGCATAGAAAGACCTGCGCCTTCTGCCATTTTTTGTCTTATTTTTTTCTTTAAATTTTCTCGACGTAGCTGTAGCTGATTTGCTTTCTCTCCAAAATGATAAAATAAATTACCTTTAAACCCGCAAGAAAAACAATTAAATATTCCTGTAATCTGGTCGATTCTCATACTAGGATTAGAATCGTCATGCTCTAGGTTTAAACAGCTAACAAGAAAATCCTTACCTTTTGCATAGTAAGGAATTTTTTTATCCTGTAATAAATCTTCTACAATCATTAACAATCCGGGTCATAGCTTTGCCACTCATCATACTCTGATGGCTCATCGTAATTATCTTCATTACAATACCAAGGGCCACTATCGGGCTCAGAATACCACCAATCTTCTTCTAAAGCATTGGGACATCTTACAGGATCCCCATTGCTATATCCATCACCAACTAGATGTTCTCCACAATGGGGGCAAGTGTCTGGAGTTTTCCAATGTTCTATAAGTGCGTCGTGCATTATCTTCTCATCCTTGCAATATCTTTCATTTCTTCTTCATTGATGATGGGGACTGCGTTTGATTTGTGCATGGTTCCGATACCTTTAACAAGTGTTCCGGTGTAACGTGGCGATTCCACTCGAGCGGCAACTCCAACTGTATCGGAGCCGCTTGGGTACTCAGGAGTGGATCGTCGGAAAGGCTCTGTAGAGTCAACGGAAACCGCCCGCATAACTCTCTTAGCTCTTCTTTGAACTTTCTTCTTAACTCTGCCAGATGTGGTGTGTCTAATTGAACCATATATCATTCCCATAAATAAAAAACTCCCGCAATGAAGTATATATTATACTACAATTCAGCGGGAGTGTCAAGAATTATTTTTAGATATCTTGGATTTCTTCTCCGGTTTTATGCTCAGATGCCTCTCTTTGATCCGGCGTAAGAGCACTTTCTGGCCCCATTTTGAGGGTCTGCCAGTCCATCGTAGAAGTAAAATCTATAGGCTCATTGTTTCTTATTTTTACACATTTAAAAGTTACACAACCATCTTCGTGGCTCCAAGGTTCAAGAGCAAATGCTGCATCTGCTGCATCAAGAATACCTTTTGCAAATCTTGCTTCTCCTGTTGCATCTGTTTGATACGGAGAGAAGAAAGGTATTTTATACTCTTGTGCCATTGATTTTAAAGCTTTACTAACTTCTATTTGTTCAGTCCAATCGTATTGTCCGCCTCTTGACGGTATGTTTGATCTTTTTACTTGATTAATGTAATCAACAATAACTACACCAATATCCATAGAAGATTTAACTTTCATCTCAACTTCTGTCCGAATCTTACCAAGAGTAAGAGAAGGATCATAAATAACATCAAGCTGTCTCTTAGGATCTAGCTCACACGTTGTAGTAAGTCTTTTATGAAAATCTTCAAACTTTCTATGTTCTCGATACTCTGAAAGAAGCTCTTGACCGCGAGTAAAACGACCTGCCCACCATTCGGCTACTCGTTCCCACTCACTTACATTTAAATTTTTAGACCTGAGCCTACCTTGAGGTACTCCTGTAGCAATTGAGCACTGTCGTTGAAGAATAGACCTGGAGTCCATTTCAATAGTAAAGTATAAAGCAGATTTACCACTTTCATATACAGAGTTGGCTATATTTGCACAGGTAAGGGATTTCCCTGCGCCTCGGCGACCTCCTACTAAAATCAAATCCCGAGGGGAGAATTGGATTTGATCGTCGTATCGAGTATTCAAACCGAGGCGCAGGTACTTTCCAAGTTCTTCTTCTGCCTCAAACAGAGAAATACGTTGCATACTTTCCTGAGGCTCTTCGAGTTCTACTTTTTCTTCGACTCGAATAATGATGTCATGAAGGTGTTGTACACTCTCTTCTGCATCTTCAAAAGATATTGAATTTTCTACATAATCATCAAGTTCGCTCAAAATTTCCTTCTGAGTGAATTCATTCTTTAGATACTGTAGAAGAATGTAGGGGTCGGTATCAACCTCTACACTTTCAATAGCATATATCTTATCAAGAGTATTTGTGTCTCTTGTAGATAATTTAAGTTCGTCAAGTGATGGGAGTTTGTGGTAAGTTTCACAGTGCTTATCTACTACGGAAAATATAGTGTGATACTCTTTTGGCAAATAGTGCTTACGCACATAACTCCAGGTTTCAAAATCCTGAAGCGTAATAATTTGCTTAATGAGCGCACTAGCGACGTTCAACTATATCTCCCCAACGAACACGAAAAAGCTGGCCTTCCTAAGAAAGCCAGCTCACCTATAAATAGGTTTTACTCTGCGGCTTTTGCAGCTTTTGCAGCACCGTCATAGTCGGCAGCAGCCAAACCACGACGAGTCAGCATAGTCTTAACACCGCGAGCAGTTTTGCCAATAGCTTCGGCAATGGCCTCTACCGTCATGGCAGAGATGTCGCCCAAGTCTTCAAAAGGATCAGCTTTCGCAGAACCCTTAGTAGTCTCTTGACGCGGAATAGCGTCAATGTCACCAGAACGAAGAAGGCTCAAAGCCTTACCACGAATGCTGTTAACAGAACGGCCGAGAGCTTCAGCGATCTCTTCTACGAACTTGCCATCATTTACCATAGAAACAAAAGTTGCTTCTTCGGCATCTGAGTAAGTCTTAACTGACTCCACCTTGGGAGCAGGCTTGACATGAGCGGTAAGCTCCATAGAAAGAATTTTGCCTTGCAGTTGCTTGGCAGAGAACGCGCCATTTTCAAAATGGTCAGCGATTTGAGCATAAGTATACTCACCACTGTTTGACTCCAAGAAAGCAACGAGAGTTGATTCTTGAGCTTCAGTGAAAGACTTGGAAGCGCGGGCAGATGCCAGCTCTACTTCAAAGCCCATTTTACGCAGCTTAGAAGATACAGAACGAGTCGAAGTTTCGAGACGGTCCGCAGCTTCTGCTACAGTTTCTTGAGATACTGGAGACTCATTACCTACAAAAGAGGTGAGTTCTGCAGTACGCTCATCAGTCCACTTGGGAAGTGCCATATTTTTTCTCCAAAAAAGATTGTAAATCTGTAATGATAGTTATACCAGACTGGCTGGCTTGTTTAGTTTTTGACGATTCAATACCACTTTCGTTCACAAGAATTGTCACATCTTTAGTCAAATTAGGTTTTACTATAAAACCTGCTTCTGACAATGCTTCAGTTGCATCAGCTTTAGTTTTGAAACTCTTCAAACGTCCACTAATGCAAACAACGCCTGCAACTTTAAGGCCAGGACTACTTTCTTTGAACTTCATATCAAACGGTAGCGCACCGTCATAAAAGCAATAAAAGTGTCTATCTAGCCAATTGCATAGGCTCTCGGTAGCTTTTGGGCCCAATCCGGCACGCGTACAAGTGTCTGGTGTAATTTCAGTAATAGATTTAATAGTCTCAGACAGCTTCTTCGTTGCCGTTTTTCCGATTAGGGGAATACCAAAAGCAGGGAGTACCATATCAAGAGGGGCAGAAGCCGAGTTTTTTATTTCTTTGTACAGTTTAGTACCCAATTTATCTCCTAGACGATCGCAAATATACTCTAAAGAGATAGAATATATTTCGTCAAAATCTTCAACCTCTAGTTTCTCGATAGCGGCAGGGCCTAAGCCCTTAATCTTCAGAGTTTTTGCAAAATGTTCAATTTTCTTTGATTTTTGAGCTTCACATGACTCACTCTTACAATATAAGATGTGATTTATCCACTGAAGCGCAGACCCGCAGGACGGACAGTCCGTAGGGGGCACAATCTCTATGAACATTTTTAGTTCTCCGAAAAAGTTAAATATATTATACGAAAATATGAGATAAAAGTCAAGAACTATTTTTTGGAAGGTCTACCCGTCCTAAAATTCGAGGTATAATTTCTCCACTCCGAATTACTTCGACAGTGCATCCTATTTCTAGTTCTAGGGAGCGAATGTACTCAATGTTGTGTAGAGTTGCCCTGCTCACGAGAGCACCTTCCACTTCGACCGGATCAAGAATGGCAACTGGGCTGACTACACCTGATTTACCAACTTGCCACACAACATCGAGCAATTCTGTATGTACACCCTCTTTCTGCTCTTTAAGAGCAAAAGCGCCGCGAGGGTGATGAGCTGTATATCCCATTTTTTGAAAAGACTTCTGGTCATTAATACGGTACACCCAACCATCCGTAGGATAGTTAGAGTGGTCGAAGGTAGTAACAACATTAAAGCCTTCATGGGCCAATGCATTCATAGCATCAATGTAGTTTGAGTAGTCTTTTTCAAACTGCATGTCGTAAGCAACAAAGACTAAATCCCGGGCTCTTGCCCGAAATTCATGAATATCTTTGAGGTTTAGCGACCCCGAGGCGACGTTACGAGCATTGGGGACAGACGAGGGACAAACTACTTCGCCAGTAATCTGTACTTCTCCCTTCATGGGGATACTAACAGGAACCAGCTCTTCTAGTTTGAGGGTAATATCTCGGCCAAGATTACCGTCTCCTCGTGTCAATCCGAGTGCGAAGTGCCCATTTACATAAAGTAAAGAGACAGCAGCGCCATCCAACTTCGGAGTACGAATGTACTTTGAGTTGGGAGTAGGAATGTCATCTAAGCTAAAAACTTTTTGAAGTGAGTACATACGAAACATATGCGGAACACCATCAGTAACCTGATGACCAACAGCATTGTAGTTGTACTTTGCAACAATCGCGTCAAACTCTTCATCCGAAATAATAGGATACCCAGAGTAATAAGCACACGCTGCTTTTTCAATAAAATCTTTCATTTACTATCCTCACTCAGAACATATATTATACAGAAAAGAGAAAGAAAAGTCAAGAATTATTTTATATAAATGTCCTGGATAAGTTCAGAAAATTCTTCTTGAATAATCTTTTTACTTTCCGCTAGGCTTAATATTTCTACTAAGCCTCTAAATAGTTCTTTTGAATTATCCATGTCTAAAGGAAATGCAATTCCATCTGGTGTAGGGCACCACTCTTCGTCAAAACTTAAAAAATACTTGCGTAAATGAAGATATTCTACACCTCTAAAGGTTCCAACTGTTAGCCTTACTTGCGTTTCTTTTTCTTCATCGTAATGAATGATTTTTTCGTAAAGCTCTGGGGACGCGTAAAGTTCCATATCTACCTCTCGTTCTTCAAAACTGAAGAGAGTGGGATGATACTGGTTATATTCGCAGGTTTTAATAGGCGATAAGAGTCTGTGTCCCAACAAAACGTAAGCAACGTTTCGGAGGACTCTTTTGCTCTATTTTTCTTCGTTTGAATATATGGGGTAGAGAAGTCTAAAGTGCAAACATTATATTTTAGTTTATTGGACTTTTCGCTTCTGTACGTGATTATGGCATCCCCATATTCACGCAGTGTATTTGCTAAGTCTTCCTTTTTCATTATTACTCCTATACCAAGGTTAGCAAAGTTTTTTACTGCTCTAGGTTTTAGGTTGTAATACTGAAATGCAGAAAACCCCCGAAACAAAGTTTCGGAGGCTAATTAAAAATTAATTAACTTGCTGCGTTAACTGCGTTCAAAACAGTAGTAAAGTATTGAGCAGCTTTACCAGTTAGTTTTGAAATAACATCTTCGTCTACTTCTTGCCCAGCATCACTAATTGCAGCAATAAGCGCGTCTTGAGCAGCAGCTTTTGAAACTCGGCCCCCGCTACCACCATTCGAGGCTGGTTTGCTGCCACCAGAAGCGGGGCTCTTCTTTACATAGACACCAGCTTTGGTAAGAATCATACGAACACCGTTAGGTGACTCTTCCAGCTCGTCTGCAATGCTTTTTACAATCTCCATTGACGTTTCGGGAGTAGGGTCAGCTGCTTCATACATAGTTACAGCCTGTGCCTTCTTATCGTCGTCCCATGCCATTTTGCGTTTCCTTCTAAGTTGTGTAAGTTTTGCGCCAGGACACGATCCTGTCGCGGCTAGTTGTGATAAATAAAATCGGTCGCCCATTGGTTCCCTCATCTTCAATACACATATTATACTTCTATTGAAGATGAAAGTCAAGAAATATTTTTAGATACGTGATAAATCAACTCCGTATTCTTGAAGGTGAGATAGCTTGCCTAAATCATACGCAAGCTGTGTTGCACTAAAGCCTCCGCCAGTGGAAGTAGTCCAACGCTCACTGTAGTCATCGTCTACTTTTTCAAGTACCCAAATATTGTATGCTTTGCTACCATACTTCTTTTCATAGTTTACATCTTTATAGCCTGGAAGCTCTGCTTGATAGTCTACTGATAATTCTGCCCGAATTATGGCAGGGCCATGATATTTGGCCGACCAGACTATTTCGCCTTCTTCGAACGATTCGGCCACACATTCTTCTGGTAAGTAATCGTACCGTCCGTCTTCTTTTTGAGGTACACCCACCCTTTCGATGATGCTTTTAACAAATCCGGGTGAACGATAAAGTCCTGAGGCAATTGCAGAGATGGGCTCGCCGGATAAGAATCCAGTAACCGCATCTGCCACTTCGGATTTTGTAGCTGCTCTTCCCCTATTTTGTGCTTTTCGTTTTTGTCGGTACTCTTGCGTTTCCAAAAAATCATCTATGATTTTCTGGAGTCGTGTTGTATTGTACGCTATATTCAGGATACCGCAAGCTTCCTTCTTTGTTATCGGGGAGGCCCCATCCTGCGCACTCAAGAGGGTTATCACTTTCTGTATATTGGTATCGGACAAGTTCTCTGACTCTTTCTTTTTGATCCTTCTCAATTTTTGCTATCTCCCTATTTAGATACCATACTGCTTTGCTTAAATCTTCTACTGGGTCTTGGCTTTTAACTCCAGCTCTCCAAATATATTTTATTGCATTACCCAAACAAAAATTCATATGTTCAGTAATTTGAATACACTCTACTCCACTCGGATGTGCACGATAGTGCGGTGGCTGATTTACTGTGTCTACCATTGGTTGTGCCTCTTGTCTTGAGATTGTACTAAGTATTCTACATACTTATCTGCCTGCTCTCTTGTGGGAAATTTTCCTACAGTTTGAAACTGTTCACCTTGCTCTGAAGTTACAACAACTCTCCAAAAGCTATGTTTTTCACCGTAGTGAGCTTCTATTATTTTATATTTTCTCATCAAACAAACTCTGTAACTGTTCTTCTCGCTCAAGACCTGCTAATTTATGGGCAATATGATACTCTTCACAAACCTTTTCAAAAGTATCCCACATAGTGTCAAATTTGATTTCGTACAATTCTTTTATGGCAAAATACTTGTTCATAAGGGCATCAGCTAATCTGCCGTCCATGCCTTCCCAATCAGGGCTTTCTACAAAATACTTAGTTACTCTTTCAATGTCGTCAGTAACATTCGCAAATTGTAGCATCTCTTGTTCTAAATCAAAAATTGAGTTACTCATCAGTTACTCCAAAATAACTTAGTGTAAGTTTAAACGCCTCTATATGCTTGGCCATTTCAATCAAATCTTCCTCTTTATCAGTAGAGAAAAAGCCCCCGCAGGTCTCGGTTTCTTCTCCGCGAGCTTTTAAATTATGCTTCATATCCGCAATTGTTTGCTTTAGGTTTTCTACAATTAAAAAATCTGCGGTATCAGAATTAATATCAATTTCAACTTTCATTTCGCTGTAATCCTCTTCTCATAGTCTGCAAGATCATCGTCCCACCAACTGGGTTTGGGTCTGTGAGACCAAATGGCAAAAGTAGCCTTGTCGAGATGATAATAGTCACGATAAGACTGTATAGGGTTATCATAGTCTTTGAGCACGTCCGGCATTGCCAGTCCGAAAGTGGTAAATCCAAGTCTTTCCATTTTGAGAGGCTCCGGTAGCTCGTTGATGACTGTGACTGATTTGTGTTGCTTTCCATAACGGTAGCGATATTCTTCTCCAAGAGCATTACCGTAGCAATGAGTCCACTCATAATTATCCAAAGAACTACGTGCCCATATAGTACAAGGATGATTGTACATCATAGGCAAGTAGGGAGTGAGTGGTCTGCTTTCAGGTGGTAGGTGTTTAATCTCCTTCTTCAAGGAGTTTAGGTAATCGGACTCTTGTTTTGTTAAAGCCCGGGGTATAAAACCTAGATGCACGTCTACCCAAATAGCTGTGCAGCATATCTGGGCAACTTCCAACGGCATTTTTACAATATGTTTGTCAACGTGAGCTTCTGCACACGCGTCTAAATCCTCATCGAGGTAAAAAAGATTCATAAGTCCTCCAATCAGCATATATTATACACTGATTGAAAAATAAAGTCAACATTTATTCTACAGGTATCTCAAAATGATGTGGATTCAATGTAGGGGTTCTGGGTGGATCATCATTTCTACAAATATCTATAAAACTATTTGTAAGATCTTCATAGAAATCTTTGGTTCCTCTTAAATCTTCAATGTGTGGAGCTCCTCCCCACATTATAGGCACTCCTATATGTTCGGCAGCATACTGCATACACTGTGCAACATCTCTATATGGCTCTATTTCTAGAATAGGTTTGCCTTCTAAAATAACTAATAGGTCTACTGCCATCCCATAAAAATGCGAAGAATGTACTCCGTCTTGAGTAGCTCCTTTAGAATATAACAGGTTATGCATTTTAGTTGTTCTTCTTCCTTCAATTACTTGAAACTCAATGTCTGACATACCAATTGCATGTTGAACCATTACAGCAAGTCTACTGTCAATAGTTTCGAGCATCCTCCAAGAAGAATCATTTAGAAAAAATATTTGGTCTTTATAAAGTGTAGAAGAATCAATTACTTCCATTACTAACATTCTCCAGTCTTGTCATGAGCCTTTCAGCTCGGTTAGGTACTTGTCGATACCACTTAGAATCTCTTCCTTCTTCTGCCGCCTGTCTCCAGTTGCGCTGAGAAAGTTGAAATCTCATTTTTGTAAAGTATGCTAATCTTGATGCCCCAAGATTAAAACACATATTTACCATTATACGTTGGACTTCCTCCGGCCAGTTGTGCCATTGTCCGAAAAGTCTTTCGCAGTCCTCAATGGCAGACTGAATGTCTCGAGCGAAGAGCTCTCGGCTTCTCTCAGCTGTAATGGCTGTCCCGGGAGGTTTTCCAAATTCTTCATCTTTTGCTGTGACCAAGTGTCCGACACCAATAGTAGGGTATCCCAAGTGGTCGAGATAGACCTCCAGAACTTCTCCTTCATCTGCTTTAATTTCTTCATATAATTTTTCACGATCCATGTTTACTCCTGTAATCCGTGATGGCTGCTTTAATTGCATCTTCCGCTAGTACACTACAGTGTATCTTCACAGGCGGGAGTGATAGTTCTTTAGCAATTTGGACATTGCTGATTTCTCCCGCTTCGTCAAGGGACTTTCCTCGAACCCATTCTGTGAGAAGTGATGAAGAAGCAATAGCACTGCCGCATCCGTAAGTTTTGAATTTAGCATCTTCAATAATTCCGTCGGGCGATACTCTGATTTGAAGTTGCATGACGTCTCCACACGCTGGAGCACCTGTGAGGCCTGTTCCGACATCTGGAGCATCTTTGTCAAGCTTTCCGACATTTCTGGGATTTTCATAATGGTCTAATACCTTATCTGAATACATTTAAACCTCCTCGGCCACAACTCTACAGTTTGGCCAGTTCGGATCTACATTGCAATCGAGTCGTTTAATTTCAAGAGTTACGCATCCGCTAATCAACAATACGAATACCACTACTCCTAGTCTCTTTCCTAAGTAAATCACTTGCTTTATACCTCCATACATTTGGTAGAAGCCCGTGTACCAGTAGTATAAGTGCTACTTTCCAGGCCCCGAACAAATGTTCGAAATAAGATTTATTTACCTCTTCGAGATGACTTCCAGTCTCCATACTTCATTCCTACTACCATAATAATTGCTGCTAAAAGTGAAAATAAAAATATTGCTTCTTCGGGATTCATTCTCCGCCTCCCCAATACCAAGAGAATATTGCTATTCCTAGAAATAAAACTAATACATATACATAAGGTTCAATCATTCGTATGTCTCACATATATGTACAGGCGCAGTCTCGTGGTATATATCACACTCTATTTCGTTGCCCGTACTCTCACATCTTGCCATTGCAAAAAGACAAAATACTAAGGCTGCTGTAAAAATCCATCCTTCCCAATCCATTACCAATCCAGTAGTTTGTTAATTGTTCCTTCTTGTACTACTTCTTCTGTATCTTCTGGAGTTTCTTTAATCATCGTTTGTATACTTTCTTCATAGTATACAATAAGATTTCTTTGCTGGTCAATGTATCTTCGTAGTTCTGCTACATTTAGTGACATATTTTCATAGTCAGGTACACTCAAGGCAAAGAATACAACTACTCCTGATTCTTTTTCAAAAGTAGATAGAAACTCTTCCATATTTTCTGGAGTTACCGCATAAAACTTAACTCTATGCAGATTAAGAGGTTTAGGGTGCGGCTGTACCGGGATATCCTTCACCACATAATCTGTTTTAAGTACTACTTGAGGCTCTACACTCGCACAGGCACTAGTTAGTAGTAGGAGGCTGCTTACCAGAATCAATTTCGAGTTCATCAAAGATTTTAGCTGTAGCATTATTTATTCTCTTTTCAATAAGACCTGGCTTCTGTAATGTAAGTGCAGTAAGGTCATGTCTTCTTAACTTGGCAGCAAGCTCGTCTTGGTACGCTTCCGCTTCTTGTGCGCGTATTTGCAGAGTAGAAATATTCTCTTGTGCAATTGCGTAGTCTCTCGCCATGGAGTTAATTGTTTCTTGATTTGTCTCTGCTGCGATCATAAGTTTTGCATTGTTGTCGCGAAGAGTAGCAATCGTAGCTTGTGTATCAGTATAATAAAACCAAGCGCCGCCGCCCATTGAACCAATTAAAATTAATAAAATTAAATATGGCATATTGTTCTCAAAAACCGCCTGGGACATAGCCCAGGCGGGAACTAGTCATACTAGAACTGATAAGCACATGACCATTGTGCTTGCAGTCCAAAGACTTAATACATATATTCCATAAGTGTTAAGAGGTCGCCAAGGCTGTTTAGGCGTCATGAATCTCCACGATTCGCGCTTTTTGTTCTTCTGGTATTTCCTGATATAGCTCTACGCACAGAAGTCCATTCTTCATGTACGCTTGGTCTAGCTTAATATTGGAACCTACTTTGAACACCCGAGTGAACGTCTTGCCACTCAAACCCTTATAGATAAACTCTTCACCTTTTACTACTTCTCTTTTTGAAGTTCCTTCAATACGAAGTTCATTCTTGTCAAAAGTAATCTCGATATCAGCCTTATCCCAGCCAGGAACAGCAACTTCTACACGATAGCCCTCAGCTCCCACTTTGACTACATTATATCGAGGATAACCCGTCATCGGGTCGTTTGCGAAGAAATCTGGAGTCATTCTATCGAACCCCAAAAACATTTTGTGAAAATCACTAATGTTCATCATTTGCTTTGTCATTTCTTTTCTCCTTTGTGCCCTAATCGGTACACAACTATGAGAACCCTTTCGGTATTCTCTATTTACGAATTCCAGTTATAGAGATGGTCTCTTAAAATGAATGTATGTACAGCATCCAAGATATTAGAGCTATCGAGGCTGCTTGTAATACGAGAGCGCCCAGTACTATACACACTGGACATACTGCGTTCGCGAGCATGGGATTTTTATTTACCCACTCTTCTAATTCTATTTCGTTCATTAATAAATCTTTTTAAGGTCATACCCGACAGGACTTACAACGCTTATCTCGTGCTTATGTCCCTCTAAATCTATAAAAATAAATTGAGTTGGAGATACTTTTTTTAGCACACCTACTTTATAAGTTTTAGGGTTAAATCCTGCTTTCTTGGAACCATCTGGCAGTTCTACTACTGTATCTGGAAAATAAATTGTTAGCTCATACTCTTCTTTAATGAGAGTAAACCACCAATGTTTAATTTTATTCCACATCAGCTTCTTCTACGTCAAGGTATCCTTCGTCAATAAAATATTGAACAGTTCCTTCAATACCCTCTAACTTTCCTAGTCTCCAGCAGTGTATTCCACACCCGACCAGGCAAAATATAAATATTACAACATTTGTATCCAAGAGGCTATCTCCGTTTTTTGCTTAGTTTAATTAGGTAAACTTTATTTTCCCACAAATTATATCAAAAATGAGTATAAAAGTCAAGAAAAATTTTTTGGTTTGTTGGAAACTATGTTAAAAATAATGCTTGACTTTTAAGTGATTTTTTCGTATAATATACACTATGAAAAAATACGATAAACAACCGTGGTCAGATTCGGAGCGGCATGTTCTTCGTGATTATTATTATGTATTGAGTATGGAGCATTTGCTTCAAGTATTACCTGGCCGTACTCCGAATTCAATTCGAAAACAAGTTGCCTACCTGAAGAAAAGAGGTTGGTATTTTAAAAGGGAAACATGAGAGTTAAAGTAAGAAACAATAACGTCGATAAAGCACTTCGTGTTTTTAAAAAGAAGTCTAGCGAAGTTGTCTTCGAGTATCGCGAACGTGAATACTTCGAAAAACCTTCGATAGTTCGACACAGAGCAAAAAAGGCTGCAATTAAAAGAGAGCAGCGACGCACACAAAAGGAGCGCAGTAAATATGTCAAGACAGGCCGTAAGTAACTTTGAATTAGTTGGTGATTTTATGGAGGGATTTGGCCAAGATGTTCATTGTGAACCAATTTGGCCTGACTTCTCCACCCGTGAATTACGCCTCGAACTTATACGAGAAGAATATGAAGAACTGGAAGAAGCAATCGAAAATCGTGATATGATTGAAGTTGCAGATGCTCTCACCGATCTACTCTATGTTGTATATGGAGCAGGTCATGCTTTTGGTATTGATTTAGATGCCTGCTTTCTCGAAGTTCACGAAAGCAATATGAGTAAGCTCGGTCCTGATGGAAAAGCTATCTATCGAGAAGACGGGAAGGTAATGAAGAGTGAGAACTTTTTTGCTCCAGATTTAGAATCTGTTCTCAATGTATGAGCAAGAAAAAGATTACTTTTAAACACTACAAAACAGGAGAGAAACTTACGGTAGTTGGAATACTACCTGCAGAGTTAAATAATCCTCAATCTGAGAGATATGTTGTGCGCTCCGGTTTTACACTTGTAGATGTAATTAAGTCTACTGTTATCTCGATTGAAGATGTTGCATAAAGAAAAACCGGCCTAGCGCCGGTTTTTTAATTCTTCTAAAGCTGCTACACTTATAGGTGTTGTCATTCTATCTACTTCCACTTTGAAAATCTTTGGAGTACATACCCCAGGCAGGTTCTCTGCTCGTCGTCTTGAGATTTCATACTCCGCTGCTGCTTCCGCTCTTGAACCCGTACTAAATAGACCTACAAAGTATTTGAAGTCAGACTTTTCATTTTCCATCATTACTACGTGATACGGTTTCACGCTCGTACTCCTCTTTTAATTGACTCATTACTTTTTTTGCTACACTCTCTGAATTACCATGATACATAAGAGCACCATGAAGAGAGTACACTTTAAATATATACTTTCCCGGACTTAAAACTTCACGAACTAGGTGCATCTACAATACCATAAATGTCGCGCTTAAACTCTGCACTCTTGCCAAACTGTGAAGCAGCAACTGCTCGCTCTGCCGCCTGTATTCTAGGTGAGTTGGGCTTTCGCTTTGCACGAAATGCACCGTGAGAAGTTACTTTTTTGCCTTTCATCGCAGCGTTCATCTTGAACTTACGAGTCAGCTGAGGATCATAAACCATTGTC
>Ga0208427_1000542_pt1 | contig 16181 bp, 13 predicted proteins | sample DEB08_DNA_FD_184532 | JGI IMG/M metagenome (GOLD analysis project Ga0208427, IMG submission 184532) | Aqueous microbial communities from the Delaware River and Bay under freshwater to marine salinity gradient to study organic matter... | ecosystem: Environmental > Aquatic > Marine > Coastal ...
AATCAAGTCCCTCAAAGGCGTCTTTGGCGTATCTGACAACGCCCTCGAACTGACTGGCCAGGTCATCCTCGACAAAGGCTCTGGTGAGCGCAGCACCACCGAGAATGACTGGCCACTTCGTGCCAAAGCCTCTCGATGCCAGCTCTTCGAGGTTTTCTTTCATCACAAGCGTGGACTTCACAAGCAGACCGCTCATGCCGATGACGTCGGCATTGTGCTGTTCTGCGGCAGCGATGATGTCGTTGATTGGCTGCTTAATACCCACGTTGATGACGTTGTAGCCGTTGTTGGTCAGGATGATATCGACCAGGTTCTTGCCGATGTCGTGGACATCGCCTCGAACTGTTGCAAGGACAATAGTTCCCTTGCCGCCCTCATCGGTCTTTTCCATGTGAGGCTCCAGGAGCGCGACAGCGCTCTTCATTACCTCGGCAGACTGCAGCACGAAGGGAAGCTGCATCTCGCCTTTGCCGAAGCGATCTCCAACTATCTTCATGCCCTCGAGCAGGTGGTTGTTGATGATATCTAGAGGCTTTACGCCATCTTCCCTGGCCTGATCGAGATCCTGCTCGAGACCCTTGGCCTCTCCGTCAATGATTCTGCGCTCAAGGCGCTCGGTGACGCTTAGTGCAGCCAACTCGGCAGCCCTGGCATCTTTTAGGGCAGAGCTGTTGACACCGGCGAAAAGCTCGAGCATTGCCTGCAGTGGGTCATAGGTGATGTTTCCCGCATCGTCATACTCTCTGCGGTCATAGACCAGATCCAGAGCAACCTTCATCTGGTCCTCGGGGATAGATGCCAGCGGCACAATCTTTGCCGCATCGATGATCGCGGTGTCGAGTCCGGCCTCGTAGGCCTCGTGCAAAAACACTGAGTTAAGCACCGAGCGCGAGACTGGGTTTAGTCCAAAGGAGACATTGGAGACTCCGAGGGTGGTGTGAACTCCGGGGTAGAGCCTGTTGACTTCGCGGATAGCCTCAATGGTCTCGATCGCGTCACGTCTGGTTTCCTCCTGGCCGGTAGCGATTGGGAAGGTGAGGCAGTCCATGATGATGTCACTGACCCGCATGCCCCAGTCCTGGACCAGGGTGTCGATGAGTCTTGATGCAATGCGGACCTTGTCCTCTTTGGTTCTTGCCTGGCCCTCCTCGTCGATGGTGAGAGCGATTACCGCGGCACCGTGCTCCTTCACCAGAGGCATCGACCTCTGAAAACGCGAGTTTGGTCCGTCGCCATCTTCAAAGTTGACCGAGTTGATCACCGGTCTGCCACCGATGAGCTCAAGGCCAGCCTTCATAACTTCCGGCTCGGTCGAGTCGATCACTAGTGGCAGGGTCGATGCCGAGGCAAAGCGGGAGACAATCTCCTGCATGTCCCTTACGCCATCGCGACCGACATAGTCAACGCTCACGTCCAGAAGGTGAGCCCCATCGCGAACCTGGCGCTTTGCGATCTCCACGCAGTCGTCCCAGCGCTCCTCGAGCATTGCCTCTCGGAAGGCCTTGGAGCCATTGGCGTTTGTGCGCTCACCGATTGCCAAATAGGTGTTGTCCTGGTCGAGTGCAACGTGTTGGTAGAGCGAGGAAACCCCGGGCTCGATGGCAACCTTGCGCTCAAGCGTCTTCACTCCACCGACTCGCTCAACCACCGCTTTTAGGTGCTCGGGAGTGGTGCCGCAGCAGCCGCCAACAAGTGACAGCCCAAACTCTTTGATGAACTGCTCGTGGGCGGTTGCCAGCTCACTCGGGGTTAGCGGGTAGACAGCGCCATCTCCCTGCAGGATAGGCAGACCAGCATTAGGCATGACCATTACTGGAATCTGGGAGTGCTTGCTCAGCTGCCTCAGATGCTCACTCATTTCGGCGGGGCCCGTCGCGCAATTTAGCCCAATCATGTCAATACCAAGGGGCTCAAGAGCAGTCAGGGCGGCCCCTATTTCGCTGCCCATGAGCATGGTTCCCGTGGTCTCGACGGTTACCTCAACAAAAATTGGCAACCTAATGCCGCTCTCAACAATGGCCTGCTTGCAGCCATTGACTGCAGCCTTGGCCTGAAGCAGGTCTTGGCTGGTCTCGACCATGAAGGCATCGCTGCCTCCCGCGATCAGGCCTTTGGCCTGGCGGGCAAAGGTCTCTTTTAGAAAGTCATAGGTGGTGTGGCCGAGGGAGGGAAGCTTTGTTCCCGGTCCCATCGAACCCAAAACCCAGCGGGGCTTTGAGTCCTTGGCTGTAAATCCATCGGCGGACTGCCTAGCGAGCCTCGCACCGGCCTCCGCTAGCTCCTCGATGCGGTCGTCGATGCCGTAGTCGGAAAGATTTGACCAGTTAGCACCGAAGGTGTTTGTCTCCACACAATCAATGCCAGTTTCGAAGTAGGCGTTGTGAACATCTAGGACTATGTCAGGTCTGGTTGCGTTCAAGACCTCGTTGCAACCCTCGTGCCCTTCAAAATCCTCAAGAGTTGGCTTGCGATCTTGCAACATGGTGCCCATCGCACCATCAGCGATCACGACACGGGTATCTAGGGCTTCAAGCAGCGCGCTTGCTCTCTCGGTCAGCTCGACCTGCTTGAACTCATGCAATAGCAATTGAACTCCAGTTTTGTGGGGATTCCGCAGGCCTGCGCTTTGACAAGCTTAATCGAGAGGCCTGAGTTGTAGCCAGATTCTAAGGTTTTGTTTAGTTTGTCCCGCTAGCCTTGCAAGCATGCAGCTCATTGGCATTTGGGCGGTCGTGGCAGCCACGCTCGGCCCCATTCAGAATGTTTTAGGTTGGACCATATCTGGATTGTTATGGCCCGGCTACGACCCAATCGCAAAAACAATCAGTGACCTGGCTGCGAATGATTCACCGGTACAACTAATCCAATCCAGTTTCTTTATTTTCGGATCAATCTTGACGCTGGTCGGAGCTTGGCATGCAAAGGCATTTGCCATGCCGGGTCGTGTGACACTCTTTCTGGCCGGTCTTGCAGGCTTTGGCTATACCTTTTTCCCGACCCCCTCACAAGACAGTTTCTCCGACTGGCATCGGATTTTTGCAACCATCGCATTTGTGCTTTTCTCAGCGTGGCCATTGCTGGCAATGAGATTCGATAAGCGCTATCACTGGGCAATTAGACCACTTGGCTCTCTGGCGGCCACCACTGTCATGGGCCTCACAACTCTCTGGTTTCTCCTGACTTGGCTAGAACCAGGTCAACCAATTGTTGGACTTAGTGAGAGGGTTATCGCGGTTATGCAGGTGGTTTGGCTCACCTTTGCCATTTGGGCGCAGTGGCTACATCAACGCAAATCGATGAGCCTGTAGGGCAGCTAGAGGTAAATATTTAGCCTTGACTCGACGAGTTTCTCAAACGAGTTCACCCTGCCACCGGCTGCCTTGAGCTCCTCATAGTCCAAAAACATTGAGATCGAGCCGTCTTCGTATTGAAGCAATACGCAGGGCTCTCTTCCCTTTGAGGCAGCGAGCTCGGCTTCTGTTCGTTCGTTCATATGGACAAGACGGATATCAATGCCTCTGTCGGCTCGAAGCCTCGCCTCGAACTCCTTGAAAGCCTTCTTTTTCATGATTGGGGAGTGGGTTATGTCGCACAGGCTGCACTCTCTAACCCCAATCAGGTGACCTAGGAAGTAGCTGATTTCACCAACAATGCCGCCGTCTGCTTTGTAGACGCCAATTAGTGTCTTGCCGCTTTTCTCCATTGAGAGTCAAACCAGATTTTCTCTGCGGTGCTTCCAATCCGGTGGAACAAAGCAACAAGACAGGAGGTTGGCCTTGCCATGCTGAAAGTAATCAAGACTCTGGCTAGGGTGCTGCTCGGTGGCGCGCTCTTGATGGCCGGTTTTGGCCACCTCACGACTTCCAGGCTGGAGTTTCAGGCTCAGGTGCCTGTGTGGTTGCCTCTTGATCCAGACTTCGTGGTCGTTGCCTCTGGAGTCGTAGAGATACTCCTCGGGCTATCTCTGCTGGCTGTGGGAAGGGTTGTCCCTTGGGTGGGTCTTGTCACGGCACTGTTTTTCATTGCCATTTTTCCCGGCAACATCAACCAATACGTTGAGGGCATAGATGCCTTTGGTCTAGACACCGATCAGGCCAGATTCACACGGCTGTTTTTTCAGCCAGTACTGGTGATCTGGGCACTTTGGTCCTGCGACTCAATAAGCCTGCTAAGGCGATTAGCCAACAGGCAAAAAGATGAAGTTAAGTAAGGCCTTAGTCCTAGTAGCACTCTTGGCACTTTCCGGCTGCCAGTCCTTAGGCGATGAGGCGGCCAGCCCCTCCCCAGCTCAGGTCGAGAGCGAAGTGCCCGAGGAAGAATCAACGCCTCAGGAGGAAGCTGAAGAGGAAAATACCTCAGAGCCAGAACCGGCAGGCCCGCAGGAGTGCAAGCAAGCAACTCAAACGCGCATTGAAGATTCCATTGATACGCAGACCGCTGCCTTTGGTGCCGGTGAGTTTGAGCGCGCCTACGCAATTGCTTCCCCTAGTTTTCAGGACAGCGTCACCCTGGAGGGCTTTATCGAGATCATCTCCGGCAGCTACGGTCCACTAATTGAGTCCTCGGAGCTTGCCTATCGAGACTGCATGGTCGATAGCTCAGAGGCAATTGCCGTGATAGATGTTCGATTCATTGAGTCTGGCAACTCTATTTATGCGCTTAGGTACCTCATGGTCAAAGTCGATGACGTCTGGCGCGTTGATGGAGCCAGTAATTTGCAGGTTGTGGGGGAGGGTACTTAGCTTCTTGTAGGCCCCGTGGGGCTCGAACCCACGACCCACGGATTAAAAGTCCGTTGCTCTACCAACTGAGCTAGAGGCCCCTACGGCCACAAAGTCTAACAGCGCTAGCTCAGGATGTCCTTGGTCGTAAAGCGTCCGTAGGCCAAAGCACCAAACACCGCGATCCAACCCAGCTGCAAGACAATGTTGTTGAGCATTGAACCCCACTCAATTGGAGCCCTCAGCAGATCAGCGAAGTCAAGCCAGTAGTAGGTGAAGAGCCAGGAGTGCATCCACTCAAGCTGCGGAATGTTTCCAAGGATGTTGCTAACTCCACTGGTCACCAAAGTTGCGGTCATAGCGCCGACTGGAACTGTGGTCAGGGTGGAGATGAATAGTCCAACAGCGGCCATGCCAGATAGCGAAACAGTGGTGTAAAGAGCAACAAGTGCCATGCGCCCAAAGGCCTCAAAAATACTTATAGTGAACCCAGAGAGCAGGGTTACCGGCCCAACCGGGAACAAGATTGCCCCAATCGCCGCTCCGGCAATCATGAGGGTGAAGGTGCCGGCGAGAATAAAAACCAGCGATGCCAGGTACTTCATGACAAGTAGCCGAACCCGTCCTACCGGAGAGATCAACAGGTAGCGAAGGGTTCCCAGCCCAGCCTCGCCAGCGATTGTGTCACCAGCTACCACCGAAACAGTTAGCGGCAAGAACAGCGGCAGTGCCAGCAGCATTGCTGTGAAGCCAGTAAACAGCCCGTTTTGTGTGACCTGAGCTAAAAATGGCGGGCCTTCACCTGGTGCTAGGCGCTCCGATGAGAGCGCCACGGCTACCGCCAGCAAAATTGGAATCAGCGCGATCGCGGCCAGCATCGCCCAGGTGCGACGACGAGTGAACATGACCTTGAGCTCTGAGAGGAAGAGCCTGATGCCTAGGGCCTTAGCGAACAACTTCAAACCCCTCTCCCGTGAGCTTCACATACTTCTCCTCGAGGCTAGAGCGTTGCAGCCTGATCTCCTTTACGGAGACCTTTTTTCTCACTAGCTTCCCGTTCAGGCTTGCGACATCGAGTGCGGGGTCTACCTCGCAAGTAATTTGGTCTCCGAGAATCTTTGCTTTTCCAATGCCGGCGGACTTGAGGGTCTCAACCGCAAGATCAACATCATCGGTTCTCAGGATGAGCCTCGTTGGCTCCTCATTTCTTAGGTCCTCGATGAGCCCCTGAGCAACAATCTTTCCAGCGCTCATAACAGCCACATGGCTACACAGCATCTCAATCTCGCTCAAGAGGTGTGAGGAGAGGAAGATCGTGATGCCCTCGGCTGAGAGTGAGCGAATGAGGTTTCTGACCTCTCGGGTTCCCTGGGGGTCTAGGCCGTTTGTCGGCTCGTCTAGCACCAAGATATCCCTGGGCTTCAGCAAGGCATTGGCAAGTCCCAGGCGCTGCTTCATTCCAAGTGAGTAGGCGTGGACCTTCTTGTTGCCAGCGTTGTGAAGGCCAACTCGATCCAGCGCCGACTCGACTCTTTCGATTCTGGTGCTGGAATCGCTAAACCTGTCAGCCGCGTCAATCCGGAGCAGGTTGTTGCGTCCGGACATAAATGGGTAGAAGGCAGGACCCTCGACAAGGGCTCCGACTCTTGGGAGAGCCTTTTCAAGGTCTTTTGGTATCTCGGTGCCGAGGAGTTTGATTTCACCCTCGGTAGCTTCAGCAAGCCCAAGCAACATGCGAATGGTTGTGGTCTTGCCGGACCCGTTGGGACCTAGGAAGCCAAATACCGAACCGCTTGGAACCTCAAGGCTTATCGAGTTGACTGCCTTTTGGTCACCAAAGCGCTTCGTTAGACCGCTGGTCTCAATTGCCAGCTGTTGTGCCATAGGAACTACTTTGCTGTGTCAAACAGGTGCTGCACGCTTACTGCGCCAGCGTAAACATCGCCCGAATCGGTCATAAAGACGTTCATCAGAGGAGTGCTAAGGAGCATGCCACCTGCGACCGGCGTCATAAGTGACTGCAAAAGCTGACCACCCATCTCTTCGAGGGCCTTGTCTCCTGCTGGCATGTGCACAACAGTGTCCCAGCCCTCGCCGATCATGACAGGCTCTGGCTTCTCTTCCAGGGACTCCATCTCGTCCATGTCCATCCACATCTCGAGGTCCTGCTTCTGCTCCTCGATGGCGTTTAGGTCAACAATCTCGGTGCCTGCAGGGGGAGTGAAGCTAAATAGGCTCTCGTCCTGGTCCGCAAAGCTGATGCTTTCGTAGCCAACCTCCATTGCAGCCTCTGCTTGCTCTGTCGAGTAGACGCTGAGTGCCAGCGGCATGCCGGTCTCCGAATCAACCGAGACAACGATGGAGTCAACCAGCGATACCTCGCTGTTTGGGGTCACGATTAGCTGGTAGGCGGTGCGGCCAGCGTGGTAGTGGTCGGTTCCGACCGTTACCTCGGAGCTGTCACCAACCTGACTCATCAAATATTCTGCTACTGCCTGTGGGTCGGTCAGGTCCAGACCAAGCTCGGCAATATAGGCATTCAGCTCTGCCTCGGCGGTTAGCTTGCCCTCGGCTAGCTTCTCCTCATCGAGCTCTGCATACATAGCAACCTGCTCGCGAGAGTCATAGGACCAGATCGTGTTGCCTGAGACAATTAGATCGCGCTGCGCCATCATGTCCAAAATCTGGGCACGCATGCCGGTCTCTCCAACGAACACCCGAACCCGGTGCTCACCGGTAACAAGCTCCATGGCCTCGGTTAGTAGATTCTGCTCGATTACCTCTGGAGCAAAGTCTGCAAACTCCTCAGGCATCTTCTCGCGCATGCGCTCGGCGTCCTCCTCGGACACCATCGAGCTCAGCTCCAAAGCTGGAAGGCCAAGGTTGCTGGTTTTCAAGATTGTTCCCGAGAACTCGGTGGGCTGAGCGTCCATCATCATGACCATGAGCTCTTCAGCGCTCATGTCTGGAAGATCAACGGCGCTCGCCTGAAGCGGAACCAGTGAGATGGCCGCAATTACGGCAGGTGTTACTACAGCTGGCATCCAACGCTTCGAAATCTTCATTCGTTCTCCTTGTTAGGGCTCTAACCCTAGGAAACTCAACTGAACATTGGCTGAGAGTAATCCCTGGGGCTATTTATTAGATTTTATCCCATAAACCCCAGGGACCCACTCTCTTATTCCCAGTCGTCGTCTATGACGCTCGGATTTTCAGGGTTTCGATCCTCAATTTCCCAGGCCTGCTTGTATTCGTTAGCCATGGTCTCCAAGAAGACTTTGGCATCGAACTCCTCAGGACCGCGCACACCTGTTGCCTGCCAGTCGCCTCGCTCCAAGAGCTCTAGGGCTATGACTGGAACCAGTGCTGTCTGCCAGACCACTGCCTGGGCGTCGAACTCCTCAGCGGTCCACTCGGTGTCGGCGATGTGGTAGAGGTAAGAGGCACGTGGATTGCCCTCCTTGTCCTTACCGGTCACCAAGGTTCCAGCACAGGTCTTGCCAGTCATTCGCTCTACCAGTGAGGCAGGGTCGGGAAGTACCGCCGCAACGAGGTCTCTTGGCGAGACCTGAGCACGTCCGGACTTCGAGCGCACCCAGACCGGGTTCACCTTGTCCAGTCCAAGTGCGTGAAGGGTTTTGAGCACACTGATGAACTCGGAACCCAGTCCGTACTTGAAGTTCACACGCTTTGCGTCCATGGTTCTAGGCAGCATGTTCACCTCTTCGTGCTCCACGTTTACGCACTTAATGGGACCTATGCCACCGGGGAACTCAAAGAGCTCCGGCTCAGAGAACGGCTTGGTTGTGAACCAACCACGCTCCTTCTCCCAGATAAGCGGTGGGTTTAGGCACTCCTCAATGACTGTCCAGATTGAAAATGAGGGGGCAAAGATCTCTTCGCCCTCGTCGTTTTCGACAATTAGGTTTCCACCGTCCAAGACGGTGATCTCATCGATCTCACCAAATAGGTGGTCTGCCGCATAGCGGGCAAAGATGTTTGAGATTCCAGGCTCGGCTCCGGTGCCAACAAGTGCCAATAGGCCAGCTTTTTCAAACTCCTGGTGCTTGGCATACTGCCAGTCACCGAGTTTCTCAGCGGGCTTGGTAAATGGGTCATCCTTGTCTGGATGAGACAGGCTCATCGCCATGTCCATGTAGTTGGCCCCAGCATCCAGCGCACCCTGAAAGATGCTCTGCACGAACTTCGGCTCTACGGCATTGACGATGTGGGTCGCAGCGTGCTTTTTAGCAAGCTCTGCAACCTTGGCCGAGTCTGAGGCATCAATGTGTGCCGCCTCAAACTTGTCAGAGGGGATATCTGGGTGCCACTGTGCCACCCAGTCGACGCTCCGCTGAGCTCTTTCGAGGTCATAGTCGGAGACAATTAGTTTTTCAAAGAAATTACGACCAGCGGCGATTTTGACGATTGCATCGCCAACTCCGCCTGCTCCAATGAGCAAGATACGCATTAGTTTCACAACCAAACGGGTTGACCGATTTTGATAGCGGGCCCAGTCCTTGCCCTCATTCACAAGTATGCGCAAGCCTCTTTGGCGTCACTGCTAGTAACTGCGCCTTCACTTGGTGAACTACGTTCTTATTATTACCCCAAATTGGGCAAATGCCTAACTAACCCAGTTGGCGGATTGGAATAACTACCGGAGTCTTTGCGACCGGGTCCTCAATGACCCTGGCCAATATGCTGAAAGCAGTCGCCAAGTTGTTAGGTGTGATCACATCACCGGGAGCTCCCTGGGCGATTATCTCGCCATCTTTTAGCACAACTATTTGATCGGCAAATCTTGCCGCGAGGTTGAGATCATGAATCACCGCGACGATAGTCATCCCGCGCTCTCTCTTGAGTGAAGAGAGCAGGTTAATAACCTGAAGCTGGTGCGAGTAGTCGAGAGAGTTAGTTGGCTCGTCCAGCAGCAGCACCTGCGGGTTCTTCACCAGCGCCGCCGCAATTACCGCCACCTGCCTGAATCCTGAGGACAACTCCCCAATCTTCTTTGCGGCATGGTCAGTCAGCGAGGTTCTGGCAAGGATTTGATCAATCTCCGCTTTTACTCTTGGGCTCACCCTGGAGATTTGGTTGGCGAGGATTGCGCTTCTTGCAACCAAATCAAAAACCGTTTCGTTGTTTTTGGTTGCGGGGATGGTGCCTAGGAAGCCGATGCTGCCTTCAACCTGCGCCTTGGTTAGCGAGGTGATCGACACTCCATCCAGCAGCACTGCACCGCTCGACGCCCTGATCTTTCTGGCCAGCGCCTTTAGCAGCGAGCTCTTGCCGGCTCCATTAGCCCCAACCACGGCCGTAATCGATCCGCCAGGTAGTTCTAGGTCTAGGTCCTTGATGATTGCGTCAGCCGAGTAGCCAGCGCTCAGCGACTGAGCGGCAAGCTTTGACTGAGGGTCATACATGTTTCAAGCTTAGAACTTGCTGGTGACCTCGACCGCCTCGAGCCAGCGCTCATAGGATGCTCCTCGATCAACTTGTGGAGCAAACTCCTGCCTTGCGGGGTTTAGTTGTCGGAGTTCGTCCATTGAGCCCCAAATGCCTGAGCCGAGCCCTGCGAGCAGCCCAGCACCAAAGCCTGTGGATTCAAGGTTCTTGGCCCGAACCACCTTTGCGCCAATCAGGTCTGCCTGAATTTGCATCATGGTGTCGTTGGCAGCCGCTCCGCCATCGACCCTTAGCTCAGCGATGCTCTTGCCCGCATCCTCAGCCATCGCATCAACAACCGCCTTTACCTGAAACGCGATTGCCTCCAGCGTCGCATAGGCGAGGTTGGCACTGGTTGACCCTCTTGTGATTCCAAGCAGGCTTCCTCTGACATCGGCATTCCAAAATGGTGCACCCAGGCCGGTCAGCGCCGGAACAAAGACAACGCCATCGCTAGTGCCTGCCTTCTTTGCTAGGTCTTCGACAGCGGGTGCACTGTCAATGATTTGAAGTTTGTCCCTTAGCCACTGGACCGCTGCGCCAGCGACAAAGACTGAGCCTTCTGAGGCGTAGGTGATTTTCCTATCTGGGCTCATCCAGGCAACCGTTGCCAGCAGCCCGTGCTCGCTGATAACGATTTCCTCCTGGGTATTGGTGAGGATGAAGGCACCGGTTCCGTAGGTGCACTTCGAGGCCCCCAGGTCAAAGCCGGTCTGACCAAAGAGTGCTGCCTGCTGATCCCCGGCCATTCCCGTGATGGGAAGCTCAAGACCTAAAAAGTGCTCGGCATTACTGGTTGCGAGCTCTCCCCAACAGGGCGTGATGCTTGGAAGTGCAGACCTTGGAATCCCAAAGGTCTCAAGCAGCTCTTGATCCCAGTCACCGGTTTCAAGGCTCATCAGCTGCGTCCTCGAGGCATTGGAGGCATCGGTGATGTGTGATGCGCCACCGGAAATTCTTGCGACCAGGTAGCTGTCTATGGTGCCGAGGGCATACTTTCCGGATTCGACCCCTGCCCAGATCTCACTGTGATTTCGCTGCCACCACAAGAACTTGCTTGCGGTGAAGTAGGGGTCGATGTTTAGTCCGGTGCGCTTTCGAATCCAATCACCCTGGTTCTTTTGCTGCAGCTCTTCTGTGAACACTGAGGTTCTGCGGTCCTGCCAGACGATCGCCTTGGTTGGAGAGCTAAGGGTCTCTCGGTCCCAGATGACCGCGGTCTCCCGTTGGTTGGTGATGCCGATGCAGGTTGGTTTTTCGCTGTGGCCCTGAACTGCACTCTTGACGGAGCTGAGGGTGGCCTGCCAGATCTGCTCAGGGTCGTGCTCGACCCAGCCTGGCTGAGGAAAGTGCTGCTCAAATTCGGTATAGCCGCGGGAGAGTATCTCTCCGGAGCCGGAGATGATGAGAGCTGTGACACCGGTGGTGCCAGCATCGATAGAAAGAATCGACATCAATTTCCTCCTTGAAATGTGTGCGGAACAAAAACTAAATCTTTGGCGTTTATGCTTTCACTGTGGCCAAACAAAATCAAACCAAATCGAACAAAATCGAACAGTTTGACGTTGCCATTATCGGAGCCGGAATTAACGGAGCGGTAGCGGCAGCGGCGCTCAGCGCTGCTGGCCAGAAGGTGCTCCTGGTCGACAAGGGCGACTTCGCAGGCTTCACCTCACAGGAATCCTCCAACCTGGTTTGGGGCGGCATCAAGTACCTTCAGACCTACGAGTTTTGGCTTGTTTTCAAGCTCTGCCTGGCAAGAAACAAGCTCATGCGCGCCTACCCAAACCAGATCAAAGAGATTGGCTTTTTGGCATCTTTAGGACCGACAGCGCCCTTTGGCAGGCTTCTTGGAGCCTTCGGCACTCTGTTCTACTGGGCAATAGGCCTGTTGGGAACTACGCCCCCCTCGACCTACTCCGCCAAGAAGGCCAAAGAGCTTGAGCCAAACCTGATCACCGGTCGCAAGGCAGTCAAATACTTTGATGCTCAGCTGCCTGATAACGACAGCAGGTTTGTCTATGACTTCATTCGCCACGCCAAAAGCCGTGGCGCTGACGTTAGAAACTACACCGAGCTAACCAGCGCCAGCTTCGACGGCGTCTGGGAACTCGGGATTACCGCGGGTAAGAAAAAGTCAACGGTCAAAGCCAAAAGTGTTGTGAATGCTGCGGGACCCTATGCCCAGAATGTTTCTAAGCTGCTCGGTTCAAAGACCAAGGCCGGCCTAGTTTTCTCAAAGGGCATTCACCTTGTTCTAAATAGGAAGCTGACTGAGAAGTATCAGGTGCTTGCCTTCTGGGACGAGGAGGGCAGACTCTTCTACGTCCTCCCCATGGGTGATCGCTCCATGATCGGAACCACCGACACGAGGGTTGATAAGCCAGAGACCAAGACCAACAAGGACGACATCGACTTTGTGCTCAGGCAGATAAATGCACAGCTAGAGCTCGCTCAGCCAATAACTGAGGACCAGATAGTTTCCAATCGCTCAGGCGTCAGGCCTCTCGTTGTTGAAAACGGAGACAGCGGCAAGAACCAGGATTGGCATGCACTTAGCCGTAAGCACGCCATCGAGGCCAACCGAGACAAGCAGGTTGTAACCATTTTGGGTGGCAAGCTAACCGACTGCCTAAACGTCGGCGAAGAGGTAATCGACGAGCTCAAAGGTTTTGGCATGCAGCTCGAGGATCCCGGCACCTGGTTTGGAGAGGGTTCTCAGGAGCGCAAGACCGAGTTCTTTGCCAAGGTCGCATCACAGACAACCGGCAATGAAGATCTAATTGCAACCGGCCTCTGGCGCCGCCACGGCAATAAGGCTTTCGACATCATCGGCGAGCAGAAGCTGGAAGATATCTTCGACGGGCTTGGCATTACCGCCCAAGAGATTTCCTACATCGCCGAGAGCGAGGACGTTGTGACCCGCGAGGACCTACTTCGCAGGAGACTGCCGGTCATGATGGCTAGAGGCGAAAAGGAAATCGCGTCAAACAAGAAGCTCCAGAAGCTACTCGTGGAGCTGGGGCTCTAGCGGAGTCTCTGGTCTCTTCGAGGGCCATTCAACAACCAACATCGCCGCAAACAGCAATCCTCCGCCAAAGATAATCGCCAAGGTCAACGGCTCTTGGCCGACAAACACCGCAATGATGGCGGTGAAGACGACCTCGCTGGTTATCAGCAAGGCCACGCGCGAGGGCTCAATTAGAGTCTGAGCCCAGGTCTGCACCCAAAAAGCAAGCACGGTGGAGAGTAGGGCAGTGAACAAAATCGCGAACCAAACCTCCGCATTGGGAGGAGGCTGGTAGCCATCTAAGAGAGCAAAGCCCCAGGTGACAATGGCCGCAAAGGCAATTTGCAACATCGCAAAGCGATAGGAGGATCTACCTTTCCCGTAGTGGCCCAAAAGGAGGATGTGAACGGCATAAAGGACTGCACACACCACCAACCAGATCTGACCAACCTGGAACTCGATGTCAGCCGCAGCCCCCGAGAATATTCCAAGCCCCAGCATCGCCATGGTCAACCCGACCACGACCCGCTTACTAACCTTTTGCCTCACAAAGAGCCAGGCAATGAGCGGTGTGAGGATGACGTAAAGGCCCGTCAAGAAGCCGCTGGTGGCGGCGGTGGTCAGCTCGAGTCCTATGGTCTGGGTGATATAACCAAAGGCCAAGACCACTCCGATGAGGCCACCAAACCTGATGTCTCCCGTCTTGAAAGACAGCGCCACCTTTGGCCTGAGCAGCACCATGGCGATAGCGGCAATGGTGAATCTGGTTGCTAGAAAGTCCATGTAGGGCTGCTGCTCAATGGCATCCTTCATCAAAACGAAGGCGGCACCCCAGGTAAAACCAACGCCCAGCAGCGCCATCACGGCTAGGCGGGTTTTGGTCACTGAGAAAGACTAGTGTTCGACGTATTTTTTGGCACTAGGCCCGGCCATCTTCTTGGCCATGGAGGGGAAGACTATCCCGTGCATGGGGAAGACCATCCACCAATAGACGTGCCCAAATAGTCCCCTCGGGTGATATAGCGCTCGCTGGGTCACCAGGGACTTCCCCTCGGGGGTCTCGCCGACTTTGAACTCCAGCCAAGCAAGCCCAGGCATCTTCATCTCAGCGCGAAGTCTAAGAAGCTTTGGCCTCTGAATCTCCTCCACTCTCCAAAAGTCGAGGGCCTCGCCCTCGCGAAGCTTGTTTGGGTCGCGTCTTCCGCGCCTGAGCCCAACACCGCCAACAACTCGATCCATGAGGCCCCTAAGCTCCCAGGCCCAGGTTGCTGTCGAGTAACCGTTCTGCCCACCAATGGACTCAACGCGCTTCCAGATCTCAGCTTGGCTGTCGTCTGACTCATACTGCCTGAGGTCCACATACAAAGACCCTCCAGCCCAATCCGGGTCGGTGGGAAGTGGTTGTGAGTGAGTGCCGGGAGTTAGCGCGTTAGACCAGCGAGTCTCAACGTCGAGCTGCTTGATGCGGGTAAGAGCTAGGGACACGGACTTGCGGAAGTCGGTGAGGCCATCTTTGTGGTCAGGGACTAGCTCTCTGATGCGGTCATCCTTTGCAACCACCTCATGCTTGAGGGATGCAACCAATCTCTTGGCAAGGGTCACGGGAACCGGCGTCACCAAACCGATCCAGCCTGAGGCAAGGCGAGGTGTTAGGACAGGTAGCGGGAGAATGATTCTTCTTCTAAGACCTGCGACCTCGGCATAGATCTGCATCATCTCCATGTAGGTGAAGACATCTGGACCGCCAATGTCAAAGACATCGTTGATCTTCTTGTCGATGGTTGCTGAGCCGATTAGGTATCTCAGCACGTCACGAACCGCGATTGGTTGAATTCTGTTCTTGAGCCACTTCGGAGTAACCATGATTGGTAGTCGCTCAGTTAGGTGGCGGAGCATTTCAAAAGAAGCGGAGCCGGAGCCAATCACCACACCAGCTCGAAGTTCGATTGTTGGCACTCCACTAGAGCGGAGAATCTCACCGGTCTTTGCTCTGGCTGACATATGGGGGGAGAGCGAATCATCAGAGGAGGTGATGCCGCCTAGGTAGACGATTCTCTTGACGCCGTTTTGCATAGCTAGCTTGCCGAAGTTGCGAGCAAGATCTTCTTCCATCTGCTCAAAATTCTTTGAAACCATGAGCGCGTGGAGCATGTAGTAGGCAAGATCAATGTCCTGAAGGGCAATATTTAGAGCCTCAGGGTCGAGGGCGTCTCCCTCAACAATCTCCACCTGATCGCGCCAAGGGTAGTCCTGGAGCTTGTGGGCATCGCGAACTAGCACCCGGACTCTGTATTTGTGGGCGACCAGCTCTCGAACCAGTCTGCCGCCGACATACCCGGTGGCTCCGGTAACCAATACCCTCGCAGGCTTCTTATCTTTGGACCGAAGAACCTTTAGGTCCGAGGTCACCGTCTCAATCATGAGAGGGCCAACCCAAAATTAGGCAAATTTGTTTCTAGCCGAAGCGGCCGGAGACGTAGTCCTCGGTTTGCTTCTCTGATGGGTTAGAGAAAATCTTCTCGGTCTTGTCGTATTCGATGAGCTTGCCTGGCATGCCAGTACCGGCAATGTTGAAGAAAGCGGTTTGGTCCGAGATTCGAGAGGCCTGCTGCATGTTGTGGGTAACAATCACAACGGTGAATTTTTCCTTGAGCTCGACAGCTAGGTCCTCAATGGCTGCCGTTGAAATCGGATCTAGCGCAGAGGTCGGCTCGTCCATCAATATCACATCAGGCTCAACCGCGATTGCTCTTGCGATGCAAAGGCGCTGCTGTTGGCCTCCCGAGAGTGAGGAACCGGGAAGGTTCAGTCGGTCCTTTACCTCATTCCAAAGGTTCGCTCCGACCAGAGCCTTCTCGGCTAGGTCATCACCCTCCGACTTCGACATCCTGGCGTTGTTGAGCTTGTAGCCGGAGAGCACATTGTCCTTGATAGACATCGTGGGGAATGGGTTTGGACGCTGGAATACCATGCCAACCTGGCGACGAACCTTCACTGGGTCG
>Ga0208427_1000545_pt1 | contig 16161 bp, 21 predicted proteins | sample DEB08_DNA_FD_184532 | JGI IMG/M metagenome (GOLD analysis project Ga0208427, IMG submission 184532) | Aqueous microbial communities from the Delaware River and Bay under freshwater to marine salinity gradient to study organic matter... | ecosystem: Environmental > Aquatic > Marine > Coastal ...
GGGTATCCACTAGCTTTGCCTTGATCTTGACCCCTAATACTTTTTCTACTTGGGGGATGTCAAAGCGGATAATGTTGTGACCAATGAGGATGTCTGCTTCCTCAAAGAATATACGCATAGCTACATAATCATGGGTGTGATGCACATTTCCATCGTCCCCCATCCACGATAACACGTGTATCTTTGTGGCGTTCAGCCCATCTGTTTCTATGTCAAATACTGGCACTAATATACCTCTCGTAGTGTGAACGTATCGTAGTTGAACTTGAGTTTACCTGCCATACCCTCTTCGGATGACGGACGGTTCTTCTCAATCTTGAGATACGTTGTGTTGCGTTCTTCTATGTCGTCTGACTCTTTGTCACGGTGTAGGTTCACAATGACACTAGCACGTTGACCAATCATCTTACAATACTTGAAGTCTCCATTCTCGTTAGTGTGTCCGATAGACACGATACCTATGTTGAGTTCCGCTGCCAGTTTAGACAATCGGACGGACAGGTCTGCCAGTTGTTGTTCTTTGCTTTCCTCAGTGCCAGTGATGACATCTTGGATAGGCTCAAAGAATACAAACTTACAGTCACATGCCTGACTAAAGAACCGTATCTGATCACACAGTTCGTCGGCCCCCTGTCCGTCCCCCAAGTAGAACTGATAAAGGTTTTCCCCTTTGGTAAGGTCAACGATGGCCTCACGTACTTCTTTATCAACCCCCTTGTCCTCAATTAAGTCACGGCGTGTTACGTTGTCATTCATCTTGTAGGACGCAAGCCCTAACAATGAACGTAGCTTAGTCTCCTCTAGGTGCCACGTAGCGATAGGGATGTTACGTTGTAGCATCTGATATTCTAGGTAGCGCATCAGTTCTGTCTTACCAATACCAGTAGGTGCCTTGAACATAGTGAAGTGTCCCTGCATCAGGCCCAAGATTTTGTCGTCTAGTGCCTGAATACCTGTTGGTACATACACATGCTCTGGCGTGTCCTCATACAGCTTCAAGAACTGGTCAGCAGTATTGATGACGTTCTCTGGTGTGTGCTTGATAGGCTTCCACCATGAGGACTTGTAGTCCTGTGCTTTACCTGCCTGTAGGAAGTCGTTAGCATCCTTGTACTGACCGTGATCTACACGGTAGACCTTGTTAGGAAACAGGCGTGACATACGGTCAGCGACATTGTTACCTGCTTCATCGTTATCGACAGATAGAATGATCTTCTCAAAGCTGTCTAACCACTCCTTACAGTTTTCCCATAATTTCTTCGATGGGGTAGCTGATGGTAACGACACAACAGGTGTAGTCCAGTTAGACTTGAGCATCTGCCATGCAGACATAGCGTCTAGTTCACCTTCTGTTATTGTGACAAATTTGCTACACCCAGCAGGGAACAGGTTCATACCAAACAACTCGTCACCCTTGAAGCCATCCTTGGTGAAGAACTTCTTGTCTGCAATCATACGCACTTTCTTTCCACCAGAGGGGTATGTGTACTCTTGCGTAAAGTCATCAGTCACGACATCAAATTCTTCCATAGTCTTTGCAGTGATCCCACGCATTTCCTTGTAGGTCTTCTGCGACATTGCTGTAGGTTGTGACGACACTATAGAACGTAGGTTATCAAATCCATCTTTTTCCATTGTGGGGTACTTCTCCTTTGCCCAATCGAACATCTCTTGTTTTGAAGGGTAACCTGTATCGCAAGCATGGCACTTCCCATAACCATTAGTGTTAAAACTAAAGGCATCAGAAGAACCACACGACACATAAGGACATGGTAGGTGTGCTTGTTCTGTCATGTGGTTCTCCTTTTATTTATTTTTTAGACAGTTCGTCTAGTTTCTGACGTTGACGGCGCATGATGTATAAGGATGCCAAAGTCATGTTATGTACACCACCTTGGAACTTTGACATGTTTCTCTCTACAAAACGCTCTGCATATTCCATGTTTCTATCACAGATCGTTTCTAAGATTTCTTGCTCACCAAACTCATTAGTGTAAGGTTTCTGTGATACATCTTGTATTCCACTACGTGCCGCATAATTCTGACCACTTTTTACAGATGTTGCACCACGCTTTATTAATGTTTGTGCATTGTCCTCAGTGGGCATAATTCCAAGATCAAGGCAGGTCTGTTGTGCTGACATCCATACGTTTTTTGCTGCTTTACTCATATCGGGTTCTCCTAGTTTACAAGTTTAAGGTTTGGTTTATCTGATAAGAATTTCTCAAGTTCTGGTCCAACAAGATCAATGACCTGTTTTAGCGACAAGAACCATTTGGCATAATCCCTAGCGATACTTAATCCTATGTCATCTTTGTCATATCCTTCCATAATACGATCCAACAAAACTTGTGCTGCATCAGTTGTTTCACCTGTGTAACGCTGCCCAAACATCTGGGAAATACCTTTAATTGCACCCATAGCTTCTTCGACGTTGTAGTCTGGCACAACAGGTATACTTGCCTTACGTTCTTTAACTATTTCAGATGCTTCAAACGGCGTTATTGTACCGTTATCTAATTCAGTCTTTACGTTACTAAACTCAGGTTTAGTCTGAGCATCATTATAGTTATTCTTAGCCTCTACGACCTCTGGTGCAGTCATAGGTTTATCTGACGACACAATCTCTTCACGTAACTCCTCTGGGGCAGACAAGAGTGCTTCTATGGCATCGTGACTAAAGTTTGGTGCAGTCCACTGCACTTTTCTTGCTCTATTAAGTTTCTTGCCGTAGTCATAAGAAATCTCACAGTATTTTGAGAATCTACCGACAAACCCTGCCATCTTGTCGTTTTCTTTTAAGTATATATCAGCAGCCCTGTTCATCCATTCTATCTTACGATGAAAGGCACTACCCATATCTACATCAGCTTGCTTGAAACCTTCGACACAATCCTGCCAGTTGTAAACGACATCAGAAGGTGTCTTATTCATAAGTTCATTATAGTATTCATCATCAGTCATCTTTATTTCCTGTAGTAGTTGTAAACCTAAAGGGGGACTTTAGTATATAGTAACTTAATTTTTCTCCTGACAACTTTTTAGCTTACTTATTATTTTGTTGTGGTATTTTCGCCACATCTCGTTAGACTGACCGTACTTACTTGCTAGATCACGAAACGATAGACCATCTGCATATACCTCTTTCAGTAACCCAAGTTCTCGACTGTTCAGCTTCTCCATGTTTTTACGAAGGTACTGAATTTCACTATACGTTTCGTAAGCCTCTGCATGATCATTAGTAGTAATAGTGTGGTCATGTATTTCAAATTCCATCTCTTGTGTGTCAGCTAACTCCTTAGAGCCTGTGCGCATAGGTAGAGTAACCAAACGGTTTTTGTAGTTAGACCACAGGTTAGAACGAAACCGTGCGTCCCAGAAGCATTCTACGCCCTTCAGCCCACTCTCTTTGGCTTCCAGAAGATATACCCACGCCTGTTGATATATATCTTCGTAATCCTCTGTGTTGTAGTTACGTGCAATGTTGTGTGCATATTCGTGAAACTCTTTATCCATCTTATTCCTCATTCAGACAAAATTCACAGAAGTCAGACTTCGCTGGACCCCCACACGACACACATTTCTGTGGTTCATCTGTAGTACCAAACTCATACTCTGTTAGTTCATCTTTCTCGTACTTAATATGATCCTCAATGAAGTCATAGACTAGCTGCATGTCCATGTTGGCTGCTGCACAGTAGAGAACTAGCTTCAACCCTTCCTCTGCCAGTAACCCACGACAATGTGCATCCATGTGAAACTTGTAGGTGGCACTACCGTCTTCGTGTTCTTCTATTGTTTCTACTCCAAGTATTCCTGCATCAGTCATTGGTTTTCTCCTTCACGCAAACTAATTGCATTTCCTCTTGTACCTGATCCTCGTATAATTCAAATGCATAAAAGCAATCATACATAGACTTGTACTTATCTATAATTTCCACTGACGGGGTACCTTGATAAACCCACACTAACACCAGAAACCAAGTCATTCTTCTTGGTCCATCAGTGCTGCCCACGACACAGGGTACAGCTTCAACATTTCACCATAGATCACAGAGGCTACAATGCGTGTCTCTGCTTGTGTGTCTTTTGCGCAACGTAGTTTGCACATGTCAGCCCATGCATCTAACGACCCAGACCAATACCATGAAGTCATCATGTTCTGTGGCAATACCCCACGTGCTTGCTCTGGTGAGGCACCTTCCTTGATCAACATATCATATGTCGTTAATGCATTCCGTAGTGTCGCATGGAACATCATCTCAGCCTCTTGGCTAATTTCCATCGGACCCCCTGAACCCTGCTTAGAATGCTCTGGTTTGCTGCGCCAGTATGGTTCATAGAATGCAGGTTCATAGTTCACGTAACGACGACTGATCTCATTCCACCGTAGGAACTTATGTTTCACTAATTGTCGTGCTACGTACAGTGGTGCCTCGACACGGAAACTAGTGAAGCAATGACCAAACGGTGACGTATGCTTATGCTCTGCTAGGTATTGGATCAGACGGATGTCTTTATCCTTTAGCTGTCTATATTCTCCTGAGTGTACCTGTCCTACCCAGTCTGATGTAGATGCATACGACACACGTGCAGCACGTACCACAGTCAAGTCGTCACCCATCTTATCAATCAGGTCTACGTTAATTTCACCCTTTTTCATCTGTCTTGTCCTTGTGTTTGCGTTTCCTGTGCAAGATAGGCTTCTTTTTGTCTGGGACAACCCTTGGCCTATACTTTTTCTGTCTTAGGTCTTTAGCCATAGGGTTGGGCCTACGCATCTTACCATTTCCTTCTAGTTTTCCACCAGACCCAACACTCACTACAGTGGCCCTTACCAAAGATCAAGTCTATAAGCCACACTATGTTGGGTCTGTTGTCCTTCTTCCACTGCCAGTTACGTGCAGAGAACGTCTGGTTCTGTGATCCACCTAGTAGGACGTTGATCAGTACACTCAGTACCGACAATATCCTAGAAAGATATTTCACCATTTTCATCGTAGGGGTTTCTGTAGTAGCCCTTACTAAATACCTCTTTATAATATTCACGGTTGTACGGTCCTTCTAGTTCTTCTAGTTGCTCTAGTGGGGTGGGCATCAGTAGCCCTAGTTCATCTGCCATCCACTGCGGTATAGAATGTGTGTTCTCCAATGGTTCCATCCTTTAGATAGTGTTTCGCCCAGTAGGGTTTGATGTCAACCCTGTGATAGTGAGTGCTAGTTAGACCGATTCGGTGTCCTTTGTCAACCTCTATGGCTACCTCTACGGCTGTTTTATAGGCACTTTTTTCCAAGTCATTCTTCATGTATCTCAATGGGTTATCTGACATTCCGTCATGTGTGAACGAAAATTGTTTCTTCTGATACACGACATCGCAAACATTGTCAGGCCACCTATCAGATTCCACACGGTTCATAATGACATCACCTATGGCAAACTGCCCCTCTAACGGTTGGTCACGTGCCTCAAAGAATATTGCAGCTATCAGACACTCAAGCATTACTGCCCCCAAGGTAGTAGGGTGGTGGGTCCATTGTCAGTGCCTCTAGGCTCATAGCGACAAAGTGGTTGTACCTGTGGTTACGCAAGATACCTTTATAGATAGGGTTCTCATTGTAACGCTTTGCTATCTCTTCTGCATCTGCCAGAGTGTACGGTATTTTCACTGGTAGGGGTACAGCAGGTAGAGCCGTGCGTGATGCTACGTCTGATGGGACTGCTGCGATTGTGTATGTATTTCTCATGTCATACTTTCTCATTATATTACTACCCTTTAAGTTTTATGATAAAGAGGTGTCCATCATTTTCCTTAATTTCTTCTGCGTCACCCATAGGCACTATCTCACCTTCTGGATGTACTATATACACAAAGTGTCTTTCACGACATAACTCCGTGGCAATAACTGAGTTATACGTTTCAAAAACTGAAGCCTTCATCAGTTAATCTCCACTACTGCGTTCTCGTTAAAGCATTTCCATTTCTTCTCTGCTACAGAGTAGATAGGGATAAGCCCGTTGCGTTGCAAGACCTGACTATTGCGTTGACCTTGCTCATTACCAATGATCTTGCTGCTAGGCTTGAAGAGGCCGTTGATGGTACGTTCTGTACCGTCCTTCTTGATGAATGTAACCGTGGCAAACTGTGTGCCTTTGGCTGCTACGATGCTACGTACTGTGTCTGCTGCTAGTGTCATGTTAGTTCCTTTCTGTTTCTACTGAGGGGTCTATCTGATTCGTTAGTCAGTGTCAACCCCATGATCTTTTTCTCCATACGGTTTTTCATTGTAGCCTTCCATGTATGCTTCTAATAGATATACGTCTGAGGTGTTTGGGTTAGGACGACGACCATAATAAGCATTGATCGCTCCACGTTCATATTCTGCTCCTATTTTGTCTTGGTACATTGCGTTTACTTTACTCATCTTTCTTATGTCCTCTTCTGTGTAGAAATACCATTGTCCGTCTTCACCTACGTATGGATCGCCTACTTTCATGTGTACCTCCTAATTTCCACTGCGGGGGTGATTCGTAAGTAGATTACCAATTTCCACTGCGGGGGTCAATCCTTATTTCCACTGGCGGGGGGTCCTTATTTCCACTGTGGGGGTCTGTGATATTTTTGCAACACCTATCCGAATTTGACCGAATCAATACGAAAGGATAGGTTCGCTATACCAAAGGATAGGTCAATAATACGAAAGGATAGGTTGACAGGATATTTCGGATACATACCGATTCGGGTAGTGATTCGGTAGTACGAAAGTGCTGTCAATAGTACTTTAGTATAGGTTGACAAGGAATTTGGTATAGTGTGGCTAAAATACAACGATTCGTAACAAGATTCTCCTTGACATAGATTTACAGTTGACGAATCAGTTGACGCACGATAACGCACGACCGACTGATTCGCTAGGTGATTCGGTATTTTTTAGCACGACAAGATTCTGATATTACAACAGTCAATTTTGCATAGCTGCCATGCGCAAAACGCAATAGTTTAACCATTAAACTAATGAGTCGGAATCCACCAACACAAACGGTTATCGGGATAGGAACCGAGCCTCAGAATCACCTTAGCATGATTCTGGCATAGGAGTCAATAGGCCCCAAAACCCCTCAAAAATGTCCCCAGAATTGCGGAAAGGTTCCAAGGTGGTCTAGGTCGAAAAAGTGATTCCCCGAAGTCTGGACGTGTCAACCCCTAAAACGACTAAAAACGACTCCGCTTGTTAGCGTATATATATTATAATGAATCCCGACAAAATTATTTGTTTGACTCCCATTGCGAATCAAGGCAAGGTGGAATCATCGAAACACAAACCACGGAGTCAAAAATGTTTAGATACGTAACAATCAGAATGAATGATCCTGAATCAGTTAAGGCCGCAGAAAAGCGCAAGGCAATGTTAGAGTCAGAAGGATGGACTCTTATCCATACGTCAACAGGCGAAAATGACGCTTTGCTTTCATATTCTGACAATCCAAAACTAGTTGACGCAGTAAGCGAATCAGCGTAACGTCAAACCATCACAACAGACAAAGGAGTCTAAAATGTTTAAATCACTAATCAAAACCGCACCACTAAATGACGGAACAAAAGGCAATCGTTTTGTTGTCTTAGGCACAATTTCGGGCATTTATCGCAAGCGTAGCATCAAGAATCGCCTAGGTATCACAAAGGGAGTCACAACTATCGGACTCCACCTAGGCAAGCGTTCACTGTTTTGGGAACACAAGCGGGCATTGCGTCAATTCCATCGCATTGCGGGCTAGTTGCCTTAGTTATGGGGCTTGCGAATCGTTTGCCCCATTGATAAGCTAACTACAGATAAACAAACCACGGAGTCAAAACCATGAAAAACCTTTTACTACAAACCGCAACTTTTTTGATTTGGTGCTTTACGTTAGTTATCGTTTGCTTTGCGCCATTTTATCTAGATACTGCCGAGGCAATAGCCGCAATGCTATGCGCTACAGTTGCCGCTTTCGGTATTCTAACGGTTTTATTTTGGGAGTCTCTATAATGGCAAAATATGTCTGGATATTAATTTTCGGTTTTTTGTTGGGCAAGTTTACATATCTTGACTCAAACGGATACGGAATCTTTGTGCCTATGCTAGGCGGTTATCACATATCAACGGAGTCAAACTAATGGCAACACTAACGAAAAACCGCCCTTATACCCTAACGCTTAAAGAAGCGAAAGAATCCGCCAATATATCCAAAGGCAATTCCAAAATGCCAGGATCAACTTTCGCCCAAGACTCATTCGCTTGTAAAGTTGGGAGTCGTTTGGCTAACGTTAAAGGTTCAGTATGCGAGTCTTGTTACGCCCGTAAAATCCAACGCTTGCGCCCTAGTGTTAACAAGGGTTGGTCCGCCAATTATGAAAAGGCAACACGATTAATAGCGACAAATCCCGCCCAATGGATTCGGGCTTGCGTGTTTCAAATTAATAGAATTGCTCATAAGACTGGCGAAAATTATCACCGTTGGTTTGACTCTGGCGATTTGGATTCAGTTGAACAACTCGACGCAATAGTTGCGGTCGCTTGCGCTACGCCTAAAATTAAGCATTGGTTACCGACTCGTGAGTTGCAACTAGTGCGCCAATGGCAAGCATTGCGCCCGTGCAATCGCTTTCCCTCTAACCTAGTCGTTCGCTTGTCTGCGCCTATGGTGGACTCTAAGCCCGTTAAAGGGGCTAATACAAGCACTGTACACAAGCACAAAGCCCCTGTTGGCTACGCTTGCCCTGCTAGGACTCAAGGCAATCAGTGCGGCGATTGTCGGGCGTGTTGGGATGCATCAGTCCCGAATGTTAGCTATCCGAAACACTAGAATAATTTCACAAGCATGACTCCCGTGCAACTGGCGACTCTTCGGAGTCGTCTTTTTTCGTTTGTGTTCCGTGGTTTGCCTTGCGTTTTTCTGCGAGATTCTCGTGTGTGACATTATTGCAACAGACTGAAGAATCCTGCGCCGAATCGGTCCGAGCGCAAGAAAAACTTTTGTCAACCCCTTGACATAACATTTGGGACCCTCCAGATTACCACGGGTGATTCGGGGCGGCAAGCGTAACCACCTACATCTGCAAACTAAAAAATTCCAAAGTGTGACTTTTATGCAACACTAGTAATCCCGATGACACCCTATGTACAACAAAAAAGAATCCTTTGTTTACAACGACATATAAAAAAGTTATAAAAAAAAGTTGTCAGTGTGATAAAAAAGTTACTATATATCAGTATAGGGGTACTATACTATAGTATATACGTAAGTTAAAACTACCCACATATTACCAATATAGATTACAACTAAAGTTCTACTATAGTACCTCTATACAGCTTTCCCAATTCAATTTAGGTGTCGTGGTTAAATGGACAAACTAAAGTATAGCGAAACTATCGCAAAAGCTGTCCGTACAGGCATTAGGAATGGTGTCGCTGTAAAGGACATTATGGCTTCTATCCAGAAGTATCAACAAGCACCCTCTAGTTCAGCTACATTCTATAAGTTGTATGGTGACACTATTGCACAAGAACGTGCAGATATTGTAGGTCAAATTGGTTCTGTCGTGATCCAACAGGCACTAGATGGCGACTTTAAGGCTGCTGAGTTTTATCTCCGTAGTAAAGGCGGCTGGTCACCAACGCAAACAAACATTGAGGTAGAAGGGTCTTCTGATGCCGATGAGGACGCAGGAGCAATCGACTCCTTGATGACACTCTTAGGTAAAAAGAATGACACTCCCGATAACAGCGAACGATCTACGACAGTTACCCGACAGCGAAGTAGCGTACATACTCAAACAACTGGGTCCAGCCCAAGCCGAAGAACTACGGTATAACTGGGAGTTCTGGGCTAGACCTGAGCAACTAGAACCAGAAGGAGACTGGAATGCTTGGTTGGCTTTGGCTGGCCGTGGATGGGGTAAGACCCGTGCAGGTGCTGAGTGGGTAAGACACAGGATCAAAAAAGGTGACAAGATCGTACATTGTGTCGCTCCTACTAAAGGTGATGTTCGCCGTGTTATGGTTGAGGGTGACAGTGGATTACTTAATGTTTGTTGGAAGGGTGATAAGACCTACAGAGGAAAACACATTGGGTTTCCTGTCTGGTCCCCTACTAACAATACTCTGACATGGGACAACGGAAGTAAAGCCGTATTCTTCTCAGCAGAGGACCCAGAGCGTCTTCGTGGTCCACAGGCTTACTCAGCATGGACAGACGAGTTGTGTGCTTGGCGAAATGCACAAGAAACTTGGGATATGATGATGTTTGGACTCAGATTGGGTCGTAAACCGCAAGTTTTTATCACAACTACACCAAAAACTACAAAATTACTAAGAAATATTATATCTGACCCCAAAACGGTTATTTCTAAGGGTTCTACGTTCGATAACGCAGCAAACTTAGCAGATACGTTTATTGATGCGGTCAAAAAGACCTACGAAGGTACAAGACTTGGTAGGCAAGAATTATACGCAGAGATATTGGATGAAGCCTCTGGTGCCTTATGGAACCGTGAGTTGCTCTTCAAGTGTGAAGTAGATCGGGACGAGGTACCACCTCTGTCTCGTATTGTCGTGTCTGTAGACCCTGCTGTAACCAATAAAACTGATAGTGACATGACTGGTATTGTCGTGGCAGGTATAGATCAGGATGGTACAGCCTACGTACTAGAGGATCACACAGATCGTTACAGTCCCAAGGAGTGGGCAGCTAAAGCTATAGAACTATATCACGAACACATGGCTGACAGGATTGTCGCTGAACGTAACCAAGGTGGTGATATGGTCCGTCATACTCTGCAAACAGAAGATGAAAACGTCCCGATTAAGTTAGTACATGCTAGTCGTGGTAAGATGGCACGGGCTGAACCTGTGTCTGCACTATACGAACAGGGCAAAGTAAAGCATGTCAAGGGACTTAACGACTTAGAAGATCAGATGGTACAGTGGGAACCTCTAGGGTCCATAGGCTCACCAGACCGTCTTGATGCTATGGTATGGGCTTTAACGGACCTATCACTAAATGGATACGCAAAACCACAACTAAAACTAGCGTATTCCAATGCCAAAGGTTTAAGGTAAGATGGTAAAGAAACTATCAGCAACGGAAGCGGCTCAAGTACTGGGTATCGCAGGTGACAACACACATAACGGTCAAATCCGTGCGGATGAGTTTCTACCTGAATTACGTGGCAAACGTGCCATACGTAAGTATCGTGAAATGCGTGATAACGATAGCACCATTGGTGCAGTCATGTACGCTACTGAACAAGTCTTACGTGACGTAGACATTAAGGTTATGCCAGCCAATGATACCCCTGCTGCTAAACGTGAAGCAGACTTTGTGGAGAGTATCTTTAAGGATATGGATCACACCCTAGATGATCACGTATCAGAGGCTTTGTCGTCCCTTACATTTGGCTTTGCTTGGTTTGAGGTCGTCTACAAAAGACGTAATGGTCAAAAGACTGGCTCTAAGTATTCTGATGGTCGTATGGGTGTGCGTAAGATTGCTTCACGTGCGCCTTGGACTATCTCTAAGTTTGACGTAGACGAGAAAACTGGTGATGTCTTAGGCATTCATCAGGAAGGGTCAGGGTTCAACAATACTAACTATATTCCTAGTCGTAAGAGTTTGTACTACAAGACTACGGCGATTAACAATGATCCGTCAGGAAGGTCGATCTTACGTAATGCGTATACCTCGTATGAGTATCTTAACAATCTACAGAGCATTGAAGCTATTGCTGTGGAGCGTGAGTTGGCTGGTATTCCTGTGGCTCGTATCCCTTCTGAGTATCTTAGTCCTGATGCTACTTCTGCTCAGTCTGGATTCCTCACCAACCTTCAACAAATCCTTAGAGATGTTAAGTTCAATGAGCAGGGATACATCGTCCTGCCCTCAGATACCTACCCCGATAGTAACGGAAGTCCTACCAACACTCGACTAGTAGATGTTGAGTTGATGGCTTCTAACGGTAAACGTAATATAGACATAGACCCGATTGTAAAACGGTACCAGCACGACATTGCTCGTTCTGTACTTTCAGAGTTTCTTATGCTTGGTGGTGGCAACACTGGTTCATATGCCCTGTCCAAGTCTAAGACAGACCTGTTCCTTCGTGCGCTTGAGAGTTACATCCAAGCCATAGTTGATGTTCTCAACAAACAGTTGGTAGAACGCCTATGGGAGTTGAACGGTCTGAACTATGATCTCATGCCAACTATTGTTGCAGGGGATGTAGCACCACATGACCTGCGTGAAATTGCAGCGTTCCTACGTAACCTAAATGGTGCAAACATTGATGTGTCGTCGCATCCAGAAGTAATTCAGGACTTGATGGACATCGCTGAACTTCGGTACAACCCAGATCAAGAGGGCGATACTGACCAAACTCAATTAGATAAGGAAAACTAATCATGGCTACCTTCAATAAGGTAAATGACTTCGTAGTCAACGCTGTACACAACATGGACTTGGAATCAGATCAAGTTGTTGTTGCTCTATCAAATACAGCACCTTCATCAGAATCTTCTGATCCATCATCAGATGGTAACGGCATCTTAGGTAACGTAACAGAAGTTGCTTACACTAACCTAAGTTCTCGTAATGTTACTACTACTTCGTCTACACAGACATCAGGAACATATAAGCTAGTTCTATCAGACATCACATTGACTTCATCTGGTGGTTCTACTGGTCCTTTCCGTTACGTGTACATCTATAACGACACAGTGGCAACACCAGCCGACCCACTGATCGGATACTACGACTACGGTTCATCATTGACACTAAACGATGGTGACTCACTAACAATCGACTTCTCAGCAGCTAACGGCGTACTACAGATCGCCTAAGAGGAAATAAGAAATGGTCAAGCTAGTCAACAGAGCCAGAATGTCCACCAGCACAACTGGCACTGGCACAATTACATTAGGTTCTGCTGAAAATGGCTACCAAAGTTTTGATGACGCTGGTGTACCCGATGGAGATGTAGTCCGTTACGTTATTGAGGATGGTGCTAACTGGGAAGTAGGTACAGGTACGTATACTGCTTCTGGCACCACCCTTACACGTACAGTTACAGAAAGCAGCAACTCTGACGCTGCAATCAACCTGTCAGGTAGCGCAGTCGTCTTCATCGGCCCAGCAGCACAAGACTTTAGCCCGACCATTACACTCGCTGGTGATGCCAGCGGGTCTGTTACGCTTACAGACTTAGAAGATGCGACCTTGACTGTTACCGTTGCTGATGACAGTCATAATCACGTTATTGCCAATGTCGATGGACTACAGGCTGATCTAGACGCAAAGCTAGACAAGTCTGGCGGTACTATGACTGGCAACTTGATCCTAAATGCTGATCCGACTACGGCATTAGGAGCCGCCACGAAAGAGTATGTCGATACGATTGCTGCCGCTGGTATTCACTACCACGATCCAGTACGTGTCGAGCAAGAGGGTAACCTTACAGCTACTTACGACAATGGTACAGCAGGTGTAGGTGCAACCCTTACTAACTCAGGTACTCAGGCCGCATTGGTCATTGATGGGGTCACCATGGTCCTTAACGACCGTGTTCTTATCTATGAACAAACCAATGCATTTGAGAACGGTATCTACACAGTTACTAACGTAGGTTCTGCAAGTACTAACTGGGTTCTTACCCGTGCGACTGATGCAGACAGCTACGGTGCCTCTGATCCTGATGCATTAGGCCAAGGTGATGCTTTCTTTGTACAAGAAGGTAACGCAGGTGCTGGTGAACTATACGTTATGAACACTGAGGGTACTATTACCTTCGGTACCACAGGTATAACCTTTACTCAAATTCAGTCTACTGCTGTTTACTCTGGTGGGACAGGTATTACCCTTAGTGGTACTACGTTCAACCTAGATTCTACCATTGCAGCAGATACTACAGGTAATGCAGCTACAGCTACAGCCTTAGAGACTGCACGTACAATCGGTGGGGTATCTTTTGACGGTACAGCTAACATCAACTTAGCTGGTGTTAATACGACTGGTAACCAAGACACCACAGGTAATGCTGCTACAGCGACTGCTTGGGAAACTCAACGTACAATTACTCTGTCGGGGGATGTCTCAGGTACAGCCACAGGTGTGGACGGCTCTGGTAATATTTCCATTACTACCACTGTCGCTGACGATAGCCACGCACACGTTATCTCTAACGTCGATGGCCTACAGACTGCCTTAGATGCTAAAGCACCTACAGCAAGCCCTACCTTTAGTGGTACAGTTACTTTCCCAGCAGGTCAGACCTTCGATGGTCGTGACGTATCTGCTGATGGTTCTAAACTTGATGGTATCGAAAGTGGCGCAGATGTAACTGACGCAACCAATGTATCTGGCGCAGGTGCCTTAATGCGATCTGGCGGTCAGATGACAGGCAACATCACGATGTCTGGATCACAGACTGTTGATGGTCGTGATCTTTCAGCCGATGGGGCTAAACTTGATGGTATCGAAAGTGGTGCTACTGCTGACCAAACTGCATCTGAGATATTGACTGCAATTAAGACAGTAGATGGCTCTGGCTCTGGCCTAGATGCTGATACTGTTGATGGCATTCAAGCAAGCAGCTTCTTGCGCAGTGATGCAGCGGATACAGCTACAGGTAATCTTACCCTCAACGGGACTGTGACATTTGGTTCAGCTTTAGATATTAATGGCCAGTATTTAGACAATGTTGAAGACATCTATTTGCGTGACAAACTATTCCACGATGGTGACGTAGATACTTATCTTGGGTTCGGCACAAACACCATTACTCTTGCCACAGGTGGTTCATCTGAAATCACAGTTGACACCACAGGTGTACGTTTAGGCGACAGCGGCAACGGCTACTTCCAACCTGTTACTGGCAGCTATGGCTCTATCCAGATTGATGGTGGTGCGCATACTGGCTACGAGGGGTACAACATTGGTGGCAGGGCTGCTTTTATACATGATAATGCTAATGCTACTGGTATTTATGATGACGTAAATAACCAATGGCTGTTTTATGGTGGCCACGGTGGTAGTTCGTATATGTACTACGATGGGGTGTACAAAATTAACACAGGCAGCACTGGTGTAAACATACAGGGCGATCTCAATGCTGTAGATAATGTTTATGTTGCTGATAATATTTACCACGAAGGTGACACGGATACAAATATCAACTTCCAGAATAACCTTATTTACTTTACAGCAGGTAACAACTCTACATTGACTGTTGCGGGAACCTATGCACAATTTACTGCACCTTTATACAACTATTCCATATACTACGAAGATTATGACTCACTATCAGGCACATCTGTCACGGTAAACTGCGACACCGCCCAAGCATTTAGCTTAACTATGACAGGTAATACCACGTTTACGTTTAATAGTGTGTCTAATGCATGGTCTACTGGTTTTGTCTTAGAGTTAACAGGCAACGGCGGCACAGTCACATGGCCTACCTCTGTAGATTGGGCGGGTGGTACAAAACCAGATGCACCTGCAAGTGGTGAAACTGATCTGTACGTCTTCTGGACACGGGACGGTGGTACAACTTGGTATGGAATGCTTGCGATAGACGCAGCCGCATAAGAGGTAACTAATGGCAAATTGGAAAAAATTAGCCCAAGGTGCAGCGGGTGCGGCTGGTGGTGCTGGCCTGAACGTAGAAGAGGTGTTCAGCACTTATTTGTATGACGGGAATGGTTCTACACAGACGATCACTAATGGCATTGACCTTTCTACGGAAGGTGGAATGGTTTGGATTAAGAATAGAAATAATACGGCGGCTTCTACTATTCATGATACAGAAAGAGGTGCCACCTATCGCCTGATCCCATCTCTCACTAATGCTGAGTTTGCCGATACAGATGAAGTTACTTCTTTTAATTCTGATGGTTTTACTGTTGGTGCTGACGGCCAAACGGGTTTTTCTGGTAGAACCTACGCCTCTTGGACATTCCGCAAAGCCCCTAAGTTCTTTGATGTTGTAACGTATACGGGAAATGGAACAAATAGAACAATAAATCATAATCTTGGATCAACGCCGGGTATGATTATTATCAAATGTACTTCTGGGGCGTTTTCTTGGGCTGTTTGGCACAGGGGAATAAACACAGACAGCAGACAGTACC
>Ga0208427_1000552_pt1 | contig 16037 bp, 11 predicted proteins | sample DEB08_DNA_FD_184532 | JGI IMG/M metagenome (GOLD analysis project Ga0208427, IMG submission 184532) | Aqueous microbial communities from the Delaware River and Bay under freshwater to marine salinity gradient to study organic matter... | ecosystem: Environmental > Aquatic > Marine > Coastal ...
TTTTGGAGGGATATAGGCCCAGTGGGTTCCCCATTCAGCCCCTTGATCTATCCATTTACTAAACAATTCAATTTCTTCCTTAGAAAGTGGAGGCTTTTCATAAGGCATTCGCAACTCTGGATCTTTCTCATGAAATCTTTGGATCATTCTACTTTTAGCAGCATTGCCAGGAATGATTGCAGGGCTGCCTTCCTCTGTATTGCTAAGGGCTTCTTCTTCAAAAAGCAAACTAAATCCGGCTGTTTTTTTCACTCCACCGTGACAAGAAATACACTTGTCATTGATGATGGGTTTTATTTGTGTGTTGAAATCAATCCTTTCCCTGTTTTGACAGGAACCAAACACAATCAAAAAAGAAATAAGATAAATTCGATTACGCATTTGTTGAATACTTATTCAAGGTTTCAAATTACTAAAAAATAAAATGAAAACAGGATTTAAAATATCCTGGTATACTTTTATTTCCATAGATATTTAGTTCATTCCTTTTTTGCTTTTTGAGTATCTTGTATGTGAGATGGCTAAAATCCTTTTAATGAGTATCGGTTCCCGTGGTGATATGGAACCTTTTCTAGCTCTTGGTCAGGAAATGATACAGCGAGGAGATACTGTTGCTTTTTGCATGCCTGCCCAGTTTGAATCCCTTGCCAAAGAGGTTTCCCCTCTATTTTATGGACAAGACTCTAGACTGATTGATTTGATCACTAGTCCAGAGATAAAAAAAATAATGGGTCAGGTGGGAAGTCCACTCTCTAGAATGGGTGTTGCTTTTCGTTTAAAAAACAAAATTAAACCTATTCAAGAACAGCTTATACTCGATCAAGAACAAGCAGTCATAAACTTTAATCCAGATCAAATTATTTTTCATATCAAATGCATATATCCAGTATTTTGGGCACTTCAGAATAATGGAACTGTAAAATTGCTTTCTCCCATGCCTGCTCTTTTAGATCCTATGAAGGAGCAACCTCATGTAGGTTTTGGTAACCCTCTTTTTCAATCTTGGAATCTATTTACTTATAAACTCGCTGAATATGCTCTGGTCAATATCTCCATTTTAGGTTATGGCAAACGCTTTATAAAAGACCGAAAACTAAATCTAAATGTAAAAAAAATTCAATGCTTTTTTAGAGAACAACTTACCGTAGAATACGCCCTTTCAGAGGAGCTTTTTCAAAAGCCTCACTATTGGCCAAAAAGAGCTGTGATGACCCACTTTAGGGAACGAAATAAACTCGACCACTTTACTCCTGAACAAAAACTACTTGATTTCCTCGCTGCCTATCCCAACCCCCTATATATCGGATTTGGGAGCATGATAAACAGAAACCCCAAACAAGTAGCTGAAGATATTTTATCATGTTGCGAAAAACATAAAATTGCGGTTATTATAAATGAGTCTTGGGGAGGTATAGAGTGTCCACACGACCTGCCTAATTGGGCATTTAAAGTTAAAGATATACCCTATGATTTCTTGTTTGAAAAAGTAGGAAAGGTCATTCACCATGGTGGGTCTGGTACAACACACAGCGCATTAAAACACAAAAGACCGCAAGCCATAATCCCACATATTGCAGACCAATTTTTTTGGAATAAACAAATCGAAAAAGTAGGTGTAGGGATATCTGGGTTTCCTATAAAAAAATGGAATATTCAAAATTTTGAACACCTATTACTTCAACTGAATTCGTTTAACTTTTCCAAAAAATAACTTTCCTTTTTAAACCTTAAAGACGTTTTTAGGTCAAAAACTAACTATACTTAAAATTTACATCATGTGGGGGTTTTTAAATTTTTATAGAAACGCAAATTCGCGTTCAAATGTGCATAAACTGAATGCAAAAGTATTTAAAGAACATATAGAAAATGAGAGTTGTACTGTCCTCAATGTTCAAACGCCCGTTGAATTTAGCAGAGGTCATATCAAAAAGGCCATAAATTGTAATGTGCTCGATAAAAAAAAGTTTCTTAAAAGTATAGATGTACTCAATAAGGAAAAGCCTGTTTACCTATACTGCCAATCGGGAAACCGTAGTTGGGTGGCTTCAAAAATATTAGTGGATTTGGGATTTGAATTGATCTATGACTTAAAAGGAGGATATTCCCGTTGGATAGATTAAGCGCTACTCTTCATTAAAGTCTATTAAGTTTGGGGTATCTTCTTTTGATTGAGGCACTTCCAATTGCTCTACATTCTTTAATTTCGATTGCATCATTCGTGTTCGTGTACCTACTAAGTTTTCAATTTCTTTATTGGCTTCATTGATTTTCTTTTGAGCTTTTTCTAAAACACCCCCAAAGGAATTAAACTCTTTTTTTACAGCAGCTAATACATTCCAAACCTCACTACTCCTTTTTTGTATGGCAAGCGTTTTGAATCCCATTTGTAAGCTGTTTAACATGGCGGCGAGTGTTGTTGGACCCGTTACTACAATTTTATATTCTCGTTGAAGCATCGCAATCATATCTGGCTGGCGAACGACCTCAGCAAAGAGCCCCTCAACAGGGAGAAACATGATACCAAAGTCTGTTGTATGTGGCGGGTCAATGTATTTTGTTGCTATGTCTTTAGCGAATTTTTTTACCGCTTGTAAAAGGGCTTTTTTAGAGAGCTCAACAGCAACGGCATCTCCAGCCTCGTATGCGTTTTGTAGGCGTACGTAATCTTCTTGTGGGAACTTTGCATCTATGGGTAAGAAAACAGCCTGATCGTTTGTTCCTCTACCAGGCAATTTGATAGCAAACTCTACCAGTGCATCGGAATCTTGCTTGGTTTTTACATTGGTTGCGTATTGGTCGGGTGTCATGATTTCTTCCAGAATATTTCCCAACTGAATTTCTCCTAAGACACCTCTTGTTTTGACGTTACTCAATACCTTTTTTAAGTCTCCTACTCCAGATGCAATGTTTTGCATTTCTCCTAGGCCTTTCTGAACTACTAACAACTGCTTAGTAACCATTTCGAAGGACTTTCCGAGACGTTCCTCCAGGGTTTTATGTAGCTTTTCATCCACTGTTTCGCGCATTCGTTCCAGACGAAGTTCAGTGGTTTTAATCATTTCATCCTGTTTGGATTTCATCTGATCAAATTTTTCTTTTTGAAGGTTGTTGAATGTTTCAACATTTTTTGAAAAACTATCCTGAAAATCTTTCAGGGTAATGCGTAACTCTTCACGGTCTTCTTTTGCCTTTCTATTTAAGGTTTCATTTAGCTGATCTATACTCTGTGTGAGTTCCTTTCTGTTTTCTTGTAAATTCTTAGCTAGTTCCTCCCGATTCATCATGAATTCTTTTTGAAACTGACTGTGCAACACCTCCTCTAAAGCTCTTGTTTCAGTTTTTTTGGATCGGAGCAAAAGCAAGATTAAAAGAACACAACTGAAAAGGGATAAAAGAAGAGAGAGGTATTCCATAATTGTGGTATTGAGAGTTTAAAAATAAAGAAAGTCAAAAGAACTTAACCCTATTGGATAGGAATGTTTTGTTGAAAGCGAACAGCACCCTTATCGTCAAGGATTTGAAGTGCTACAATTCTGTTTTCCCAATCCCACTGAATCATACCAAAGTTGAGATGAGTCATAAGTGGACCTATTCGATAGGGGTTGTATTCCTCTTCTAAACCTTCGTAAGAGTGTGTCAACCCGCTTGAGGTAGCATCGTAAAGCCAATAATTTGGGCTAATTTGTCTACTGGAAACTTCTGCAATATGTCTGTCACCACTCAAATATATTGGATTTCTAATTTTATTTTTTATCAGTAAATCAAAAAAACGCTGTTGCGCTTCAGGAAAGTTGGACCATTTTTCGTAAGCATGTTCAGAAGACAATAGCTGAATTCCTCCTGCAAAAAGGGACACTACAGCATCGTTATTTTGAAGTTCTTTTTCCAACCACTTCCATTGTTCTTCTCCCAAAAGACTTCCCAGATTTTTCTTATAACGTTGATTTGGGCTGGGATCTATTACATACGGTTCTTTAAAATAGCGTACGTCTAGCAAATACAAACAGACTTTTTCTTCATTTTCTCCAAAGCAGTAACTTTGATAGGCTCCGGTTCTTCTTCTTGCAGGGTGTGCTTCTGGAAGATCCAAAAAATCAAAAAGCAACTCCCGGCTTTGTGCTTTTTTATCAAAGGCTCCACCTCCGTCATTTGTACCAAAGTCATGGTCATCCCATACCCCAAAAATAGCCGCTTGTTCACGAAGTTGTTTATAGGCAGGCAGGCTTTTTTGCAAGGTATATTTTTCTTCTAAATCCTGCATACTCTCTTCATCGGTATAGACAATATCTCCCAGCCACACCCATGCTTGCATTTGTTTTTGGGCTATCACCTCCCACATTTTAAGGTCTAAATCCGTCCGATTGCAAGAACCAAAACCTATTGCATCCAGACGTGTTTTGGACTGTATATCTTGAGCAGAGATTCCGTATGAGAAACACAGTAAAAAAATGAGAATTTTTTTCATTACAGGGTTATTTTATCGCTTTATCATTTTTCGTAATGTAGGTGAGCTTGTTACCCACAGCACAAAGCCACTCATTACCGTAAATACACCAAACAAAGAAAAAATACGTAACAATAGGTTGTTAAAATCATCACGCCCTTGGTAGTCCATAGTATGACCCATCCAAAGAAAGTCAAACCAACGCCAACTTTGGTGACGGACTTTTTTAAAAATCCCACTTTTAGCATCCACATAAGCTGTGAGTTTATCAGGGTGTTGGTAATGAATTGCATAGGCAGGTAGCTCCTGTTCCCTAAATTCATGGTGCGGATCTGTAGTTGTAAGGTACTCTACCTCGCTGACTTTCAATCCTTCAACTAAATTCAATTCTGCAATTCTCACTGCTTCATCCTCGGTGATTTGCTCTTTTATTTCACCGGTCTGCCCGTGGTATAGAACACGTTCGTTTACCCAATAATAAGGCTGGTCGTCTATTGTTACTAAGCGCAGTGTTACAATAGACTCAGGGATGCTGTCTATTGGGACCCATTGAGAAAAAACCTTTTCCTTAGGCACTCTTCTAAACTGATCTCCGTGAATTTCATCGATATCGGTCCAACTAAAGTAAAGCCCAGAAACTGTCCATGCCAAAAACTGTAGCCCTATAAACAAGCCTAAATAACGGTGTGTTTTACGTATGCGTGAAGCGTTTACTCGATTAATCAATAGTGAAAATAATTTGGAGTTTAAGAATGGTGTTTAAACTTTAGTTTCTTTTCGATAGCGATAATCATCTCGTTGGCAATATTTTTCCCTGTAGCTGTTTCGATTCCCTCCAGTCCGGGTGAGGAATTGACTTCCAGCAGTAAAGGTCCTTTGTTGGAGCGAATAATGTCTACACCGGCTACTGCTAGGTCTAAGATTTTAGCAGCCTTGACCGCTAGTTTCCTTTCTTCTGGGGTGATTTTTACTTTTTTTGCCACGCCTCCCATATGAATATTGGAGCGAAATTCTCCTTTTATCGCTGTCCGCTCTATGGCAGCCACTACTTTGCCACTTACTACAAAACACCTCAAGTCTTTTCCTGCAGCTTCTTTGATGAATTCTTGAACAAGGATATTTGCCTGTAGACTTTTAAAAGCATTGATTACACTTTCTGCAGCTTTGTTGGTCTCAGCAGAAACGACTCCTTTTCCTTGTGCACTTTGGAGGAGCTTAATTATCAAGGGAGCACCTCCTACCATAGAAATCAAATCTTTGGTATCTAGGGGGGATTTAGCAAAACCTGTAATTGGGATATTAATATTGTTGGCAGAAAAAAGCTGGCTTGAAAAAAGCTTATCTCGAGATTGGGAAATGGAGGTGTCTGAATTTAAACAGTACGTTCCAATAGAATTAAACTGACGTAATAAAGCACAACCGTAAAAAGTCATACTAGGGCGTATTCTTGGAATGATTGCATCCAAATCGTTAATAATGCTACCCCCTCTGTAACGAATCTCTGGAGTGTCTGTGTCCAAACGCATATAGCACTGTTGAATGTTGTAAAAACGCATTTCATGACCTCTTGCCGTACCGGCTTCCATCAGGCGTTTGTTGCTGTACAAGCTCCGATCTGTTGCCAAAAGTCCTATATTCAATCCAGATTTGCTGTACATCAAATAACTGTACATCGATTTAAGCTCTTGATCAGTATAATTCCCCAACTGAAAAGTTTTGGAAGGATCGACCAAAAAACGATTTATCATCGCCTCTCTTCCCAAAAGCATTCTAAAGTCCATCCCATCGCGATTGGCTAAAGTTAGCTCGATGTCAAAGGTGTGCTCTCCCAGTTGTATGGGTACCTTTATAACATATCTCTTTTCCGCTATGCCTGATGAACTTCTCACCAATCGCGTATCTACTATTTTGGCCTCACAATGAATGGAAAAACTAAGATTGTCCTGCAAAGGATGTACTTCAAACGACACCCAGGTAGCTCCTCCCTTTTTTATTCGATGTATGTTTACTGCCTGAATAGATGAGGTTTTAGCTCCAGAGTCTATTCTCGCTTTAACAGCTGGAATGTTAAGGGTCTTAAACTGACACCACTCTGCATTACCAAGTATAGTTTGTTCTTTACTCATAGGGATTCGTTGGGCACTGTAAAGATTAAAACAGGTACTTGAGCGGTCTTAAAGGCTTCTTCAAAAGCTTTAAAATCTTCTTCTATGATTTGATTCAAAGCAGCGCGTTGTTCATTCCATTGTAGTGTTAAATCCTCATGACGTTCCAGGGCACCTAGAGTCACTTCGGGATCTTCTGCATCGACAAATTCTTTCAAATACATCCACTCTGCATTGATTTTATTGTTAAAATTAATTACGTCTTGAAAGGTTTTTTGGTCGGGTTGAACCAGTTCTCTCTCCCAGCTCTTAAGCTTTTTGTCAATCGCTTGAGCTTGGTCAAGTAAGGAAGTATATTCTTCTCTTCCTTTCAATACCTCAAGGTAGTAATTGAGCTGTTTTTGTACTTGTCTCATTGCTGAAACCGATTGGTGTACACTATAAATCGCCTTTTCAATTTGTGTGAGTAGCGCCTGCTGTTGGTCAAAGTCTTCCTGAGTAGCGGAGAGGTTTGGGTTCGCAAGAATAGTAAAGGATACTTCTTTTTCTTGATCAGAATAAGACAATCGTGCACTGTAATCACCGGGCGCTACTGTTGTTCCCGTATAACTTCCGTAAACAAAAACATTTTCTACGCTAGGCAAACTCGCTCTTCTCATATCCCAATGAAATCGATTAAAGCCTTCTTTCTTAGGTAATACTTGTTCTGGTGCTGGTCCCCCAGGCCAAGACTTTTGTTCTTTGTTCTTTTTAGAGGTATAGGAACGTAGTACCCGATCGCCTTGTAAAATATCCAAACGCACTTCTAAAGAATCAGATCCTTTGGGCAGGTAGTAGTCTAAGATAACACCATTTAAAGGGTTGGTCCCTTGGGTACTGTTTTTTGGTGTTGTTCTAGAAAAAATACGGTAATTCGTTTTTGGTGTAACTAAATGAAGCCCAGCGACCTTTTGCTGTTCTTGAATGGGGCTTAGGTCATCTAAAATCCAAAAAGCTCTCCCTGCAGTTGCGGCAATTAAATCGTTATCACGAATGTATAGATCGTTGATTGGAACTACAGGTAGGTTATTTTGAAAAGATTCCCAATTTTCACCATCATTGAAGGAAACATAAAAACCGGTTTCTGTCCCTGCATACAACAAGCCAGGCACTTTAGGATCGGCACGAACCACACGAACGAAGTTGTGCGCTCCTGTAATACCTTCGGTGATCAACTCCCAGTTGGCTCCATAATCTTCCGTTTTAAACACGTACGGACTAAGGTCCATAAACTTGTAACGCATCAGTGTGATATAGGCAGTAGCTGGATGGTGAGGAGACACTTCTATGCTGTTGATAATTCCTTCTTTTAATCCTTTAGGAGTGACATTTTTCCAGTTTTTACCTCCGTCTTGAGTGAGGTGAATTAAACCGTCATCACTTCCTGCCCATAACACCTCTGAGCTATGCGGTGAAGTGGCTAAACTCATCAGAGTGTTGTAATTTTCACCACCTGCTGCTTCGTTTGTAAATGGAGTTCCACCGGGGAGTTGTTGCGCTTTGTTATTTTGGGTCAAATCGGGGCTAATAACTTCCCAACTGATCCCTCCATCCTGAGTTTTAAAAACAACATTTCCTGCGTGATAAATGGTGTTAGGGTCTGAAGGAGCACTTAAAATGGGTGCATTCCAATTGAAGCGGTACTTGAAGGAACTCGGGACATTCCCTAAGGACAGTTCAGGATATTCTTTGATAGCCTTAGCCGATTGAGTAGGGCGATGCCATTTTTCAATGATCCCTTGATAGCAACCACCATAAACCACTTCGGGGTTTTCTGGATCAAAGGCCAAAAAGGCACTTTCACAACCTGAAACAGAGTACCAATCTTTCCAATCTATTCCCCCATCGCTGTCTCTACTTTTAATTCCTATAGCAGAATTATCCTGTTGCCCACCATAAACATGATAAGGCACTTGGGCATCAGCAATAACCCGATAAAATTGAGAAGTGGGTTGGTTTTGCTGTGTACTCCAGCTCGCCCCGCCATTGAGGGAAATGTTTGCTCCTCCGTCATTGGAATTGATCATTAATTGGTTGTTGTTAGGGTGAATCCACAGGTGGTGGTTGTCACCATGAGGAGTGCGTAAAGGCTGAAAAGTTTTCCCTTTATCAATAGATTTTAAAGCAGGCGCATTGAGTACATACACTAAATTCTCGTCTTGAGGATCTGCAAAAATCTCCATGTAGTACCAAGAACGGGTGACCGCAATTCGATCTTTATTTACTTGTTTCCATGTCGCTCCACTGTCGTCAGAACGATAAACGCCAGACTGACTTCCCTCTGCTTCTACGTTGACATATACTATTTTAGAATTGGCTCTAGACACTGAAATACCTGCTTTCCCAAACTCTTCGGGAAGTCCTTTTTCCAATTTTGTCCAGTCTTCACCACCATTAGTTGATTTGTAAATGCCAGAACCTGGCCCTCCAGAGCGCATTTGCCAAGGTGTTCTCGCATGATCCCACATGGCAGCATATAAAATTCTTGGATTATTCATATCCATACTCAGTGAGGCAGCACCTACCCGATCATTTACATACAACACTTTTTCCCATGTAGTCCCACCATCGATCGTTTTATAAATGCCTCGCTCTTGACTGGGTCCGTATTGAGCCCCTTGTACAGCTACATAAAAAATGTCTGGGTTGGTAGGGTGAATTTGAATATTTGCTATGTGTCTGGATTGCTCCAAGCCCATGTACTTCCATGTTGCTCCAGCATCTTCAGATTTGTATACTCCATCGCCCATAGAGGTCATCACACCGCGAGCGGCATGTTCTCCCATTCCCACAATTACTACATTGGGATCACTTTCGGAAACAGCTATAGCTCCTACGGTTCCTGTTTTAAAGAAACCATCGGATATGTTTTTCCACGCTAGTCCATAATCTTCTGTTTTCCAAACACCTCCACCAGTGCTGCCCATATAAAAAACATTGGGCTGCTTTACTACACCTGTTGAGGCTACACTACGTCCACCTCTAAAAGGTCCAATATTCCTCCAGTGCAAATTGTTGTATTGCAGGGCACTGGGAGCCTCATTTTTATTTGATTTTTTCTTTTTTTGACTGAAAGCTTGTGATGTACTAAAAAGTAAGAGTACAAATACGGGTATTAATTTTCTCATAATTTTACTTGGAAAAGAGCTTGATTCGTAAATATTTATTCACACAATTTAGGAAATAATTAGAAAGCTCGAGAAAAAAATAACTATTCGCTTTCTAGGGTTGCTAGAAACAAACGTGGGGTCTTTTTTTCTTCACTTTCTGAGGTCATCCAAAAATGAGTAGCATCAATAATTTTTACTGCTTCTATTTGAGCGGGTTTTACGGGAATAGAATACCGCTTCAATTGTATGTTTTCGAATCCCCGTTTTGTAAAATCTGTCAACGTATAAAAAAACTGATCTCCTCTAAAATCATATCCTGTGAGGACCATAAGATCATGAGTTTTGTTGTAATCGGCTGCGGTGATAAGAGCTTGGGTAGTTATCGAAGTTCTTGGAGTGAGCACATAGTCCCCAGAGGTTTTAGGAATCACGTAGAGTTCTGACTGAAGTGTTTTTCTGTTTTTTGAAAACAAAACCAAATGTTCTCCTACTGCTGCCAAGGCTTCAGCATCAAATTCATTCAAGGGTTCTCTGGAAAAAGTGGTTTGTGCTTCGTAGCGTATAGATAGACTTCCTTCTGGAATAAAATCACGATTTAAAATATAGATCTTTAGGTTTTCTCGAGTAGCAAAATTGTTTCCAGTATCGGCTATATAATAATGATCTTCATCTGCAGTGATGTCTTCCCAATCTTTATTTTTTAGTTGATTGAGTTTAATTTCCATTACTTTTTTACCCTCTTGGGTGAGGAAGTAGAGCTTTGGATCGTCTCCAGAATCGTTGTGGGTGATGAGGTAGTCTCCAAAAAATTCTAAACCTGAGGTTTCCTGAACTGATTTAGGTAGATTCAGAGTGGTAAGGGTCAGTTGCGCGGAACTTAAAAAGGAGGTCAAAAAAAGTAAGAGAAACAATCGCATAAAATAATTTTTTACGCAAGATACCCAATAATTCAAAGTCGTTGTGTTATAAATTTTGTCATATGCTGTTCGTAAAGTCGTTTCAAAATGTTAACTGAAGGAACGGCATCATCTACTCATATTTTATTTAACCCTTTGGTAGTTCTAAAAAAAGTTTGCGGTCATTTCATAAGCTAAAATTAATCCCTTACTTTGGTTTACTACATTTTTAATCATGAGAACAAGTACCATTTTCTGCATTGGCATCCTGGGTTTTTTCTTTCTCTCTTGCCAAAAAGAGCTGCCAAAGCAGACCTATCTAGCCTTAGGAGACAGTTACACTATTGGAGAACGTGTTGAAGCTAAAAAACGTTGGCCAGTTCAGCTGGTAGACTCCCTAAAAAAATACGGCATTGAAGTAGCCGAACCTCAAATTATTGCCCAAACAGGCTGGACTACAGACGAACTCAAAGCAGGCATTGACGCTGCTACATTAGACTTTCCTTATGATTGGGTTTCTTTGTTGATAGGAGTCAACAATCAGTACCGTGGCAGGAGTATCAATGAATTCCGTCAAGAGTTTGAGGGTTTGCTTTCTGAAGCAGTGCTGTTTAGCGGAAACCGAAAAGAACGTGTCTTTGTTGTTTCTATACCCGACTGGGGGGTCATGCCATTTGCTGAAGGTCGTGATCGAGAGCAAATTGCAACAGAAATAGATAATTTCAATCAAGTAATTTATGAGGTGTGTGCTATAGAGGGGATACAATTTATTGACATCACTCCTATTTCCCGCGAGGTTGCTTCTCATCCCGAGTGGATTGCACAAGACGGACTTCATCCCAGTGGGGCTCAGTATTCTCAATGGGTTCAGACACTACTTCCTTATCTTTTAAAAAAACACCATGAAGGAACTCAGTGAAATTAAAAAGTGGGATGCAGAAGATCCTTTAGCTCGCTATCGATCTCATTTTGTTCACGGTCAAGAGGAGATCTATATGGACGGGAATTCCCTTGGTAAACTGCCTTTGGAAACCAAAAAAAAGATGGAGGAGACCCTTTCCAATGCGTGGGGTAAACGGTTGATTCGGAGTTGGAATGAAGACTGGCTAGAGCTGCCCTTGCGGCTGGCCGCAAAATATGCAAGCCTTTTGAACGCAGCCCCAGAGGAATTGCTCATTGGCGAATCAACTTCGGTAAGGCTTTTTCAAATTGTTCAGGCACTATTACAACTTAAAAAGTACCCTTTGCGTTTGGTGACAGACAGCTTAAATTTCCCTACCGATAATTATATTTTAGAAGGATTAGCTGAAATGCATTCCAAAGAAGCGGTTTATCGAATTGACTACCCCGATGAAATCAATGCAAACCTCGATCATCTCAAAAAAGCCTTTGAAGAAAAACCCGGCATCTATTGTTTGAGTTTGGTTTCTTACAAAAGTGCTTTTCTCTATCCTATGAAAACAATAAACCAGTGGGCTGCAGCGCACGACAGCATAATTGTTTGGGACTTGAGTCATGCCGTGGGAGCTGTTGCTATTGATTTAAAAGCGGCAGAATGTAAAGTAGCTTTGGGTTGTAGTTACAAATACCTCAACGGGGGACCCGGAGCTCCCGCCTTTTTGTATGTAACTCAGGAATTATACCCTTCTCTTAAAAATCCCATACAAGGATGGTTTGGACATCAAAGCCCCTTTGAATTTGATCCAAAGTACACGCCAGCGGAGGGCATACAGCGTTTTGCAGTAGGTACCCCACCAGTCCTTTCTCTTCAAGCAATGGAAAGTGGTGTGGACATTACACTTCAAGCAGGCATCAAAAATATTCGAGCAAAAAGCATCCAACAAACAGAACTATTCATCCAACTTTTCAAAGAAAAATTAAAACCTCTAGGGTTCCAACTTGAAAGCCCGGAGGATTCTCAAATACGAGGGTCTCACGTTACCCTTTCTCATACTGAATCATGGAGAATCTGTCAAGCACTCTTACAAGGCATACCAAATGGTCCTGTAGTCATACCTGATTTTCGACCACCTCGTTTTATCCGATTTGGTATAGCACCACTCTATACACGATTTGAAGAAATATATACCGTTGTGCACGGACTGGAACAAATTGTTCATTCTCAGTCGTATCTGCAGTTCGATCAAAAAAAACCTACTGTAACCTAATAAAAAAAGCCTTCAGGAAGTATTCCCAAAGGCTATAACCATAAACCAATTCATTAATGAAGAATTGATTCTACAAATTTATTAAAAAGTTCCACAAAAAAGAATATTAATTTATTTTTTATCCCCAAATCAAGGGTTTTAATCAACAATTTATTTACTAGATTTTGTAACCTAGCAGTTTCCTTAAACTCTTCTCAATCCACTTCAAAAATCTGAATATCATCTAGTTCATAGGTGCCGTCTTCAGATGTCTTACCACTGCCTTTGTATCGAAAAGCAATGTAAAGGGATTTGTACTCTGAAAGGTGTACAGAACCAGAGTCAATCCAGAGCGTTTCACTATCCTCTAAAGATGCTATAATAAGATCAAAAGGAGTCCATTTTGCCTTTTTAATTTGAGTGGGGTTACCGTTAAAATCTGTAGAAAATAAAACCTCTAGACTACTTTTATCTGCAAAAGCCGTCGAACTTCGAAAACTGAAAAAAGCTTGATTTAGACTGGTGGGTGTAAACTCAGGGCTGACTAACCAGCAAACGGTCTCCTTATCTCTGGATCTATAAGATCCTATCCGAAGAGATTGCCCCAGACTGTTTTCGTCTTCAAATACTTCCCAATATTGCGTTCCTTTTTCTATCCAGTTGATCCACCCTTCTCCTTCAAATCGTCCCAGTGTATGTGTTTCAAAAGACTCTTCAAAATAGGGATCACAACGTGATTCTGAAAAGTTAATTTGACTCGGGGTGTTTACTTCTACTATCGTTTTTTCATTAAAAAAATCACGTGTCAAATGACCTATTAAAGTCCCTCGTAAAGAATCTATTACAACCGATTTGAATTTAGAAAATGTACTTGTGCTTAAAATAATGGACCGAAAGTCTCTACATTGAACCAACCAACGCTCTCCATCAAAGGCATCAAAGGCTTCTCCAGCATACGTTTTTCCAAGTTCACTTTTGGAAAACTGAATACCTTCAAATTGAACAAACATTCCGAAGTGTTTGGGAGTGATTTCTGAGATTTCGATTTTTAAGGGCTCAATATTCTCCTTCGTATCCGTTCGAATCAGATGTTTTTTGACTAAAGGATCTGCCAATGGAGCAACTCCATCGGCTTCATAAGCTCCAATACTTAATATTCCTTGATATATGCCAGCTCCTAAACCATTCAGATTTACAATTACTTTCGTCCCTGGGGGTGTAAAGCTGTGCAACGCTGATTGATCTAGTAAAAAACGGAGTGCTCGTGTGGGTTGTTTGGCGTCATCCTGTAGGTAGAGTTCTTTATAAAAATTGCCTGCGGCGTCAGACGAAGTTACTACCCCAGCAAACCAAAGTGGACTTTCGGTTTCATCAAAACGAACAAAGCCACTTTCACTTTGTTGTACCCGCTCCCATACAGCCTGTATAGTCGTTGTTACCTCTGGCAGTTCAGATTGAAAAGATTCTGAAAATGGAACTTCATAAGTTGCTTCACATCCTAAAAGCAGTAAGGTTAGGTAAATGTATTTTTTCATGTCTAAAAGCGATAATAGGTGGAAATAAAATAGGTGGTTCCCCTTCCCCACCAGTACTTTGGACTAAACAAAGGGGTTTGTCGATTAAAATCTTCATTGAGACTCCTGAAATTTGCATTGCGCCCTTGTTCGTAGCCTCCCGTTTTATATAACTGATCCAAAATATTTTGTACACTGAAAAAAAATCCAGCATAAGCCGTTCCCAATCTCCATGATTTTCCAGCGGTAGCATTTAACAAAAAATAAGAAGGGAAACCCTCCTGTTTTAACAAAAAGGCAGCTTGTTCCTCATCGAAATCGGAAAAAGGAAGTCCGTCAGAATCCAAAGAAAAGTTTTGTGTTCTTAAAAAGGGGTTGGGATCTAAATAGGCATGAGAAAAATAATTTCCATAAACAGACATTCGCCAAAAATTGGGGTCTTCATAATGAAGTGAAAGAGAAAAGGCGTTTTGAGGGCCTCCAGCAAGTTTGTAATTTTTCAGACTAGCCTTACCAAATGATTTTATTCCTTGATCAAAAACAAGTTGTGTTACACTGTTCGAGGGTGCTGTCCCTAAATAAAGATTGGGATTATTAGCATAACGAAAATCTCCTATAGAAGCCACAGCAGCTATTTTAAATTCAGGAACTAGAGCGTAGGAAAAACTACTGACCAAACCCATATGCTGGTGTGTCATACCTTGTGTAATTTCTTGTACAAAAAGAGCTGTATCTCCTCCCACACCATCAGCAAAATAAAATCCAACCTCTTGAAGATTTCTACGATTTATCCAATACCACTGTGTTTTAAAATCAAATGAGAGCCCTTGCCAATAATACGTCAAACGGAGTTGCTTATTGGTTTCAACTTTTGTGTTAGGAACAGTAAATGCGTGTTCTCTGGGGTTGACATAGACATTGCTAAAGGAAGGGGGTTTTTGACTTATTTGCCCAGTAAAATTCAAGCGATGTCTTCCTGTGATTGCAAAAGAAACACCTCCCTTTAAACCGGATGTCAAGAATTCTTTTTTACCAAAAGTACCTAAAGAATGGTCTGGAAATGTCCCGTTTTGAAATAAGCCTTCGCGCATATAGAATTGGATCGCGCCTTCCAATCCAAAAAAGGCTTGTACTCCCTCACGTTCATAATTTACCGTACTGGCAAAATGAGTTGCATTTGTCCTCATGACATAATGATACTGGAAAGGGGTTTTTAACCCTATTTTGGGTTCTGTATTCTGCAACTGATTCGAAACTTGCTCAAAAGTAGCCGCATAGGGATTGTAATCCCATAAAAATTCCGCTCCTAATAAATCCATTGGCTGGGCTAAAAAAGTTGCGTTTTCATCTGTAAATCGCAACTCCGATTGTATCTTAATTTTTGTGGAAATCCTCTGACTGTGTTGAATCCCAAATTGAAGTTGTTGAAGCTTCTGAACGTCTTCGTACAGCGAGTATATTCCATAACCATTGGTCGATCGATTTGCCTTGTACAATTCGTTCCAATCCAATTGACCCCCATCTTGTAAAGCACGTTGTAGGTGATAGGCTTTACTATAATCTTTTTCCGTTTCCCAGCGCAATGCGTAACTCGGTAGGTTTTGATAATAGGTAGGATCCGGATTCTTGCCGCCGCCACTTAAAATTCCATCTATCAATTCTTGTCCAGTATATCCAATACGACTACTGCCTAATGTACCAAAGGTCCATCCAAAATTACCTTGCAAAGTGGTTCTTTGATTGGGTTCCCATCTGTGATTTAAAGTAATAATGGGGGTTTCT
>Ga0208427_1000553_pt1 | contig 16035 bp, 20 predicted proteins | sample DEB08_DNA_FD_184532 | JGI IMG/M metagenome (GOLD analysis project Ga0208427, IMG submission 184532) | Aqueous microbial communities from the Delaware River and Bay under freshwater to marine salinity gradient to study organic matter... | ecosystem: Environmental > Aquatic > Marine > Coastal ...
TTTGTCGCCGGAGCATGTTTTTGTCACCGGAGCATGTTTTTGTCGCCGGAGCATGTTTTTGCTTGCGCCGGCGGGATCTCTCGCTATGCTCGGGGCATGAAAATCAAAACGACCCTACTCACGGCGGCGCTTCTCCTGCTCTCCGGCTGTGGCACCCACCACGGCGCCCTCGGCTCCCACGAGGACCGCCTCCTCCCCGGCGAGACCTGCGAGTCCTGCACAGAGAGAAACGTCGAGAGGGCTATCTGGGGGCCGTACAGGCCGTATCGCTCGCCTTTTGATTCACGGTGCCCGAATCCGGGCCGCTGGGGCTCCAAAACACCGTACACCGGGCACGGCCACTCGCACCGGGGGCACTACAAATAGATCCATAATCTGTTATCGTACCCTCCAGAAACGGAGGCATCGTTGGCGAAAAAGAAGTCCAAGAAAGATCCTCGCCTCGCGAGGGCTGGCGTCGAAGGCTACAACAAGCCCAAGAGGACTCCGAACCACCCGACCAAGTCCCACATCGTGGTCGCCAAGGAAGGCGACCAGATCAAGACGATCCGGTTCGGCCAGCAGGGCGTCAGCGGCTCCCCGAAGAAGAAGAACGAGTCCGAAGCTGACCGCAAGCGTCGCGCCTCGTTCAAGGCTCGCCACGCAGAGAACATCGCCAAGGGGAAGATGTCCGCCGCTTACTGGGCGAACCGCACCAAATGGATCGCTCTGATCGGACTCGCGGCGTGGTAAGGCGGGGGGACCGCGTTAGCTGGAATTATCGTGGCTCCCGATCCTACGGGGTCGTGACCGGGACCGGAGGCAACAAGGCCACCATCACCGGGCCGAGCGGCGGGAAAGTCACGCGCGTCGGGTCGCCCGAGGACCCCGTCGTTAGGATCAAGTCCGAAACCACCGGGAATCCGGTCCTCAAGCGGCAATCGCAGCTTAGAAAAGCCCCCAAGAAGAAGAAGAAAGACTAGCCACCGCAACTCATTGCGCGTACAATCCGCGCAGATAGCCAACGAAGAGGAACGGCACACCCGTTAGAGGGAGGTGATCCTTGGGCTACGGATACGGAACAAAAGGCCGCAAATCCAAAAAAGGCGGCAAGAAGAAAAAGTAGTTCGGCTGGCGGGGTCGGGCTGCTTCCGGTGGGGCGGTTTAGCTTTGCTACACTGCTCCACCTTTTTTTTGATCGGCGGGTACGGTGGGGGATTCGTCTTACAAGGAACGCCTGTGTCGCGTCTTGTCTGTCCTAGAGGCAGAGTCAGACATAGACCGCGTCGTCCTATATGTCGAACAATTCCAACGGGTGCGGACCATCCTCGATATGCTGGCTCAGATCAGCGTAGAAGGCCCCGCCGAGGTCGCGCTCAACAACCTGCGCCTGTGGCTCGAAGGCGAGCAAGAGTCCGCCCTTGAGTCCCTCGAACTCTTTAGGGTCTGGGTTCACGACCGGTCCGGTAGCGGCTTCGGTATCGTTGACCTGCTCCGCGAGGACCTCGAAGGACTCGAATAGGCCGAACCTCTCGCGACCCCCGGATTTTCGCTTGCAGGACCAGTCCCGATGCGGTAATCTCCCAACACTGTCGGGTCGTCGCCTGCGAACCTTTTGTCTGGTGAGCACGAAGCGGCACTCCGTGCGCACGCCGCCCGTTGCGGCCTCGGCCCGATAATAATTAGCTCCTTTCGTTGCAGGCCAGCGGTAAACCTTCGGGGGTGCTCCGCTGGTCTGTTTTTTTTCTTATTTTGAGCTTGCGTAACCGGGATTCTTGTGCTAGTCTTATTGCAGATCGGCAATTGAGCCGGTCGCAACGAAAGGGATTTCGCAATGAGCACCTGCACCACCACCGTCCGAGAGCGCCTCGCCACCGTCACGAACTCTCTTCGTGACCGCTATGTCGACCGCGAAGACTTCATTCACGGTCTCACCCTCGCTGCTCTCTCCGGGCAGCACATCTTCGTTCTCGGCCCCCCGGGCGTCGGCAAGACCGAGATCGTCGAGGACTTCTGTGAGTGCATCGAGGGCCGCGTCTTCGACCGGACCCTGATGAAGACCACGACCGTGGACGAGCTTTTCGGACCGACGAACGTCAAGTCCTACCGCGAGGACGGGATCTACGAGCGCGTGACCAAGAACATGGCCCCCGAGGCCCATGTCCTGTCGCTGGACGAGGTGTGGAAGGGCGGCAGTGCCACCCTCAACAGCCTCCTGCGGCTCCTCTCGCAGCGCAAGTACGTCCAAGGCGTCGAGTGGAAGGACTCCCCCCTGCTGTTCGCCGTCGGATCCTCGAACGAGCTTCCGCAGGACGAGGCCCTTCGCGCCATGTACTCCCGGTTCCAGCTTCGCTATGTCGTGGATCAGGTCCGCAGCCGCTCCGGCCTCAACAAGATCCTCTGGGGGCAGCGGCCCGACCTGACCGAAACCCGGGTGTCCATCGAGGACATCCATAGCGCGCAGGCGGAGATCGCCAGCATCCCCTTCTCCCGGGAAGCAAAGGCCGCCTTCCACGAGATCGTCGAGGCTCTCCGCGAGGCCGGGGTTTCGCCCGATACCCGCAAGCTCGTGGCTCTCGTCTCGGCTCGCGGCTCCGTCGTGCAGGCCGAGGCGTGGCTCCGCGGGGACTCCTCCGTCCGCCCCGAGCACCTCACCGTTCTCGCTCACGCCCTCTGGGACACGCCCCGGCAGATCGAGTCCGTGAACGAGGTTGTCGCCAAGTACGCCGTGACCGACGGGGAGAAGATCATCGCCGAGGCGAACGACATCTGTGAGTTCTTCAGTGCCGTCGAGTCCTCCTCTCCTCCCGGAAAGACCTACGGGGCTCCGGACTACATGGAGCTTCTGCGCCGCTCGTCCAATGTCCTGAACGAGATCGCGGAGTCCAATGTCTCCGTGCCCGAGAGCACGCGGGCTCGACTCCACGAGTGTCGCGAGCGGTGCGCCCTCCGGTACATCCAGACCTCGACCGCCATCAACGCCGATTACAACAAGGGCTCCTGAGGACCCGCCGGGAGCGCAAGTACAAAAAAACACGATTTAGTGCTTGCGCTCCCGGGATTTCCTGTTATTCTGTTCTCAAGGTTGGCGCTTTCGCCGACCACAACGAAAGGAATTTCTCATGGAGTCGAACGAGAACACGACCGAGTCGAACGAGAACATCATGGAGCCGATCCAGAACATCAGCAGGAGTGCTGACCGGATCTGGGAAGTGGTTCACGAGGCCAGCACGGCGCTCTCCGAGTTCGGTCAGCACGACCGCTGGGCCGTGAGCCCGTGGGGGCACCCGGACAATCGCGCCCTCCCCACGGGCGAGCAGTCGTGGGGCTTCGACGAGAAGTCCCTCCTGCGGGCCTGCTTCCTCGCGCTCTACCAGACCGCCGAGCCCGTGTTCAACCCGGACACCCGGCTCGGAGAGGCCCTCGCCTCCTACACCGGGATTCAGCGCCACTCCTCCACTCACGACGCGGCGTTCGAGGAGAACCGAAAGAAGGACCTCGCCGACTGGATCTCGCTCCGTGGCTGGACCCGCCTCAACCCCGTCGAGGCCGCCGTCTCCGCCGTCGGGCTCGCGAACGACATCATTACTCTCATGGAGATCAACAAGAGCTTCGGGCTCGACGGAGACAAGATCGACTGGTCCGCCGTCAACTCCTCCGGAGCCAAGCTCTCCGGTCGAGTGTTCAAAACGGCGAAGCAGGCGACCGAGTCCGGCGACGATATTCTCGAAGAGGTCTGCGGGATGGGCTCCGGCTACAGCCCCGGCGGCACCGACGGCTTGGATCTGGAGGACGATGTGTCGGTGCGGATCACCCTCGCCGCCGCGATCTCTCGCCGGAAGGACATCTCGGGCCTGATCGAGGCGTTCGGACGCCTGATCGCGAAATACGACGACGAGAGCGGCGACCGCGCCGAGCAGGGCCTCGAACACGACGACATGACCGTCGGTCGCGACCTAGAGAGCGTGCTCCCGAGCGAGCTTGCCCAAGAGGACGACCTCTTCGACGCCGCCTTCCTCGACTCGAAGCTGAACCAGTACGAGATGAGCACCAAGATGAGGAAAGGACTTGGTCCGATCATCGCCCTGATTGACAAGAGCGGCTCCATGACCGGGCAACTCGACGCCAATGTCGGCTTCTCCCGCGACGACTTCGCCACCGCTCTCGCGCTGACTCTGGCTCGGTCCGCCCGGAAGACCGACCGCCCGATCCACATCATCGGCTTCTGCGGCGAGATCCGCTTCGAGATCGGGTCGGAGACTGGAAAGCTCTCGGTTGATGAACTCTCGACCCTTGTCGGGATGGTCTCCCGTGGCGGCACTGACTTCCGGGCTCCCGTCAAGCGGGGGCTGGCCAAGCTCTCCGCCGAGCCCGACGCCGACCTCGTTCTCCTGACCGACGGCGACTGCCCGGGGCAGTCGAGCGAACTCTGGATCTCCAGCGCGCGCTCCAAGCTCTCCGAGCACAAGGCTCGGATGGTCGGCCTCAACATCGGACCGATGCCGAAGCATAGCTGCCTCTCCCTCCTGTGCGAGGAGGTCGTCGAGCGGATCGAGGTCGCCGACAAGGCGGAGGAGGCGATGGAACTCGTCTTCAAGCGGATCCTCGACCGCCGACAGCACTTCCTCGATTCGGGCTGGTCCTGATTCCGAAAAATTACGATTTACTGCTTGCTTTTCCGGGACTGTTGGTTTAGTCTTATTGCAGGTCGGCAGTTGGGCCGGCCAAAACGAAAGGGTTCTTTGATGAACATGCACGAACTGCTCGATTCCATCAGCGTTGCGAGCGACGCTGGTATCCCCGTCCTCGGCGCGCTGGTCCAGTACAGCGTGTCCGACTCCACCTCCTGCAAGGCCAGCGATCTGCACCTCGCTATGCCGTCGTGGGTGCCTCAGGCCATCCTCCCGGGTGACATGACGCACACTCAGCAGATCACCCGCGCCGTCCAAGCGTTCAACAAGAAGCGCTTCAAGCGCAGCGTCGAGATGCGCTCCGTCGGCCGCAACGGCGACTACAAGGTCTTCTCGGTTCTCCAGTTCCTCGACGACGACACGAACAACACTAGCTCCGGCGTCGAGATCGCCACCGTGACCTTCAACTGGGCGAACGCCGTCAACGGGACCTTCGATAAGCACTCCCGCGACATCGTCGTGAAGCAGAACTTCTCGATCCCGTTCGACCCGATCCTCGACGCGCAGGACATCTTCGACGAGATTTTCCCGATCCTCGACGCCAACATCGGAGCGCAGCAGGTGCGCGCCACGATCACCTCGACCCTGATGCGCGAACTCGGTGCGTTCCGGACCCGGCCCGCCGGGGGGTGCTACTTCATTCCCTGCAACGAACTCCAGCGGCTCGCTGAGTTCCGCAACGGTCTGGAGAACCTCTTCAGCGGTCCTCAGGGACAGGATGTCGCGTTCACCGTGCTCCCGATCCTCGGCGACGACCGCACCCGGAAGGACCTGACCGACGAGTTCCAGCGCCGGATGTGCGGCGATATCGACGCCCTGAGCGAGAAGGTCAAGGAGTTCTTCGCCGACGGCAAGAAGCGCCAAGACCGCGCCGTCCGCTCCCGGCTCCGCGAGGTCGACGAACTCCGCAACACCATCTTCGCCTACGAGGCCGTGCTCGGCTCCAAGCTGCGGAACCTGACCGACAACCTCAAGCTGATCGACGACTTCATCATGGAGGAGCAGGCCAAGGCCCTGCTCGGTGATCGCGGCAGCAAGGACGACGACGCCGGGAACGCGGACGAGGACTCTGAGAACTCCGCGGACTCCGGGCACGACAGCGACTCTGAAACGCCGAACGCCGAGGGCTCCGGGCACGGGGCCGAGGAGAGCGGCGTCGAGGAGATCGCCGAGGAGATCACCGAGGAGGCGGTCGAGAAGAGCGACGAGGACCTCGCCCGTGAGCTTCTCGCCCGCGTCGATCAGGAACTCAGGAACGGGGGCGGCAGCACCACTGACGCCGTCCTCGAACTCCTGAACCGCGTCGGCGCGCGCAAGGCCTCAGGCCCCGCGCTCGCCAGCGACCCGGCCACGCCGCTCACCCCCGCCGACCGGGGACCCGTCACCGGGCCGATCCAAGGAGGTCAAGCCTAATGAACCCTCCGGACAAAGACCGACTGAGCGACGCCTTCCGCGAGCAAGGCACTCGTGAGCTTCTCGAAAACCTAATGAACGTCGCAGAGGAGTGGTACTCGGACACCAGTGACATGGTGTTCGAGTACCTCGACTCCTACGGGTGGCTCGACAGCCTCGTGCCACCCGACATGGTCGACGACAACGGGATCCCCAACGGGATCCCCCTCGACTTCGAGTCCTCAAAGCTCGATAGAATGATGGAGGATTGGATCTCCCAAGAGGACGGCGACGAAGGCCTGCAAAGTGACGCCGCGTTCTCCGCCGGGATCACCTTCCGCGCGACGCACGGAGTCCGGGTCGCCGTGATGTGCGCCCTAAGCTGGGCCACCGGCAACTTCCGCGACTTCGGACAACTCGACCACACATATCAGATGGTCGAAACCAAGAACGCCGTCGCCGCCAACCGCGTCTTCTCTTCCGTGCAGTGTCTCACGCCACCCCAAGGTCTCCGGGGGCAGGAGCCCAAGGACTTCTTCCGGAGCACTCTGGGCGCGCTGCTGCCCCGGTACCGACGCCAGAAGCCCTCCAGCTTCGACAAGCTCCGCAGTGTGATCCACGACCTCGCGCTCGAAGGGCCGTCCTCCTGCTCTACCATCGTGCTCGGCGGATTCCGCACCAAGAACGCCGAGTCCCGCGCCCGGAACAAGGGGCGGCACTGGTACCCCACCATCGAGCGATCCAGCAAGTGGGCCGACAAGCTCATCGCGGCGACCAAGGACCTGCGCGCCTCGTTGCCCGATGACAACGCCGAGACACGGAGGCTTTGCCTCAATGGACTCTCCGACCCCAAGCGGCTCATCGAACTGCTCGATCAGCCCGGCTCCGGGATGCAGGAGTTCCATGAGGCGTACAAGGCCGCCGTCCTCGCCTCAGGGCTCGGGCCGTTCATGGTCGGGCGCGAACTCGTCGCGACCCTCTTCCACCCCCGTGTGAGCGAGCCCGACGAGGACGGGGTGCGCTCCGCGCTGGTCCTCGACTGGGAATCCAGCTTGGCTCTCCTGCGCTATGTCTCCGGGTTCGAGGTCGGCCCAACATACCCGACAACCTATTAGGAAAATCTCTTTGCCGGTTCTGGCGCGCTGTGTGGTTTGGCGATCGCCGGCACTGTGCGCCAGACACAAATTGCCGAACGCCCTGCGCGGGGAGCGCGGGGCGAGGAAAGGAGTCTTCGCGTTGTCCGACGAAATCGAAGCCCTCGTCGGGGGCACCCTCGGCTGCCTCTGGGTCATCGCCATCAACGGACTGATGTGCGCCGCCGTCGTTGCCCTCGGGCTCGGCGTGCTCCGCCTTCTGGGTTGCGACTGATGGCCCGTCAAACCTTCCGCCCCGGACACCTCTCCCGGGGCGGAGGGCTCGACCTGACCCGCAGGGGAGCCGACTCGCCGTCCGCCAAACTCAACCCCGAATCCGTACGCACCATTCGCGAGTCCGACGAAACCAGCGCCGCTCTCGCTCGGAGATTCGGTGTCTCCCAGTCCACCATCAGCCGCGTGAGAAGAGGACAGTCATGGAAGCAGGAATGAACAAGCGTCCGTGGGTCAGGGGCATGGAGAGCGAAATCCGCAAGCGCGACGCCCGCACCCGAATCGAAACACTCAACTCCGTCCTGATCGCCATCGTCGATATTCACAAAAGAGGTTCTGCCACTCCGGGCGAGGGGCCGGGGCTCTGGCTGGAGATGATCGAGTGGGTCGAGGGCGAACTGCTCAAGCAGCAGCAAATTGCCGAACGCGAGGCGGGGTACCCGGGGCTGGGGGCCGAGGGTGTTTGAAGTCATCGGGCTCGTCCTCCTCGGGTTCTGGTTCGGCTGGGAACGACGCTCCGAGAAGGCCCGCTGGGACGAGCGCGAGAAGGAGGACGAGGGGTACCCGTGGTGAGCACCGGGAATCAACGCCGGAAGCGGCAGCGCGAAGCCAAGCGCGAGGCGGAGGCACGGCAGGTCCGGGTCTACCGCAACCTGAACCGGAAATGCTGGTCCGTGCAGCGCAAGGTCGAGGGCAAGGGCTGGCGGCTCTCCTCGCACTCCCTGAAGGTCTGCCTCCGAGACGCACGCCTCTTCGTCAGCGCCGCCGGCCGTGAGCGCGTCCGCTCGGAGGGCTCCAAAAATGTCCACGCCTACGCTCAGGGGACCCCCATCGACACCCTAGAGTTCTCCTCGCAACTCAAGGCCCAACTCTCACGGGTCGCCGCGCGGAGACCCCAGTCCCTCGGGCCGCCCGCCCTCGAACGAATCACATACGACCCCTATCGGCACGACTCGTTCGTTGACTCCGGGGGCGCCCCGGTCGAGTCAGCACGCCTCGTCCTTTTCGACCGAAACGGCGAAGCGTGGGCCGTGATCTAAAGCAGAAAACACTTATCTGCGATCCCGGGTCCCCTCACTTTGTATTGCGTTTGTTATCCCTTGTATTGTTGTTAGTAGCCTACGCGGGACCATTCGGCGGGAATTTTATTCCATTCTCGGCTCTCGGGGCGTTTTCTACTGTTCGCGATCCCATGCACGCAAAACTTCGCGCCGGGGGCCGGGGGCAAATCACCGAACACCGGGGTTGTAATGTTTACAAGCTCTGGTTGTTAGTCTTTGTATTGAATTCCCGGCCCAGATGTTCGGTAAATGTTCGGGTTTTGGCGGGAAAAGCCTGCGAAAAACCGGGGGATCGCGGATCGAGGGTTCGTACCTATATCGATTTCCGCTTGGGCCGGCCTAGCGGGCTCCCTGCTGCGCCGGCCCGTGCCCGCTGCACCGTGGCACATATTCCGGGCTCGGGGCGCCTGTGGGGGCGCGTGGGGGCCTCTGCGTGGATCGCTCGGGGCGGGGGGCTGGGCTTATCCGCTTGGCAGCGATTTCTTGGGGGCGCTCCAATTTTGTCCCTATAGGAGGGGGACACACCCCCCACGGTACACACCCCCCGCCGAGACCAACTTAAGGAGGGTTAAATCGTGGAAACAACCTGTTTTTCGAGGCGGCCTGTTACACAAGCCCAGCGGAATCAATGGCTTATGGGATCCAGCGCGCTGGATTTTATTGCTTTCGGGGGGTCTACCCGGGTAGAGGGGACACACCCTAGGGGTCTACATTTCCTACGATTCTCGGTTCCTCTCTGTGAATTAGAGCTAGAATCACAGAGAGCCGGGGGAGGGGGGGTCTACCCGAGGGGCTTTGGGTAGACCCCCCTTTTCTACATGGGAAACCAGACTGCGCTTGCGTCTGAGGGACTGCCGGGGATTTTGTACCCTAAAGTTTCTGTGTCTTCACGAAATCAGGGTCTTTTTACGGGTTTGTAAATCCATTTTGTTTACAAACCACCCTCCAACTCACAGTTGTTAGGTGTCTGTTAGTCGTTGTAATGCTGTTAATCGTTCGAGCCGTACCCGCGAGGGGCATCCCTAAAGCGTCTTAAGTTTCGCGGCCGTGTTCCTTCTTAGTAGGAGGACTCCAAAAAAGGGCCGGCGTGGGGCACAAGATGCCGAGTACGGGCGAAAGAGAGCGTTCTAGGGGGGACACACCCCCCACCCTAGGGGGGTCTACATAGGGTGTGTCCGGGTGTGTCCCTTTTTGCGTTTTTACCCGAGATTCCAATAAAGGGGCCGGGGGCGCACTTAAACCCCGAACGCAGCGGGCCGTATTCGGGCCGTATTCGGGCGGCATTCGCCGATTCGAGGCACTTCGCGGATTTGCTTGCGTTCTTGGACAGGGTGTGTACCATGCCAATCCTACCTAATCGTCCCCCTCTGGGTTTACCCAGCTCAGGGGGGGGCTCCCTCCTGACCCTAACGGAACACTAAAACTGGGTTGCGTCTCAGGGATTGTCTTGATTTTCAATGCGACCTTTCCTAAGATTCTAACGCACTTGAACTGGCAGGAGGACTTGTGGAGAACGAGGACGAACGCCCCGATGCGGATCCGAGCCGTAGGCTCAATCTCAAGGGAACGGCGCAGAAGGATCGGGTCTTGGCGGAGAGCCCCAACCCGAGCCCCAAGGAGGTCACTAGGCTGGCGACGAAGGAGGTCAGGGAGGTCAACGCCAAGCGGAGCGAGAAGGCCCTACAGCTTAGGGCCGCCGGCTTCAGCCTGAGCCAGATCGCCAAGGTGTTGGATGTCAGCATCCCCGCCGTCGGCGAAATGATCCGGAGAAAGATTGTCGAGAACCGGAATCTCTCCGGGGAGACCGCGAAAGACCTCCGGGATATCGCGCACATGCGCCACGAGACGCTGATCGCTAGGCTGTGGCTCAAGGCGATGCCCAACGACCCGGAGAAGGAAATGGACATGCGGGCCGTGGACCGGATCCTGCGGATCGTGGCCCAAGACGCGAAGCTCATGGGGTACGAGGCCCCGCAGAAGCACCAGATCGACATGAGTGTGATGCAGCAGCAGGTGGGTATCGTCGTGGAGGCGATCACCCGGGTCCTCCCGGACGACGCGATCCCGCGTGTGTACGAGGCCGTGGAGGAAGTGGTGCAGCAGATCGAGCGAAAGAGGGCGCTCACAGCCGCGACAGGCGGGGAGTGAGTCGGTATGCCCCGTGCGCGAGGCGCGAGGGCCGGCGAGAGGAGAGCCGTGAGTACCGTCAGAGGAGTTTTGGAGTCGTGCGGCCTAGCTTGCGCGATAGTGCTTCCGTGGTTTTTGCTTGAGAGGCCGGCGCCGGCGCCGGCGGTCGAGGAGCGGGTATACTATTATTCCGATCCGGAGCTTCTGGAGCGGGTATATTTGCTTGAGGAGCAATTATCGCGTTGTTTGGAGGAGAGCGAGAGGGCCTTGGCGCCGTACCGTATGGAGATAGTACGCAGCGGAGGAGGCGAGAGGCCGCGCGTGAGGAACGTGGTGAGGAATAAATAGCTTACGCCAGCTCTGTTCGGCTTTTTGTGGTTGACTTTTTGGTAAATACGTCAGGTAACGTTACACGCCGCGTTACGCGAGTATGTTTTCCGTTCTCCGCGCGAGGCCGGCGGTTCCGAGGTATGTATTTCGTACGCCGTGAGCATGTTCCCGTATGTTTTGCGTATGCTTCGGAGCATGTTTTGGACGATTCGGTATGTTTTGAGCATGTTTTTCGGCCCTGAGCATGTTTTGCGGTATGTTTTGAGCATGTTTTCGCGCGCCGAGCATGTTTTTCCGCATGTTCTAATTATGTTTTCGCGCGCCGAGCCGGCGGAGCATGTTTTTCGGAGCATGTTTTCTTGATTCCCGCTCGCCGTGCATGTTTTTGGAGCATGTTTTTCTTACGCCGAGCTGGGCGGGTATGTCTTCCGGAGCATGTTTTCCACATTTTGCCCACCGAGCATGTTTTCCCGAGCATGTTTTCGGCATGTTTTTGCCGGCGCATTATGTTTTGCCCACCGAGCATGTTTTCCGGAGCATGTTTTTCGTACGCCCTGCCGGCGCCGGCATGTGCAGTGCATGTCCGCGTGAGGTCTTTTCCCTTCCACCACCTCCCCCCCCCCCCCCCCCCAGAGGGTAGCACATCACTCCCGACTACGCAAGCGAAAATCGCGGTTTTTGGAGCATGTTTTCCGGCGCCTCGCGCGCGGAGCATGTTTTTGCGGAGCATGTTTTCAGCATGTTTTCGCAGCATGTTTTCGGAGCATGTTTTCAGCATGTTTTCGGAGCATGTTTTGAGCATGTTTTGCGAGCATGTTTTGAGCATGTTTTCGCAGCATGTTTTGAGCATGTTTTGCGAGCATGTTTTCGCAGCATGTTTTGAGCATGTTTTGCGAGCATGTTTTCGCGGCATGTTTTCCGCAGTATGTTGCCCGCTGGACCATGCGCCGCGTATGTCGCGACTGGATTCACGGGTATGTCCCGGCTCGCTCTGGTCGCGAGCCGGGACCCCTGACGATTACGACAAGTACTTGATGCAGTTCCTCGCGCAAGTCCGGTAGAAGAAGCGCACGGCGGGGTTATCGCTCGTCGCGGCTTCGCGAATGACGGCAGCGCACCGAGCGATAGCGTCTTCTTCCGTCGCCTCATCGACGAAGAGGAACACCTCGTCGCTCTCCTCCTGCCTATGCTCGTCCACTACGACGCGGGCGCGCAAGACGCTATGCTCCCGGTAGCAGTAGACCTTCACTCGATCTTCGCTCATCTCGGTCTCCCTTCTTGTCCGACGCCTGCCGTCGGCTCTTGTGCGTCCATTGTACACCATAGTCCCTAGAACGCAAGCGCTAAATCCGAATTTCTCTTCGCGGCGCCGCGCCACCACCACCTCCCCCGCCCGCCCGCCCTGTAAGGGTAGCACACTACTCCCAGAAACGCAAGCACAAAACAAGAAAAGAAAAAGGCAAATAGCCTATTGACTTTTACCTCCGGATGGTTTAGAGTGTTTCCTCAGTGGTCGGCGGTTGTCGTCGGCAACGAAGGGAGTTCGTTTGGGTCTTCTGTTTCGGTCGTTGTGTGGCGTCGTCGGGGCTGTTTTGTACATCTCGGCGGTGATCGTCGCTGGCGTCATCGCCGCCTCTACTGGCGGCGATTCGGACTAGGGGTTGGCGGGGGCTGGAGACGGGTTCTCCGGCCCCCGCCCAAGAACACGAAGAGACCCCCCGGGGCGGCGTGAAGCCTCCCGGGGGGTCTCTTCGTGGGGTTCTTGGTATTAGAGCCCGAGGGCCTTAGAGTACCGCTCCACGGTCCGCGCGGCGATGTTGCCCATCATCGACTCTTGTGCCTGCTCGAAGTGCTTCCGAATGGCCCGAGAGGCCTCTCTCGCCTTCTCCAAGAGCCGCGCCCCGGCGAGCAGGTGGTCGTCGGAGACCGGGGAGAGAAGTTTGTTGTGGGCCTCCTCAGAGAGCGCGATAGACAAGTAGTCCGCGGTGATCGTTTTGATCCGGTGGATCTCGTTGTAGAGTTCCAGCTTCTCGTCGAAGCTCTCGGAGTCCCGGGACTTCTGGGCGAGCCCCTCGGTCTTCTCGGCGTACCTCTCTAGGCTGCTGGTGGCGTCCTCGATGTTCTTCAGGCGGTACGCCGAAAGCTCCCGTGGCGTCATCGCCTGCTTTTCGTTGACGGTCATGGTCTTCTCCTTTCTTCTGCCTGTACGCGCCCGACGCCATTCGCCGGGTTTCGTGAGTTGCATTCTACACGATAGGTCCCGCGCGCGCAAGCCAAAAATCCGGTTTATCTTCCCGCGCCACCACCACCTCCCCCGCCCGCCCGCCCTGTAAGGGTAACACACTAGTCCCATTTACGCAAGCCAAAAATCGAGGAAAGAAAAGCAGAGAGGCCCCTTGACTCCTCGCCTCTCGTGGTGTAGTATCGTCCCTGTTAGTGGACCGTGGCGCCCCCGTGAGGCCGGGCCGGATCTCCGGGGGTGCTTTTTTCAAATTAGTGCTTGCGTTTTCGGGACCACCCTGTATAATGGTGGCACGACAGCCGACGACGGGCGTTGGCGGGTAAGTGGGCGAAAGGAGACAAGGGATGTTCAAGGAAGAAGTAATGAGCCTTCTGGAGGACGCGCTCAACAGCTACCGGGCCAGTGTTCGAGAAGAGGCACGGTTCTCGGCCGACAAGGGGGTCGTGCGAGAGGGGATGGGTCCGCTCGGGGATGTTGTCGGGAACCATCACCCCGCGGTGATGCGGGCTACAATCCAGACCATCGCGGATCTCTACCCCGATAGTGACTTCGCCCGCGATTCGCTCCACCTGCTGAACGACGCGGAGTCGCTCCATGTTGGACTGGTCGCTCTCGGCCAGAGGGAGAAGGTGCTCATCGCAGAGGCCGTGGCTAGGTCCGATAGGATCGCGGATCGGCAACTCGCCGTCGAAGCGAGCAGCGAGAGGGTCCGGCGCGAGGCCCGGCTTCTCGCCGCCAAGAGCGGGTTTCGGTTCGATTCGGAGTAGTGGTCTTCGGGGGGGGCAGCGGACGCCCCCCCCCTCCTCGAAATCTTCGGATTTTGTTCTTGCGTTTCTCGTTTCTTGTGGTAGGATGTGTTCACAACGCTAGACGATAGGCGTCGGCGAAAACGAAAGGGACGGTCAATGGAAAAGGAGCAGCCGGTGGACATGACTGTTTCTGTGCAAAGCGGCATGACGGCTTCGAGCGCGTGCGACTTGGAGGATCTCGCGGCCGAGATCCGTGAGATCGACAATCGCGCAGTTGATTTTCTGGAGAAGCAGTTCTCCGTTTCGATCGACATTGTCCGGGCGAACGCCGATCTTATCGGCAGTGCTTGGGCTGACTCCGCAGAGTGCGATCTGGAGAACACTCGGGACAAAGCGGTGTCGCTCATGGGGCGGATCGTCGACAATCTCGTGGCCCACCTAGAAAACACGGTAGTAGATCCCGAGGCTCGGGCGCGGGCGGCCCTCATCCGGTCCGCGCACCAAGCGGCGGCGGTCGTGGCGTCGAGCGAGGACTAGCTCAAAGGAAAAGGAAACGGTGCAGAGCAGCGCGGCTTCCCCGGTAAAACTAGAACAAGAGCGGAATCCGCTAATGACCACGATTCAAAGCCCGCCCCACGGAACCCCCGTCAGAGTATATCGCAACCTTCATCGGGATATGTTCTCGATTCAGGCCAAGACGGACAAGGGATGGCGCGTCGCCGGGCGAGCGAAGTGGGTGCAGCTCTTCGAGCCGCAAGCCATCGTCAGCGAAGCCGGGCGGCAGCGCGTCCTCAGGACTGGGCAAAAAAATGTTCACGCATACCTGACCGGACGGCTCGGTGCCACCCACCCCATCGACTCGCGGCAGCACGCCCTCCTCCGCCTCTTCACCTACAACCCGAAACACAGCGCCCTCTTCACTTACCTCGACGACGGTAGCCCCGTGAACTTCTCGGAGCTAGATGCCGTGTATCTCTGCTATCCGCACGCCTACACATGGAAGGAGGAGGCAGGATGTCCGGGTTCATCTAAAAGTTTCGGTCGTGACCTGAAAGCCTTGGACGCAAGGTGGTAGGCCAGCGGGGAGTCGCGACGCCCGTGGTTGGATTTGTAAACGCTGCCATTCAGGTCACTCGGGGGGGGGAGCGAGGTTCTAGGCCGAGGCCTACGACTTCCTCCCCCGATTTTTTTGCATTTGGTGCTTGCATTCTCGGGACCCCGGTGTACAATGGGGGCACAACAGCCGACGACGGGCGTCGGTTGAAGAGAAAAGGAGCGTGCGGTGAGTGATATCCTGAGTCAGTTCGACCGGATCGAGCAAGAGGCTGTCGAGTCGGTCTCGCAGCATTTCGACGAGGTCCTCAGGCTCCTCTCGAAGGGCAAGGCTGAGGCGCAGGAGAGTTGGTCTGTTGTGCCGCCCGAGGCCTACTCCGGGGCGGAGGACTACGCGGAGGAGCGGATGGCGGACGCGCTCTGGATGGTGCGAAAGGCGTTCGAGGATCTTCGCGAGAGGTGGGAGATTGCCTCCGAGACCGTCCAGATCAGCGAATCCGGAGAGATCAGGTCAGGCAGGTACAAGCCGAAGGGGACTCCTCAGGAGGAGGCGGCTGAGGTCCTCGGTCACATCCTCTCGAAGCTCTAGGCGACAGGGGGAGGCCCCGGCGGCTGATCGTCGGGGCCTCCCTCAGGGTGGAGGAGCGGGCGATGCTCAAGCCGGGCGATTTGGTTCGAGTCTGGGACGGGGACCGATACCGAGTCGGTCGATACGAGGGGACCATCGAGAGGTCGCGGAGGCGGTTCGGCTGGCGGCGGGTCTCGCTTCGGGTGCTGAAAGCCGAGGGCTCGGCGTGGGTCTTCGTCTGGCGGGAGCGTAGGTTCCCCCCGGAACATGTGAGAGAAATCCGATAACCCGGATTTTATGCTTGCATTACCGGGACCGTTTTGTGTAATGGGGGCGCACCACCCGCCGGATGGGTGGCCCTCTCGCATCTGATCGCTGAAGCGGCGGCGGGCTCGCGCTGACCACGCGGTGCCCGCCGCCATTGAATCTTGCGTTCGGTCCTTGGCCCTCCGGGTGGGCGGTCCATCCGGGGGGCC
>Ga0208427_1000564_pt1 | contig 15884 bp, 27 predicted proteins | sample DEB08_DNA_FD_184532 | JGI IMG/M metagenome (GOLD analysis project Ga0208427, IMG submission 184532) | Aqueous microbial communities from the Delaware River and Bay under freshwater to marine salinity gradient to study organic matter... | ecosystem: Environmental > Aquatic > Marine > Coastal ...
TAAACCAAGCAATGATTGATAATCATCATGCTGTTGCATATAATGGACAATCAAAAGAAGATATACAAGAACAACATTTAAAAAATAGAGAAATCTTAAATTTAGTATGATTAAAATAGTGAAAAGAAGCGGCAAGAAAGAACCGCTTGATATAGAAAAACTGCATAAAGTAGTCGAATATGCCTGTGATGGTTTAACAGGTGTATCATCTTCTGAGATAGAATTAAAATCTCAGCTGCAATTTTATGATGGAATGACTACGAAAGAAATCCAAGAGACTCTAATTAAAGCTGCAGCTGAATTAATTAGTGAACATACCCCTAACTATCAATTTGTAGCAGGTAGATTAATTAATTATGATCTAAGAAAATCTGTATATAATCAATTTGATCCCCCTCATCTATTTAATCATACCTTAAAAGTTATTAATCAAAAATATTATGAAAAAAATCTGCTTATGTGGTATACTAAGCAAGAGTTTGATATGATGAATAATTGGATTGATCATTCAAGAGATGAAAAACTATCTTATGCTGCTATGGAGCAATTGAGAGGTAAATATTTAGTACAGAATAGAGCTACAAAAGAAATATTTGAAACCCCTCAGATGTCTTTTATGTTAATAGCTGCTACTTTATTTCATAGATACAACAATGGTGAAAGAATGCATTATGTTAAAGAACTATATGATGCATTATCTAACTTTGATTTAAGTTTACCTACACCTGTAATGGCTGGGGTTAGAACCTCTGTTAGACAGTTTAGTTCATGTGTGTTAATTGAAACTGATGATAGTTTAGACTCAATAAATGCTACTGCAGCTTCTATAGTTAAGTATGTATCTAAAAGGGCAGGTATAGGTATTGGTGCTGGTAAAATAAGAGCATTAGGATCACCTATTAATGGTGGTCATGCTACCCATACAGGTGTTATACCTTTTTATAAGCATTTTCAATCAGCTGTAAGATCTTGCTCTCAAGGTGGAGTAAGAGGAGGAGCAGCTACTTTATACTATCCTATTTGGCATTATGAAATAGAAGATTTATTGGTGTTAAAAAATAATAAAGGGACAGAAAATAATAGAATAAGACATCTTGATTATGGTGTGCAGTTTAATAAATTATTCTATGAAAGATTATTATCAGGAGAAGACATTACTTTATTCTCCCCTTCTGATGTACCTGAATTATATGACCCATTCTTTAATGACGCTGAACTATTCAAAGAATTGTATGAAACAGCTGAAAGAAAAACTTCTATAAGAAAGAAAAAAATATCATCATTAGAATTATTCTCCTCTTTTATGCAAGAAAGAAAAGATACAGGAAGAATATATCTTATGAATGTTGATCATGCAAATGATCATGGAGCGTTTATCGCGAGTGAAGCTCCTATTAGAATGTCTAACCTTTGTTGTGAAATAGATTTACCTACTACACCATTACAAACTGCAGATGATCCAAACGGTGAGATTAGTTTATGCACATTGGCTGCTATCAACTGGGGTAATATAAAAGAGCCCGCTGATTTTAAACGTCCTTGTGATTTAGCAGTAAGAGCTTTAGATGAACTTCTAACCTATCAGGACTATCCAGTTATTGCTGCTCAGTTGGGTACAGAAAATAGAAGACCATTAGGTATAGGTATTGTTAATTTTGCATATTGGATGGCTAAACATAACATGACTTATTCAGAACCTAATCTTCAAATGATAGATGAATGGGCTGAAGCATGGAGTTATTATTTAATTAAAGCTAGTGCAGACTTAGCAAAAGAAAATGGAGCTTGTCCAGGGGTTAATCAAACAAAATACGGTCAAGGTATAACCCCTAATATGACTTATAAGAAAGATGTTGATGAGCTAGTACCCCATAAAGAAAGAAAAAAATGGAAGTCATTAAGAAAGCAATTAAAGCAGCATGGTATTAGAAATAGTACTTTGATGGCTCTTATGCCATCTGAAACTTCTAGTCAGGTGTCTGGTTCTACTAATGGTATTGAACCTCCTAGAGCTTTAGTTACTATTAAGCAGTCTAAAGATGGTGTTTTAAAGCAAGTAGTACCTAACATACATCATCTAAAGAATAAGTATGAGCTGTTATGGGATCAAAAATCTCCTGAAGGATACTTAAAGATATGTGCAGTATTACAAAAGTATATTGATCAAGGTATATCAGTTAATACTTCTTATAACCCGGTGCACTTTGAAGATGAAAAAATTCCTATGAGTGTTATGTTACAACATCTACTTATGTTTTATAAGTATGGTGGTAAGCAGCTATATTATTTTAATACGTATGATGGAGCTACAGATGATTTCGAAGAGCCAGCACATCCATATGTAAGTCAAGATGATCCTTTGGAAGAGGATGATTGTGAATCATGCAAGATATAGATAAAAATATTTTACGTGAAAAGATAGAATTGCGTATGCAAATTCTAGAAATTATGATGCAAAAAAATATGCATATTATTGATCCTATTACAGTAGATGATTTTTTAGATAGAGTGACATACTGTTGGGGTGTACTTTCTGAAGAAGATAGAGATTATATACAAGGATGTCAAACAGCATTAAAAGAAAAAATAGAGTGGAATATTGAAACAAAGTAATAATTTAAGACTTCCATATTCTAAGGATGCATTACCAGCATGTTGGGAATTAAGATGCTGTCTTGATCCAGAAAAAATGTTTGCATATGATGCTTTTTTTAAAAAATATGCAAAAGATAAAACTATTATTGATTTAGGATCAGGTTCAGGTGTTATGGGTTGGCTGGCATATAAATATGGAGCTAAAAAAGTATATTGTGTTGAGTATGTTGAAAGATATATTCCAGTTATAGAAAAAATGTTAGAAGAATATCCTCAAACAGAAATAATACATGGTGATGCTTCTAAAATACAGTTTCCTGAAGCTGATATAATCATACATGAAATATTTGGTCATAATGTAATAGATGAATATATTATACCCATATCTAGAAATATACACAAACAAGGTATGCTAGATAAAGTTACACCTAAAAAAATAGAATGGGTGCAATTTAAAGCAGAATGGATAAAATATAGTAATTATCATATCGAGCATGATTTAAATGATTTTCCAGAATCAATGAAAGAATTTTTAACATTATATTCAGAAAAAGTAGAAGATTGGACAGAAACAAATTCTAAATATGAAGCCTGGATAGATACATCATTAGAAGTAAATGATTTACAAACGATTGGTTATACAGATTTAACTAAAATAGATTTAATAAACCACGTACCATATAAGCTTAGTGTATTAAAGAAAACAGAACAAAAAGAAAATAAACAAGATATGAAAGAAAAGTTTGGATGGTATGCATATTTAGACGATGAAATAAAATTTAGTAACATATTAAGACAAGGTAATAATTGGACTATGATGCCAGGGGGTAGAGGCCCTTTTAATCGATTTATAAAAGAAGCAGAATTTAATGAAAATATTAACCCTTTAGCTACAGGAGCACAATGTCAGTTTTTAGTATAAACAATAGAGATATAAAAAAGAGAAAAATGTTTTTTGATGGTGGAGTTGACATTGCCAGATATGAAGATGTAAAATATCCTAACATAGATAAATTTACTGATAAGCAGTTAGGTTTCTTTTGGCGACCAGAAGAGGTTGATATATTAAGAGATGCAAAAGACTTTAAAGACTTATCTAAGCAAGAAAAGCACATATTTACTTCTAACTTAAAAAGACAAATTTTATTGGATAGTGTTCAAGGAAGAGCACCTAACCTAGCATTGTTACCTATCGTATCTATACCAGAATTAGAGACTTGGATTGAAACATGGTCTTTCTTTGAAACTATCCATTCTAGATCTTACACACATATTATAAGAAATATCTATTCTAATCCGTCTAAAGTGTTTGATGATCTATTAAGCATAAAAGAGATTGTTGATTGTTCACATTCTATATCTAAGTACTATGATGATCTTATTGATAGAAATAATATAAGAGAAGGATATGGATCATATGCTCATAAAAAATCATTATGGTTGTGTCTTAACGCAGTAAACGCCCTAGAAGGCGTTCGTTTTTATGTAAGCTTCGCCTGCAGTTGGGCGTTTGCAGAGTTGAAAAAAATGGAAGGTAATGCTAAGATTATTAAATTTATTGCAAGAGATGAAAATGTTCATTTAGGATCAACAACATCTCTTATTAAATTATTACCTAAAGACGATCCATATTATGCTCAGTTGCAAAAAGAGTGTGAGCAAGATGTGCTAAATATTTTCCAAGAAGTGGTTGAACAAGAAAAAGCTTGGGCTGATTATCTATTTAAAGATGGTTCAATGATTGGTCTAAATGCTAATGTATTAAAAGATTATGTTGAATGGATAGCAGCTAAAAGATGTTCAGCTATTGGTTTACATCATAATTTTAAAGGAGGTACTAATCCATTACCTTGGACTCAAAAATGGATATCTGGAGGAGATGTTCAAGTAGCTCCTCAAGAGACAGAAATAAGTAGTTATGTTGTTGGTGGGGTTAAACAAGATGTATCAGAAGAAACTTTCAAAGGATTTAAACTATGAGTAGAGTAAAAGCAATTGTTTGGTGCGAAGAATGTTTAATGGAATATGAAATTGTACCTAAAACAGAAATAGAAGACCACGAAGAGGAATTAGTCCCTAAAGTGTGTCCATTTTGTAAGAATGATGTTGATGAATATTTTTATGATGATATAGACGATGAAGACTAGTTCAGCAAAAGCAAAAGGAAGAAGACTACAACAATGGGTTAGAGATCTTCTTATAGAAGAATTAGATGTGCATCCAGAAGATATAGAATCGAGATCTATGGGTGCATCTGGTGAAGATTTAATTATGGCTAGAGCAGCTAGAGAAAAATTTCCGTATAGTGTAGAGTGTAAAAACCAGGAAGCATTAAATGTATGGAAAGCATATGAGCAGTCAAAGTCTAATTGTGGTAATTATGAACCTATATTGGTAATTAAACGTAATGGGGTTAAACCATTAGTTGTTATCGATGCAGAATTTTTTGTGAAAATGCATGATGAAAGTAGCGGTCAAATACAGTCCAACGAATAAAGAAGCAGTTAATTTTATAGATATGGCAGCTTTGCTTTTAAATAAAAAAGCAGCTATTCAACCATATGAAAAGATACTCGATTTGAGTAAAATGGAATATATTGATTACGGTCAGTTTGTTGTAGATGCTCCAAGAAAAGAACTTAATGCATCAATACAAGAAAATATCTATAAAAATTATGATGTTATAGGCATTAATTTTGTCACATATAACATATTAGCTGAGATGCAGGTAAGAGGTTTTGATAAAATATTAATCATAGAAGATGATTTTATTTACCCACAAGAATTATCTAACATAGAAACTCAATATGTAAAAGATTATATGAACAAATGCTTTGATGTTAGATACGTAAACAGTAAAGACGATTTTTTTACAATTGGATTTGATTTTTTTAATTTTGGAGAACAAGATGATTGAAATATATGGTAAAACGCAATGTCCTTTTTGTGACAAAGCAAAACAGTTATGTGAAAGAGAAGGTTTAGATTTTGTATATAAGCAATTAGATACTGATTTTACTAGAGAAGAATTATTTGAGGAATTTCCTAGTGCTAAAACTTTTCCTCAAATTAAAATTGATGGTCAACCTATAGGTGGGTATGATGATCTATGGAAATGGAGTATAAGCGAAAGGGTAAAAAATGGAAGTTAAAATAGTAGATGATAAAATAGAAACAAACGAGGTGGATAGAAACTCTCAGGGTGGTACTGAGTTAATGAAGTTTGGATTACATGAGAGACTTCCAGAAGAATTACTTAGTAATTTTCAAATAATATGTTCCAGAGTAAGAGAGCTTAAAGAAGATAAAAAGAAAGTATTATGGTTACATGACTTACCTTTAGATCCAGAATCAGCTCATCTGAAAGATGGAGGATGGGATAAGTTTGATAAACTAGTTATGGTATCAAATTGGCAGATGCAACAATATGCTTCTTATCTTGGTGTACCATATTCTAAATCTGTCGTATTAAAAAATGCAATTGACCCTATTGGTGAACATGACAAGCCAGATAGTAAGGAGCAACTTAATATAATATATCATACTACCCCTCATAGAGGTTTAGAATTATTAGTACCTGTCTTTGATCAGATATCTAAAATGTATGATAATGTTCATTTAGATGTTTATTCATCATTTAACGCATATGGCTGGCCAGAAAGAGATGAGCCTTATAAAGAATTGTTTAAGATGATAGATGATCATCCTAAGATGACTAATCATGGTTTTGTACCAAATAAAGAAGTAAGAGAAGCTCTTAAAAATGCTCATATATTTGCCTACCCTTCTATATGGCAAGAAACATCATGTATAGCTCTAATGGAAGCTATGTCAGCTGGGTTAATGTGTGTTCATTCTAATTTAGGAGCATTACCTGAAACAGCATCTAATTGGACATACATGTATCAATTTAATGAAGACCCTCAACAACATGCCAATGCATTTGGTCAATGTTTGATAGAAGCAATAGAATTATTTCAGAAACCAGAAAAGAAAGCTATGCTTGATCAAAGATTAAATATGCAAAAAGTATATGCTGATTCATTTTATTCTTGGGCGTCTAGACAAGTAGAATGGAAAGGATTGCTCGAATCGTTGCTTGAAAAGAGTTGATTTTTTATCTGAGTATCCTATAATAATTGTATAAATTAAAAAGGAGACTTAAATGGAAATAAGAATATTAGGAAATCAACCAGAACCATCATTAACAATGAAAGGTTATGAAATTACCGACTTTGAATTAAGAACTAAAAACGAAACAGTTTTTGAAGCTGGCAAGTATTTAGTTAATCAATGGATTGATGAAAATCCAGCTTATGAGCATTGTCAATTATTCATAGATGATCCAATGACAGTAGGTATATATCCTCAACATTTAGATGGTTCTGAAGCGTTCAACAATTTGGTGCTTAGATTAGAAAATCTAGGGTTTTATGGTAAAGCAGCTGGCTATCGAGAGATAGCCTAGTTGACTTTGTGGTTAAAAGTTCATATAATAACTATAGGAGGTCTATTATGGACGAATTATTAAATAAAATTGATGATTTAGAAAAAATCATAAAAGAACAGCAAGAGATTGTTCTCGAGCAAAAGCGAATTATAGACAGGATCGAAAGCATGGTAGATGCTTTGGATAATAAGTATGGTGGATAAAGCTGTATTAATCAAACGACTTGAAAAGGCTAGAGCTGCAAAAGCTGCAAAGTCTGGCCCTCCCAAGTATGAAATGTACTCTGAATATGTTGTGAATCTTCCAGACGATGATCCTCTTTCACTTAAAACTGTTAGAGGTTGGATTAAAGAAGTTAAAGAGCATATATCAGGATGGCGACATGCATGGAAAGCTGGTGATAAAAAAGCATTGGCCAAATTGCTAATGTATCAAGGGTATAAAACGCAGCTTGATTCTTATCTTAGAACTGGTTCGTATACTAGCAAATTTCAAGGTGGTAGTATGCAACATAAGACTAAGTTTAAATGCATATCAATGGCCTATTATCCAGATGGTAGACCTAAACGTGAGATAGGTGTCTGGTATCCAGACGTACGAAAGGAATGGACTATTGATGACGATGATGCTGAAAGAGCTGCATACGGTCTTAAGCCATACCCTCACGCTGGAAGAAAGGGTTAATAGTGAGCCTAAATAATGGTATGGCAAAAATTATACCATTTCCGGGTGTTAAACTAGAAGACACACCACAAAAGTCCAAGGAAGAGTTATTAAATGATCACATCATTGACACTACCTTGGACATTTCTCTTAATGTATTTAATCAATTAGATACATCTAGACTACCATACAATCCATATGATAAGCTTAACCAATTAGACTTACTTTTGATTCATGAATCAATTAAGTCAGCCATCTACAGATTATATAATAAAGAGCATACTTTGCATGAAATACAATTTGAGAAAATGGTTAATCAAGAAGGGCACGAAATTAAATTTCATCTTGACTAGTTGAACTCAAGTTAAAAAGTTCATATAATAATACATTATGATTATAGTTGACCTAAACCAAACAATGATATCTAACCTTATGGTTCAGATAGGCAATGCTAAAAATGTTGAAGTACAAGAAGACTTATTACGTCATATGGTGCTAAATGCCATCAGAGGCTATAGACAAAAATTTTATGATGACTTTGGTGAGTTAATCATAGCTTCTGATGATAAGCACTATTGGCGAAGAGATATATTCCCCTACTATAAAGCACATAGAAAAGCATGGCGAGATCAGTCTGGTTTAGATTGGAATACTATTTGGACATCCCTTAACAGAATTAAAGAAGAGTTAAGAGATGTATTTCCATATCAATTCATTCAAGTTGATGGAGCAGAAGCAGATGATGTTATTGGTACAATTTGCCATGCACATGGAGTTGAATTGTTTTATGAAGGGTGTAGTCAGATATTAATATTGTCTGGTGATAAAGATTATGTTCAGCTTCAAAACTATGTTAATGTTAAGCAATATGATCCAGTTAGAAAAACTTGGATTAAAAATTCTCAGCCTGATTTATTTTTAGAAGAGCATATTCTAAAAGGTGATAGAGGTGATGGTATACCTAATATTCTATCTAAAGATGATTGTTTAATAAACGGTAGGCAGAAACCTCTACGTAAAAAGTTTATGGAAAGTGTTCTAGTTGTTAATGGTAAAACTATTGATAATTTGCCTGATGAAGAGCTTAAGCGTAATTATATGCGTAACAAGCAGTTAGTAGATCTATCTCAAACACCTGATGAGATAAAGCTAAATATTCTAGAACAATTTGAAGAGCCTGGCAACAGCAGAGATAAATTGTTTAACTATTTCATTGAAAAAAGATTAAAAAATCTTGTCGAACATATTGGAGAATTTTGAGATGACTAAAGGTGTATTTGAAATATTCAAAGAAGCAGCAAAGCTAAAAAGTTTAAAAGCTAAAGCTGATTATCTAAAAGAGCATGCTGATAATTTTGCATGCAGATCTGTATTACAAGGATGTTTTCATCCAGCAATTAAATTTTTATTACCTGATTCTATACCACCATATTCTGAAACTGATGGTGCTCAGGTAGAAACAGTGTTACATTCACAAGCAAGAAAGTTTGATCTCTTTATTGAAGGGGGACGTCCAGTTGCTAATCAATCTAAAAGAGAAATGCTTTTTATTGAGATGTTAGAGACTATACACCCTGAAGATGCAAAAATATTGCTTAATATGATTCAAAAGAAACCACCAGTTAAAGGATTAACTGAAAAGGTTGTAAAGGAGGCTTTCCCAGACTTACTGCCTAATGAGTGATACATCATATTTTGATAACTATACTGGAATAAAAGATCATGGCAAGACATTATCTGGATGGTTTTCAAATGTTCATGAAACAAGAATCAGATTAAATTATACTTATTACAATAGCCCAGACATCATGGGTAGAATATTTGACTGGTATAATAAAATAGATCCAGACGGAAGATTATGGGACTATACCGTTATTGATGATGGATCACAAACTATCCCTATTACCGAAATTAACGTACCTAAACATTGGACAGTCTTAAGAATTGAAAAAGACCATGGCTGGAACAATGAGGGGGCCAAAAATTGTCTAATGAGAGATACCACTAACAAATGGAATTTCTTGTTAGACAGTGATTGGGTTATATCAGCAAGATGCTTACATAGAGTGCAACGCAATGTTGTATTTTTAGATAACGAATTTGTTTATTTTCCAGGCAATTTTGGACCTAAAGTTGGACGTAATTCTTATCTCGTATCTAAACCTGAATTTTGGTCAAGAGGAGGGTACGATCAAGCATTTGTAGGCTATCATGGAGTAGATTACTCCTTTCTAAGATTTAATATGAAATATGATTATTCAGAAATGTTTTGGTTTATCAGAACATGTGATGATGTTGTTGATCCTAATGAAAAGAATAGGATGGAAGAAGTAAAACGATTTCATAATCTAATGGTTGAGTTGGAAGAAAAAGGTTATGGTTATAGATGTCCTCATGATAAACAAGATTTTACATGGACAGATTTAGATAAAAAACAAGAAATGTGGACACATTTAGAATATGATAGATTGCAGTAAGCTAAATAGAAATATGCGAGGTAATTCTTAATGCCTACATACTCATTTATTAACAATGATACTGGAGAAGTATTTGAAAAGATACTCTCTATATCAGGCCGTGAATCATATCTTAACGAAAACCCAAATATAAAACAAATTGTCACAGCACCAAATATTATTGGGGGCACTGTTTCTGTTCATAATAATAAAGATGGCGGATTCAACGACATGATGAAAAGGATAGGTGACGCTAATCCTGGCTCTGCAGTAGATAAGAAATACAATTCTAGAACTTCAAAAAGAGTTAAAACTGATAATATAGCCCAAAAATATGGATTTAGAGGTGGCAAATGATTAAGGATACAAATGTCAAAACTTACCAGAAAACAAAAAAGAAAGCTGGCTATGCAAGGAGTGATGGATTATAATGATAGATTTACAAACAAATTTTTACCAAGAGAGGTTCAACCTTTAACAGACACACAGAATGAAGTATTTGATCAATATGAAAAAGGACAACATTTATTTTTATACGGATATGCTGGAACGGGTAAAACGTTCTTATCATCATATCTTGCAGTGTGTGATATACTTGATGAAGTATACAATAAGCTTGTTATCATACGATCAGCAGTACCATCAAGAGAGGTTGGATTCTTACCAGGTAAGCTCGATGATAAATCATCAGTGTATGAATTGCCATACCATGAAGTTTTCGGTAAATTATTCAATAGGGGGGATGCATACGAGTTATTAAAGAAAAAGATGATGGTCGAGTTTATGACCACATCTTTTGTAAGAGGTATAACTTTAGATAATTGCATAGTATTAGTAGATGAATGTCAAAACTTATCAGATCATGAGCTTAACTCAGTTATTACTAGATTGGGTGACAACTCAAGACTTATATTATGTGGAGACTTAAGACAATCAGACTTATGGAAAGAAGAATCAGGATTCAGACACATAGCAGAGATACTTATGAAAATGAAAAGTGTTTCAGCTATAGAGTTCCACAAAGAGGATATAGTCAGATCTGGATTTGTGAAAGAATATATAATTGCGAGAGAATATGTTAGATCAGAAAACATTCATCCAGAATATCGTGGAGTTTCCTCAACTCAAGAGAACTACTATCAACGGAAAGAGGCATTATCACAGAGAAGGGGACATCTCAAGAGCGTATCCATCAGTAACTTCGATAACGTCGCTCAAGTCTAGAAAATCTATCCAAGAATGGAGAGCTAGAGTAGGTGAAGCAGAAGCTAATAGAATAACTACTAAAGCGACTAGACAAGGTACGAAAGCTCATGCTCTAATTGAACATTATCTGGTATCAGATCTCTTGCCAGAGTCAATGCCAAATGAGTATGAGCTTTTTAAGATGTTCAAAGCTCAAGCAGATGAGCATATAGATAACATAAGAACTATTGAAGGTCAGATGATGTCTGACTATTTGAGATGTGCTGGTACAGTCGATTTAATAGCTGATTATGATGGTAAAATATCTATCATTGATTGGAAGACATCTAGTAAACCTAAAAAAGAAGAATGGGTTACAGGCTACTTTATGCAAGAGTCAGCTTATGCTGTAATGTTTGAAGAGAACACAAATATACCAGTCAGTCAATTAGTTACAATAGTAGCATGCTCAACAGGTGAAGTACAAGTATTCAAGACTAATAGAGATAAATGGATAGGTGAATTTATCCGGTACAGAGATCAATACGAGGCTGAAAATAATGATTGAGTTTCATACTTATGGACCAATTAAAAACAGACCTGTTATCGAGAGATTTATTGCTCTGTGCCTAGATTACCTACTACCATATCCATATAAGAGGAACATTTCCATTACCGTAGAGTTTGTGAGAAACATGGAGAACTATGGTGAATGCCTAGGTGATCGAAATGAGGCTACTATTACTATATCAAAATATGATGAAGATGGAAACTATTTTGATTTAAGAAATTTATTACTAAATATAGCTCATGAATTGGTGCATGCTAAACAATTTATTAAAGGTCAGTTAAGTCCATCAACTCAAAAATGGAAAGGGGTTGAAGTTGTTGCACCTTACAAAAAGACTCCATGGGAGAAAGAAGCATATTTAATGGAAGATGAATTGGTGAAAATGTTTTATGACAAAGTTTAGTAAAGAAGAAATACAAAATAGTAGAAGAATATTTAAATCAGCAACCCCAAAGTATACACTAGATTGGTATTTAAAATGGATAGCGTCAGTGTTTGTATTAATTGCTATGTCGTTTAGAGGTATTAATTCAGACATTGATTTATATCTGTCAATAGTTGGTGTTGGTTTATGGCTTATAGTATCTTTTATGTGGAACGATAGAGCTCTTATAACAGTCAATGGTGTTGGATTAATTTTATTAATTAGAAATTTAATGGAGACGATGTATGGATAAGAAAGTACTAGTTACAGGTGGTGAAGGTTTTATAGGCTCTAATCTAGTAGCTAAATTATTAGATAAAGGTTATCAAGTTGAAAAATATGTTGGTGATATCAGAGATTTTAAGCCTAGAGGATATTATCCTAAATTTGATTTTGTTGTTCATTTAGCTGCTATGGCTGGTGTGAGACAATCCCATCAAATGCCAGATGAATATTGGGATGTTAATGTTACAGCATCAAAAAAGATATTTGATTACTTTTCAGATTGTGGTAAAACTAAAATATTATATGCATCGTCATCATCTATCTATCAATGGTGGAAGTCCCCTTACTCTATGACAAAGAAAGCTATGGAAGAAATTGCCCCAGAAAATTCTATTGGTTTAAGATTTTTTACTGTGTTTGGTCCATCATCTAGAGGTGATATGTTTTTTGATATGCTATTGAAAGATAGAATTAAATATGTTACTGATCATCAGAGAGATTGGACACATGTAGATGATGTAACAGATGGTATAATATTACTTATGGAAAAAGGAGAAGATATAACTGGTTGTGTTGATGTTGGTTGTGGTTCGCCTTGCTCAGTAGAAGAAGTGGTAGAAAAATATGGTAAAGGACCATATCCTGTAAAAGAGGTAACAGGGGAAGCAACTTACACATGTGCTAATCCTTGTGTATTAGAATCATTAGGATGGAAACCAAAACATCACATTTTAACAGAAAATATAGAACAATATGAATAGTATATTTGTATCAATAGTATCATATAGAGACATTTTACTCAAACAAACAGTTGAATCATTGTTAGATAATGCATCTAAACCAGATAATATAACTATTGGTGTATTTGAACAATCAAATGAAAAAACTGATCTAGAAAAATTTAAAAATGTAGTATATATGCACGTACCTGCACATGCTTCAAAAGGATGTGCTTGGGCAAGATCTCATTGTCAAGAAATGTATGAATATCAAGATTTTTATTTTCAAATAGATTCTCATACTTTAGTAGACAAAGCATGGGATTATTATTTTGTACAAAATTATTATGATATTTACAACAGTAAAGTGGGTAAAAATAATACAAGAGATATTATATTATCTACATACCCTGCCCCGTTTTATATGGAGAATAGCACACCAGCGTTAAGTAAAGATGAAGGAAAAACTAGACAAATTAAAATTATCAATGGAAGAGCATTTGTTGATGGTTATTACTGTAGACAGATATCTCACACATCAGACACTTTTGATCCAATCAGAGGTTTTTTTGTATCTGGTGGTTGTATCTTTGGTTCAAATAAATTTGTAGAAGAAGTACCATATGATAGACGTTTTTACTTTGAAGAAGATGAGCTATCTATTGCTCTTAAATGCTTTACTAGAGGAATAGACATATACCATACATCTAAGCTACCAGTATGGCACCTTTACACCACACCAGAAACTAAATACAGACAATTGCATTGGGATGATCATGCTAATGCAGGTAGATTAAGAGACAGTTCACATGAACGGTTAAAACAAGTTATTAATGGTGATCCTGATATAGAAAAGCAATATCAGTTAGGTAAACATAGATCATTAGCACAATTTGAACAACTTACTGGCTTAGATGTAAAACGTGCTAAAGTAACAGATTCATCTAAGTGTATGGAGTTTGAACTCAAAGATAATTTAGAAATACAAAACAGACATCCAATAATTTGAAACGACATAATATTATAATCTACGGCCACTCAGACGATTTAGGGTATCAACTATTCAATATCCTAGCGTCTGAACATAGATTGTTTATAAAAGACCCAGCAAGGCGAGTAGCCAGAGGTACTTATAGAGTGGATTGGGATAAATTTACACACCCATCTATTACTAAGACACCATACCATCCTGTTGAATGTATAATTATTGCAAGATGGGATAACTATACTAGCAGGCTCATCGAGGAGGTGAATAATCTGAAGCCTGATATAAAGATATTGGTGTTGAACTCCCATGAAGAATATACTATAATAGATAATAAGTACCCTAATTTGGATATCACGTTTGCTGGATTTTATAGTATAACGACATGCGAGTCATTATATTTTTACGACAAACCAGATATCAGAGGAAAGTCCAAAGACTTCTGGGGCGATTTATTTAACTATTGTTTATTTAATTTTAATTATGAGAAAACCAAGACCAAACTATCAAGCTAGAAATTTCGACGGTAAATTTAAACGAAGAGATAATAATAGACCTAAAGGGGTAACATTTGATCAGATGATGCGTAAGTTTAAAAAATATGTAGAAAGATCTGGACTATTACAAGAGCTCAAAAAAAGAGAGTTCTATGAGAAGCCAACAGCCAAGCGAAAAAGAAAGCTTAAAGAAAGTGTACTAAGACAACAAAAACGTGAAAGATTAGAGCATGCTAATTTATTCAAAGGACGTAACCCATACGCTAGAAGAAGGAGATAATTGACTACACAAGTAAGACAAAGACATAAAGAAACAGCTATGACTGTTGGTACTGGCTTACTTATCAATTATCCATTAAACTTATTAGGACTATATATACTTATAGATGGTTTGGGATGGACAGACCCATTCCATATCGGTACAACTATAACTCTCTGGATGACTGTTGTAGCTTACACCAGAGTATTTCTAATAAGATCATACTATGACAGAAAAAGTAGATTTCAAAAAACTTCACGAACAATTAAAAAACGGTCCTACATTAATAAAGTTTAAATCTATACTATCTGGCAGAGTTATAATAGGTGAGTATACATTGATGGACGCAATAGTAAAGCAACAACAACCATCTGATAAGATATTAGCATGGGACATAAACAGTAACCGGTATGAAGACATACAATTAAACACGATTATATATTATGAACAAGCAAAAAGAGTATAGACGTAAGACGTTTGGCATTTCAAACTACAGAAAACAACAAGAAAAAAAAGAGAGAAATAGAAGATTGATAGGATTAGTCATAGGTATTGGTATGATAACCCTAGTAATACTCATATTTGTATATGGAGCAAAGTAAACGCAAATACTATATTTGGCTATTAGTAATGTCAATGTTACTTATCTTAGTCAAATACATTATGACAAGTTGCTTCGTTATGTGCATGGATTGGCATGATGATTATGTTATAGGATATAGTGATCATGGTATACCTATCACCAGGAAAGACTTAGATGGGCAAGATTAGACAATGGTTTAGAAAATGGTTTGATAGACAAATAGAACTATCATTGCAAAGACAAGCAAATAGAATGTATAATAAGAGTTACAA
>Ga0208427_1000566_pt1 | contig 15853 bp, 14 predicted proteins | sample DEB08_DNA_FD_184532 | JGI IMG/M metagenome (GOLD analysis project Ga0208427, IMG submission 184532) | Aqueous microbial communities from the Delaware River and Bay under freshwater to marine salinity gradient to study organic matter... | ecosystem: Environmental > Aquatic > Marine > Coastal ...
GCGGACCCCCTGGATCTTTCGGCAGGCCCACGAACGCCTGATGGGCCGTGAGGTCACGCCGCTTTCGCTGCTCGACAAGATCGAGGTGGCGGGGCGTCACGTGGAACTGGCTGCCGCGTATCTCGGACCGATTCGGGCCCTCAGGTGCATTCGTCAGCGAATATCCTGGTACGGGAAGACCATGGGGCATGTGAAGCCACTGAAGGAGGCGATTCGGACGGCGTCGGATTTGGACGCGGTCCGGACTGCTATTTACCAATGGTCCAGGCCTGAGTTTTCATCGATCGTCGAGATGCCCCATCCCAGATCGGGCCGAAATCTGGGAATGCTGGAGGTTCTGGGGAATACGAGTTGATCGATCGGTCGGGGGGAGATCACCCGATCTCGGCGGGTGTTTGCCGCAGAATCCGCACAATCGACTTGTCGGGTGAGTGAGCGGTGGTACATTCCGATCGGAGAAAGGCGGAGACTCAGCTCCGCTGCCTACATCTAGACCTCTGGCTCGATCGGTTTTGGGAGACCGCGAGCTCAGTGGAGGAGGAAAAGGGAAATGGTTGCCAACTCGACCCGCTTCTCGTGCGCTGCCCTGCTGATTGCAGGCGTCGCCTCTTCGGCGGCGAACGCCGACACGACGGTGCTCCCCGACGTTCAGATCAATCTTTACGTCGATGGGGATCTCTACCAGTACGACCCGAGCACCCAGCAGGCTTGGGGCAATCCCAACGGCACCTTCGGGTTCTTCGGTTCGGCCTCCGCGAACGTCGCCGATTCCGGTCACCAGATGTCCTGGGACATGCTGGTCAATCCGGACCCCTTCATCATTGCGAACATCGTCTACACGAACATCAGCAGCAGCACGCAGAACGTGACGCTCGAGTTCGTGCTGCCGATCGGCATGTCGATGTCGAGTTCCCTGATCGGTGGCTCGGTCAGCGGTTCGCTGACGGACGTCAACGGTGATGGTGCGAACTTCTCGGCGATCGACGGCGGCAGCGCCTACCAGGCTCGGGCGGATGGATCGACGGCCGCTGGGATGCTGACTGGTGCCAATGTCAACGCTGGTCCCTTCGGCAGTTCGCTGATCGGCCCCGAGAGCTTCGGCACCCCGATCCCGAGCCTGCCGTACGGCGCGATCAACTTCGACATGGCGATTCGCTACGAGTTCAGCCTGACCGCTGGCGACTCCGTGTCGCTCGCCGGTTCCTTCGTCGCGGTGCCGGCACCCGGCGCGGTGGCTCTGCTCGGCATCGCCGGACTGGTTGGCCGACGCCGTCGCCGCTGAGTACGTCCCAACTGACACATATCGCTGACCGATCGGTCACCTCCCAGCTCCGGGCACCGACCGGCCAGCATCAGGCAACCAACGACCCGACCCGCATCCCGCGGGTCGGGTTGTGCTTTTGCCGCCTTTGCCGCCATCGATCGAAGCGGGGTGTGGCTTCGGTGGACGGAAGAAGGCAGGCCGCGGGTGAGCCTGGCATGACGCGGAGCACCGGTTCCGCTTGCACTCCGAAGGGCGTCCCTTGGATCAGAGCGGCGCCTCGAGGCGGGAATCTGATGCCTTTCCCAGGCCAACCCTGATTCGATCAGCGGTTCGATATGTGGTTCGCTCAGTCGGACTCGTGGGAGATGGCGCCTTCGCCGGCCAAGTCATCGGTCATCGGCCATCGGTCATCGGGCGGAGTCACGATCGCGTGGGGTTCGGGTGGGGATATTGAACAATTTGCGATGTCATTGGGGCTCCTCCAACTGGGATTCGGGACCAGTCCCGGGATGTGGATCGGCAGGAAGCGCTTTCCTGCCTCGGGCTCCAATGCCTCATGAAGACTCCTGAGGGGCCCTCCGGCCGTGTCGCCACGGACAAATCCCCCAACCGTTAGGAACCGACCTCAACATTCCACGAAGTTCGCTTCCCACGCTTGGCGCGGTCCGGTCAGGAGGTACTCTTCACGTGGAAAAGGGCGGTTCCGCTGTGCGGGGCCGATTCGTTGTCACACCTCGACAGGTGCGACCACAGGATTGAGGAGGGAATCATGAGAGTTGATCGATCTTGTTTCATGGCCGGTGTGGGTGCCTTGGCGCTCGTTGCCGGCTCCGCCTTCGCAGGTGGATCCGGCGCCCCCGAGGTCAGCCTGACCATCAACGGTGACTTGGAACTGCTGTCCGGCACCGCGACCAGCAAGGCTGGGGTGTACAACTACGGCGGTTCGTTCACCGATTCGCTTGGCGAGTGGCAGAGTGCGTTTGATTTCAACGCCTCCTCCGCTGCGGGCCTTGGCACCTCGTTCATCAGCGGCAACTTCGTGGTGACGAATCTGATGTCCTCGTCGCAGGACTTCGAGATCACCCTGTCGCTGCCGGTCACCGCGAACGGCATGATGATGACGATGTACGGCGGCTCGATCGCCGGATCCGTCCTTGGCGATGCCGATGGCGGTTCGTTCGACACCATCGGCAGCGATGCGGTCTGGACCGCTTCGAGCAACGGCAACTACATCGCCGAGCTGCTCTCCGCCCCGATCAGCGTGTCGACCGGCGCCTTCGAGACCATGATGGTTGGCTCCGCCAGCTTCGGCGAGCCCATCCCGAACGCCACGGGTCCGAATCTCGCCAGCACCCTGGACATCACCCTGCGATTCACGCTTGGTGCCGGCGACTCCGCGGCGTTCACCAGCGTTCTGGTCGCCGAAGTGGTTCCGGCTCCGGGCGCCATCGCCCTGCTTGGTGCGGCCGGTCTGGTCAGTCGGCGTCGTCGCCGCAACTGAGCCTGGCCTAGTCCGCCCCGTTTGCCGCTGAACCAGCGGCAGACCAACCTGTGATTCCCCCACCACAGTGGTCCCGTCAGGGATCGCTGTGGTCGTTTTGAGCATCGGTAGCGTCTTCAGCGACGTGGATGAGGGTGAACCCTCCTCGTGCTCGCTGCTACGACTGAGCCTCTGCCCGACGGAGTCGCCTCAGGACGCGAGCTCGTCGATCATCCGCTTCATGGCGAGTTCGAGCTTGTCGTCGCTGGGATATGTGCCGGCCTTGATGGCTTGCCGGATCCCTTCGATCCTCCGATCACGCAGCTCCTGAGTCTCCTCGCGCGGGTGGGAGTCCCGCAACGACCCGTCGTCGTCGACTGCAATGCGAGGTGACGACATCGAAGTCCGGGGGTGCGGGTGGTCGTTGGAGTCGGAGCAGATCGGGCCGATCTGGCCAATGTCGGGCATGGAAGCAATCCTCGGCACCGGGTTCGCACTGCTGATCGGTCGCTGGGTCGCGGTCTCGCGGCACCCTTTGCAGGGAAGGACGTCTCAGCCCTGCCATCGCCAGCGTCGGGATCTTCGTGCCAGTTGGTTGGGACATGCGTCGGCGGATTGCCGCCATTTTCCCGTGCGCGTATCGTCGAAGGCTCGGTGAACTCTCCAAAATTGGACTGGTTCGGGAGCCTATTGCAGGTCGTGCCAGGCATCGCCACTACAGCTCACTCATGGGCTGGCCGGCAAGTGTCGTTTGGCGCGGCTCCACGTCGATTGGACGCCGATTCTGGCCGCCTTCGGAGACTCTGAGAGGGCCAAGGAGTCCGAGGCCCCAAACCCGTTCCGATGTTCGAACCGCGCGATTTCCACCCGTCACCCACGTTCTGCAACCAACATGCCCAGCCCATCGCCAGCAGCCTCCTCGCAATCCGATTCGGCCCCCTCTCGGGCCCTCGATCGAGTTGAAAGGCGTCGACGGCTCTCGATCTGCCGCGACATCGCCGTCCGGAGCACGACGGCGGCGATGCTGCTCCTGCCGATCTCCTCATGTGGCCCCGAGCCAGCCGCCTCGAATCGAACCGCCACGTCATCGTCGATGGACGACGACCTGCTTGGTGACGGCGATCTGGTCCTCGATCCCTCGGCAACCCGGGCCGGGCGACCGGGATCCGCAGCGGCGGTGAGCGAGGGCCGATGGTCGGTGCTGCTTGGGACCTTCACCGGCGCCGGATCTCGCGAGCGGGCCGTGGCCTTTGCTCAGGACGTGGCTCGCCGATTCCCCGCGTTGGGATCACCGTTTCTCGAGGGCAGGGGTGAGGGCGCGATGGTCGTGGTGGGACGATTCGAGGCGCCGAGCGATGCGAGTGCCCAGGAGACCCTGGGCTTGGCGAAGGCGATCTCGATCGATGGTCGCCGTCCCTTTGCCGCCGCGATGCTGATTCGCCGCACCAGCGCGGTCGATGCCACGCCACCTCGCCCCCACGATCTTCGATCGCTGAGGGCCACCGCGCCGGGACGCCGTGATCTCTACACCCTGCAGATCGCCGTCTGGAGCACGATGGGCACCGACGAGATCGCCCCCGAGAGCGTGCGTGGAGAGGCCGAGGCGATGGTGGCCCGACTTCGCAGGCAGGGTCTCGAGGCGTGGTTCCACCACGATGCCGACAGCGAGACCTCGACCGTCACCGTGGGCAGCTTCGGAAGCGACGCGTACGACTCGCGAAGCACTCTGTACGCTCCGGAGGTCGAGCGGCTCATGCGGCAGTTTCCCAAGCAACTCGTCAATGGCGAGGAGTTGCTGGTGCGGGTGGACCCCGGGAACCCAAGAAGCCAGATGCGTCCTCTTGGCCCCCGACTCGTCGAGGTGCCGCTGGACTGACGCGTCGAACTCGACGCCGTGCAGGGATCGATCCGTGACGCCGACCACTCGAACGAGCAAGTCCCCACGTGGCAAGGCTGCGGCTGCCGCGCCCGTCGCCGGAACGATCGATGTCCGGTCGATGCCGCCATATCTCGGTCAACGGCACGCCTGCGCAGATCTCGGGTCGCTTCTCGAGGCCGGTCGGCTTCCTCCGGCGCTGGTTCTTCACGGTCCCGCGGGTGTCGGCAAGATGACCCTCGCCAGACGGATTGCTGCGCTCCTGCTGGACCCCGAGGCGACGGCGGAGATGAAGCGACGTCTCGAACCGGCGACCACCGGCCGTGTGGCGGAACTGCTTGCAGGCGGATCGCATCCGGATCTCCATCCGATCTCCAAGCACCGGTGTGCCGACTCTCGGATCGCCTCGATCCGCGATCGCAAGCAAACCAACATCCCGATGGATCTCCTGAGGGAGTTGATGCTCGGCGGAGAGGTCGATGGAGCGAGGTTCGAGGCCCCGGTTCAGCGCACGCCCTATCTCGGACATGCCAAGGTCTTCCTGATCGACGAGGCCGAACTTCTGGACGCGACGGGGCAGAACGCGCTGCTCAAGACCCTCGAAGAGCCGCCGCCCTCGACCTGGATCATCCTGGTCGTCACCGAACGGGCCCGTCTGCTGCCCACGATTCGCAGCCGATGCCATCAGGTCGCATTCCAGCCTCTTTCGGACGAGGAACTCGGTACCTGGCTCGATCGACGGGATCCAGCGCCCAAGGGAGAACTGCGTCGGTGGCTCGTGGAATTCGCCGACGGGAGCCCCGGGCGGGCCCAACTCGCCCTCGAGGCCGGCCTGATCGAGTGGCAGCAGCATCTCGAGGGGCCGTTCGAGCAGGTGGTTGCCGGCGGTGTTTCGGCCGACCTCGCCGAGGCCATGACGAACCTCGTGAAGGGATTCGCCGACGCGAGGGTGAAGTCCAATCCGAAGGCCAGCAAGGAGGCGGCCAACAGACTCGGCAGTCGTCTGGTTCTGGGACTTCTCGGGCGATGGATCGGGATGCGACTCGCGGCGTCCGTTCGAGAGGGCGATGTCGTCGCCACGGAGGCATGGGCGGCGTGGCTCGACCGTCTCGATCTGGCGGATCGGCATGTGGCGGCCAACGTCAGTCTTCCCCACGCCTTCGCGGATCTCGCGGCAGCATGGGCGGGCAGTCCGGTCCCTGCGGTGCGAGGTTCGCGTTGAATCCCCATCCGCTGGACCGCGGGTCGGGGGAAGCGTCGCCCCCGCTCGAGATCGAGCGGGTGTTCCTTCTCCGAGGCTTGCCACCGCTCCCCGCGACGGCGGAGGCCCATCGACTCGAGCAGGGCTATCTCGATCTGGAAGCATCCTCCGCCCGTCGGGATCCGTTTGCGGAGGGTCGCTTGCGACGCTGGGTTCGACCCGACGGAGAGGTGGCCTGCTTTCACACCGTCAAGCGTGGATCCGGGGTGGTTCGGGAGGAGATCGAGCGGGAGATCTCTCAGGCGGAGTTCGCCGCCGCGTGGCCCCGCACCGGCCGGCGAAGGATCGAGAAGACCCGCTATCGCGTGCCGGAGGGCGACCTGGTCTGGGAGGTGGATCGATTCGACCAGGTGCCGCTGGTGCTAGCGGAGGTCGAACTGCCCGCCCCGGACCATCCGGTCGAGACGCCTGCCTGGCTCGACGGCTGGATCGTGCGGGAGATCAGCGAGGATCCTCGCTATCGAAACTCCGAATTGGCTCGTCGGATCGCCGGGGGTGAGGCGTTGCCGCCTCTTGCCTGAGGGGTACCATGCCCGCCGCGTCATCGTCTGGATGGCGACTCCGATCCCTCGAACCGTCGTGGAGCGACCGTGTCCAAGAACTTTCGATGTCAGATCGTCACCCCCTCGGCGGAGGTCTTCGACGGCGAGGTGTCCTACGTCGATCTGCCGGCCTGGGACGGTCAGATGGGCGTGATGGCCTCTCGCTCCCCACTGCTCGTCGAACTCGGAGCCGGCATTCTTCGCCTCGATGGCGTCGAGGGCGGCACCCGCAGCTATGTGCTCCGCGAGGGGTTCGCCCAGATGGACGACGACTGCCTGACGCTGCTGACCGAGGTGGCCGAGCCGGTCGAATCGATCGATCTCGCCGAGGCGGAGCAGTCGCTTGCGGCCGCGAACGCCGACCTCGCTTCCAGTGCTTCGGGACAGCCACGATCGCCCGAAGCGATCGAGGAGATCGCCAAGCGCCAGCGTGTCGCGATGCAGCGAATCGCCGCCGCTCGCGGCCGGACCGATCGGCGTTGACGAATCACGGCCCGCGATCCGGTGCCCGGCGATGGATGCTGATGGATGCTGATGGATGATTGTCGCCGGGATCCGGGTCGCAGCCGATACCAGGAAGTCGGGAGAAGATCCTCCGACGAGCCGAATCTCTCCATGGATGGAGGAACCCGCAGGTGCTCGACGCCACGCCCGTCGCCGTTGGTGACGAAACGACCGAGTCTCAATTGAACGCCGACGACCGCCCTGAGCGACCGACCCGGCGGCGACGTCGGGTCGCCCCTCAGACGTCTCCGGCGAGTCTCTCCGCGGAGGCGATGATGGCGCTCGAAGCGGTGCTGTTCGCCTCCGATCGTCCGCTTCCGGACGCTCGGCTCGGCGAAGTGCTCGAACTGCCCGACGACGGGGCGACATCCGCGTCCATCGAGCGGGCGGTCGCCGATCTCAACGCCGACTTCGAGCGCACCGGTCGAGTGGTGCGGGTGCGCCGTCTCGCCGGTGGGTGGCGGGTGGTGGTGCCCGCGGCCCACGCGGAGGTCATCGAACGCCTGAAGGGTCAGCGACAGCAGGCGAAGTTGAGCCCGGCGGCGTTGGAGACCCTTGCGATCGTGGCGTACCGACAGCCGATCATTCGCGCGGACATCGAGTCGATTCGAGGCGTCGCCTCCGGCGAGGTGCTTCGAGGTCTTCTCGAGCGTCGTCTTGTTCGAATCACCGGGCGAGCCGAGGAACTTGGACGACCCATGCTCTACGGCACCACCCGGGAGTTCCTGTCGGTCTTCGGCCTGGCGAGCCTCACGGACCTGCCCCAGCGCAAGGAGTTCGCGGGCGGGCCGAGGAATCCTCGCCCCAAGGCGACGCCGGCGGCGGCCTCCCAGACCGAGTCGCCGACCCCGGAGGGCGAGGAGGACGCCAAGTGCGAAGGTCCCGCCATCGAGGGCGACGCCGCGGAGTGATCCTCGCGACCTCGCGAGCGGATTTCGCATCGGGTGAGGTGTTGCAACCCGTACGCTGACCGGTTGAACTCAGGGAGAGTCGTCCTCGCGGTTTCTGCGCGGACGGCATCGGTTCGTCGCGTGGCGACGAACGGAACGCGCAAGGAGTCGCCATGGCCTCGACATCATCATCTTCTTCGGCCGCCGTCGCTGCGAGTCTCGGAACGACCCTCTGCGTGTCCATGGTCGGCTCGTCCACTCTGGCCCAGGCGCCGCCGCCCGCCGATCTGCATCCTTCTCGGGACGAGGTCTGGGCGATCGTGGGTGCCGAGGTGGTGATCCGACCGGGCGAGCGCCTGTCCGAGGCCGTGATCGTGATGCGCGACGGCGTCATCGAGGCCGTGGGGAGTGTCGACGAGGTCGCACCGCCGGCGGGCGCCCGCGTGATCGACGCCTCGGGTCTCGTCGCGTATCCCGGTCTTGTCGAGATCCACCTCGAGATCGACGCCGCGGATGCCGCGGGCGTCGCGGCTCGCGAGGGCGGAGCCCACTGGAACACGAAGATCGTTCCACAGCTCGACGCGGCACGCCTCGCCTTGCCCGACGATGCGACTCGGCGGGGAATGCGCGAACTCGGATTCACCACCGCTGCGGTCCATCCCAATCGCGGCATCCTCCGTGGCAGCACCGCCGCATGGTCGCTCGACGAGTCCACGCCGCGTCGTCTGGGTGGTCGGCCCATGATGGCGGCGGCGTTCGAGCATGGCGGATCGTGGGACCGGGCGACCTACCCCGGCGCGTTCGTCGGCTCGGTCGCCTTGTTCCGGCAGACCCTGCAGGATGCAGCGTGGCATGCCGAGTGTCTCGACGCGTGGCGGTCCGGTCCGGAGGGTCTCGAGATGCCAATGGCCGCGACGGCGCTCGAGGCACTGGCACCGGTCGTCGCCGGAGACATGCCGGTCTATCTGCAGACCGATTCGGAGTTCGAACTCCTCGAGGCGGTCGAACTCGCTGCGGAGTTCGACGTGCCGCTGATCGTGGGCGGGTCGGGCAACGAGTTCCGGCGCCTCGGCGAAGTCGCCGCGGCGGGCGTGCCGGTGGTCGTGCCGCTCGACTTCCCGGAAGCACCCAAGGCGGACTCGCCGTGGGAGGCGTCCGAGCTGACGTTGCGGGAACTGCTGGCGTGGGAGCAGGCTCCGACCAATCCCCGCCGCCTGCTCGACGCGGGTGTCGAGGTGGCGCTGACGTCGCACGGTCTCGATCGGCGCAGCGACCTCGTCCAGCGGATTCGCGACACGTACGAGGCGGGTCTCGACGAGGACCTCGTGCTTGCCGCGTTGACGATCACGCCCGCGAAGCTGCTCGGCATCGAGGCGATGGTGGGAACGCTCGAGCCGGGCAAGCAGGCGGATCTGGTCCTGGTCGATGGTGATCTCTTCGGAAAGGACCGGACGATTCGCGAGGTCTGGATCGGCGGGAACCGTCATCGGATCGAGACGCCGCCGGTGTTCGCCCTCTCCGGCGAGGCGACATTGACCCTTCCCGACGGCAAGACCCATCGCATGTCGATCGACCCGACTTCCGGCAAGATCGAGATCGTGCCGTCGCAACCCCAGGAGGCTGCTGCAGCATCGTCGGAGCCCGCCGAGGATTCCGAGGTGCCGGGCGAGGAGGGCCCGACCCAACCGGCATCGCCAGCCGAGGCGAAGCCGGTTCGCGCCTCGGGAGTCAGGTTCGTGGGCGACACGGTGTCGTTCCGGCTGTCGGGCAAGGCGTTCGACCGAGACGGGACGCTTCGCGTCGCGGCGACGCTGATCGATGGCGTGCTCTACGGAACCGCCGAGGCCGATGACGGCGAGTTGATCCGGTTCACCGCGATGGCCGAGGAGAAGGCGCCGACCGGCCAGTCCGCCGTCGACCCGGCGGCTCCGGAGGCGGGCGAGGACGCCGTTGCGGTCGCGGCGGAGACCCCGGACGACGCGAACGCCTCCGGTGCGGACGACGCGATCGCGTCGGCGGACGCCGATGGGGAGACCCCGTTGTGGGAGCGACCGCTGCCGGTGCCATTCGGAGCCTTCGGCCGCATGGAGAAGGCCGCGCCCGAGCGAGTGCTGTTTCGCGGGGCGACGCTCTGGACCTGCGGACCGGAGGGCGTGATCGAGAACGGCGACCTCCTGATCGACGACGGCAAGATCGCCTATGCGGGGCCGCGACGAGAGTTTCGGCTCGAGTCGGACCTGCGGGTCGTCGAGGTCGGTGGGCGGCACATCACACCCGGGCTCATCGACTGCCATAGTCACACCGGCCTCTTCGGCGGGGTCAACGAGGCGACGAGCAACGCCACTGCGGAGGTCCGGATGGCCGACGCGCTCGATCCCGACGACATCAACTGGTATCGCCAACTGGCTGGCGGCCTGACGGTCGCGAACCAGTTGCACGGTTCCGCCAATCCCATCGGCGGCCAGAGCAGCGTGGTCAAGCTGCGATGGGGCGATTCGCGTGCGGCCATGCGCTTCGACACGGCGACGCCGGGCATCAAGTTCGCGCTCGGCGAGAACGTGGTGCGGCCCCGAAATCGATATCCCGAGACACGCATGGGTGTTGCGGCGTTCCTCGACGACCGGTTCGATGCGGCCCGCCGCTGGCGATCCGAGCAGGACGAGTATGCGGCGCTCGACGACGAGACCCGATCCGGCACGATGCCGCCGAGACCCGATCTCCAACTCGAGACCTTGGCGGAGATTCTCGCGGGCGAACGTCTCATCCACTGCCACAGCTATCGGCAGGACGAGATTCTCATGCTGCTCAGGCTTGCGGAACGGCACGGTTTCACCATCGGGACGCTGCAGCATGTGCTGGAGGGCTACAAGATCGCCGACGTCATCGCCGAGCACGGGGCCGGGGCGAGCAGCTTCAGCGACTGGTGGGCGTACAAGATGGAGGTGATGGACGCGGTGGCCGACAACGGGGCCATCATGGATCGCGTCGGCGTGCTGGTGTCCTTCAACTCCGACTCCGACGAGCACGCCCGCCGCATGAACACCGAGGCCGCCAAGGCGATGCGGCACGGCGATCTCTCGCCGGAGCGAGCGCTCGCGTTGGTCACCATCAACCCCGCGAAGCAGCTCGGCGTCGCCGATCGCGTCGGCTCGCTCGAAGGCGGCAAGGACGCGGACTTCGCGATCTGGACCGCGCCGCCGCTGAGCGCCATGGCTCGCTGCGAGGAGACCTGGATCGACGGGATCCGCCGATTCAGCGTCGACGAGGATGTCGAACTGGCCGCCTTCGCCGAAGGCGAACGCCGACGCCTGCTCGCCAAGGCGCTCGACGGCGATTCGTCGAGGGGCGGTCGCGGCGGAGAGGGACGAGGCCGACCTGCGGCGGACGGATTCCGGGCTCGCGGCATGCTCGGGCGAATGCTGCTCGAGCAGGAGGAGGCCATGCTCGAGTTCGCGCGCCGTGGACTCGATCCGACGCAGTCGGTTCAGGGAGGATGCGGTCTCGAGTGGGCCGGGGAGGGAGCACGATGATGCGACGACGACTCGATTCGGGCACGCTCGGAACCCTCGCGATCTGCGTGGGGGCATCTCTCGCAACCTCGGCGTCGGCGCAATCGCCGACACCTCCGGCGCCGCCGCAGTCGGCGCCGATCCTCATCCATGGCGCAACCATCCACACCGCCTCCGCGGACGAGTCCGTGCCGGCGGTCATCGACGGAGGATGGCTGCTGGTTCGGGATGGCCGCATCGCGGCGATCGGCGCGGCTGATCGCATGCCCGAATCCGATCCGGCGTGGGAGACGATCGACGCGACCGGCATGCACGTGTGTCCAGGCTTCCACACCATGGACACCCAACTCGGCCTGATCGAGACCATGCAGGTCCGTGCGACCGACGATCGACGGGAGACCGGAGACGTCACTCCCGAGGTGGTGCCGGCGGTGGCGATCAACCCCGACAGCGATCTCATTCCGGTGGCCCGGTCGGGCGGCGTGTTGCTGGCTTCGGTCGTCCCCACCGGAGGCCTGATCCCGGGGTGGTGCTCGACGGTGCGTCTCGACGGGTGGACGCCGGAGGATCTCGCCATCGAGGATCGGGCGGGTCTCGTCGTGAACTGGCCCATGATGACGCCGGTTCGCGCGAGTTGGATGCGCCGCAGCGAGCGCGAGCAGCAGGATCGCCTCGAGCAGCGTCTCGAAGCTCTCGAGGAGGTCTTCGAGTCCGCGAAGGCATGGGCCGCGTCGGGCGAGGATCGCGCGTCGGATCGTCGGCGTGCCGAGATCGCGCGGACGCTCGATGGCGGTCGGCCGCTGCTGGTCTCCTGCGGATCGGCGGCCCAGATCGAGGCCGCGATCGCATTCGCGGCCCGCCACGGGTTGAAGATCGCGATCGTCGGCGGTCCCGGCGCACTCGAGTGTGCGGATCTCCTGGCCAGCCGTGGGGTCGCCGTCGTCGTGGACGGCGTTCATCGACTTCCGAGACGGCGTCACGATCGACCGGCGGAACCCTTCGAACTCGCAGGTCGCCTGCACGCCGCCGGGGTCTCGGTGGCGATCGCCGCGAGCGAGGAGCCGGCGCATGAACGCAACCTGCCCCATCAGGCCGCGGCAGCCGCAGCGCATGGTCTTCCTCCCGACGCGGCCCTCGCTGCGGTGACTCGTGTGCCGGCAGAGGTCGTCGGCATCGCCGATCGCTACGGGTCGCTGGTTCCGGGCCGGTCCGCCACCCTGCTGGTGCTCGACGGTCCGCCGCTCGAGGTTGCGACCACGCCGATCGCCGCCTTCGTGGACGGCCGTCGCCTCGATCTGTCGAATCGGCACACCCGGCAGCGGGACAAGTACCTCGAGAAGTACCGCCGCCTCGGACTCATCGAGCAGTGAGCGTCACCAGACGACTTCGACGTCGGCATCCAGATGACGGTCGCCGAACTCGAGTCGCCCTCGAAGGCGAACCCGGTCCCCGGGCTTGGGTGGCACTTCCCACGGAGAGACGAGGCGGAGTCGGTACGCCAGCGTGACCGGGTCGAAGTGGGCCCGGTTCTCGGCCCGATCGGTCAGGTCGAAGGACCATCGTCGAGAAGTGGGAACCGCGGTCGGCGTCTCGACCTCGACTTCCAGCGATCCGATCGCCTTGACCGGATCGCCGTCCGCATCGAGGAAGTCGATCCGAAGCAGCAGCGTCGTGTCGGCGTCGACGGAGTCGGCTCGGCTCAGCGGGTGGAACGACATCGCCACCGGACGAAACGGCCAGGCCAGCTCTCCGACCCCAAGCGGCTCTGGTGGGGGCGGCGGTGTCGTGCATCCCCAGCCGAGACCTGCCGCAAGCGCAGCCATGGCCAGAACGACACCCATCCGACGGGTCTCCGCCTTCCCCGGGCGAACATCCCTCGTGTCTCGACTCATTCCGGTGACGACCTCACGCCGCGTCGTCGGCCGAGGCGATCTCCTCGATGACGCTGTACTGGTCGAGGTTCAGCGTGACCAGCTCCCCGTCGTCGCGGCGTAGTTCGAGACGGTCGAGCCAGAGCTTGTCGTCCCGGCCGTGCGCGAACCAGGAACCGGTCTTGGCCTGCCGGTACCGAACCACGGCACCCTCGGTGGCAGTGGTCCAGACCCGATCGCCCTGCGGCATCTGCTGAACGACCCGGACCCGCGTCTCGGGCTGGAACGTGGTGGTGTGGAGTGCCATCGCGCGAAGTATACGCCCGCGGCCCCCCGAATCGGCGCAAGGGACTCACGCGCCCGATGAACCGACAGCGCCCTCGGTCGCTGCCGCACTCTGCGGGGTCCTGGGGCCGAGGTGGACCTCGCTTCGCCTTGCGATCCAAGCCGAGGTGAACGTCTTCGCCAGGAAGGCCTGAAGTCGATCGAGATCGACCGCGGCCGCCTCGGCGGCGATCTCATCGAGTCCTCGAGGGCGGCCGAGGTGGTCGACGTCGCTGGCGAGCTGGGCGGCACGGGTCGAGGTGCGCTCGCTCTGGACAAGCAGGGCTCGGCGGAATCCGGCCGCCGCGCGGCGGAACTCGACCTCCTCGACCCCTCGCGCCAGGTCGGCGAGGCCTTCGAGGACGAGGCGGTGGCTCTCGCCGATGCGGTCGGGCGTGCTTCCGGCGTAGATCGTCAGCATGCCTCGATCCCGCCCGAGCGACGCGCTCGACCCGACCGAATAGCACAGCCCCCGACGCTCTCGCAGTTCGACGAACAGGCGACTGCTGGAGTGACCGCCCAGGATCCGGGATGCGATCGCCCAGTCCATCGCCTCGGGATCCCGCTGCGGCGGGGCGTCGAGGGCGACGCCGAGATGAACCTGCGACGTCTCGCGATCGATGTGCAGGATGCCTCCCTGCCGTTCGCCGGAGGTCCCGATCTGCCGAGAGTCGCCCTCCCATCCCTCGAGAAGCGCGGCCAGACGATCCATGAACGCCGGGGTCTCGATCCGCCCCGCGACCGCGAGCACGCCATCCGAGGGAACGGCTTCGCGGCGCCATCGCTCCCGAAGGTGATCGATCTCGATGGCCTCGAGGCCCGCTTCGGTTCCGTACCCGGTCCGGTCGAATGGAGGTGGTCGATGGCGACTGCCCAGTCGGATCATCGCAAGGCGCTGCGGCTCGTCGTCGAGACTTTCAAGGGACTGCAGGCAGAGTCGCCTCGCGGGCTCGAGGGCGTCTGCGGGGAGTCGCGGCCGGCGAACCAGGTCGACGAGAAGCGGAAGCGCCTCGTCGAGACGATCCCCCAGCATGGTGGCGGAGATCCGCATGGATCGACTGCCGTTTCGTACAGATCGCTGCACGCCAAGACGATCGAGGGCGTCGCTGTAGCCGCGACTGTCCAGATCACCCGCCCCCCGCATCAGCAGTTCGGAGAGCATTGCCGCCTCGCCGAGGCGGGTGTCGTGATCCCCCGCATCGCCGACCGGTACCAACCAGGAGATCGCAAGGGATGCCACCGAGGGCATCGGCTCGACCACCACGCGGAGGCCGTTGGGAAGCGTTGAGAATTCGGGCATGGGGTGGTCGCTCTCCGAGGGGTGCGTAGGTCCCCGAATGTAGCCGCCGCCCCGTTCAGTCCGCGCAGATCGCACAACCGGCACGATCGAGTCGATCTGCCACTCGGTGATGCACGGCAAGGTGCAGTGGGGCCGCCGGGTCGCCGATCAGCCGCTACCGCGAAGGGCGGCTTCCCTCATGCGAAGATTCATCGATCTCATTGCACTCGGACTGCTGATCCTGCTCCTGCTGGGGGCGGTGCTGTACGTCAACCACAATCGGCGTCGGTCCGACGCTGTCGAGGCGGCCCGGATGGGCCTGGAGCGGATCCAGGTCGAGGTCGATCTGATTCGAGCCCTGCATCTCCGAGAGACCGGCGAGCGGGCCCAGGTTCCAGGCGTCGACCCCTCGTGGTTCGACGGCTCGATGCCGATCAACGCGCTGCTTCCCCACCGGCACCGCTGGATGGACGTCGCGTCGGCCGAGGAGCAGTTCTATCTCCATCCACATCGCTGGTGGCTTGCCCAGGACGAGGGTCACGAGGCCATGTTCTGGTTCAATCCCCGGCAAGGCGTGGTCCGAGCGCGGGTGCCGTTCGAGCACTCGCTGGAGTGGACGCGGGCGATCTACATCGCCGTCAACGGAGAGGCGCCGGTGTTCGATCGCGTCGCCGAGGTGGAGCCGTCGCTGCCTCCGACCGGTCTGGAGACCGGCGTGCAACTCGGTCAGGCCACGGAACTGCCCGAGTCCTGATCCGGATCGCCGTTTGCGTCGAGGGGCGATTCGAATCCGTTGCCACTTCCGGTGCGTCCGAGAATCCAACGGGCCGATTCAGGTTGTCGCGGCGGTGAGTTCCGACCGGCTCGATCCGTCGGCGCGCGGGTCCACGGGCGGCCGCGCGAGTCGCCCGGCCTTGCCGCAGCGGTGCGCTCGCGCGACAGGTTCGATCCTTGTGCCGGTGCGACGGGGGTCGAGGATCGGAGGCCGTCGCCCGGGATCGGAACTCGGAGACGCGCCGCCGCTCGGGATCGGAACTTCATGTTTGGCAGAGG
>Ga0208427_1000567_pt1 | contig 15853 bp, 26 predicted proteins | sample DEB08_DNA_FD_184532 | JGI IMG/M metagenome (GOLD analysis project Ga0208427, IMG submission 184532) | Aqueous microbial communities from the Delaware River and Bay under freshwater to marine salinity gradient to study organic matter... | ecosystem: Environmental > Aquatic > Marine > Coastal ...
AATTCGTGTGCGATAATTTCTTCCATTGCCCCAAACATATTAAAACCAATATCATTTACCATATTAGTCCAATTTTAAACCATCATTGTTTATGATTTCATACAACTTTTCACGAGACTTTTCGTATGCTTCGTAAGCACCTTCTTTATAGTCCTCGTCAGACATATATTTATACTGAGACCTCAACCATTGGTCAAGTTCCCACATCGCCAACTTCCACTTTGTACCATTGACTGCATCTTCAAATGATGAACGGTCATCGTTGTCAAAGTCATTTAAATCAAATTCTAATGTTGCTTTCATAATTCTAACGTTGTATTTGTGTTACAAATATAAAATAAAAAACCCGAAGATTCAACTTCGGGTTTTATTTTTATTTACAAGATTCGACTATGTAATTAATCATATAGGTGAACGATAATATTACGAGTAAGAAAAACGATGTGTGTGCAATAACGGTAACAACCTCTTCCTCAGTATTTTTCTTACCTTTCACTTCTCATTACTTTTAATCGTCTACCGTCACTATAAAGAACAATGTAGATTTTATTTGGTTCCATGTAATCCACATGACGACCCAACAAATCATAATAACCAACCACTGTGACATTTCTTAAATCTTCTTTGGTTATAGTCTTAACTGACGTTGTGTTACTTCGAGTACAAACATCTAACTTTCTCATAACCCAAGTATCGATTTGACTACACTTATTATACCAATAACCAATCAACAAATGTCTACCTGAATCAACAAATTCATGATTAACAACTCTCTGTGAGGTCATATTATAATATACCAAATCGTTTTCATCAAAATCGTAGTTTTTATATAACCATAGGTACAAGTCTTTGGCGGTGTCCCAATATCCATACAAAGAATCAAACAAATCACTCTTGTAAATTGAATAGTAATACTCAACACAGGTGTCTTTCATGTTTGTCATTTCAAAAGTATAGTAATGACAATTATGGGCACCTACATTATACCCAACATCTGCTTTACCATAAATGGTAATGTCAACTTCTTGAATAAAATTGGTATCACACTTATTACATGCGTCGAATACGTGTAATACTACTTTGTATTTACCTTTCGCATTGAATTGAACTTGAGTAAATCCATTGAAATCTTGAAGAGTATCTTTTTTCTTTAACTGGTAATCATAAACAATCCACCAATAGTCAACACAGGAATCCCAATCAATATTTGTTTGGAATGTGTAGACATTTTGTTGTTGATTGACTTTCTTCATCCAGTAACCGGACCAGTCACACTTTGCGTTTACATTCAAGGTTGTAAACAAAACCATCATCATAATTAGTAATTTTTTCATATATTATTCTCCTTTTAAAATTTCAACTTCTGTAATCTTACCTGTGTAAGCATTAACTTTAAATGTGCAGTAATTTACGACATTAGTTTCATCGTCATTGTCAACAACTGCGATTGTAAATGTATATCCCCCATTCGTTCTGGACACGTATTCAAGTTTACCACCTGAAAATGATTTATCTAATTTACATTTAACGTACTCAGGTGACATATTTTCTTTAATGATATATCTTTCATTTTTTTTCTCATAAACATATCTTACAGAGTCCGACAAATAATGTTCGACATCTCCATGTATAATATGGTGTGCGGTTGTTTCTGAATCATAGTGAGTGGCAATCTTAACATATTGACCAAATCCTAATATTGGGATTAAACAAAATAAAAATATAGATATTTTTTTCATATTCCTAAACTAAAAATTAAAGTTACTGAAATACCTGATACCATCGAAGCTGTGAAGTTTTGTCTTCTCTCTACAGGTGTTTGATTCGGCATTAAAGCCATAATAGATGAGGTGAGTATAACACCCCCCGTTGAAATTAACATAGACTTCCATTTAGGTTCATTATCCATGTTCGACCTTGCAACACTGTAGAACATCATACCCGTTAGTCCACCCGTCACCGCAGATACCTGTCGGTCAGGTGGGTAACCATACCAATGGTCATCAGTGGTCTGTCCTTTGACGTTATTTGATAATATAAACAGAAGTAATGTATATATAACTTTTCTCATATGGACAAAGTTAGTATTAAATACTTAAAAGACAATCACCTGATTGTCATAAAATAAAAAACCCCTCCTTTGAGGGGAGGGGTTATAAAGAGTGTTGTAAATTTAATTATTTACCTAATCTGTAAAAAGATACATTGTACCCAGTACGAGCATCACCTCTAAAAGTGATTTGAGCGTCCACACTCTGTCCACCAGCTTCACGCTTCAAATTATTATACATTACATCGGACATAAAGAAACAAGTTTTAAATTCTGGTTTCTCTAAGAACTTAATATCCACTTTAGAAAATCCTCTTGGTGGACGACAAGGTGATTGAACCGATGTTGGTCCTACAGGTCCGATTGTTCCTGGAGTTAAAGCCGTTGTTGGACCATTTAATGGAGCTGGTGCGATTGCTCCTGTTGATATAGACATTTGAGATGTCATATCAACTTGAACGTTTTTAAGAGTTACTTTACGTCCGTTAAAACGTGCAGCATTGTCCGCAAATACTACACCTGGAATTGCCATCTGTGCTACGCTTGAGCCAATCATTCCGATTGTAACTAAAGCTGTCAATAAAAATTTTCTCATATTACCAACATAGAGTCAAGCACCGTGCCAAAAATACAAAACCCCCACGAAAGTGAGGGTTTATTCGATGAACATAATATTTTTTATTTTTTTTCAAAATATTCTATAAACTTAACGATTCCTGGGTATGTTCCACCACCATAAAACTCATATGGGTCATTAACCTCTATGTTTCCTATTGAAGTTATGTAAAACCATACCTGAAAATAATAGTCATAATATAATGAATCTTTATTGTTTGAATCTACTCCAATATTGTCCAAACAACTATGAAATTGATTGGATTGTGCAATGTCCTGTTCACCTTGCATTGCTGAATTATTAAAAAATTGAACAAACCAAGAGGCACATTCTTCATAGGTCACATCCTCCTCTTTTGCATATTCTGAATGGTCACAAAAGTCTCTAATTTTTTTTTCGTCAATCGATATAAAATCATTACCGTACATAAACGTCATACGTTCAGGACTCATTAAAACATTGACATAATAATAGTCGACATCTGATGATAACTCGATATTGTAGGTATAGTCATATGCCGTTGGATTACGTAATTCATATAAACTTGAATTTGAAACAATGGGGTCGACTAAAGATTCTTCAAATGATGACATACAAGATATTAAATCCTCATTTTCATATTTAAAATTATAGTCTATCTCTTCACCATTAAAAATAATTTTACTACCCATTATTTTTGCTTCTATATTCTTATTTAAAGATTTTGGGAAATATTTTAAAGCACCGATAATATTATCACCTACTGCGGTTCTTAATAGATTTTTTGTTATTAAGGGCAAGTCATTAATCGAGGTTATCTTAACCACAAGTGTACCATGTTCGTCAATACTGTAGTTGAATTGAAGACCATACTCTTTGTTATATAATATGTTTGCGGCTTTTATTACACCTGATTCCATGATAAAAAATATATCAATAAATAGTGTCTTAAACCAAAACTTCAGACTTAAACCATGTTGGTGTTTGTCTATTTTTCCACTTTGAAAATGATACTTTTTCTCCGTTGTAGTAATTTCTGTAAGATTCTACGACAGACTTAACTTTATATTGCTCAGGCATTGCCCTTGCAGGTTCAGTAAATCCTTCATCTTGGATATTAGGTTTGTTTTCAATACACCATTCAATCACGTCTTGAGATTTATGTCTTTTTCCATAACGGTGAGTGTATTCTTTTGAAAGTTCCAAACCCAATTCACACAACCACAAATAGTTAGTTAAGCTTTTACGTGCCCAAATGGCACAAGGATGGTTTTTGTGAGATAACTTGTAGGGAACTTGGTCGTTAGCTTGGTCGGTCATATGGTGAACACCACACAACAACTGTGCGGTCTCCAATATCATCTTAACTACGTGTTTGTCGTTGTGATATTGAGCACATTTTTTAACGTCCCAATCTAATACAAATATGTTCATAAGACAAATATAATGATTAAGTTAGATATTTCAAAATCTTTTCTTTCTTTCCTGATTGTTTGATTCCTTCCCAATCACGTGGTGTCCAAACAAAGTTTTCTAATCCCCACTCTCGGTCAAATGGTCCATAACTGCTTGCTTCAACATGGATTCCCATATGTAAATCATCAATAGCAACCCAATGTGTGATTGATGGGAAATTACCCAAATACCTCATAATCTCAAAATGTCTCTCCTGTTCTCTGTATTCACTCCGTGACCAAACAAAATCGTCATGGTCGGGAACAAACCCTTCATCTCTCCAATTTGAAAAATGAAAAACTTCTGTAACACCAAAAGGTCTTTTAATGATTCCCTGAGATTCGTAGTAATCACCCAACTCTTCCAATGTTGCATGTAACCTCCAATCAGAACTAACCACTATCTCCGCATCGGTTTCTTCCAAGATTTCATTGAGAACTTTTACTGCCTTTTGGTCGAAGTTATCAAAACGATATTCCAATGGTATTTCTCTATTTGACATAGATAGTTTCTTCCCACCCCACTTCTTTTGTTTCTTTAGGCGAGAACCCCAGTTATTAGCCAAGCAAATAACACCATCATTATCAAGGAAAATTATTTTCATGGTGTAAAGATAAGTATTATGAATTTATTTAACAACTTTTACCAAACATTCATAACATATTAGAGTGGTGGATAAACCGATAGGGATAGGTTGATTACAAACCTTACATATGTGTCGGTAATCTTTTTCTTTGTCTTCCATATTATTAAATAGTGGGCCCTGCAGGGCTCGAACCTGCGACCTAATGATTATGAGTCATTTGCTCTAACCGACTGAGCTAAGAGCCCCAAGGATTAATGTCTTTCGACATTACGGTCTTTACTCCACAACATAACCATAACAAGGATTAACATTGCAGATAGGATACCACCAGCTAATATATTAGTATTATTTGAAATTGACCACCAAAAAGATATGAATCCGAGATAACCAAACCAACTGGCAACCCATCCCCACCATGGAATTACTTTGGTCTTTTTTGTTATTTTTTCAACTCTTTCATCATGAACCACACGAGATAGTGCGTCTTGAAGGTCTTTACCATATGCAGGAACTTTTTCAGTTGTTCCATTTTCGTTTAAAATTGTGATTTCGTACTTCAACCAATCAGGGAATGATTCTGAAGATTTTCTGTACTCGGCGTGGATTGCTTTACGTTTCATTTTTCTTTATAATAAATTCTGTTAATTCGTCTACTGTGTTGTCACCAACTTGGTAAGTATAATAAGGAAAATTATTGTTGTCCAATATAGATTTAATTTTTTCATCAAAAAATAAAGATTCCTCATGATTTTGTAATCTACCTGTTTGTTGGAAGGAATTCTCATCTCTTTCCAAGAAAATATTTAAGTTGTCGTATTTTGAGAACAACTCCAAAACCATAATATCAAAACTACTACTATAATGACTTGATGGATATGGACTGTCGTAACCATCTTTATATGCTAACGATAATAAAATAGGTGAGTCCAATATGATATAATCAACTTTACCGTAAGAACGAACAATACCACGATGTTGATTGGCTAAAATATAAAGTTGGTCTGTGATTTGAGATTGATTATCTTCCCAAGCGACTTGTTTTGGGAATTCATAAGGACAATCACATTCAACGTGTCTTTTTTTAAGATTATAAAAGATACCTGAAGCAATGGTAGATTTACCAACACCAGGACCTCCAAAAAGATTGATGATTTTGGTTTCTCTCATTATATGGCATTTACTATTGCGTAACCAACAATTAAAACAAATGTAACAATATAAATGATATTCATAACCTTGTAGTTCTCCTCTACTTGTTTTTTACCTCTTCCTTGCCAATCGTTTCTATCCCAACTCATAGTGCTATAATATATGTTAACATTCCTATTATGATAACAAATCCGCCGATAATCACATACTCTAAATTTTCGCTAATAATCTTTTTCATTTCTTTTAAAATTATAAATAAAACATATATTATAACCCATAAGGTGGATAATATTCTCACCTTCATTAGTTCTGATTTCTAACTGCTCCGTAAAGTTGTTTCTTTAAAACTTCCTCACATACGTCTTTATCACACATTAAGAAAAATCCCTGACGCTCATCGTGGAGTCTTCTAGTTGCTTTTGAATTACAAATTAAACATGTACTTTTTTGTGGTTCCATTATGATAATTTTCTAATTTCATATTTACTATTATGTGTTGTATTTTTTTGAAATAAATCCGCCACTTCTTGTGCTTGTTCTTCAGTGTCAAATTCATAGGGTAACCCCTCAGAATCATTAATCAAAACAGTGTGGGGACCCCCATCTGATGATTTTGTGTGTTTCAATACTACAAATGCCATTATTGTTTTTCTTTACATTCAATATAATCACAAAATATTATACCGACAAGAGTTCCGACTAAAAATGAGGAAATTAAAATCCAATAAAAAAATATATTCATAGTAGGGAAGACAGGACTCGAACCTGCGGCCCCCTGGTCCCAAACCAGGTACGCTACCAACTGCGCCACTTCCCTATGTGGAGGATATCGGAGTCGAACCGATGACCCCTTGCGTGCAAGGCAAGTGCTCTAGCCAGCTGAGCTAATCCCCCATGCCGAAACCGCTACGAATAACGGTTTCTTTACTCCTTCTCCACTTACCCCTTTCGGGTGGAAGGCGAGCTGCGGTCTGGACGAGACTCGAACTCGCGACCCCCTGCGTGACAGGCAGGTATTCTAACCAACTGAACTACCAGACCAATGGAGCGAGAGACCAGGTTCGAACTGGCGACCCCAACCTTGGCAAGGTTGTGCTCTACCGACTGAGCTACTCTCGCAAAATGAGGATAGATATTTGCAACTATCTACCCTCGTAAAAGACTTACCCTGGTACGCTAATCTAACGGGAAGCGTGGTAAGTACTGTTGAGCGAGAGACGAGGTTCGAACCCGCGACCTACAGCTTGGAAGGCTGTCGCTCTACCGACTGAGCTACTCTCGCAAAAAAAGAATGGACTCGGGCTCAGCGTGCCGTTTTCTCAGAAACGGAAGGGCCCTTTTTAAAGTCCATTCGTAGTAGCGGGGGAGGGAATCGAACCCCCGACCTCAAGGTTATGAGCCTTGCAAGCTACCTCTGCTCTACCCCGCGATATGAGCCTCCAGTCGGATTCGAACCAACGACCCGCTGATTACAAATCAGCTGCTCTGGCCAACTGAGCTATGGAGGCGTTTTTGAGTTATCTCAGACAGGCATTCTACTTCCCGCAGTACGAAATTGTATCTTATTTAACCCTACGTCAGCGGTACGGGTACCTGAAGATATAACTCATTTGTAGTCGGTACGGGAGTCGAACCCGTGTGACCACCGTGAAAGGGTGGCATCCTGGGCCACTAGATGAACCGACCAAGTTTAATTTCCATCATGTCAAAGAACAATACAAATATACATCTTTTTTTCTTTCTGTCAAACTATTAAAACAAAAAACCCACCTTTTTGAGGTGGGTCTTAAGTATCTAAAGTTTTCACAATACTATCCCACCTCCGACTTACGTGGAGTATCACCTTCCGTTGTTGGTGCGATATGTAGAATAGTTTTCACTGAATGTATTATTTGTTTGAATTAATAAATATAACTACACTTTAAAAAAGTTAAATACTCAACATATATAATGCTCGGTCAAAGTCAGAATACTCTTTATAAGACTTTGCTATACGAACTGTTGAAGGATTTACACGAAGTTGAACATAAGTAGGGTTTTTCTTTTCATGTTCTTTACGTCTACGGTTAACCTTAGCGATTGCCTCACGCTTGGTTTTTGCCCATTCTGAATTACCACCTGTAGTTGGTGTAAACTCTTTTGAACCAGGTTCAGCTTGCAACCAACCAAACATATAAAGATTTTCTCCGTTTTTGTTTTTGTATGCCATGTTCTATTTTTTTAACTCCACAAATATAAGAAAAATATTTTAAACCTGCACTATCTTTTTTCGTAAAAATAACTCACACCGATAAGGCCAAATAAAACACCACCTGTGTAACTTAAAAGTAAATCAAGTAAGATTGGTGAAAAGTGTCCACAGATAAAACAAGACAACCCAAGTAAACATAACCTTAAATTTTCTTTTCTTATTTGTTTTGGTGAGGGTTGAGTTTCCATCAAATAAACCATTCTAAAATGTCCAATAATTGCTGAAGACATAAACAACAAACCTAAAAACAGAATAGGTAGATTTAGGAATAGAAAAATTATGGATAGTATAAATAACCCTAAGGAGATGGAAATTGGTTTCATACTTATAATATAAATAAAAAAACAATTTAAACAAACTATTTATAATAAAAAACTATGGCAACTGCAAGACCTTTTTCATATAACACAGGTTCAACAATAACAGGAACAGAACAAGTTGGAAATTTGGCCGTTGGTACACCAACCAATGGATTCTCTTCAACAGGATTAAAATGGTGGAACGGACCTGATGAAGATTTGGGTTATGTAATTGCACATCAAACACCTTCAGGACAATCAGGTGCGGATGGTGATACTGCATATCTCGGATTTTTCAGAAGTGATGCATTAACAGATAATTCATTTATATCGTTAGCCAGTACTATTGGAGGTCAATCATTTACAGGTGGAACTCAAGCAAAAACATGGTTAAATTTAAATGGGTATTGGACATCTTGGGAACCATCAGGACCAACTTTATTAGCAGAATTAGATGCATCTAATAGTTCGTCATACCCTGGTACAGGAACTGATTGGTTTGATTTAACATCTAATAACAATGACGGTACATTAAATGCGGGTAATGGAACTCTTACATACGGTACAACAGATGGGGGAGAATTTGATTTAACGTCAGGTAATTTAACTAATACAAGAATTGTATTCTCAGATAACTCAGATATAAGTTTAAGTACTACAACAACAAAAACATATTCAGTATGGTTTAATACTGATAATGTAGGTTTTATAAACTTTTCAAGGACTATTATGAGTAAACAATCAGGTAATCCGGCTGGTGATGGATTTTGGATGGCAATTAACTCATCTAATCAATTAATCGCTAAAGTAACATCTGATGGTGGTTCTACTAATAAAAGTATTGGAGGTATCGGTGCAACCATATCAACAGGGACTTGGTATATGGCAACTTTAAGTGTAAAAGTTTCATCTGATTCTAACACATTTAAATTGTATATTAACACAACTGAAGTTGGGAGTACTAATGGAGGAGGTTCAAGTGTGAATGATACTAATGACTTATATTTAGGAAATTATCACACTGGATTACAAAATGCTCAACCTTTCCAAGGTAAGATTGGTGAGTTTTATGTTTATGAAGGCGATTTCACATCATCAGACGTAACAACATTATTTAATAATACAAAAACAAGATTTGGGTACTAAGTATTTAACAAAGGGTTGTTATGTCTTTCTTTAAATTGTGTATACATTTTTTTAGAAAGGAACATACCTATAATATTTGTTTCAAAGTTTAAAGTTTCTTCGTAAGAACCTTCAAACAATATATTATAGTCGTAGTCACATCTAACCCACGTATCAATCTCTCTAACGTCTTGTCTTTCCATTTTAATTATTGTTTTGCTCCCCCTACTAGATTCGAACTAGTGACCTAACGGTTAACAGCCGTTTGCTCTACCGCTGAGCTAAGGAGGAATAAAAAGTGAGTTCTTTAACGTTTTATGGATTACCCGTTAATAACGGATTTTCCTTCGTTTTCTAATTTATCTAACTGACGGTATATGTCAGCAATCTGTTGGTTTATCCCATTGTCAAGTTTATCCACACGACTATCAATGTGACGATATAGTTTTTCTAATTCATCACGAAGATTTTGGTCTTGACTATTACCAAAATCGTATAGTTGGGTTTCTTTGGTTTCTAAGTCTCTGTGAAGATGTTCGATTTCTCTTTGGAGACCGTTTATTTCCTTTTTCAAGGACATTGTTGTCATATAATTCACAAACGTACCAACGACCATCATAAGAACGATGACCGCACATACACCTAAAATAAATGATGTTATTTCCATAATTTGTTAAAGTTTTAATATGTCAAAGAACTCACTTGGTTGGAAGGGAGGGATTCGAACCCCCGTACTCCGAAGAGAGTGGATTTACAGTCCACCGCCTTTAACCACTCGACCACCTTCCAATGTCGGGAACAGGAATGGATTTATCAGGAATCCCGCAGGTTCTTATGTCGACTGCTTCACACACCATTAGAGGTTTGTACTTAGTGTGTACCCTTGCGACAATGTCCTCCCAGCTTTCCATTCTACGCTTCCTCTGTTCCTTTTTGTGGTATCAGCGGGAATCGAACCTGCGACACACGGATTTTCAGTCCGTTGCTCTACCTACTGAGCTATGACACCATTTTAGTACACCCAGAAGGATTCGAACCTTCGACCTACGCATTAGAAGTGCGTTGCTCTATCCAGCTGAGCTATGGGTGCATGTTGTTTTGTCTATACAAATATAAATCAAACTTTTTTAATAGACAAGTTTTTTTTGTTGTGTGGGCGGGATTTGAACCCGCGACCTTGACTGTATAAGAATCCTGCTCTCACCTGACTGAGCTACCACACAATTTGTTACCCCGCCAAGGCTCGAACTTGGACTCTTCTGAACCAAAATCAGACGTGTTGCCAATTACACCACAGGGCAATTTTGAGGTCCCTACTGGATTCGAACCAGTGTAAACGGTTTTGCAGACCGACTCCTAACCACTCGGACAAAGGACCTTTTGGGTGAATGATGGGACTCGAACCCACGACATCTTGAACCACAATCAAGTGTTCTTCCTCTGAACTACATCCACCATAAAAAAGATACATAGTCACAGTGGATAACAGTAACCCACCTGAGTCTCTCCTCTTAGACCGATGTATCTTTGTGCACCCTAATGGATTCGAACCATTGACCCCTTGCTTGTAAGGCAAGTGCTCTGAACCAACTGAGCTAAGGGTGCGAGTAAAACACTTTAGTCGCGGGGAACCCATCTTCCGCTTCTTACTAGATTCTTGTGGTCTACTTACTCGAGACGTTACCACAGGGGAACCCAACATTGTGTTTTTGTACCGAAGGTGGGACTCGAACCCACACACATTGAAGTACTGGTTCCTAAGACCAGCGTGTCTACCATTCCACCACTTCGGCAAGTTTATTTTCCAATACGTCAAAGACCTTTTTGTTTTATCCTTACAAATATATGAAATATTTTTTAACCAAGTTATTATAAAAGAAAAAAAAAGTATTTATCTATAAAACTATTATGAAAAAGTCTATTTTAATAAGTGAAGAAGAAAAAAAGATGATTTTATCATTATACAACCTTTCTTTCTCATTAACCAAAAATACAGTAACAGAATCTGTTGGGGTACCAGACGGTATTGTAAAGATATCTGAACTTATCTATGATAAAATTAAAAATAACTTATTCTTAAACTTAAACCCAAACCAAACAAAATATAAAATTAACTACACGCCAAACCCTCCATACACATACTCAGATAAATCCATTCGTAATGTTATGTGTAATGTATTAATTAAACCAATGGATGTTAATGAGTATGGGTTTGGTTTAAGTGTTAATAAAGAAAACACTACAAAGATTAGGAATACTAATCCAGACAAACCTGTAGTATCCTTTCAACCTTATGATTATAATAATTTAAATATTACTATAACATTTATTGTTACAGAGGAGTGGAGTGTTGACGATTTGAAACAATTTATAGAATCAAATGAAAATGAATTAATCTCGCTTATATCTCACGAGATGAAACATGATTATGATTATGAAAAACAGAGAGGTATTCCTTTAGAAAAACATTCCACATATAGAGGGAAGATTGAGACATTACAACTTAACTTACCTCCATTACAAAAATTATTTAAAATGTTATATTATGTAAGTCATACTGAAAATTTGGTAAGACCAACTGAATTATATGCTAAATTAAAAATGAACGGTATAACAAAATCCCAATTTTTGAATTACTTAAAAAAAGAGTATAAAATATTATTTGAAGCCCAAAAATTTAAAACTGATGAATTAATCAATGATTTAAAAAATGAAATGGGACCGATTAATGAAATTCTTAGTAATTTTATGAATGTTGATGAAATGTCAGACAATGAAAAAATTAATGAATTTTTACGTCTAACTTATAAACAATATGTTAGTAATTCATTGAAAGAATTTAAACTCAGACTATTAGGTGTTACTTTAAGTATTTTTTATACCGAAAAAATGTTAGACGATAAGGAATTAGAGGGTAATCAAAAACTCTCATACGATAAATTCCGTAATAAGGTTAACAAATATATCAATAACCCTATTGAGTTTTATAATAACGCCGAATACGATTTAAACAAAACATCAACGGATGTTATAAAAAAATTATCAAAGGTATATTCTTTATTACCTGAGTAAAAATTTTATTACTCTACCGTTTCATCTGACTGTCTCAGTAATTTAGCAAAGACATCTACGAACTTCTCATTCTCGTTTAGTTCTTCTTCATTCATAGCACGGAGGATAGCGTGTACCTTCTCGTGGTAGAATGTATCAAGCATTTGGTCTTCACTTATGTCGTGTATACCAAACTTGTCTGCAAGGACGATGGTATTGTTGTGCGGTTCATAGCAACCAAACACTTTCATATCATCCGTCCTTTGGTTGTCTACCACCACGTTAATCGTAGTGGCAAACAACTTAAAGGATTTAGGAATCACCATTTCTCTATTGTTTTAATCATTTGTAACCTAAAGATAATAAACTTAAACCATTATGTCAAACTCAAATATTCTTTTTTTAATTTATGACATCTGTTGTAATTACCGCCTTTGGCGGAAAGACCAACATCAAGTAATGCTTGCCTCATATTCCAATCGTTTACCAATAGTGACTCAAGTAATTGTTTGTCAGGAACACGATGTCTCCGTTCCTTTTTATTCCTTCCTCTCCATGTTTCAGTTAAGGAGTGGCAGTTAGGACAAATCATTTCTAAGTTATCACGATTATTGTTTTTGTTATTACCATCTTTATGTTCTAACTCTAAAACTAAATCCTTACCTAACCATTTATCTAAACCACAGTTATTACATTTGTTTTCTTGTTCGTAAAGGATTCTAAATCTTAAAGATTCAAAAGATAGGTCTTCATAATCCGATTCTAAGATTTGTTTTTGGTGATTCTCTTTTCTTATCTTACCAATTTTTTCCCAGTAATCCTCAGGTCTGTTAAGATTTGCAGCCATCACCTTTTCTGATGATTTTGCTGAAATAGATTTTTTCTTTTTATCCTCCTCAGACCAAGACCTACTATTTCTACACTCCAAAGAACAGTAGTTAACCAAACCCTTTACAGGTTCAAACTCCTTACTACATTTTTTACATTTATTCATTACTTAATGTCCTTTATTATAAATATCAGGTTGAACCCTAAAAGACATAAAAACTGAAAAAATAAATGAAAATATTTTGTTCCCCCACCTGGATTCGAACCAGGAACTCCCATGTTAAAAGCATGGTACTCTAGCCGTTGAGTTATGAGGGAATTTGTTTGACAATAGTAACCAGGATTCTGTTTTAATCTGTCATTCATCTATTAGCCCCTACCTTGTCCGTCCTGCTCACCGACATGGACTATTTTGGGTTGCATCCTCGGTGGTGTAACGGTTCTATATTTCTCCAAAACTCGCTTTTTTTACTAGTTTTGGAGGATTATAACCTCCCACCTTAAGCAGTGATGTCCTGAGTTTCCTCCCTGTTCAACATTTCACAATGTTCAGTGACAATGAACACCTGATTTTATTGAACACAGCGACAGAACTTTGTCAATCTTCTTTTTTCTTTGGTGCAAATTTACTGTTTGCTATCAAATCGTCCCAATCTTTATACCCTTGTTCTTGAGCATAAATGTCATTCTTCTTTCTTTGGAATGCTTTTACATTTTCAGGGTCTCTCATTTCTTCAGGAGTCTCAAATCCGAGTGACTTTGCACATTCTTTTTCACACCATTGATGAGAACCAATCTCAATGTTGATAGGTAGGTCGGTATTGAGAGATTCAATGAAGTCTTCAAACTGATTTGCCGCGATAAATGGCATCGTGTAAGTACCTTCCTCAACCTGGTAACCCGACTCATCTTCACTGTCAAATACCTCAATCCTACCCATTCGGTATTTTTCTCCTAATAAAGAGAAAACACCATAACCAACGGTTGAATAACTGTAACGTCCTGGGTCACTGACACCGTGAACGTCCACACACCCTGGGTTCCTTTCCATCCACATGGCGAGTTGTTCAACCAGTTGTTCATCCGTGAGTTCTTGACCCTCGGCTCTCCTACGGATGTTTTGGAGATACCATAACAGGTCTTTTCTATTTATTTTCATTATCGTTCAATTTGTTCTAATTTGTGGCTCATTTGTCAAGTATTTTGAGCCATAAACTTGACATCTGTGACCGAATCGTAGCGTTGGGTGGATTTGAACCACCGACAATCCGCGTATGAGACGGACGCTCTACCCCTGAGCTACAACGCCATTTGCACGCCTCCTAAGATTCGAACTCAGAACAAAGGTTTTGGAGACCCTTATGATACCCTTTCACCAGAGACGCGTATTTGATGGTTTTATCCATCATTAAGTCCATTTTATAGGGTTAATGTATGATTTAACCATCATTGTAGTCCCTGAAGGATTCGAACCCTCAACCCCCTCATCCGTAGTGAGGTGCTCTAATCCGTTGAGCTAAGGAACTGTTTGTTGGTGTGGAGGGACTTGAACCCCCGACCCCTTGCGTATCAGACAAGTGCTCTAAACCACCTGAGCTACACACCAATTTTGGTTTCCAATATGTCAAAGAACATTACAAAGATAAACAAAAAAACCCGAACATTTCTGTTCGGGTTTCCATATAAATTAGTATTATCTTTATTTACATCATGAATTCCCGAACTGATTATTTAGCATAATATAGCCGAACCATCTCTGATTCTTACAAACTACATTATGTATCACTCGGTTGTTCATTTTTGTGTTTCTCTTATTAAATATATACAAAGATATAAAAGTTTAACCAAAAGTCAAACTCAGTCCCCATTTTCCCCAAATAAAATCTATGGTGTAATATCCGTATAGGTATTTGTCGTGGGTTACTTTGATGGTTGGGATGATGTAGAACTGTCCGTATACATCATATTTTTCTCCTCTAATTTTTAGTTTCATTTTCTTTACCTGTTTTATAAATCATAAATACGCTTACGACCATAACTCCAATTACTAATATCCACTTCATCTCTCTTTTGTTTTAAAGAATTCAGATAAGTTATCATATAAAGATATAATTTCATTATCAGTTAGTTCGCTAACTTGCTGCATTAACGAAGCTCTTAGCAACTCTGTTTCTTTATTTTTATCACTCATCTCTCTTTGGTGTTAAATGTTGAGTTGTAGTAATAATCAAATCTTGGTTGAGGTAATGCTTCCCAATCTCCGCCTTCCATATATGCATCCATAAGCACCTCCTTCTCTTTCTCAAGCATTGATTTCATAAGTGATATAGCAAAGTCTACATCTACTTTATTATCAATAGGAGAACGCATTTCTTCAAATGTTTCAATCAACTCTTGTATTGGTGTTCTCATTTCTCTTTGGTGTTAAATAGTTCTTTTACTCTATATAGCCTTCCATTGCTAT
>Ga0208427_1000569_pt1 | contig 15832 bp, 9 predicted proteins | sample DEB08_DNA_FD_184532 | JGI IMG/M metagenome (GOLD analysis project Ga0208427, IMG submission 184532) | Aqueous microbial communities from the Delaware River and Bay under freshwater to marine salinity gradient to study organic matter... | ecosystem: Environmental > Aquatic > Marine > Coastal ...
TACCAATGGAGTGGAACTACGAGGGATACATAGACGAGTATGGATACCCCGTGTTTGACACACCAGAGAAAAAGGTTTACGATACCTTTGGTAATGAAATACGGATGGGTGTTATTGATTATTGGGAGAACGAGGTAGAGGGATTAAAGAACGACCAGGATGGTCTTAACGAATTTTATAGGCAGTTTCCAAGAACAGTGGAGCATGCGTTTAGGGATGAGGCTAAGAACTCTTTGTTTAACCTCACCAGGATATATCAGCAGATAGATTATAACCAAGACCTAAGAAACACCAACATACTCACAAAGGGTAACTTTCAGTGGGAGAACGGTATAAAGGATACAAGGGTGATATTTTTACCTAGCAACAACGGAAGATTTTTAATTTCATGGGTTCCTAACACAAATCTGCAAAATAGAGTAATAATAAAGAATGGGGTTAAGTATCCTGGTAATGAACACTTAGGGGCATTTGGGTGTGATAGTTACGATATATCGGGTACTGTAAGTGGCGTAGGTTCAAATGGTTCTCTTCACGGACTAACAAAGTTTTCTATGGAGGAGGCACCAGCAAACCACTTTTTTCTAGAGTACATATCTAGACCACAGACCGCTGAGATATTTTTTGAGGATATATTGATGGCTATTGTTTTTTACGGTATGCCAATACTTTGTGAGAATAACAAGCCAAGACTCTTGTATCACATCAAAAGAAGGGGGTATAGGGGTTACTCTATGAATAGACCAGATAGAACTTGGAACAACCTCTCACAAACAGAAAGAGAGATAGGTGGTATACCTAACTCAAGTGAAGACGTTAAGCAGGCTCATGCAGCCGCAATAGAGACTTACATAGACGAATGTGTTGGGGTCATAGGTGATGACCAATACGGAGATATGTATTTCGACAGAACATTAAATGATTGGGCAAGATTTGATATAAACAACAGAACTAAGTTTGATGCGTCTATTAGTTCAGGACTAGCGATAATGGCCTGTAATAAAAATAGATACGCACCTATAAACAAAGTGGTTAGAAACAATATTAAACTTGGCTTCAAAAGATATGACAATACTGGTAGTGTTTCCAAAATAATAGATAGATGAATATAAGTACAAATCCAAATAGTTCGTTCCCAAGCCAAGTCGTTAGCGATGAGGAGAAAAAGAGCTTTGAATATGGCGTTCAAGTAGGAAGGGCTATAGAGGGTGAGTGGTTTCATGGTGGGAGAAGCGGTAACAGGTTTGCAACTAATTGGAATAGGTATCACAATCTAAGGCTTTACGCTAGAGGTGAGCAGCCAATACAGAAGTATAAGGATGAGTTATCTATTAACGGTGACCTGTCATACCTTAACTTAGATTGGAAGCCAGTACCAGTTATATCTAAGTTTGTTGACATCGTTGTTAATGGTATGTCTGAGAAGAAGTATAAGGTTAATGCTTACGCTCAAGACCCGTCATCACTAAAAGAAAGAACAAACTACGCAGAAAACTTACTTAGAGATATAGTAGCGCAGGAGGATATACAAATACTTAGAGATAGTATAGGTGTGGATACAGCGAACTTTAAGGGTAAAACTGATTTACCAGAAACACCCGAAGATGTTTCCCTGTATATGCAGCTCAAATATAAGCCGTCTATAGAAATAGCTGAAGAAGAAGCTATAAATAACACTTTAGCTAAAAATAAATTTGAGTTAGTAAGGAGAAGGTTAAATTATGACTTAACAGTTCTTGGTATTGCTGCGGTAAAAACTGATTGGAACAAGGCTGAAGGAGTTGTGGTAGACTACTGCGACCCAGCTAAAATGGTTTGGTCTTACACTGAGGACCCAAACTTTGAGGACATTTACTATGTTGGTGAGGTTAAGTCCATAACAATACCAGAGCTTAAAAAGCAGTACCCATTTATTTCTGAGGAAGAGTTGGACAGAATATCTAAGATGGGTAACAGAAGCGACTATGTTGTTGGTTGGAACGACTATGACGAGAATACTGTTCAGGTTTTATACTTTGAGTACAAGACTTATATGAACCAAGTGTTTAAAATAAAACACACAGCAAACGGGTTAGAAAAAGCTATAGAAAAAACAGATTCTTTTAACCCACCAGAAGCGGACACATTTAAAAAAGTGTCAAGAACCATAGAGGTGTTGTTCACTGGTGCTAAGATTCTTGGTTACGACCAAATGATTGATTGGAAAATGTCAGAGAACATGACAAGACCTAAATCAGACACGACTAAGGTTTGCATGAATTATGCTATTACAGCACCTAGGATGTATAAGGGCAGGATAGAGTCAACGGTAAGTAAGATTACTGGGTTTGCTGATATGATAAACATCACTAACCTGAAGATTCAACAGGTAATGTCTAAGCTGGTGCCAGACGGTGTATACCTAGACATTGATGGATTGGCTGAGGTGGACCTGGGTAATGGCACAAGCTATAATCCCCAAGAGGCTTTGAACATGTACTTCCAAACGGGTAGTATACTTGGTAGGTCTCTGACACAGGAGGGTGATATGAATAGGGGTAAGGTTCCGATACAAGAACTAAGTTCGTCAAACGGTCAGTCAAAGTTAGCGGCATTGATTAACACCTATCAGTATTACTTGCAAATGATTAGGGATGTCACAGGGCTTAACGAGGCTCGTGACGGTAGTGCGCCTATGGAAGACACACTCGTAGGGCTACAAAAGCTTGCCGCTAACGCATCGAACGTAGCAACACGGCACATACTACAGTCTAGCCTTTATTTAATCGCTAGAACCTGTGAAAACATATCTTTAAGAATATCAGATTCTGTTGAGTTTGCCTTGACTGACCAATCTTTAAGAAGAGCTATAAGCTCATTTAACGTGGGTACGCTAGAGGAAATATCAAGCCTGCATCTACACGACTTTGGTATATACTTAGAACTTGAACCAGAAGAAGAGGAAAAAGCACAGCTTGAGCAAAACATACAGGCTTCTATAAAAATGGGGGGTATTGATATTGAGGATGCAATAGACATAAGGCAAATAAACAACCTAAAGCTTGCTAACGAGGTACTGAAGCAGAAAAGAAAGAAGAAGGCTGAGGCAGATAGACAGGCTCAGTTACAAAACATTCAGGCTCAAGCCAACGCTAATGCTGAGGCAGCCGAAAAAGCGGCAATGGCTGAGGCACAAAAACAACAAATCCTAACTCAAGAAAAGATTAGTATAGAGCAGGCTAAGGCGCAGTTTGAAATACAAAGACTTCAGACTGAGGCTGAAATAAAAAGAGGATTAATGCAGGCTGAGTTTGATTTCAACATGCAGTTAGCTCAAGTAAGGGCTAATGCTGAGGGTAAAAAAGAACAAGAGATAGAGGACCGAAAAGATAAAAGAATTAGGATGCAGGGTACTCAGCAGAGTGAACTCATCAACCAAAGAAAAAACAACTTACTACCAACAGACTTTGAGTCCTCTGGAAATGATGTGTTAGGTGGTATCGGTTTAGAGCAATTTGAGCCAAGATGATTTTAAACAATTATATATTATATTATTATGTCGGAAACAAAAGTAGACTTGTCAAAAGTCAAGCCCAAGAAGGCTAAAGAAACAGTAACCAAGTTAGACCTTTCTAAAAAGAAAGAGGAACTAAAAGAAAAAAAAGATGCCGTTCAAGAGCAAAGCGCAAATGACGTACATGAGGATAAACCTACCGAAACTTTACAAAAAGTGGAGGAAGGAACACCCGAACCAAAACCTGAAGGCACTCCCGAAGAAGTCACCAGTTCAGATGATGGGGGTAAGTCAGAAGAAGGAGAGGTAGTAATACAGGAGATTACTGAAAAAGAAGAAGAAAAAGAAGAGGTAACACCCGTTGTTGAGCAGACAGAAGACAAGGTTAAGATAAATCTACCAGAAGGTGTAGATAAACTTGTTAAGTTTATTGACGAAACAGGTGGTGACCTACAGGACTATGTTCGACTAAACACAGACTACTCAAACGTAGATGAAGAAACACTACTAAGAGAGTATTATAAGAAAACAAAACCACATCTTGACGATGAGGAAATAGATTTTGTAATTGAAGAAAACTTTCGTTACGATGAAGACCTTGATGATGAGCGAGACATCAAGAGAAAAAAACTTGCTCAAAAAGAAGAGGTTTCAAAAGCCCATTCATTTCTAAATGATTTGAAGGATAAATACTACGAGGAAATCAAGTCGAGGCCCACGTTATCCAACGAACAAAGAAAAGCAATGGACTTTTTTAATCGCTACAAGGAGAGTGAACAAAAAGCTGAAGAATCTAGAAGTTTATTCAAATCTAAAACTAAAGATTTTTTCCAAAACGATTTCAAAGGTTTTGATTTTAAGGTTGGAGAGAAGAAATTTAGATACGGGGTAAGTAATCCAGAATCAATTGCTGATACTCAGTCTAGTATTAACAACATATTGGGAAAGTTTCTCGATGAAAGTGGTAATGTAAAGAGATTTGACGAGTATCATAAAGCAATGTATGCGGCCCAAAATGTTGACAAAATTGCCTCGCACTTTTACGAACAGGGTAAGGCTGACGCTATCAAGGAGGTCGCTGTTAAGTCTAAGAACATAACAGGTGAAGCACCTAGACAAACGTCAAACGATAGTCTGTTTATAAATGGTTTAAAGGTTAAGGCTGTCAACGGTATCGACTCTTCAAAACTTAAAATTAATAAAAACAAGTTCAAAAATTAATAAATTATGGGAACATTTGCAACTAACGACCCATTGGGTTCGTTTTCCTTGGTACCTACTCCATTTAAGAGTATTACTCAAGGTTCTTATTTAAACTTTGCTGATGGAAGCGGAAACGACTTCGCACAGCAGTATCTACCTGAAATCTATGAAGCTGAAGTAGAGCGTTACGGTAACCGTACAATCTCTGGTTTTCTTCGTATGGTTGGGGCTGAGATGCCAATGACTTCTGACCAAGTTATTTGGTCTGAGCAAAACCGTCTACACCTTTCTTTCGAGAGTGGTATGGGTGGTGGAGGAGCTACTACTGTTTCTGCTCCTGCTATTGCCGCTGGTGCAACAGTAATCACAAACGTAGCTGGTGAAAACTCTGCTGGAGAATCTATTCAACCTATTATCCGAGCTGGTTCTACTATTGTTGTTTATAACACAGTAAGCCTAAACTCTGTTAAGTGTTTTGTTGATGCCGAGCCTGCTGCTGGAGCTACTAACTGGGATGTTAACGCTTTTCCTTACACTGCCGCTAACTTGAACGCAGTTTCTACTGCTGTTGGACAGCCAGGTGAAGGTGGAGAGGTTAAAATCTTCGTATATGGTTCTGAATTTGGTAAGGGTACCGACTCTATGAGTGGTTCTATTACACCATCATTCACTCAGTACAACAATAGCCCAGTAATCATCAAAGACCAGTATGAGGTTTCAGGTTCTGACGCTTCTCAAATTGGTTGGGTTGAAGTTACTGATGAGGCTGGACTTTCTGGATATCTTTGGTACTTGAAGGCTGAAGGCGAGACTCGTCTACGTTTTCAGGATTACCTAGAGATGGTTTCTGTAGAAGGTGAGCTTGCTGCTGCTGGTTCTGCTGCTATCGGACAACTAGCTGGAGGTAGTGCTAGTGCTAACGTGAAGGGTACACAGGGTCTTTTTGCTGCTATCGAGGAGCGAGGAAACGTGTACAACAACTTCACTGCTGCTACTGGTTTAGCTGACTTCGACAAGATTCTAGCTAACCTTGACAAGCAGGGTGCTATTGAGGAGAACATGCTATTCTTGAATCGCGCTACGTCACTAGACATGGATGATATGCTTGCTGCTCAGAACTCTTACGGTGCTGGTGGTACTTCTTACGGAGTATTCGAGAACAGCTCTGAAATGGCTCTGAACTTAGGATTCTCTGGATTCCGAAGAGGTTCTTACGACTTCTACAAGACTGATTGGAAATATCTTAACGATGCTTCTACTCGTGGTCTTACAGGAGACGTAGAGGGTGTATTGGTTCCTGCTGGAACAACTACCGTTTACGACCAGATGTTGGGTACCAACATTCGTAGACCATTCCTTCACGCTCGTTATCGTGCTTCTGAAGCTGATGACCGAAGAATGAAGTCTTGGATTACAGGTTCTGTAGGTGGTGCTGCTACCTCAGGAGAGGATTTAATGAAGGTTCATTTCCTTTCTGAGCGTTGCTTGGTTACTCAGGCTGCTAACAACTTCGTGTTGTTCAAGGCTACTGCGTAAGCATTAATCTTATAAACTTGGGGCTGCATTATGTGGCCTCAAGTTTTATTTTTTTTAAACTATTTAATTATATTATATCATGGCAAGGCCAAGAAAAACAACAACAACAACAACACCTCAAGTAGAAGAGGTTGTAAAAGAAACTGAAACTGTAATTGAGGCTCCAGTAGCTACTGAGCCAGTTGAAGTAAAAGAAACCAAGAAGAAAGATGAGTGGGAGATTAAGTCCCGTCAATACTATTTGACAGGAGGTAAGTCACCATTAACTTATACATTGGCAAGTAAACACACTTCAAGGCATCCACTATTGTGGTTTGACCCTGAGACAAACTCTCAGAGAGAGATACGGTACGCAACAAATCAGAAAAGCTGTTTTGTAGATGAACAGAGTGGCTCTGTAACATTGGAACACATTGTGTTTAAAGATGGTGTTTTGAATGTACCTAAAGAGAAGCAGTCACTTCAAAAGTTATTGTCTTTATATCACCCTCACAAGGATAAACTATATACAGAGTTTGACCCTGTACAAGAGGCTGAATATGGACTAGAGGATTTGGAGACTGAGCTTGAGGCAATGACAGCGGCAAGGGAGATTGACATCGACCATGCAGAGGCTATACTTAGAGCTGAAAAGGGTTCAAGTGTTTCTAATATGACAAGTAAGGAAATACGAAGAGACCTTATGATACTGGCTAAGAGTAATCCAAGACTGTTTATTAGTCTAGCGTTAGATGATAACATTCAGCTTAGAAACTTTGCAATTAAAGCGGCTGAACAGGGTATCATTAAACTATCTCAAGACCAACGTACATTTACATGGGCCAGTAATGGTAGAAAGTTAATGACCGTTCCATTTGATGAACACCCATACTCAGCTATGGCTTCATTTTTCAAGACAGACGAGGGTATGGAAATATTTTCATCTATCGAGAAAAAACTAATGTAACAACGTAATATATATTATAGGGTTAGGTCAGTGTAAAGCTGGCCTATCCCTTATAATTAATAAAAAATAAATATGGCTATAAACATTAACGAGGTATATAAAACCGCATTACTGATTCTTAACAAGGAACAGAGAGGTTATGTTACACCTAATGAGTTCAATAAGATAGCCAATCAAGTTCAACTGCAAATGTTTGAAAGCTATGCAGAAGAACTAAACCAACAGATTCGTGTTCCGCAGGCAGATGCTGATTATTCAGACAGAATAATGAACACAGACGAGAAGCTTTCTATATTCAAAGCTTTCGGTGACGCAACATACGACAATGTCACCACACCAAGCACACCATATTATACACTACCATCTGACCTATATCGCTTAGGTACAGTTGTTTACACTGGTATAAATGGAAATCAAGTAGAACTTCAAAGATTGCAGAGACATGACTTTTACAATATACAGAAGTCATTACTTACAGCATCGACAAAATATTTCCCTACATACCTTTATGAAAATGAAAGGATGTATGTCAAACCAGATAGTATAAGCTCAGGGGTCGCTGTAAACTACCTCAGAAAACCTACAGAGCCAAGATGGGGTTACAGTGTTGGTTCATTGGGTCAATACATATATGACCCCACTGTTTATGGTGAGTCTTTACTGAACACAGGTACAAACACACTAACAAGTAGTATAACCACTAATCCTACAGATAAGAATGCAAACTCAACTACAGGGGTTACTCAATCAGCAACTTCTGGTGTGGGGTCTGGGCTAACGGTTACAATTACCACATCAGGTGGCTCTGGAACTTCAACAGTAACGAGTGTAGATGTTACAACATCAGGTTCTGGTTATTCCGCAGGAGACACAGTTACATTTGCGGCAGCTAGTTTTGGTGGAGGTGTTGGTAGTGATTTAATAATTACACTAACCGAATCTAATTTTAATAATGCAAGCACATACGGCTCAACAAACATAGAGCTACATCCATCGGAGCAAACTGACTTTATAATTAAGCTATTGTTCTACTTCGGTGTAGTGATTAGAGACCCACAAATAGTTCAAGCTGCTGCACAAGAGGCTAGAGCAGAAGAGATAAACGAAAAAAGCTAATAGAATATGTCAACACCAAACGGAGGTTTAGTTACCGAAACAAATGAAGAATATTATGTTGGCCAGAAGGTTTACACACTTGGGGCTGCAACAACTCAAAGTGAGTTTGTAACAACCTTCAATACTGAACTTACTGACGGTGTTGCAGGTGAGTATGACAGAAACTATTACCTACAGACAAGTAACGACAATGGGGTTACATGGGTTACCGTACCCTCAGAGGTTAAGACAAACACAAGTAACACTATAATAAGTGGTACAAACTCTGTTCCTGTAGCTTTGGGTCCAAGTATTCTTGTAAGGGTGGCGTTATTCGTAACCGCAGTACAGTCGAATTACGGGGGTTATTCATACATAAAGCTAGGGGACATCGTAAACAACTTTTTAATCGCTTACGTTGGAGCTGGTAAGCTTATACCTAGCGTTAAAAGAACCGATGTTATATTCCATGCAAAGCGAGGGTTACAAGAGTTCACATACGACACACTAAAAAGTGTAAGTTCAATAGAACTAACCGTACCATCAAGCCTGAGTTTGCCACTACCACAGGACTATGTCAACTACGTTAGGGTGTCTTGGATAGACTCTATAGGTGTTAAGCATATTGTATATCCAGCTAATAACTTGACAATCAACCCAGTACAAAGCCCAGAGCAGGACTCTACAGGTGAGATTGTACAAGACGGTTTCGGGACTAACGTACAACTTAGTTCACAGACAGAAGAAAATTGGAAGACCAACGATACAAATCAAATTACAGGTATATTCACTCAAGACCAAGTTAATCAAGGGTATGATTGGTGGGGATATGGTCAGGGTTATGCTTGGGGCTACGGTGGATACTTCGGTCAGAGATACGGGTTAGACCCAACATTGACACAGGGTAACGGTTGGTTTAGTATAAGTGAAAGAACCAACTCCTTTAGCTTCTCAAGTAACCTTGCAAACCAACTGGTTGTAATAGAGTATGTGTCCGATGGTTTAGCTTATCACGAGGACTCTAGGGTACCTAAGATGGCTGAGGATGCAATGTACGCACACTTGGTATACTCTATACTATCAACAAGGTCTAACCAACCAGAGTATGCTGTAAGAAGATGGAAGCAAGAGAGGTACGCTAAGTTAAGAAACGCTAAGATTAGACTCTCTAACCTCAAGATAGGAGAACTTACTCAAGTAATGAGGGGTAAGTCCAAGATGATTAAAAACTAGAATTAAATGGCAGAAACTAAAAATGTTTTTCTTGGGGCTAAGATGAATAAAGACCTAGACCCAAGATTAATATCTAACCGAGAATACATAGAGGCTAGAAATGCTTCGGTTACAGACTCTGCTGGGGGTGACTCAGGGGTGTTAGAGAATGTTCTTGGTAACATAGAGCTGACTGACTTTAAGGTTCTTAACACCTATACTTCTGCTTACGACACCAATCTAAAGATTATAGGTTTTTATGTAGACAACACCAACGACAGGTTGTTTGCGTTTATAACTAACTACACAGACTCTTCCCCCACAGCTTTAACAAATCCAGCACCAGCCGCATCTGGTCATTACATAGCTGTATATAATACAATATCGAATGACTTCACGGTATTGGTCGGTGGTAGCTTCCTAAACTTCTCTGATACACACGAGGTTTTAGGTATCGACCTTATAGAGAACCTGTTATTCTTCACTGATAATAGAAATCAACCAAGAAAGATTAACGTAAACCTAGCGTTAGCAAACCCATACGGTTCTGCAAATCCATACTACACATCTGAGGACCATATATCTGTAGCTAAGTACTACCCATGCCTTGCACCAGACATCACAAAGCTTTCAGGTAATGGAGACCTGTTTGTAGATAGTCGATTACAAATACAGAATAATTCTAGAATGTTTGGCCTAACCCCACCCGTGCTTCCTCAAACCTTCACAGTGGGTGTTGGTACACCATCTCCAGTCACAACAAGTGGTGCTGGGACAGGAACATTGAGTTTTACTGTTGATGCTACGGAAACAAGTGTTGGTTCAGGGGAGTACACCCTACAGCCAGGAATCATAACCTCTGGAGGACTAGACTACGAACCAGGTGACACCATAACTATACCAGGAAACACTCTATCTACTGTGTTTGGAGGCTCATTAGCATTTGCTGACGCAGTATTTGTTATTGGTAGAGAGAACATGGTTAGAACACCATCTATGTATGATGTTACCAGCTCTCTATTACCTGACGGAAGCACAGCCAATCCTTACTACGATGCGTCATTTACGGGAGATGAACAGTTTTTGTCAGATAAGTTTGTAAGATTTAGTTACAGGTTTAAGTTTGAAGACAACGAATACTCTTTGATAGCCCCATTCTCTCAGGCAGCGTTTATACCAAAGCAGGATGGATACTTTCAAGAAGACTCTATACCTACGAGTATATTAGACGATTCGGCTAATAGCGATGAGGTAGACACTATTAAAAGCACAATTATAGAGTTCTTTGAAAATAAGGTTGATAAGGTAGAATTAAGTATACCAATGCCTGAAGGTGTAGTGTTAGACGGCCTTAATAACAACCTTTACGATAAGTACAAAGTCACGGCCATAGATGTACTATACAAAGAGTCTGAAGGCACAACTATAAGGGTGGTGGACACAATAACATTTGACGAGATAGAAACAGTTGATTCTGGCACCGACTATGTGTACACATACAACTCATCAAAACCAATAAGGTCGTTACCATCAAAAGAAACGATTAGGGTTAGTGATAGGGTTCCTTTAAGGGCTAAGGCTCAAGCGGTTGCAGGAAACAGGGTGATGTATGGTAACTTAACTCTAAGGAGTGCATCTTTAGACTCATTAAATTATACTGTATCAACTGGTGAAAAAATTACGTTTGGAGATTATGGCTCAACATCGCAGAGAGAGTATCCAAACCACACGTTAAAGCAGAATAGAACGTATCAGGTTGGGGTTGTTTTATCTGACAAGTACGGAAGACAGTCAGACGTTATACTATCCCCTAACTCAACAGTGTTTCATCCCTACAAGAGTTCGGTAATGGACTTAGATTATCTTGGTGATTCGCTACGGGTATTTTTTAACGCACCAATACCATCAACCTCTTCAAACATAGGTTATGTGGGGTTGTATGACGAGACAACAAATCCTTTGGGTTGGTACAGCTATAAATTTGTAGTTAAGCAACAAGAGCAAAGCTACTACAATGTATACCTACCTACCATACTAAACGGGTATCCACAAGATGTTAACTCAGCTGGCCCAACAACTTACACTACAGTTACAGATGAGGCTTATATAACATTGTTTTCTGACAACATAAATAAGGTTCCTAGAGACTTACAAGAGGTTGGTCCTCAAGACGTTCAGTTCTCTAGTTCTGTAAGATTATTTGGTAGAGTTTACAACACAACATTTAATTCAACAGCTGTAACCAATGAGCAGTATTTTCCTGGTAATATTGGAGATGAAGTAACACTTATAGGTGATAGAGATGAAATAGGTTTAAACAGGACTGATAGTGGCAATGAGTATTATAGTTCACCTTTTTATAGTATACCAACCCAAGGTATTGGGGGCACTGTAGGTGATGGTGCAGACCTAAAGGGTGCAAACCCATATATAGGTAGGGTATCTACAGTTAATCTTATAGGTGCTGTTGGAGGCGGTGATTTAACTTTTGCGACAGCTCCTGAAGTTACTAATTTACAGACAAGGCTTAATGTGTATGAGACGGCACCAACATTCTCAAATTTAGATATATTTTGGGAGTCCAGCACCTCTGGCCTTATATCTGAATTAAATAGAAGTGTGGAGCAAAACTTCTCTGTGTTACCAGTACAACTTAATAACTTTACTTGGAGTTTGTCTGAAGATAATGTACCAACAGATGAAGTGTGTTCTTTTGATTTAGCAACTGCTGGTGGACAGGATATAGTTGGTGGTTCAGAGACCGCAAAACTAATAGAGGTTAGGGATGGTAACGGTGGTATCGTCACAGATAAGTTTGAGTTATTAAAGGTTGGTGCGCTACCTCAGTTTCGACTTTCAACAACATCAGGGACATACTTCAAGTACACACAGTTTAGTCCTGTAAAAGACAACTACACGTTTACAATACAGGCAACAAGTTCGTTTGGTGTTGGTGGTGGAACATCCTTAATATCTACGGGTTATGGAAACTACCTCGCAAATGTAGCACCATCGGGGACTGTGACTGAAAATGACCCATTACCAGAGATAAGAACGCCTTCAACATGGGGTGATTTTGCTGTGTTGGATGGTGAGAATGGTGCGGCACAGACATCTGACCAAAAGGTTGGATTAGTTTGGGAGGTTACAAAGGTTGAGTTCCTTTGGGTTGGTAACGGCAGTGTGTGGACTGAGTATCAGACACCTCCGTATGACATGTTTAGAATTGTAAAGGGTAGTGGTCAAGAAATAGCGGAGACACTACAGTACAATAACCAACTCATCTGTTTAGACGTAAACGCTACAAACAGTACAGCACTTTACACATACCAAAACAGAACATCGACATCTGTGAGGGTCACACTAAAATTAACGGATGCAAGTGGGACAGGATTGACTGATTCAATTGTAACAACGCCTATCGTGCTAAATAGAACAGACTAATATGAGTGCATTAATAGAGGTAAAGTATTTTAATTCGTTTATAGTTAAGAAGGTTGTTACTTCTGGGGGAGTTGCTACATGGCCTGGAATACCTTGGAACCCAACTGGATACCCATCTTGGTCTGGTAGTGCGGTTAGTGGTAGTTATCAGTGGTATGTAGAGGAGTCTAGAATTAGGGGTGGTTACAACAACACAGAGGCTGGGTACGGTGTAAGGGCATATATAACGGAAGAGAATGACGATGAAATAGTGTCATCAAACTCTCTGACATACTCTGGAATATACAATGCACTTACAGATTTTAACGAGACAAACGTGTTCTCTGTGGGTGAGAACATCACAAAGAGCGTAGACCCAACATACGGAAGCATACAGAGGATATACACCAACGATGGTAACCTTATGGTGTTTCAAGAAGATAAGGTGAGTAGGGCGTTGATAGATAAGTCTGCAATATACTCAGCACAGGGTGATGCAACTGTAACCTCCAGCGACCTTGTAATAGGACAAGTGACACCATACGCTGGTGAGTACGGTATAAGCAAGAACCCAGAGTCATTTGCGCAGAAGGGTTATAGGATATACTTTGCCGACCAATCAAGGGGTGCTGTAATGAGGCTATCTAGGGACGGAATCACTGAAATTAGTGATTATGGTATGAGAGATTACTTTAGGGACGCATTTTCGCCAATAACGAGTAATTATAATTTAAGCGACCTACTTAGTTTTACAGTATCTGGCACTGGAACAACTATTCAGTTGACAGGTAATGTAAATCTTATAGAGCTTGGGATGAGTATATACGGAAACTATGGAGGCACAAGTGGTGCGTATGTCACAGATATATCTATAACTGGGGTGGATACAGCAAACATAACCTTTAGTCAGTCTATAGGTTCAGGAAGTGGTACACTAAACCTGTACAAGCTAGTTAGGGATAAGGTTGTTGGTGGGTTTAATAACTACGCAGATGCGTTTGTTATATCAGTTCAGCCATCAGTCACAGACCTTTCTGCTGGAGATGGGGAGTATGACACGGTTTCGTTTAACGATGCCAACAACGGATGGACTAGCTTCTGGGATTACAAACCAGACTTTGCCAACACCTTGAACGCTAGTTACTACACATGTAAAAATGGTAGTATATGGAAGCACTACGATGCGACCACAGCTAAGAATAGGGGTCAGTTCTACGGGGTTCAGACTGACACAAGTGTAACCTTTGTGTTTAACCCCTCTGTTTCAGTGTCTAAGAACTTTAACACCGTATCCTATGAAGGAACTAACGGTTGGGAGGTTGAGAGCTTTAAGTCAGATAATCAAGGTATCGACCTTAATAATTATTCTGGACCACCTAGTTTAAATGACTACCAAGACGTAACCGCAAACGTCTATAGCTATGATGAAGGTTCGTACACAGAGGGTGGGGTTACATACCGAGTAGGGTTTGACAGGAAAGAAGGTAAGTATGTGTCCAACCTTGTTAATAATAGTACCGCAAGAATTGATGAAGTTATATTCGGGGTTGACATGTCAGGGATAAAGGGGTACTACGCAACAGTAAAAGTAAAGACAGACGCAACAACAGACGTTGGTGGTTTAAAACAAATATTTGCTGTGTCCACTAACAATGTTTTTTCATCACAATAAAATATGAAGTAATGGGGAGAAGAAAAAAATTTCAACAAGTATATGCAGCTACTCAAAGACAGAACGAGTATGCTATGCAAGCATCTATAGCTCAAGCAGAGTTAAACAACATAAGGAATCAAAGGGCTGCTATCGTAGACCCGTCTTCTGCTGTAAAAGACCTAAGCGGTACGTTTTCAAATCCATACGCTAACTTAGGTGTTGCAACAAAGGCAGCTGAACTGCAAGTTGAACAAACAGATGCTGCACTAGCAAACACACTGGACACACTCAGGGCTACAGGCTCAGGTGCTGGTGGTGCCACTGCACTTGCGCAAGCCGCACTACAAAGTAAGAACTCTGTTTCTGCTAGTATACAACAACAAGAGGCTCAAAACCAAAAACTTAAAGCTCAAGGGGAAGACCAGTTGCAAAAAATGGTTGCAAGCGAACAACAAAGAGTCCAGGCAGCTAAAGCCGCTGGTATGGAGTTTGTGTTCTCAGCAGAGGAGGCTAGAACAAATGCAGACCTAGACTATGCTGCAAACAAAGAGCAGTTGGCAGACGATAGAAGGTACCAAGCGGAGGGTGATATAGAGGCTGCTGCAAATCAGTTTAGAAAACCTTTTAGACAATTTGAGGCTCTTTTTGGCGGTGAAGACCCAAGAAGATACCAGCGGGGAGCTGGCTCAATATATGATTATTAAGAATAAAAGAATAAAATGGGATACAGAAGTCAGTCAGGAGAAAGTCAATTTAGGGGTTCAACACAGCCACAACAAGACAATGTAGGGCAGCAAATCGTTGGCTCTGTAGTAGATGTTGTTGGAACAGAACTCATAAATATTGGTAGGGCAAACAGGTTAAGAAAAGAAGTTAACAGCCAGCTTGCACAAGAGTCTATGAAGAACCAAGAGCTACTAATGAATGAAATTGGTGGGTTTGGAAAGGTTGATGGAGATAGCCCAGAAGTTGGGCCTGACTCTAAAAATCTTCAAGACATATTCACTGGGGTTGTTAGTGAATTATCAAAGGCTCAGTTAAACTTATCTCAGCACGGTAACGCAACTTATACCTACAAGTACATCGACCCAGATACTGGAGAAGAGTCCATGAGAACTAGGGAGGACGATGAGGCTATTGTTAATTCTAATAAAAATCTAATAAGAAGTGCGCAAGACTTTATTGGTGCGCATGAATACAATGTAGGTGTTGTGGAGACAGCTATAGAAGAAGGTAAGATTGGTTATGATAGAGGTCAAACTCCACTAAA